>Ga0099364_10014983_pt1 | contig 10260 bp, 6 predicted proteins | sample TergutTh196P3_FD_73070 | JGI IMG/M metagenome (GOLD analysis project Ga0099364, IMG submission 73070) | Microcerotermes parvus P3 segment gut microbial communities from Pointe-Noire, Republic of the Congo - Th196 P3 | ecosystem: Host-associated > Arthropoda: Insects > Digestive system > Gut ...
TCACCGTGGAGCTTGAAGCGTCCAGCTGGGACTTTAAGATCCCTTATGGTATTGCTTCTTGATGCCCTTATTATAGTAAACGCCCCTTTTCTTGCCAGGCTATTAAGGGCCAAAAAACGGGATAAACTGCCCTGGTTAGCCTTGTTGAAACGTTTCGGGAGCCAGAGCAATTTCGACTCTCAATATTTGAAGGAAAAGACCGATATATACAGAGTAGGCAACCCTTCAGGTTGCAGGTATTCCGTAAAGAGGCTGGAAAACCAATTGGAATGCCGTATAGATGAAATTATTTCCCTACAGGGGATAGCCAGGGTGTGAATATGGAAAAGAGGAAGTTACTGCTAGTTGCAATTTCTGTTGGTGTATTTCTTGTAATAACTATAGTTACAGCCATTTATTTATTACCTCCGGTAAATACTGTTGCTCCTCCTGAAATGCTTGCAGCCCATCCCCCTGTATTTGACAATACTGTTAATTTTCCTCCCGTACCTGTTGACCCGGTTAACCTTGTAAGAAGACCAGGGGAAGTCCCCGGCCTGCAGTCAGCGCCTGACGGGACAGCTGATACAATAGGAAACCTGCATTTGGCTGCCGACCAATCAAGGCCTGGTGAGACAGTAATCAGCGTTCGTCAGCCAGGCACAGTCGCAGTACCGGATGCGGTTCCGGCTCCCAGGCCCACTACAACCCAACCTGCGCCAAGACCTGCACCCACTGCTGCGACGCCTGCGGCTCCGGCGTCCACGCCTGCCACCCCGGCTCCAGCTGCTCCGGCTACGACGACGCCCGCCGCTCCTGCTGCAAGCCAACCCAGGCCCACAGCTCCAGTCGCCCAGACCAGCGTTCACACTGATTACTGGATCCAGGCCGGCGCTTTTGCATCAGTAGGCTCGGCTGAAAGGGTAAGGCAGACTTTAGCCACAAGCGGCATCACTTCTATAATCGAAAACAGGGAAATTGAAGGCAGAGATATCTTTCGCGTGCGAATCGGCCCTTATACTTCTCAAAACGAGGCCAATTACTGGCTTACCCTTGTTAGGGGCATTAACGGTTTTGAAGACAGCCAGGTCCGGGTTACCCAGTCAAGAAGATAAAAAACAAAGAGCAAAGAGCAAAGAACAAAGAACAAAGAACAAAGAACAAAAACTTCCTCCAGCCCATGTCAAAAAAACGACCAGGTGGGCTGTAAAAATGGCTATATATGTAGTGTTTTTTTTGCGGAGATATTATATTATTGGTGTCTAAGCCTGTAATACCGTTAACGATGGGGCATATGAGGTGGCAGTTGAAAGGGCTATTAATACTAATAATAAGCTTAACTTTATTCTCGGGCTGTGAAACAAGGTCTATAAATCAAAGAGCCGAATCAATTAATTTAAGCTCCTTTAGGGATGTGCCGGGCGTTAAAGAAGATGAAATCAAAGCGATAGAAGCGCTCAGGGAACAGGGCGCATATTTTGTATTTGGAAATCTTCAAAGTACTGAAGCATTCTACAATTTACATGGAGAAATCCGGGGGTTTACCGCCTTGCTCTGTGAATGGCTTACAGAGCTGTTCGGTATTCCCTTTGAGCCCAGAGTTTTTGAGTGGGACGAATTATTAAGAGGTCTTGAAAGCGGCGAAATTGATTTTACAGGAGAACTGACCGCATCCGAAGAGCGCCGCAGAACCTATTTTATGACCGACGCTATCGCCAACCGTTCAATTGTATATTTTAGTATTATTGACTCACCACTACATACATGGATTGCACGATCCCGCTCCTTGCGTTATGGATTCCTGACAGAGGCAATCACGTTCGACGATGTTCTTGCGCATAGCCGCCTTAGCTTCGAGCCTTTTTTTGTGGACACCTATGAAGAAGCATATACAATGCTAAACAGCGGAGAAATCGACGCCTTCTTTGAAGAGCACACTGCGGAAGCGGCTCTTGAACAGTACACCGATATTGTCATCGAGAACTTTTTCCCCCTGATTTTAACGCCCGTCTCCCTGACGACCCAAAACCCCGCCAACGGGCCTGTTATTTCCATTGTACAAAAGATTCTGCAAAGTGACGGGATTCGCTATCTGGCGGAACTATACGATCTCGGAGATTATGAATATGCCAGTAACAAACTGTTTACCCGGCTTAGCGAAGAGGAACTGGCTTACCTGAAAGAAAACCCGGTTATAAAGTATCTGGCTGAGCATGATAATTATCCCATCAGTTTTTATAATATTCACGACAGGGAATTTCAGGGAATATTCCAGGATTTGTTACGCGAAATTGAATTGCTTACGGGGATTCATTTTGAACTTTCAAATGACAGCCGAGATGACTGGGCTGTCTTATTAAGGATGCTTGAAGACGGTGAAGGGGCCATGATTTCAGAGCTTATTCATACCCCGGATCGTGAAGGCCGTTTTTTATGGCCGCAAAATTCTTTTATGTCAGACTACCACGCTCTTTTATCAAAAATGGAACATTCCAATATCAGAATAAACGAAATACCCCATACAAAGGTTGGTTTGGTTGGAGGCAATGCCCATGCCGAATTGTTTAGCAGATGGTTTCCGGATCACCACTATACTTACCTGTACGATAATTTTGATCAGGCCATTGCCGCTTTAGGGTATGATGAAATTGACATGGTGATGTCAAGCCGTAACCAGCTGCTTGGTTTGACTCATTTCCAGGAAACTCCCGGTTTTAAGGCAAATGTAATTTTTAATTATCCCTTTGATTCCACCTTTGGGTTCAACAGGGACGAGGCTCTTCTCTGTTCCATTATTGACAAAGCCCTCAGCGTTATAGATTCAAGGCGCATTGCGGATCATTGGACACAGAGAACCTTTGACTATAGGACCCAACTTTCGCGTGCACGCCTTCCCTGGCTGATCGGTATGTCGGTATTGATTATCTGTGTATTGTTTTTGGTGGGGTTTTTGTATGTTTTTAATTTACAGAGAAAAGTAGCCAAAGAGGCAAGTGAGTCAAAGAGCAATTTCCTCGCAAAGATGAGCCACGAAATCCGCACTCCCATGAACGCTATAACCGGAATGTCGGAAATCATGCTACGCAAGGAACTTCCGGAGGATGTCCGCTCTGACGCCCAGGATATCAAACAGGCAGCTGCTAATCTCATTTCCATCATTAACGATATTCTGGATTTTTCCAAAATCGAGGCAGGCAAGCTGGAAATCATTCCCGTAAAGTATATGCTGTCGTCTCTGATCAACGATACAGTCAATATCATCCGCATGCGGCTCATAGAAAAGCCTGTCCAGTTTTATACCAACATAGACAGCAGTATCCCCAACAACCTTATAGGGGATGTGGTGCGGATACGGCAGATTATGCTTAACCTTCTTTCAAATGCGGCAAAGTTTACCAACGAGGGCCATATCAGTTTGAACATTACTGCTGACAAGAAAGAAGGTAAAAAAATACTTCTCAGAATTACAATAAGCGATACCGGCTACGGTATTAAGCCGGAGGATCAGAAAAAACTCTTTTCGGACTTTATGCAGGTTGATACGAAAAAGAACCGTAGCATTGAAGGAACCGGGCTGGGCCTTGCCATTACCAAGCGGCTCTGTGTTGCCATGGATGGGGATGTCAGCGTGACCAGCGAGTATGGCGTGGGCAGCGAGTTTACGATTCATATACCACAAGACATTGACCCGGATATACCTCTTGCACTAGTGGGAAATTTTGATAATAAGCAGGATTATTCTGACCAGTTCGCAGCAGGGAACGCGATCCGGTTTACCATTCCAAAAGCACGTATTTTAGTGGTGGATGACATAGCCACTAACCTTAAAGTTGCCGAGGGCCTTCTTGCCCCTTACAATCCAATAGTTGACACATGTCTGAGTGGTAAAGAGGCAATAAGACTGGTAAAACAAGGTGCTGAGCAGGGCGAAGACTACGACATCGTGTTCATGGATCACATGATGCCGGAAATGGACGGGATTGAAGCATGCACCGCAATCAGAGGTATGAATCAGACCGTGCCGATCATTGCTTTAACGGCTAACGCAGTCTCAGGCATGAGGAATATGTTTCTGGAAAAAGGCTTTAACGACTTTCTTGCAAAACCCATTGATATATCCAAACTTGATGAGATGCTTGAGCGATGGATACCGAAAAAGAAGAAAGTATCGAATAAAAGGTTAGCAGGCAGTGAGCATGCAAAGAAGCTTGTATTACTGGTAGACAGCAATCCGGCAAACCTGCGGCTTGGCATGAGTGCGCTTGAGGATGAGTATGATGTGATTACTGCCCCTTCACCGGAAAAAATGTCCATGCTTTTGGAAACCTCAAGGCCGGATTTAATTCTGATGAATGAAGATATGCACGGTTTAATTCCTGAACCCGGGCGCTTAAACAAGTGGTCAGACAGGGTTGTTTTAATTGATGAGCCATTTGATCAATCTGCGCTTATCGGAAATATTGAGGTTTATTTGAAAGGAAACAGCAAATGAAAAAGTATTTATTCATGTTCACCATCATTTTGGCTTTACTTTTTCCATCATGTCAAAAAGAATGGAAACCCGGAATGCCACTTGCAAAAGAGAATGTAAAAATTGGGGTACTTCATATTTCTGACCCCTTTAATGAAAGCTCGGGCTATGCCTACGCCCACCAGATGGGTCTGGAGGAGATGAAACAGAACCTGGGAATAACGGACAATCAAATTCTATACAGAATCAATGTGGACTATGCCGACCTTCTGGGCATTGAGAGCGCCATGCGGGAGCTTATTGCCCAGGGAGTCAACATCATTATTGCATCGAGCTGGGGCTATATGGATCACTGCGAAAAACTGTCCGGTGAATACCCTTCAGTCATTTTTGCCCATGCCTCGGGCTACAGGTACAACGATACCAACTTTACCAACTATTTTGGCAAGCATCACGAGGCCCGTTATCTTGCCGGCATTATTGCGGGCCGAAAAACACAAACCAACAGAATAGGCTTTGTTGCCGCATGGGGAACATCCAATAGTGAAGTAAGCGGCGGTCTTAATGCCTTTGCCATGGGAATAGAAAAAGTGAATCCCCAGGCAAGAGTCTATGTTAGAATTACCAATAGCTGGTTTGACCCCATGGGAGAGGCAGCGGCGGCGCGTGCCCTCATTGATACCGGCTGCGATGTAATTGCCCAGCATGTAAATACTGCCAGCCCGCAGGTAGAAGCGGAAAGAGCCGGGATCTGGGGCATAGGGTTTAATACCGACATGAGCATTGACGCCCCGGGGGCAGTTCTTACTTCGGTACTTTGGCAATGGGGCGTATACTATACCTACCTGGTGCAAAGCGTTATAAATGGCACGTTTACCACTACACCCTGGTATGGTTCCCTGGCAGACGGCATTGTTGATATTGCTCCATTAAGCGGAATCGTTCAGTGGGAGCCGGAAACTTTACGTATTTTAAGGGAAGAACGGCAGCGCATTGAGTCCGGCGCTTTCAGTGTATTTGAGGGTGTCATGGAAACCAATGACAACAGGAATATTGGCAGAGAGGGCGCAAGCCTTCCTGACATGGAAATTCAGTTTGGCATCGACTGGCATTACCGTACGGTGATTGAACAATAAGCAGAGTAAGGAAGGTATAAGTGAACATAGAACATAGAATCGAAGATTCGCGGACAGAGAAAAAAACGATCTGTTACCCATTAGCTATTACTTTTTCATTGTTACTTGCTCTTTTGTTACCCTCTTGTCAGAGGGAATGGAGGCCGGGAATGCCCCTTGCAAAAGAGGATGTAAAAATCGGGGTACTCCATATTTCCGATCCATTTAATGAAAGCTCTGGTTATGCCTACGCCCACCAAACGGGCATTGCCGGGATGCAAAGAAGCCTTGGTCTATCAGACAGCCAAATAATGTACAGAATCCATGTTGATTATTCTGACCCCAATGCTGTTGAAGGCGCCATGCGGGAACTCATTGCCAGAGAAGCCAATATCATCATTGCCACGAGCTGGGGTTATATGGATGCTTGTGAAAAATTGGCAGAGGAATTCCCATCTGTAATTTTTGCTCATGCTTCGGGCTACAGGAATAATGACACAAACTTTACAAACTATTTCGGCAGGGTTTACCAGGCCCGTTACCTTTCCGGTATTATAGCCGGTTCAAAAACGCAAAGCAACAGGATTGGCTATGTAGCTGCATGGGGTACGGGAAACAGCGAAGTAACGGGGGGTATTAACGCATTTGCAATGGGGGTGGAAAAGGTAAACCCCCGGGCAAGAGTATACGTCAAGGTTACACATAGCTGGTTTGACCCTATGGGAGAAGCAATGGCGGCCCGGGAACTTATAAACTTAGGCTGCGATGTTATTGCCCAGCACTGCGATACTGTCAACCCGCAGATGGAGGCGGAAAGAGCCGGAGTTTGGGGGATAGGGTACAACAGCGATATGAAAATCGATGCCCCTGATACGGTTCTTACTTCGGTAATTTGGAATTGGGACGCATACTATACATACCTGGTGCAAAGCGTTATAGACGGCAGCTTCAATCCCTCTCCCTGGTATGGTTCTCTGGCAGATGGAATAATTGATTGTACTCCCCTGAACAGAAATATCCATATTGATCCCCAAACCATTAACCTCTTTGAGGAAGAGCGGCAGCGCATTGAGTTCGGTGTTATAGGCGTTTTCGATGGAATTATGGAAACAAATGACGGCAGAATTATCGGCAGGGAAGGAATGAGCCTTCCTGGCAGGGAAATTCAATTTGGTATTGATTGGTATTACCATACGGTAATAGAACCATGAGGAAGGAAAAAATGAAAAAAGGATCGTACCATAAAATAGCTTCGTTTTTGCGTGTGTTATCTGTTATTTATTGTTTACTCATTGTTTTTTGTTTTCCTGGCTGCAAACAACAGGAAACCGTCTGGCAGCCGGGCCTCCGTTTTCCGAAAGAAAAAATAAAAATTGCGGTACTTCATTTTACCGGTATAAACCAGGGCTCCTACTACGAAAACGCCCACTATGGGGGAACCCTGCAAATGCAGCGTAACACAGGCTTGACGGATGCGCAGATTATCCGCAGATTCAATGTGTTTGATGACAACCCGGGAGTTGTGGAAGGGGTTATGCGTGACTGTATTGCTGAAGGGGCAAACATCATCATTGCAACAACCTTCGGCTATATGGATGTATGCGAAAAACTTGCCGGGGAATTCCCGTCAGTAATCTTTCTGCATGCATATGGCTATAAATACAATAACGATAATTTTGCCAATTATTCGACCAGACTTTATCAGGCCCGCTACCTTTCCGGTATTGTCGCAGGCATGAACACCAGGACTGACAGGATAGGCTATGTGGCGGCCATGGGAAAAAGCAACAGCGAAGTAACCGGCGGTATCAATGCCTTTGCCCTGGGGGTCGAGTCAGTAAACCCGGACGCCAGGATTTATGTGAAGGTAACCCATAGCTGGTTTGATCCCATGGGTGAAGCCAACGCTGCCAATGCCCTCATTTCTTCCGGATGCGATATTATCGCCGCACACTGTGATACTTCACAGCCGCAGACGGCTGCGCAAATGGCCGGCATCCTGGGCATTGGCAATCATGTCGACATGAACGCAATCGTGCCCAATACAGTAATAACTTCGGTTATTCCAAACTGGGGTATAGTTTATACCGGCTTTGTAGAGAGCGTCATAGACGGAACATTCCGCGGGGGCTCGTATCTCTACGGCCTTAGGGAAGGGTGGATTGATATTTCACCGGTTAATTTGGGACTTGCGGTACCAGGAACGGAAGCAGCTGTAGAAGCATCCCGACAGCGTATTTTACATGAGGGCCTTAATGTGTTCGGAGGTCCGCTGGAAACCAATGACGGCAGAACAATTGGAGAAGAGGGAAAAACCCTTTCGGATGATGTGATTCTTGGCGGCATAGACTGGTATTACCGCACAGTGATTGAACAATAAGGAAATGATATATGAAGGATGATAAGAGAGAAAGTAGAACAAAAATAATAATTTTGTTTCTTTTGTTTCTCACTTCTGTTTTTTTTAATGCTTGCAGGCAGCAGGAGGAATTTGCTTGGGAGCCTGGAGTGCCTTTCCCGAGGGAAAAGCTGACAATCGGCATTATACATCCCAACGAAATAGAAAGCGCTTCCATTTTCGATTATGCCCACTATATCGGAACTCTTGAAATGCAGCAGAAAGCGGGTCTTGGAGATCACCAGATTATCCGCAAGACCAGTGTGTTTGACAGAGATCCGGCGGCAGTAGAAGGGGCCATGCGTGACAGCATTGCCGAAGGGGCCAATGTAATAATCGCCGCAAGCTGGGGTTATATGGACACTTGCGAAAAACTGGCGGAAGAATTTCCATCAGTGATCTTTGCCCACGCAATGGGGTACAAGTTCAATGATCGTAATTTTACCAATTACGCGATACGTCTCTACCATGGCCGCTACCTTGCCGGTATTGTGGCAGGTCTTGCCACACAAACCAACAGGATAGGATTTGTTGCGGCCTGGGGAAAGGACAACAGCCAGGTAACAAGCGGAATAAATGCATTTGCGATCGGTGTAAGGCAGGTTAATCCGGAAGCCCGGATATACGTACGGGTAACCCATAGCTGGTTTGATCCCATGGGAGAAACCAATGCGGCAAATGCCCTGGTCGCCGCAGGCTGTGATGTAATAACGACCCACGTTAATACCTCTTCCGCTCAGATTGCCGCTCAAAGGGCCGGAGTTTTGGCCATAGGATATAATTACGACATGAGTGATGACGCGCCGGAAGCGGTAATAACTTCTGTGGTTCCCAATTGGGGGCCTCTTTATACACTGCTCGTAGAGGATATTATTGACGGAACATTCAGTCCGCAGCCGCATTTTTACGGCCTTGCGGAAGGGGTGATTGATATAACTCCCTTAAACAGATTACTTACTCCTCCTGGCGCGGAAACGGCGATTCTTGCGGCCAGGCAGCATATTTTATATGACGGTTTTAATGTTTTTGACGGTATAATTGAAACCAATGACGGAAGAACAGTGGGGGAAGCCGGGAGAACACTTTCGGATGATGTAATTCTAAGCGGTATTAACTGGTATTATCGCACAGTAATAGAACAATGAAGGGAGTTTAATACCATATGTTTGCAGTAAATTATCAAATACTGATCGGTATCGGTGTTTACCTGATAGCAATGATTGGAATTGGATTGTACCATATCCGCAGAAGCAATACCTCGCTTGAAGAATATTATCTTGCGAAACGCAGTTTTGGCCCCTGGACAGCAGGCATGAGCTACGGGGCGGCGGATATGTCGGGCTGGCTGCTGCTGGGACTTCCTGGAGTTGCCTACTTCACCGGAATGGGCGAGGCTTTCTGGACAGCTCTGGGTCTTTTTATCGGAAGCTGTATCAACTGGATAGTTGTGGCAAAGCGGCTGCGTTCCTACTCAAAAATTGCGAATAACGCCATTACCCTGCCGGAATTTTTCAGTAAACGCTTCCATGATAAAAATTATTATCTTTTGGTAATCGCAGCTACCATAAGCCTCGTGTTTTTCTCGATATATCTGGGCGCTCAGTTTATTACTTTCGGAAAGCTTTTCGGCTATATTTTTAATGCCAACATGGTGACCATGGTTATCATCGGGGCTTTGATCGTAATGTTTTATACATTGCTTGGAGGCCTGCGGGCTGTAGGCATGACAAACCTGATTCAGGGATTGTTGATGGCATTTGCCCTTGCTATGGTACTGGTTTTCGGCTTCTTCCACGCCGGGGGCTTCGAGGGAATCATGGAAAACCTGAAAGATATCCCCCGCTTTACGCACTTCTTCGGCATAGCAACCCCGGAAACAGTAGGGGGCCTTCAGCGTGCTTCCGACGGCGTTCCTGTCTTTGGACCCGGGGCCAATTACAGCTTTCTCACTATTGTCAGTACCATGGCCTGGGGACTTGGTTACTTCGGTATGCCCCAGGTACTGACCCGTTTTATGGCGATTAAAAAAACATCCATGATCCGCTCTGCGCGTGTTATTGCCATTGGCTGGTACTTTATCGTTCTGTTTGCGGCGGTCAGCATAGGTCTCATCGGCAGGGCTGTTTTTCCAACAACTTTGAATTCAGCAAGCAGCTCGGAAAATATCTTCATTATCATGAGCTTGAATCTGTTTCCGCCCCTGTTGGCAGGCGTTATTATTACGGGTATACTGGCAGCCAGTATGAGTTCAGCGGATTCCTATATGCTGATTGTTTCTTCTTCACTTGCGAATGACT
>Ga0099364_10014984_pt1 | contig 10260 bp, 8 predicted proteins | sample TergutTh196P3_FD_73070 | JGI IMG/M metagenome (GOLD analysis project Ga0099364, IMG submission 73070) | Microcerotermes parvus P3 segment gut microbial communities from Pointe-Noire, Republic of the Congo - Th196 P3 | ecosystem: Host-associated > Arthropoda: Insects > Digestive system > Gut ...
CCGGTGCATTCTTTTAATATTATCACTAAATAGTTGATTTATACTTGCGTTGGAAATCTTCTTAAAATTATCATTCTTTATTGTTGTATTATAAACATCATCCGCCAACATTTTGGATAACACTCCGTTTACGATTTTAGTACCGGGTCTTCTCTGTTGTACAATTTTTGCTAAAAAATTATTTAGACCAGCGCCACTCGGAACCACCACCGTTGGTCCATATTGATGGGTTTTATTAAAGTTATCAATAATTACTGTTATCCGATTTGTAATATGTTTCCTATCCTCTTTAGATTTGAAATGCCAATCAGTCCCCCCTTTTAGTGCGTAAACCAAAGGGTTTCCATCATCTTTATCACGTCTATCTATTTTATTTCGTTTAAAAATAGACCAAACTTGAACACCCTTACCAAAACCCATATCAAAACTTATATTTTGTTGGGTGGGGTTTGGGTTTTCAGTGGCAACATAATCTTCGTGATTAGGATTATATGATACTGTAAACTTTCTATCATCTATATCAATCCCTTCAGGTAAATACAATAAAGATTTATCATCGTATCCCCTCAAACTTTCTTCCAAAAGTCTATCCATTACTTCTTCTGAAAGTAGTGGTTCTCCCATTACTTTTCTGTGAAAATCTTCTAAAACGATTCGCTTCTCAAATTCATCGCGACGTTCAAAATTATTTCCTTCAAGCAGATATCTCATTTTTCCTTTATCTGCTGTCAAAACTTCTTCTAACGTTTTCATTATATATATTTTTTATTTAATTTTAGTCAATATAAAAAGAGATTATTTTTCTGATCATTTTGGTTTTTTCTCGTCAATGCGTCTTTGCATTTCTGCTATAAATTCTTTATCCATGTTATCTAAATTTTAATATATTAATTATATGTATACGAAACAAAATACAAAAAGTTTTATTTTCTGATCTTGGTTTTCCGATTATTTTTTTAAAAGGTCTTTCAAACCTTCTTGTATTATCTTATCCACTTCTTCGAATTCCATATCCTTTCTACGTGCAATTCGTAAAGTGATATCTTTGGCAACATCTTCTACACTTTTTGCTTTCCCATTCGCCACCATTTCCATACATTCCGTTAAGAACTCAACACGTATGATGAGTGGTTTGGTTTTTTTGTTTTGAACTTTTAATACATTGTCAATGTATGGTTTTACAACCAAACGCCAAAAACCATACAGCAGGATATATAACCCAATTATTATTGCAACACTTGCAAAAACACTACTTTTAACTTCAGGGTCTGCTACATACTCCATAATACGCTTCCATTTTTCTATTATTATAACCGCAATCGTACCCACAAAAGTACCTGCTGCGGTTACAATAAATATACTTCTATTTTCCATATAAACAAAATTAAATTTTTTTTTTCATTTATACGTACCAAAATAAAAAAGGTTTCATTTCTGATTTTGGTTTTCTTGATGTCAGGAAAACCTAAATTTTAAAATACATATCATCCTCTTTTTCTATTCCGATATTTTCAAACATGATATGTTCCCATCCATTGTGTCTATCTCTTCTACCTAAAAGTGGTCTATATAGATATAATCTCAAATACATTGGTTCAACATTTGTTGTGTATATTTCTTTCATTCTATTATACCCCTCCATTGCAGCTTTTTCGGTTTGGAATATCTCGAATTCAATTATTTTATATGAATCGGATCTTTCAACCACATAAACTGGTTTTGTTTTTTTCCCTGGAAACTTTATACAATTGGTTTTTGTCCATGTTTTATCTTATTATCGGGGGTAATACCCCCACATTCATGTGGGGGATACACCCCCATTATTATCATAAATATATCTTTTTTTTTTATTTGGAATCAAATTTAAATGGTGAAACCATTTAAAATTTGATGTGGTTGATATTTTTTTTAATTACGCTGCTCTCCATATTAAATTGTTGTTGTGATATACTTTATCCAACTTCTTTACAGCAACCACCTTCTTGTCAGCAATTTTAACATATAAACCTTTGTTTTGACTACCAAACACATAGTATAGTTTCCCCTTAAACCAACACATATCCATTGGTTGAATCTTGTGTCGCTTTATCCTGCTACTCGGCGCAAAACCCTTGCGCTGCATACCAAGACTACGATTGTTCCTGTGCTTTTGCTTTACCACAAGGGGTTTAACACGTTCCTGTGTTGTACCATTTGCGATACAAAAAGCATCATTATAATGTGTCTTTTCGAGATTTAAGGCAAGTCGTTTCGACTGCGTTAAATATCCGTAAGTTTCTGTTCCCAAATCACGTAATCGCCAACGTATTGTTGACATTGCACTCTCCGCTTTGTATTGACGGTTGGGTTTGATTTTTAAACCCTTTTTGTGCAATTTTTCATGACACGTTTCGTGCAGCAATGCAAGGTTGTCAGGTTTGTCTGTACCACCATCTCTGCGCCGTATGATATGGTGAAGATTGACTTTTTCACCAAGAACGGACTTTCTACACAATTGACACGTACAGTGTTCTCTCGCCATCAAATATGCTTTGACATTGTGATAATCTAACATTGGTCCTTGCTGATACTGTTCGTTGTGAATATCAGGATTTTTAATCTTCTGAATGTCAAACGATGCCGTTTCGACAATAACTTCCGTAATGGGGAGTAATTGTTTTAACTTTTCCGCTATCCTGAAATGGATGTCCAGCCTGCGTTGTACCGAAGGCATCAATTTACCTTCCTTTCTTGCGTTTGCTCTGTTTTGCCAACGTGGTTCGCGATACCATAATCTACTTCTTCGCAATGTGCGATACATTTTTTTGTCTTTTAGACGACTACTGGTTTTGTTGTCTAAAAGTACGGTTCCTGAAACAAGTTCTTTTTTATCTGTGACAACGGAAAAACCAACTTCTTTGAAACCGCTGTCAATTCCAAGGGTTATTGGTTGTGTATGATTCTCACACTCAAACGTGAGTTTGATGGAGAATGGATTAAGACTGATAACGGTAGCCTTTCCCGCTTTAATGAGGTTTTTCGCCTTTGTCCTGGAGCAGGGCATTAGGGGATAACCTTTAACATTTAAGACAAATACGCTAGTGTCTTTAAGACCCCCCGTATTTTGGGGTAAATCCACTTCGGCGTTGTTACATACCAGTACTTTGTCTGTCGCACTGTCCCTACCCTCAGGACTGTTTAACGACAAACTTACAGAGCAGCGGACTTGTGGAGCATCCGTTGGTGTGTTCTTTAACTCTATATGTAACTTCTGTTTTAACATTATTTTTAATTTTTGTTAAGTGACCGCCTAATCAACCAGGGTTTGTTTTTCACAAACCCCTGCGTTCACGCGGGGGTGATTGATTCTGATTGCGCTTATTTAACAAATCTTTAACATCATTCACATTGTCGTTTGTAGGTTTATCATTCATAGCATTGTTTTCTCTTTCAATGCGTTGGTTGTGGAGAGAAATATAATATCGTCGATCAGATATCGGCATATCCATGATTTCATCAAGACTAAACTTAACAACACAACGCAGACCATATATTTCTTGCATCAGATACGGCTCGTACTGTGAATTCAACATACTAAACAGTCTTTCACCAAAACTATACATACTTACATTTAGACTCGGATTTTCACGAATCACTCTGTAAGGTATACATTTTTCAGTTTCATTTTTGTTAGTTAATGCGTACATTATTTGAAATCATTGAATTAAAATCTACATTTAAAAATTCTTCAGGAAATTTTGACAATACTGGGTCTGGTGGATTTTGAGCATTACCTTGTATATGAACATGGGTTAAAAAGGCGTTGTGCTTCGCTGATAGATACTTAATAATAAGATCCCCATAAGGTAATCTATGACAAGTTTCCAATATTTTTTTCATTGTTTCATCATTAATCAAATCTTCTGTATCAAACAAATCAAAATGTTTTCCATCAGACACATTTTTTGAACTTGAAATAAGATTGATTTCATCTGCTACTACCGTTGTTGAAGTTCGATACGTCATATTTTTGGTTGTACGATTCATGAAAAAATCATTGGTGTTGGTATAACTTTGTGGTGTGTCATATCCTTTCTGTTTTATATAGGCTGGTCTATCAAAAATCAATCCTTTTCCGTCTTCCCCTTTTCGATGAATACCACTTCTTATCCATACTTCGGTATCCTTCAAAATAATATCCTCATTATGTCTACCTAATATTCCAATATTATTTCCAAACTCTTCTTCTCTCTCGCCACTTTCAGGATAAACCCCTTTGGAACCCACATAAAAAGAGGGGTCTTGTCCAGCAGTAAACATTGCTTCCGGTGAAAAACTTCTTGCTGACCGCGAATCCTGAAAATTTAATTTATCTAATTGTGTAATTATAGGACCAATAAACCAACGCAAATGATTACCGTATAGTTCATCTACGCTGTTAGCAAATACTAACACGAGTTCACCTTTTTTAGGTCCAATATGCAAATGTTTTGGTAATAACGACATACACCAAGGTAACTCATCAGCGGATTTATTTCTATCTTCTACTAGTTGAACTTGTATTAATCCACCACCATGTTCGTCTACGTTGTTATAAACTGTTCCTAACCTTAAAATCATGATACATTATAATAATTAATCTGATACTGTCATCAAAAACGCTTCATCTACTCCCACATTGACTTTGAAGGTTTCACCAGCGTGTTCTTGACCTTCCGGTATTTTTACATCAATGATTGTGTTTAATCCGAAAGTTTGTTCATCGTAAAATTTTCTGAATTTTCTTGCTGTTCCCGCTCTCATGTTAGCGATATATTCATAAACAAGTCGTCTATCCATTTCGCCGTTGAATGATTTTATGATGCGCGTCATATTTGCAAGCAAAATATTATCCAAAATATTATCGCCAATATTATTTTTTACAACGCTATGTATTTTTGAAATTGATAATACTGCATTATTACGTTCAATTATTTCCTTTTCCGTTATTGATAATACATCGCTTTCTTTCATGTCGTTTAAATCATTAATCATTGTTTCCAACCTTTTGACAGCAACGGTTTTTGAGGAGTCCATTATCATTTTCTTGAACATTTTATCTTCGCCAAAATCAGGAAATCCCCACTTTATTTCATCTCCTTCGTCTGTTGTATAGTCAAACCAACCATTTTCATCGCCTTTTAACTCCAATTTTTTGTATTTGATATCACCCAGATTTATAGTCGTTGAAAACTCTATTTGTGTATATGGATTTCTTACAACTATTGGATAATCTGTACCATATGCCGTAGCGCGTAAAAACAACAAAATAGCGTCTATATCGCCTTGAACTAATTCTTCCACATTTATTTCGGGGTCGGCGATTACTGATTTTAAGATACTTTCGATTAGCATACCTTCCGAATATAAGTTAATTGACATTATGAGGTTTTCCTCTCTGGCAGTTAAATAGTAAACAGGTATTTTACCTTTTTTGTGGGAATAACATTCGCCATTGGATGGTAATGGTATTACATCGTATTTTCTATTTAACCTGGACGGAGTTGGTGGTATTATCAATTTTTCCGTATTGACTTTGGGAATTATAGGTTTTGCTTTTTCTTGTTCCTGTTTTTGTTTTTCAGATATTTCTCTTCGAGGTAAACCTTTATTACTTTTTTCAACATTTTTTTCTTCATTTTGAACAGTATCGTTGTTTTCTCCTCCCGCTTTTCTATATTCAGTTTTTATATCATCCAATAATCTATCGACTTCTTCCATACGCGCTATTTTACGATTGGGGTCGTGTTCTACTATTGCTTCCATTTCACTTTTAGTAGTTCTTAACATTTCGTCACTACTTTGCATTAATTTTTTGAAACCTTCTTTGTCCATTTTTTTAATATTATTTTGATATTATTTTAATTTAATATAAATTTATATTGAAATAATTCAATATTTATTACTATTTATAAATAACGAAAATTACAAAAAAGGAAACGAAAATATAAAGAAATAAAAAAATACCCCATCCAGATTACCTAATCCCGATGGGGATTTTTTTTTTTGCCGGCACACTTGCCTTGTGTATTGTAATCCGGTTACATGCAGAGAGTCCCGGTATTTTTTTCTACGCATTCAAGTTAGTAGACCAGATGGCATCACACCTTTCAGTGCATTACGTTACACAGACATTGTGTTATTATTTTTTTTTTCATACCAATAATATTTCTAATATTGATTAGAAAAGGTTTTTTCAAAATTTTATCACCGCCTATACCTGGTCCAGCGTAGTATAAACTTAATTCATGCGCCCACGAAAAGTGATAACACTTCAAAAAATTTTGTGTAATGTGACGACATTTTGTTGTATCTACATTTCTCGATATCAACATCTTCTCTCACTTGAATGCTCCGGGTGGGGTTCTCAACTTTCGTTAAGAACGACTTATCACAGAAAAGTAGTTTGGTTCCCATTTTCATGGTGGTGGAATAAATTTAATCACGACACCCAAACCACTTGCTCTCCAGGATACTTTTCCCCTCTATAACCTTTACCTCCCCATGCAACTTTTCGGAAACATTTATCCTATTGGGTAAGTACCGAGGTAGGTGATCCACGTGTTACACACACGTCAGTTTTTTAAACTGTTTGCTTCATTTCAAGAGCAATTCCATTCCAATTGTTTTTGACACAAGTAGGAATGAGAAATAAACCTTGTGTGCTTGATATATATTTTCATCACCAACTCAAATGACACTGCTTTACTTCAAGCAATGAAAATATATATTTCGCCTAATTGAATTTTTCATTTTTATCCATTCAATGCAGAACGTTTGTTTTGTGTCAAAGGGTTATTATAGACACTACCAGTCTCTCCTGTGCCAAACTGCAAACATGTATCTCGCTCATGAAGTGATATTACTCACCCAGTCCTGTTTTTATTGACGCACAAATTTAAATTTCTACAGCGTACAGTCGGAAAGTTTTCTTATGTCATCCTTATTGAGTAACTATTGGAACCTCAACAGGGTCTGATACAACTTTTTCTAACCAACTCTTTTACATCGTTTGGTGAAAAATTTAATCATCTTTTCAAAGAACATTTGAAACATTTTCCAAAAAATTTTTTTTTGCCGGCATTAAAAAAAATCTTTTAGAATCAAATTTCAAGATAAATATACAATGAAAAAATCTTTAACCAAAATTTTTTAACAAACATTTGCCAAAAAAAATTGTTATTTGTCTTTTGTTTGATTTTTTTCCTCGCGCATGCGCGTGCGCGAGTTTAAATAATATTCTAAGTTAACTAGGTCCATGATGGACCAGTTAACTTAGAATACTAATTTCTGGTCCATGGTCCATATCTAGAAATTTAAAATAATAAAAAAAAAAGAATCAATAAAAAATAACTAGTCATGGACCATAACTAGAGTTTAAAATAATATTTAAATGGGCCGATTTTTTTTTTGATTGAAGACTTTGAAAACAACAACCTTTTTTTATATTCAAAATAAAAACTATTCAAAAATATGAATCAAGAAAAATTTAGTATAGAGTTGAAAGAGGTTATGGATTTTATTTCAAACGCTCTTGTGAAGGAATATCCATCGTATAAAATAACACAATATCACCTGCTATACAGTTTGCTTGAAAATCAAAAAACAATTTCTGTAAAGGTTATGTCGGAAATTGTGACTGATTTCACATTAGAAAAATTAATCAACGATTGTATATTTCAAATCGAAAGAAATTCTCTGGCAATAATTAACCCCAAGAAGAAAATCGTATTTGAAAAAGAGGTTGAAGAAATATTTTCAATGTCAGACAATGAGAGAAAAAATATGAATATGGAAGAAATTAATACTTTCCATGTTCTTCTTTCAATCCTAAAAAAAGAATATAATATTTCTCAAATGCTAAAAAGTGTTGGTGTAAACTATGAAAACGTAAAAAAGAAAAAAGAATCTATTGAAGAAATTTCAAAAAACACAGTTACACCAAAACAAGAATTGGTTTTATTACCCAATGGGATGGTATCTCCATTGATAAAACCAAATTATTCAAAGGGTAGAACACAAAATATCCAACAGTTTACTACGAATATGAATATTTTATTTCAACAGGGAAGATTGGATAAAGTTGTGGGGAGAACAAATGAGGTTGAACAATTGATAAAAACGATATTGAAAAGACGTAAAAACAATGTTATATTGACTGGAGAAGGTGGATGTGGTATCAGTTCAATCGTTAATCTTTTCGTTGAGAAGATATGTCGAGGGTTAGTTCCGATACAACTAATCAATAGGGAAGTGCTACAAATAAATATTCAAAAACTTATTTCAGGTATGGTAGCCAAAGGGATATTTGAACAAAGATGTATTGATTTGATAAAAGAAATAAAGTCTGTGCCTGATAAATATATTCTATTCTTTGACGATATAAACGCGATTATTCAATGCGACACAAACAACGAAGTAGTGAGTTTTATTAATTCAATTCTTCAAGATGATGAATTGAAAATAATTGCAACCTGTCCAAATCAATCGTACAAAATGACTGTTGGTAAAATTGGATATATAGAAAAACGATTCAACAGAATCAATGTTGAAAAATTGAGTATCGAAAACACAATAGATATTCTAAACAAAAATAAATTTTACTACGAAAACTTCCATAATGTTTATTTCAATCCAAGTATCATTGAAAAATGTGTTAAACTATGCGATAGATATATTTCTTCAAAGGTATTGCCAAGTTCGGCGATTGAAGTGATAGATATATTGGGTTCCAGTCGGCAGATTGGAAACAGTAACAAAAAAATAGAAGAATTGATACTTGAAACCAATAATTTACTTCAACTACAACAGGAAAGTCGAAAACAGGAAAAATATAAAGAAGTTGATGAGTACACAGTAAAAATCAATAAAGTTCAACAGGAAATAAAAAATATTCAAAAAAAGGATGTGCAAGAAGTGGTTGAAATAGAAGAGGAAGAACTGTTGAAGATAATCAGCGAAATATCAAAAATACCAATTGGTAGTTTGTCGGTTGATGAATTGGATAATATAAAAAATCTTCCACTTCAACTGAAAAAAGAAATTATCAACCAGGATGAAGCGGTTGATAATATATGCAAATCTATTCAAAAAAGACGAATCAACATACGAAATATCAAATGTCCTTCAGTTTTTTTGTTTGTAGGATCTTCAGGTTGCGGCAAAACGTATCTTGCCGAACTGATAGCAAAATATGTTTTTGGTAACGAAAAAAATATTATAAAACTTAACGGAAGTGAATATTCGGAGGAACATGCAACCTCTAAAATACTCGGCGCCCCGCAGGGATATATCGGATATAGCAATAATAGCGCACTATCTGAAATCAAAACAAAACCTTATTCCATTGTATTATTGGATGAATTTGAAAAAATGAATGACAAAGTTATTAATATCTTCCTTCAAGTTTTCGACAAGGGTGAACTACGAGAAAGCGATGGAACATTATTGGATTTTTCCCATTCAATCATAATTTTAACAAGCAACTTGGGTAGTCGTTCTGCCGACTCATACAAGAAGATAGGATTCGGTGGTCACGATGAAGAAACCCTTAAAAAAGAAAAACAAGATATCATTGAAAAACAAATCAAGAAAAAATTATCACCCGAAATACGCAATCGAATTGATGAAATAATATATTTCAACCACCTCCAAGAAACCGATTTGAAAAATATTATTATTCTTCAATTGAATCAATTATCCAATGAACTGAAAAATGGAAAATATTCATGTAAGTTGAATTGGTCAGATGAAGTTGTTAATTTTTTATATGACAAATTGTCAGATGATGATAAAAAATTAGGCGCGAGAAGCGTCAAAAGAATAATATCCTCCGAAGTTGAAAATAATATTGTGAATCATATTTTGAATCATCATGTGGAAGATGATTTGAATATTATTTTGGAAAATGGTAAGATTATGATAAAAAAGAATTAATGACAAAAACCAAGAGCATATATAGATACGCAGGGGGAAAAACCAAGGTAGCAAATGAAATATCTGAATATTTTAAAGATTTCGACACAATCATAAGCCCATTTTTAGGTGGTGGTAGCGTTGAATTGAAACTTGCTGACATGGGTAAACGAGTAATTTCCGCTGATATTGATAAACATCTTATCAACTGCTGGCAAACACTATGCAACCATAGAGACGAAATGTATGATTACGCTCTTGAATATTATGAGTTTTTTCATTCAAACGCTTCAAGAGAAGAAAAAAAAGAATATTTTTTAGAAATCA
>Ga0099364_10014985_pt1 | contig 10257 bp, 10 predicted proteins | sample TergutTh196P3_FD_73070 | JGI IMG/M metagenome (GOLD analysis project Ga0099364, IMG submission 73070) | Microcerotermes parvus P3 segment gut microbial communities from Pointe-Noire, Republic of the Congo - Th196 P3 | ecosystem: Host-associated > Arthropoda: Insects > Digestive system > Gut ...
CTCTTTGTTTGCTTTTTTGCCTTCAAGGTCGGTGTCGCTGATATTTTTTGTTTCTATGCAACCGATGGGAATATTTTTTTTGGTCAAAATATAGTCGGGTGCGCCGCATTGTTGGCGTTTGGGCTCGTGGGTTGTTTGTATATCGGGCAAAATTGTTTCTAACAAAGATTTCAGTGCATGTCGAAATGTGTACTCTGTGGCATTTCCTTCTTTGTATATCCGTTTTATTTCAGATATGTATTGTAGTATAATTGGTTGCATTTTTTGAGTTTTTAATTATTAGTTATTATTTGTCAGCTTTGTAATACAGACGCATTCCTAATGGAATGCGGGTGGATTGATGCGTATGGGTTTCTACCGAGCGATGCATTCCTAACGGAATGCTTTTTACCTGCAAAAGTGTTCTGTAATGTGTCCATGTGAGTAGTGAAAAAAAATTTCCACTCACTGTGTGGAAAATCTCATTTGATTGAACTATTTCTGTTTCGATAATCGCTTGTGCATCTTGCAGAAGATTATCGCTTTTAATATACTTTATATCACTGTTTTTCATATTGTATTGTTCAAAATCGGTCATCCATTTTTACCTAACATACTGTATTCTAAAATCTTCATGCGCATTCACAAATTTAACCGTAAAATCGGGATGGCTATCAACAAACCTCCACTCGCCGCAACGGTAGGGAATATAACTTACGCGTTTCACTTTCAAATCGGGAAATGCGTCTACTTCTTTTACTTTGAAATCGGCAAATGATTCTACTACTTTTACGCGACCATACAAAGAAATATTCTTACACTTACAATCTTTTATTCTGCTACTGTCTTGTGCGAGTAAAAGTAAGCATGAAAAGAAAGCAAATATAATAAGTACTACTTTATTCGATATTATGTTTCTAAAATTTTTCATGGCGCAAAGGTAACAATTTTTTCTTTATTCCTTATAAATGTATAATCTTTATCGGCATTTTTTTTATATCTTCTTTTGTATGAATGCCCAGCAAGTCGCTTAAACGTGCTAATTCGTCTTCTGCTTTCTCTTTCGATTTGGTTTTAAATATCAGAAACTGTTTTTTTGCTCTTCCGTTATAAAGAAAAATCAAATATTTTGCGCCGCTGACATCAATTAATTTGTTGCTAGCACACCTGAAAGTAAACGGTTTTTTTGTTTCAACAAGATAAAGTTCCATATCGCGCCTCACATACACCCAATCGCCAACGTTTATAAACCCTAATAATAAATAAGGAAAAGAAATACGATATTTTTTTACGTCAATCACACATGCAGATACGGTAAAAACCATGAACGAACCCAAAATAATTAATATCAGCCCCGACCACGACCTAAACATTGTGAAAATACCAAGAATTATTAGAAAAACCCCATAAACATTTCCTGCAATGCCATAAATACGGTTAAATCTGTAATATAATCGCATAACCGAATTAGAATATATCTTAAAACTGTTCCAAAACCTCAATTCTTTTTTTTATGGGCGGATGTGTTGCAAAAAGTCCTATCAATCCGCTGAAAATATTTTTCTTTTGCTCGCGCGGATGTTCTATGAAAAGTTGTGCCACGTCATCTCGTTTTACTGCTTCAATGGCAGGGTCTTGCGAAATTTTACGCAAAGCGTTTGCTAATGCAGAAGGATTTTTTGTCATTTGTGCAGCACCCGCATCGGCAAGGTATTCACGTTTACGGGAAATCGCAAAACGCATCAGGCTTGCAAAAAAATATCCAATAATTGCTACTACAAAAGCAATCAGCATCACAAGCGCACCGCTATTTTTGTTGTTTCCGCTACTTCTAAAAGATGAATAGCGAAGCATACGAATAGCAATTTGCGCTATCAGCGAAAAAATCCCTACAAAAACAATCGATACTATCAACAAACGTACATCACGGTTTTTTATATGGGATAATTCGTGGGCGATTACGGCTTCTAACTCGGCATCGTCTAATTTATCAATTATTCCGCGAGAAAGCGTTACCGTGTAAGTTTTATTGTTGATACCGCTTGCGTAAGCATTTAAAGAACTATCCTCAATAACTTGGACATTAGGCATTTGCATCCCTTCTGCCATACAAAGATTTTCCACAAGATTGTAAACCCGTTTGTTTTCGCGCCTTTCTAACGGACGTGCGCTTGTGGCAGAATTGATAATTTTGACATTAGCAAAATAAGCAATTAAAAACCAAATAAGTACGCCCGATAGAAAAAAAGGTGCAAAACCTAATGTAGCATATAAGGATTCTTCCAACAAATCAAAACTATTATTTTCCAAATATGCAGGTAACATCAACAAGAACGAAAACAAAGAGGTCAACAAAATGACCAAACACGGAAAAAGCAACAATAACACAAGAGAACGCATATTGTTACGCCTCTTTTGCGTCTGTATCCCGATATATTTCATATTATCAAATAGTAATTATTTGTTTCAGAAACTAATCTGCGGTGCTACTTCCAAAGTTGCCCGTTCGGTTCCTAAATCGAACATCATCTGTTTTTTGAAACCGAACATACCGGCGATAATGTTTGATGGAAATGTTTCAACCGCATTGTTTAGTTCCCTTGTCGCTGAATTGAAATAACGCCTGACCGATGACAATTTATTTTCAATATCGGAAATCTCTTCCTGCAACTGAAGAAAATTTGTATTGGCTTTTAAATCGGGATAAGCCTCCAAAGTAATTTTCAGCCCTGAAAGTGCCGATGAAAGTGCATTTTCGGCAACAATTTTGTCATCAATTGTGCGGGCGTTCATTGCGCCACTTCGAGCATTGACAACCATTTCCAATGTCTCTTTTTCGTGCGCTGCATAACCTTTGACGGTTGCAACTAACTGAGGTATAACATCATGCCGCTGTTTTAATTGAACATCAATATCCGCAAAAGCGTTTTCGCGGTTGTTCCTTAGTTTTACTAAAAGGTTATATTTGGATATTACCAAAATAAATAAAACTAATATGATACCTAATAATATCAACACATTTAACATAATTTATCGTTTTAAAAAATTTGTCAAAAGTAATAATTTTTTTGGAAAAATAATTATTAATTTCATATTTTTCACAACTTCTTCAACCCTTTTATTTGCGAATTATCTGTAACTTCCGTCAAACTAATTGCATATCCACCGCCGGGTGCGCATTGCTGCGAAAGTTTCGACTTTTCGGTTACTATCACTTTGCGAATGTTATATGCTTGCGGATTGGTTTTGTAATGCGCATTGGGAGCGTCGGCATAAATGGTTGCGATATATATTTTTCCTTGTGGCAAAAAACTGAAATCAATCTTCGATGTTCTTGTGTTATTGCCGTTTGTGCTACCTACAAACCAATTTGTACTCCCTTTTTCTTTTCGGGCAACGGTAATATATTCACCCGGCTCGGCTTCCAAATATTTTGAGACATCCCAATCTAATGCGACGTCTTTAATAAATTGGAAAGCGTCCATAAATTTTTCGTATGTTTCGGGAAAGTCGGCAGCCATCTGTAGCGGACTGTACATTGTAACGTAAAGCGATAACTGATTGGCAATTGTGGAGTTTACGTGCGAATTATTGTTTGGATTATATTTGCTAACGTCCATCTCAAAAATTCCCGGTGTGAAATCCATTGGACCGCCTATTAATCTTGTAAATGGCAAAATTGTAGTATGATTGGGGTTATTTCCGCCAAAAGCTTGATATTCCTGTCCGCGCGCTGATTCGTTTGCCAATAGATTGGGCCAAGTGCGACAAACTCCCGTTGGACGTACCGCTTCATGCGCATTTACCATAATTTTGTATTCAGCCGCTTTTTCAATAGCATATTGATAATGATTTATCATCCATTGTCCGTAATGAAACTCGCCACGTGGAATAATATTGCCTACATATCCGCTTTTTAGCGAATTATAATTGTTATCAACCATAAATTGATATGCCTTATCTAAATGCCGTTCATAATTTCGTACCGATGCAGACGTTTCGTGGTGCATCATCATTTTAACTCCTTTGCTTTTCGCATAATCGCGTATTAGTGCAACATCAAAATCGGGATATGGGGTCATAAAATCAAAAACATAATCTTTTGAATTTCCGAACCAATCTTCCCATCCGATGTTCCAACCTTCCACTAGAACAGCGTCAAAGCCGTGTTTTGCGGCAAAGTCGATATGTTTTTTGACGTGTTCGTTATTTGCGCCGTGTCGTCCGTGCGGTTTTGCTTTGGAATAGTCGGTAACACCAAGCTGAATGCTTCTAAAATCGTCAGTATAAGACCATTCGCTTTTTCCTGTAATCATTTCCCACCAAACACCGATATATTTAACAGGCTTAATCCACGATGTATCCTCAATTTTGCAAGGTTCATTCAGGTTGAGAGTGATTCGGGAAGCGAGAATATCACGTGCGTCATCGCTTACGATAACGGTCCGCCATGGCGATACGCACGGAGTTTGCAAGTATCCTTTATCTCCTTTTGCATCGGGAGTAAGGTGTGATTCAAAAATCATCGTTTTGTCGTCAAGATTAAGGTGCATACAGGCATAATCAAGCAACGCGGCTTCGTGAATGTTGATATACAATCCGTCAGCGGTTTTCATCTGTAACGCCGTTTGTACTCCCGTTTGTGAAAACGGGGTCTGTGAACAGTTCGGAGTTATTGCTTTTTGCATAAGTCCGCGAATTTCAGAGAGTTTTGACTTTGTGTAATCATACTCTTGCGTGTCGTAATCGCCGGGTATCCAATGCGCAGTGTGGTCGCCGGTCATTGCAAATTGCGTGCGCTCTTCTTTTATTACAAAATAAATCAAATTTTCCTGTGACGGAAATTCATAACGGAAACCAACGCCATCATCAAAGAGACGAAAACGAATGATTAATTGACGACTATTTTGCGGCTGATTAAGATATACCGCAAGTTCATTGTAGTGGTTGCGGATTTCTTTTTCTTCGCCCCATACGGGCTGCCACGTTTCGTCAAAAGTCTCTTTTTTGGTTTCCATAATTTGAAAACCGCTGTAAAAATTGGTTTTTACGTCCCGATTTTCAACTACGTTTCCTTCGGGCGAGAAGTCGTAAAATTCGCGCGTATCGGCTTCGGGTTTCAGTTCAAAGCCAAGTGCACTCGGTTTAATGACCTGTTTACCTTTGTAGGTCATTTCATAAGTTGGAACACCTCCGTTTTGAAGCGAAAAGTTCATTGTAAGGTTTCCGTTAGGGGATTTTAATTCCTGTGCATTTCCCCCGAAAAGGGCTATCATACCGATACCCATTAGACTGAAAAGTTTTTTTGTTATTTTCATCTGAAAAATTTTATTTTTTATTATTATGTTATTAATCAAATATTTAATACGGTCATTGTATAAAAAATTTTTTGCAAAAATAATATTTTTTTTGTAACCTGCATTATTCATAATCAATTTTAAATAGAAGAATTAAATTTTTAAATTATTAAGAAAATTGTGGGGATAAGGTCGGTTTCGTTCAACAGGGTTTTCATTGTTTGTGCTACGCACACAACGAAAACCTTGGTGTTGTAGGCAGTTCTATGTTATACTATTAATTTTCAATATATTATCTATTATTTCTGCGTAATAAAATGGCAAACTTAACAATATGTACTTCTTTCCAGACGAAAGTTCTATAATGTCTTTTTGCATTGGATTGTTCCAAAATCTGATTGCAAAATTATTATGCGATTGTTCCATAAACAAGTGCATTGACTTGATCTTTGAATTGTGTCCTGATTTGACTTCTACAGGAACAAGTTGTTGCTCTGTTTGAATTACAAAATCAAGTTCTGCCTGAGAATTTTTTGCATCTCGTACCCAAAAATTGCGTTGTGCTAAAACAGAATCATTACGCGACAAAAGTTCCTGTCCGACTATATGTTCTGCGATTTTGCCTTTCCAATGTTCGCTAATATCTTGTGTGCCAAAAAGTTCTAATTGATTTTTTGCAACATAATTCACAATTCCACTATCAAGCCATAGCAGTTTTGGCGACTTTTTTAAGTCCGGCGACAATGGAACAGCGGTTGATACCGTTGGATAACAAAGTTCTAAAACCAATGCTTTTTCTAATGTACGGAACGCTTCGCCAACTTCACGAGATTTATAGTTTGACTCGCCAAAACACTCAAATTTTATCCGTTGTCCTGCATAACGCCAACCGTTTTTTAGAATATGCCTTATTACATTCCGCTCAGTTTTGTTGCCTGCGTATTTTTCAACATCGTCTCTATATCCACTCAACAACGTGTCGTAAATCTTTCTCAAAGCCACAATATCACGACTTTCAGCATAATATGCTACCACTTCGGGCATTCCTCCTACAAGAACAAACTCGTTAAAAAGTTTCATAACGTGACTGTGTATTGCTTCGGGAAGTTCTGCCGACAATAATTTTTCCTTTATCTGATTTTCACCGATTGCTCCAAGAAATTCGCTAAACGAACAAGGACGCAATGCCAAATATTCCACTCTGCCAACTGGAAAAGAAATATGAACGTCAATGAGCGTTTCAAGCAATGAACCTGCCGCAACCACATACAATTCAGGTATATCTTCGTAAAAGTAGCGTAACAAAGCAACTGCTTTCTTGGAAGTTTGCACTTCATCGATAAACAACAAAGTTCTGACTTTTTTTCGTTCTTTATTTTTCAGCAAATAAATCGCAGTCAGAACGTCTTCAGGTGAATCATTCGCCTCAAAAATATCTTTATCTTTTTTCCTTTCTAAATTCAAATGCAGAAAAACGTCAAATTCTTTGGCAAATTCTTCTATAACGGTTGTTTTACCAACTTGTCTTGCACCACGCAATACAAGCGGTTTCCGTTTGGGATTTGCTGCCCATTCTCGCAACGACATTATTATTCTTCTATCAAACATACATAAAACTTGAAATTAAATTACGCTGCAAAGATACATGAAATTTTTTAATTACACACAGACGAATAAATTTTTTGAAAAAAATATAGGGAAAAATGCAATTTTTTTGTAATATTTCCAAAGATAAATTTATTTAATTTTGTAACATTTCCAAAGATAAAAATTGATTTTATTGTAACAAAGCCAAATATGCTGTGGAATTAAAATCTATTTGGATAATGAAAATTACGCATTATTCTTTTTCATATACACAACGAATAGGAAATGCTGTTGCAGAGTCTTCTGAGGTTGTCCACGTTCGATCAGTTCAAACTTTCCGGTGTTAAACAATGAATTTATCAACATATCAGATAATCCATCTACATCTTTCTGATACAGACCGACTCCCGCCATAAAATCCATTACGGCAAGTTTTGGTTTTTGTGCATTTGCTGTAACAGCGATACATATTGCTGTTACAGCAATCATTACTATTTTGCCCAATTTTTGGGCGATTTTCTTTAAATTTCTGTTTGGTGTCATAATTACTTCCTTTTTTATTGTTATTAACTTATTATTCTGAATATCAACCTAATTTGTCTTCGTGTCTGCACTGCACTTTCTCGCATTGCCTACAACGTCATAAATATACGAGCTCAAAGGCCCATATTTTAAAAATGTTTCATTTTTTTCCAAAAAAAGTGAAAATATTTTTTCTTTTTCAGTTATTGTTTGCATAAGTTTGTTATATACAACTATTTACAAACCATAAAAAATTATTACGCTTGATGCGATGTGGATCTTGCGAAGGTGGAATAGTTAGTGGTTTAATGTCATCGCAAAGCAAAAAGCTGACTACAAAAAACAAAGGTGCCATAAAGCTTTATGAGCAGGCAATGTTTGATTTCGGAAAGGGAAATATTGGAAGTGCGACTGCAAATCTTAATAGTGCCATAGCGAGAGACCCCAAATTTATTGAGGCACATCTACTTTTGGGGGATATTTATAACAATCGAAACGAGCATCTTAAAGAGATGGAAATTTTGCAAAAAGCATTAGCAATAGATTCAACTTTTTATCCCGCAACGTACGTAAACATTGGAAATGCTGCCTATAATGCAGGGTTATATTCCGAAGCAATTGAGTGGTATGAACTTTTCCAAAGAAAATATACCGATAAAAGAAGTGCCGACAGAGTAAAAGTGCGCTTGGAAAAGGCACGTTTTGCCATCCAAATGCTTGGAAACACACACGACATAGAACTATTTTCGGTGGGGGACGGAATTAATAGCGTTTTTGACGAATATTGGCCCAGCCTGACTGCTGACGAACAAACAATGGTATTTACTGTACTTGTGCCTCGTGATATGGAACTTTATGAGAAAGGTGATTTGCCTAAATCATCTTACTATTTTCATGAAGATTTTTTTGTGTCGCATCGTTCCCCAGAAGGAATATGGTTGCCACGAGTGCCTTTGAAAGGAAACATTAACACGTCATCAAATGAAGGCGCACAGGCATTGTCACCAGACGGAAATATGATGTTATTTACGGCGTGCGGACGCTCCGATTCTCGCGGTAGTTGTGACCTATATTTCAGCTACAAAACAAATGACGGTTGGAGTACCCCAAAAAATATAGGTCCACCCGTAAATACGCCATATTGGGAAAGTCAGCCGTGCTTTGCCGCTGACGGTCGAACTCTGCTTTTTGTCAGCAACCGTCCCGGAGGGTTAGGAGGAAAAGATATTTGGCAAGCTACAATTCAGGGATTCGATGATGAAGGAACGCCTATTTTTGGAAGCGTTAAAAATCTGGGAATAAATATAAATACGTCATCTGAAGAAAGTTCTCCTTTCTTGCATCATGATGGTCAAACGTTGTATTTTTCTTCGGATGGATGGCAAGGAATGGGCGGGTCTGATATTTTCTTAAGCAGAAAAGACGAAAACGGCGAATGGAGCGAACCTATAAACCTCGGTTATCCTATTAATACAGCCGGTGACGAAATTGGACTTGTAATAAACGCAAGAGGAAACCGCGCATATTTTTCGTCCGACAACCGTGAAGGAAGGAACACAGGAAAGGATATCTATTTTTTTGAACTACCATACGAACTCAGACCAAATCCCACCTTATACGTCAAAGGACGTGTTTTTGATGCGGAAACAGAAATAAACTTGCCCGCAGATTTTCAACTACAAGAACTGTCCACAGGGCAATTGGTCGTTTCAACGCAAGGTAGCAGATTTTCAGGCGAATTTTTAGTGTCGTTACCCTTAGGCGGCAGCTATGCTTTCCGTGCGGAACATCCCGGATATATGTTTTATTCGGGACACTTTGACATCGAAAAATCACACCCATTAGACCAATTTTATACCTTAGATATTGCACTAAACCCCATAAAAAAAGGCGCAAAAATAATTTTGGAAAACATCTTCTACGAAACCAACTCTTACGAACTTTTAGAACATTCTAAAATCGAACTTGACGCATTAGTTAAATTCTTAAAAGAAAATATGTCAGTAAAAATAATGATTGGAGGACATACAGATAACGTTGGAAGTGCTGCCTACAATCAAACTTTGTCCGAAAAAAGAGCCGAATCAGTTAATAAATACTTAGTTTCACAAGGAATCAATCAAACAAGACTTCAATTTAAAGGTTTTGGACTGAACAATCCCATCGAAAGCAACGAAACGGAAGAAGGACGTGCTAAAAATCGGCGGACGGAGGTTGTGGTGTTGTGAAAATACTTTATCATTATAAATTTTGTAAAATGAAAAATAAACTAATAATATTATCAGGTGCCGGTATGAGTGCCGAGAGCGGAATTCCCACTTTCAGAGATATGGGTGGAATATGGGAAAAATATGATGTTACCGAAGTGGCATCGCCTACTGCATGGGCAAAAAATCCGCAACTTGTCCTCGATTTCTATAATCAAAGACGGAAAAAACTGTTGGAAGTATCGCCAAACAGGGGACATGAAATAATTGCAGAGTTAGAAAAAGATTTTGATGTAATAATTGTTACTCAAAATGTTGATGATTTGCATGAACGTGCGGGAAGTAGTAATATTCTGCACCTTCACGGCGAACTACGTAAGGTAAGAAGCACAAGCCATCCCGAACTTATTTACGAATTAGAGGGATGGGAACTGAAAGTGGGCGATTTATGTGAAAAAGGGTCACAACTGCGTCCGCATATTGTTTGGTTCGGCGAGAGCGTAGATAAAATTTATGATGCCCAACAAATTGTCAAAACTGCAGATATATTGGCTGTTGTGGGTACGTCGCTCAACGTTTATCCCGCTGCGGGACTTGTGAACTTTGCACCTAAAAATACCCCAATTTATGTTATAGACCCTGCTAAGCCAACAATGATGTCGGGA
>Ga0099364_10014986_pt1 | contig 10257 bp, 5 predicted proteins | sample TergutTh196P3_FD_73070 | JGI IMG/M metagenome (GOLD analysis project Ga0099364, IMG submission 73070) | Microcerotermes parvus P3 segment gut microbial communities from Pointe-Noire, Republic of the Congo - Th196 P3 | ecosystem: Host-associated > Arthropoda: Insects > Digestive system > Gut ...
CATTGGCTCTTCTGGTGTATATTGCTGTTTTACCATCATCAAATGTCAAACTAAGGCTATCGCCGTTTACGAGATAATCCATTGTCGAGGTCACAACAGAAAATAAATCCATATCAAGAAGGTCTTCCCGACAACCTAACGCTACCAGCTCATCCCTTGTATACCATTTTGATTCAGGATTATCTAAAATGCTGACACCATCATAGCTAACAAGATTTAAAATAGAACCATGCACGTGGGTTTGGGTTATAATAATAATATTGTCACTTGTAGTATAAGTCCCTCTAGAATATAGAAATCCTCCGTTTGAAATTATAACAATTCCATCATTAAACTCAAATTTTGAATATGAAGGGTGAACCCATATCCCATTAAGAAGGTCATCGCTGGGTTCATTATAGTTATTGTTCTCCTGCACTAAGGATCCGGGACCGCTTATTGTTGTGCCATCTGTAAAGGGAATGGTTCCGTTGATTTGGGTAATTCCCCCGCTTGAGGTTGCGGTCACGGTGAATGTTTCGTTGGAGGAACGCAGGCTAAAGGTGTTGTTGGAAAATGACAGAACTGTTCCGGTACTGGTTCCACTAATAGAACCGGAAATTACCAGCACGAAAGTATCGCCATTTGCAGGGGTAAATGTGGCCCGGTTTGGGTTTCGAGTGATTGTCAGTTTATAGGTCGCCTCATTATGAACGCCTTGATATGTTAATGGATCATAAGTAACAGCGCTGTCGTTTGCATTATTAGGTTCATCATCCGAAATTTCCATATCACAAGATACAAAAGCCAGAAGGAATACCATCATTATGGAAAAAATAATAATCCTCTTCATCAACAGCCTCCTATGGAGCTTATCGCCCGCTAAAAGCATAGCAATACCATAAATTATAATCAATACAACGCTCCAGAGTAGAACTTTTAACCTTTATTTTTTAACTCCTAACTCCTCACTTCTCACTTTATACCATCTGTTCCCAGGGGTTATCTCCTAAGCGGCGGTGTTCTACTGCTTCAAGGATGTGTAGGGAGTCCAGTTCTTCTTTTTCATCAAGGTCTGCAATGGTTCGGGCAACTCTAAGTATGCCATGGTAGGCGCGGCCGGAGAGATTTAATTTTTGGAAAGCTATAGCTAATGCTTCTTTTGCATTGCCTGTCATGGGACAAAAACGTTCGATTAAAGAAGGACACATTCCAGCGTTCCGTCTAAGATCCGGGGTTATTTTTCTTACTTCATCATTATTAAAACGTTTTCTTTGAATTTCTACAGCTTTTAATACTCTTAAAGCAATATCAGCGCTGCTTTCATCCTTCTGGTATAGTGAGTCCAGGTCCGGTGCTTGAGCTACAGTCCGAAGTTCTATCCTGTCCATAAGAGCGCCGCCTATTTTCCTCCAGTAACGGCGTATTTCTTCATAACTGCAAAAGCAATTTTCTCCATGCCCTATCCCAAAGCGGCCGCAAGGGCAGCTATTACAGGCCAGGATGAGTTGGAAATCTGCAGGTAATTTGACCGGGCCTTCTGCTCTGGAAATGGTGATGACCCGATCTTCCAGTGGCTCCCGTAATGATTGAAGCACGGAAGCACGGAACTCCAGGGCCTCATCCAGGAACAATACCCCTCTATGGGCCAGACTAATCTCACCAGGCCTGACCAGTCGGCCGCCGCCAAGAATACCTTCCGCACTGGCCGAATGATGGGGGGAACGAAAAGGAGGCCTTTGAATCAGGCCGCCTGAAAAAGCCTCTAATTGTCCTGCCAAACTGTGAAGACGGGTAACTTCTACCGCCTCATCATCCTGAAGGAGGGGCATTATTGTAGGAATCCTACGGGCCAACATGGTTTTTCCCGTTCCTGGAGGACCAAAAACCAGGAGATTATGTCCTCCTGCAGCGGCAATTTCCAAAGTTCTTTTATAACGTACTTGCCCTCGAGCTTCCGAAAAATCTCCTTCTGTATTTAACTGAACAGGAAGATCATTATCAAAACTGCTTTGGGGAAGCAAACCAGTCTCCGCTCTGATCCTAAGGGCATGTACTGCCTCACTTAAAGTGGCGGCAGGAAAAAAATTAATCCCTCCCAGAATTGCAGCTTCTTCCAGGTTTTCGTAAGGGACAATAAAGTCCCGAATCCCTGTATCATACCCGGCAGCAACGGCAGCCAATACCCCTCTAACAGGTCTTAGGCGGCCTGAAAGTTCCAATTCCCCTAGAACCATTAAATTTTCCGGAGCGGGAACTATCCCTGTGGCAGCCATTACAGCTATTGCAATAGGTAAATCCAAAGCTGCCCCTTCTTTCCGTAATCCTGCGGGGGCTAAATTTATCAGGATTCTGTCCATAGGAAAATCATAACCAGAGTTACGGAAGGCCGCTCTGACCCGTTCCCGAGCTTCCCTTACCGCCCCTTCTGCAAGGCCACTGATATCTATCCCCGGTATACCCCGGCGTATATCAACTTCAACCCGGATTATTATCCCTTCTGCTCCCCAGGGCATATAAGAATTTATGTGCATACCCCTATTAAGGGTTTAATGTCTGTGGCGCTTTGATTTTTAAGAAGAAATTAAAATTTTTTACAAATTTCCTACAAATTGTCAATTGAATTGACAATTTGTAAGAAACAGACTCTAAACAGGTAAAGTTTCAGGTTCTACTCCCAGGGCCTTAGCGGCTTTTATCGCTTCTTTCTCCCCGGCAATGATCACCGGGCAGGGGGCCTTTGCCGAAGCAAGTCTTTTGAGTGCCTCGTTCAGTTCTTCTTCTCCTGTATTGATCAGAGCGGCTAGACGCCGGGAACGGTAACCGTCTTCTATGCCGTAAAGAAGGCGGGAAAAATCTGCCAGGCTTTTTTCTGCATTGCTCCGAGGGCGGGTTTCTTTTGAATAGGCTCCGATTACGGCTTTATCCAAGCTTTCATGCCCACAGAAATTCTGTAATATTATACGGAAGGTCTCCAAGGATTTAAGGGGATTGGGGTCCCTGTAAGTGGCAAAGGAAAAAATCCCGTCAAGCAGATCCGGCTGTGCAAAGGCGCCATAGGCTCCTCCCTTCATGCGTATTTCCTCCCATAAAATGCCGGTGGTTAAGAGGTGAGATAGTACCTGTTCGGCGGATTGACAGGAAGCTATAAAGGGGGAACCAGGAAGAGAAATAGCAGCAAAGCCAATTTGCAAGGAGGGAGAAGCGAATACTTCAGCTGATGGAGGGCTTATTTTTTCCCAGACCTTAAGCTTAGCGGGCCTGGGTGGGCCAATAAAAGCTAAACAGCGGCCAATTTCATTTAAACCGTTTTGAATTGATGGGGAGTCAGCAGCAAAGTTTACTAAAAGACCGGCTTTGCATAATTTATCCCTAATGGAAGTAAGACGCAGACTTAATTCCTCAGGTTCCAGAGCCGCTATTTTATGGACGAACTTGAGCTGATCAAGGCCGGTCAGAGTTTCATCTACATGACGGGAACGGGAAAAACTCCTTCCCGAACGGTGAATAGCGTAACTGTGTCCCATGGGCGCCAGACTGGAATCTATTTCATTTTTCATTTCCTGGATCAAATCCCGGATTCTCTTTAAATCATTAAAATCCGCCTCTGTGATAAGGCGTCGAGCAAGGTCAAGGGATGCTCCTATTTTCCCATCCAGGGCCTTAAGACGATAGACTATCCAATCCCGCCCCCGAATATCAAAAATCCCCGATGGGAATACCACGGCTCTGGAAGAACCAGGCACAGGGGTAGCAGTTTGCATCATGGCATGAAATCCACCCACTGTCCGGGCCATAAGGCTTGAGACTTGCCCATAATCCATTCCCGGAAGCCCCAGAGAAAGAACAGTCCGGGAGAAGAAAGGCAGCCAGGGATAATCTTCCCCATCAAGGTTGTCCACTGGAAAAGCCAGCTCTACATAACTGATACCATTGGTATAAAGCCCATGAGCCAGGACAGGTATTCCGGAAGCTTCCAGGTATTCCCGGTTTATAATTTCAATATCCGGCGACAGATCTTTTCTGGAAAGATGAGGAATTAAAGCCAGAGCTTCAGGGCTGTCCGGCTGTTCCTGGATACGGGTAAGTTCTTCATTTTTATCGAGGAGAAGCTTCTTTTCAGCTTCGGTTAAAGACGCTTTTTTTTGTGCTAAAAGAGCAGCTAACTCATCCTCTTTCTTCTCCTGGAAATCCTTTTTTGGTTCTACTATCACTAAAGCCCTGTGGGGATTATGTAAAAAATATCTTTCAATCAATTTCTCTAAAAACCTGGGATCAGAGGTTAAACGTTGTTTTAGACCATCTAAAAGCGGAGCAAAGAGGAGACTGTCCCAGGGTTTTCCGCCATGAAGCCAGCAGCGAAGGGATCTACGCATCCAGACCAGAGAAAAAGGCCCACCGGAGCGGCGTATTTCCCTATGGGAAAATTCCATGGCAAGGAGGGCCGCTTCAACTTCCTCTTTTGGTATGCCTTCTTTAACAAGATGACTTAAAGTATCCATTATTAAAGCTTCAACTTTTTTATGGTCTTCAGTCTCCACTCCCCTAAGTCCCACGGTAAACAATGTATCCCGAATTTCTCCTTCAAGGCCGGAAACTGGAGATAAATCCTCCCCTAGACCTGAATCAATAAGAGCCCTGGTTAAAGGCGAGCCATCATGACCTAGAAGAGTTTCTGTAAGGGCCGCGAGGTCAAGAGTCTCTGCCGAATCTGTGCTATCTCCACAAAGAAAAGAAAGAAAAACAGTAGACTTTTTATCCCCTGCGGCAGGGCATGGTATGTGAAAAAACCGTTCTTTATCCCATCGCTCTGCTCTGTTTATTAAAGGTGCGGCTTTACCAGCCGGTAAAGAGGAAAAGAATTTTTCATCCAGGAAGGTGAGCTGTTTTTCTGTTGGAATATTCCCTGCAAGGAAGATACGGCAATTAGCAGGTGCATAGTTGTTTTGGTGAAATTTCTTAAGTCCATCCCAGCTTAGTTCAGGGATTTGTTCAGGATCACCCCCGGATTCTAAGGCATAAATTGTATCTGGAAGTACAGCCTTTACAGACCAAAGACCGGCATAGGCATCCAAGGAAGAATAAGCCCCTTTCATTTCATTATATACAACCCCGGTAATCTTTAAGTCCCTGTCTGCATCAGTAAATTCCAAACGATGGGCTTCCTGCATAAAAGTCCACTCAGAAATTAAAGGCCGGAACACTGCATCCCCGTAAACGGCCATTAGGTTAAAATAATCCTGTTCGTTAACTGAACTGGCAGGATATAAAGTCTTATCAGGAAAAGTCATGGCGTTAAGGAAGGTTTGGAGGCTTCCCTGAGCCAGAATAAGAAAAGCGTCCTTTAAAGGGTAGTTTTGTGAACCGCAAAGAACAGAATGTTCCAAAATATGAGCTGCTCCAGTAGAATCTTCCGGAATGGTCTTAAAATTAAAGGAAAAAAGGTTTTCTATATCATCATTAAACACATGAAAAACCTGAGCTCCGCTCTTCTTATGCTGAGCCCAAATCCCATCTGAATCAAGCTCTTCCAGGCTCAATACTTCAAGAATTTCAAAGCCCGAATCCAATAATTGGCCCTTTTTTAACCTAGTCTTCATGCAAGCTCCTATATGCATCATCCTACCAGTCCACAAGAATCCAGTCGTCAGGTGCGTTTTTGACGGTTGATCTGCGGATAATCAGCTTCGATTCAAGTTCTATCTCTATTCCTATAATACTTACATTTTCCTTGTTATACTATATCCAAAAAAAAATTAGAAAAATGCTTTTTTCTTGACTTATTTATTTTAACAGGGGTAGAATATGGGTATAGTGAAACGTTTTTTATAGTAGAATGGTTTCTCCGACTTATTCTCTTAGGAGTTTTATTTCTATGGAAAAAAATCAGATTATACAACAGGCAATTAATGAAGGAAATGGAATACTTCGTTTGGCTCCAAACTGGGTACCCCGCTCTTTCTGCCGTCCTGGTAAGAGATTAAAACTGCATCCCAACGATTATTATGCCTTAGGTCTTAAGCGCGGCGGTATTGATGAGCGTTGGTTTTCTTCTACTACTCATGCTGATAATGGACCTGCTACCCCGGAAGATGAAGGGCTCAGTTATATTGTAAGTTCTGATGGAAAGGAAAAGGCTCTTTTACTGGATGCAATTGAAATTCTTAAGGGAGAAATGATTGGGGAGAATTTATGGAAAAAATACCAACGCTGGCCTATTTATGCAAAATTTTTTGATAATCTAGGCCCCTTACCGCATCATATTCATCATAATGATGAGTATGCGTCCAAAGTAGGACAGTTTGGTAAGCCTGAAATGTATTTTTTCCCGTCCCAGGTTAATAACCATGGCGGGGAATTCCCTTTTACTTTTTTTGGCTTAAACCCCGGTGTAACAAAAGATCAGGTAAAAAAAGCTTTAGAAGATTTTACTAAAGGGGATAATAATCTTTTGGGTCTTTCAAGATCATTTAAACTTGAATTGGATACAGGCTGGGATGTCCCGCCTGGTGTTCTTCACGCCCCGGGTAGCCTTTGTACATATGAGCCTCAATTTGCGTCGGATGTTTTCGCAATGTATCAGTCAGTTTTATACTTTGAGCATTGTGTACCCGAAGAACTCCTTTGGAAAGATTGTCCGCCAGAAGAAAAGGGCAATTTCAACTATTTGGTTGATGTAATTGATTGGGAGTTGAATATAGATCCTGATTTCCATAAAAATCGTTTTATGATGCCAAAACCAGTAAAATCTTTAAAAGAAATGCATGATGCGGGTTATATTGAGGAATGGATTTGTTATAAGTGCAGCAATGTTAATGCAAAACGACTAACCGTATTACCGGGGCAAACTGTTACAATTAAAGATAGCGCTGCTTACGGGATAATATGCATCCAAGGTAATGGAATATTTGGCGGCCACAAATTGGAAACCCCTACTCTCATTCATTATGGTCAACTAACAAATGATGAATTCTTTATAACAGATTCTGCCGCTCGAAAAGGAGTTGAAGTCAAAAATTTATCTTCTTTGGAAGAAATTGTTATACTCAAGCACTTTGCGGGAGAAATGGACTGACCGCGTAAGCTACCAGCGTTATCTATTAATAGCAGCGTCCCGTTGTTGAATCAACATTCTAAATAAAAATAAAAAAACCCAATAATCTCAATAAAAAGTTGACTTAATTAGTCGGATATATTTACTTATTATATAGGAGTAAAACATGAATTCGATTAAAAAAACAACAGAAGCCACAGTAATTAACAGGAGGGAGATTGAACCTTTTCAAATAAAAGCCTGCAAAGCGGTGGAATCTTATGAAAAATCTGTAGGGTGCGGATCATTTGTGGTTGGTAATACAGGTGATTTTATCAATATGTCCAATGAAAGAAGATCGGCGAATTTTTGTGAAGTTTGCAGGGCTTGTTACCCTGATTCTACAAAACGCTGGAAAGATAATGAATATCCCTGCTCAACTATGCATAATGAAATCCATGCACAAGTCAGAACTAAAAGTTCTTATATTTATACATGTGAAATTGGTTTTGCTTTCTGGACCAGCCCTCTATATACAAGAGGCCGTTATGCCGGTTCATTGGCTTCCGGTCATACTCTGACAGTTCCAAAAAAAGAGGCAGTACAGCTATTCTGCTCCCGTTATGAAGCAAAACAAGAAAAAGTAATGGATTTGATGTCCGACTTCCCGGAAAAAAGCCATGATGAAGTAAGCTCCCTGGCACAGCTACTCCTGGTATGTGCAGAAAAGCTCTCATCCGGAATGGAAAGTCAAATCATGGGAAATATAATTACCGGAGGAAATAATTATAAAAATAATTTAAAAGAGAAAAAATTCTATCCCCTCCAAGCAGTGAACACTCAAGATAAAGAAAGGATGCTCCTGGCCGCTTTAAAACGAGGTGATCTAAACACTGCTTCAAAAACCCTTATTGAGCTTTTTAGCATAATTAAAGAAACCAATCCTAATAATATTGAATATATCCGGTCTTTTTTAATTGAATTGGCTGTCCTTCTTTCCAGAACAGCAGTGGAAACACCTAAAATGGGAGAAAGTTATATACGTTGTCTTGGGCGTATCCGGGAGTCCAAAACTATAGAAGACCTGAATTCAAACTTGAATTGCATTGTCGATTCTCTGGGTCCTTGGATCTTTTCATTCCGCGGGATCCGTCATTCATCAGCTCTGCGTAGAGCAGAACGTTTTATTTGGAATAATTATGATAAAAGATTAAGTTTAAATGAAATCGCCGCTGCTTCAGGACTTTCAGCACCTTATTTCAGCACAATTTTTAAAAAAGAGATGGGAAAAAACCTTTCAACATACCTTAATGAGCTGCGTGTAAATAAAGCTATCACATATCTGGATGAAAATAAGCTTTCTCTTAATGAAATTGCAAAGGTTTGCGGTTTTGAGGATCAAAGCTGGTTTTCAAAGATTTTTAAAAGCCATATGGGTCTTAGTCCTGGAAAATACCGGGATAATAGAGAAACGGAGGCAGAAAAATGAAAGATAATATTAATGCAGAATGGGTCCAAAAAAAAACAGACCCCCTTTTATTAAAAGCACAGCTTATTTTATCAGCATATTCTAAGTCTACCGGAGCGCAAGTTTGTGTAATGGATAGAAATTATCTTTCCATACCGGAAATTTTCGATCAGGTAAACACAGAGAGAAATACTTGTCTTTATTGTATGAAGCATAAGCTTAACCTTGGAGTGTGTAAAAATAAAGATTTTTTGTTTCATCCCTGCAGGGAAATGCATATAGATGCCATGAAAAATGCTCTCCTTTCCGGTGGTTCCTATGTGTATAACTGCGAGCTGGGCTTTAACTTTTGGACCAGTCCAATTTATTCAAACCGCGGTTTTGCAGGTGCTCTGATTGGCGGTGGTTTCCTCTGCAATGATGTACAAGAAACGGTGGAAAAAATGCTGCATATGGGAGATGGCAGTGAAAGTAAAGAGGATCTACTTAAACGCTTAAGTCCCTTTCCCCAGGTTGATTCCCGGCATATAGAATCCCTGGCAGAACTCCTTTTAATATGTGCAGAATTTCTTTCCCGTAGCAGCGGAGATTATTATGAAACTATAAAACGAAAATTTCTTCAGCAGAAAGAGATATCAGTAAAGCTAGAAAAAATGAAGGAAAAATACCCCCCTGGAAGCTCTCCCCCGCCCTATCCTTTGGAAATGGAGAAAACATTATTGGAAGCTGTCCGCCGGGGTAGGATAACGGAAGCCATAAATATTCATAATGAGCTATTTGGCTATTTATTATATTTCTATGCAAATGAATTTGAGACCATTCGATTTAGAACTATTGAACTGGCTGTTCTCCTCTCCCGTATGGAAAATTCATCTAACGGATTTTTCGGAATGACCCAGCAATTTCTAAAAACTCTTGAAGAAGCCGAGACTACGGATGAGCTTATGGACTCTCTTTATTTAATGATCCGGCATTTAGCTGAACAGGCCTCATCTTTCCAGGGAATCCGGCATTATTCAGCATTAAAAAGAGCTGAACAGTATATTCTAAGGAATTTTTCAAGGAAACTCAGCCTTAAAGAGATTGCCGCAGCTTCAGGCTTATCTGCACCTTATTTTAGTACTGTATTCCGAAATGAAATGGGGGAAAATCTTTCGGTTTACCTTAACCGGCTACGGGTTGAAAAAGCGAGCCGCCTTTTAATAGAAACAAACCTCCCCTTAGGGGAAATTTCAAGCCTCTGCGGATTTGAAGATCAAAGCTGGTTCTCTAAAATTTTTAAAAGCTTCTGCGGTATTAACCCCGGGAAGTATAGGTTAAATAAAAAAAGACCTGTACCGGCAGTACCTGAAAGTGAAATGTCAGATAATTACAAAACCCTAGCTGGAGTAAGTTAATTCCTCTAGCATAGCAAATATATTACGTACCGGGGTTCCGTGTACCACTGCATTAGAAGGTCCTGGGATGAATCGATATCCACCTGCTTCGTCCAACTGTCGGCGTGTATCATCACGAACCTGTTGCTCAGTTCCTTTTGCTAATAAAGCAGAAGAACTATTCCCCAGGACGATGAGCTTGGGATTACGTGTTAAAATTGAACCGACTGTCATGCCCGCAGCACGATCTACTTCCCCATAGGCTTGGACACCGGCTGTTCCAAACATATCATCAAAAATAGGCCATAAATTACCATCCGAGCGATAACAATAAATAAAACCTAACTCTGCACATGTTTCGGCAATAAGCTTAATAGGCGGGACAAAAACATTTCGAAATA
>Ga0099364_10014987_pt1 | contig 10256 bp, 9 predicted proteins | sample TergutTh196P3_FD_73070 | JGI IMG/M metagenome (GOLD analysis project Ga0099364, IMG submission 73070) | Microcerotermes parvus P3 segment gut microbial communities from Pointe-Noire, Republic of the Congo - Th196 P3 | ecosystem: Host-associated > Arthropoda: Insects > Digestive system > Gut ...
CATTGTCACAAAGCTGTCGTCAATAAGCCCGCGCCGTTTTAGAAAAAACCCAAGCACCGCCAGCAAAACAAAGGGCAATGTCGTGTGCAGACTTAGCGTCATGTGTTGTAGCATGTTCCCCTACCCCTCAATTAACAGATTCTAAATAATAGTTGCGTTTGGCGGTACAATTTCGGGGTGTAAGCGTTCAAATTCTGCGGCGTTTGCAAATAATTCTTCAAGGGTCATATCTTCCCAGAGATTATCGCGCCGCCATTCGGTATAGTCAAAGCCTTTATTCTTAATGTTAAATATAAAAATTTCAGTTTCGACTACTCCGAGTGCTTCACGCAACGCCCTCATTCCCGCGCTCATTATAGCGGAATTTTGAGTGTCAATCATAGTGTTAATCATTTTGTTCCCTCCAAATCTTAACAAAATCAATCGGGCTTATTATTTTTATTCTGTCTGTTTTATAGTTCAATACTCGTTTATAAAGCGTAGTATGTGTTCCTTATTATTTTCAAAAGGGCTGTCGTTTATTTCAAGAGAAAGCATGTAAGACGAACACAAAGCAAGGCTCTTGTACTTGAATAACGATTGAATAAACATTTTGGCTGATGCTTCAAGCCCGTTTTTCCCTATCGTTAAATCGTCAAAGGGGCGGTTATAACAGCAGTTATCCAAATAAATCTTCCACTTATCCATACGGCTTATCCTTTCGACTTAGTGGCAACACGCCCTAGTATATATAAACCACTCTCTCCTCGCCATTCCACTCGACCCCTGCGCCGAGAACCTCGGACACGTAGCGTACCGGCACAAATGTACGCCCGTCCACGATTACAGGCGTACCCATATCGTCGGGCAACGGAACGCCTACGGGCAGGTCGATTGTAATTCCGTCACGCTGGATATATGCGGAGCTTGTGAACTCGTTCCAGCCTACCACCGCCCCCAAGCCCTCGGCTATTGCGCGGAACGGCACCATGGTACGCCCGTCTTGTATAAATGGCGAGGAATCGAGGTTGAGAACCTCGCCGCGGTTTGTGTAGGATATTTCGCCGATTATGAAGCGCATTATTGGTGTGGGGTTTGGGGTTGGGCTTGCACTTGAATTAGGACTTGGGCTTGATGTTGTCGGGCTTGCCGTTGGGCTTGCCGTTGGGCTTGAACTAGGGCTTGAACTAGGGCTTGAACTAGGGCTTGCAGTTGCCGTAGGGCTTGATGTTATCGGGCTTGACGTTGCACTTGAATTAGGGCTTGGGCTTACCGTTGGGCTTGGGCTTTGCGTTGCACTTGAATTAGGGCTTGGGCTTGCCGTTGGGCTTGGGCTTGGCGTTGCACTTGAACTAGAACTTGAGCTTGCCGTAGAACGTGGGCTTGATGTAGGTGTCGGGCTTGCCGTTGCACTTGAACCAGAACTTGGGCTTGGCGTAGGCGTTGTACCCCCCTCACCACAATTCTCACACCCCTTACTCGTACACAACGCATTACTACCAAACCGAACGCACAACCGCTCTACCTTACTTTCGCCCGAGCTTAGCCGCTCGCCGCCAAAGCCCTCCACGGTAAACGACACCTCCGTCAATTCCTCCGCCTTAGAAAAATCCGCCCTATGCGTAGTATTTCCCTCTGTATGCGTTATTTCTCCGATTTTCTTCCATTGCTCAAAATGCGCCGACACATTTACCGTACCGCTTGTACGCCTTGCGTGCCTAACGCTGAAAATTTGCAGAAATGTACGGTTTCCGTCTATAGACGGCTGATTTATTCGCCAACCTGTGTAAATATCATACGTGCCGCCGTCTATGTCAAAGGTGCCGTGGTGCGTATAGCCTGCGCGGGCGTTGCCCACATTTCCGCCTGGGCGGTAGGATAGCCAGTTTTCCACTATATACCATTCCACAAGCGGGCTTCGTGTCCAGCCGTAGATACACAAATACGCAACGCCGTCACTCGTAAACGTAGGACTATCGTAAGCGACCGAAACGCCGCCCGCGTCCGAAAACGAAGTACCGCGCGTAAACTTTTTGCCTGTGCGGAAAAGCGTGTTGTAGGTCTTGTCCCATGCGGCGGAAAAGCTGCCGTCCTCGTACATTTCCATTTTCACGCCGCCCATATTGCGAATAGGCGTAGCGCGAGAGCCGCTCCACGTTTCTTTCTGTGTCCACAATTCCACGTCCCAATCGCCGATTTTTTCTCTGAAATTGTCGTCCAAGGTACGCGCGGTGTTTTTTGCGTTTACGGTTAGGGAAAACATCACCGCTACTACAAGTAATACAAAAACTACAGAAACATGTCTTAGCTTCATATAAATCCTCCTAATGTTTTATTCCGATTCCAACGTCCACTCATGCACATTAAAAAAAACATAATCTGGCGCAGGGTCAAGCGGCGAGGTTATCCGCGGGCTTGTCAGCATAGCACTATGCTTAAACCCAAGCCCAATAACAGGCAGCCTTTCCGCAAAAATTTCCTGCAATTGCCGCAAAGCCTGTATATACGCCGTTTCGTTAGAGGCGAATAAAAGCGTGGTGTACGCGCTTTCCAACGCAGGGTCGTGCAGAAACAGCTCGCTTGCGCGGAAAAAAACACGCGCATCAGGCGCAAACGGCAACCGCATACCGCCGATATACAAATCAAAATCATGCGCCGCTATTCGCGAAAAATACTCGTCACGCGCGACAATTTCCGCCTGCGCATCAAGTCCCACATTCGTCAACGCGGCGGCGAGCCTACGCGCAATGCTTGCACGCTGTTGGTTGTCCGCATTGGCAATAATCACCAGCGGCGTGTCCACCGTGCCAAGAATAGCGGCGGCGCGCGCAGGGTCGTACACAATGTCAATTTCACTCGCCGCCCAATTGTACGGGTGAACGGGCACAGGCGAATATACCGCGTGCGAAAGATACAGCTGCGAAACGGCCTCAGCGGCATTAAACGCGTGCGCGATTCCCTGCCTTGTGTGTACATCGCGGAAAATCTGCCGCCGATAATTAAACCCGATAAACTCAAAATACATTGCAGGGAAAATCTCGTAAACAGGCGAGCTTGTGCCTTGCTTTCGTGTCCATTCCGTAAGCGGCAAATTAAGCGCGTCTATCCGCCCTCGTTCAAAGGCGTTAAAATCCGTATCGTCGTCGGAAAGAAAAACCACGTCCACAAGCTGCGTTTTAGCAAAATAATTGTAATTGTTCCTGCGTAGCAAAAGTGAACGCGTGGGCGTATATTCCTCGGGCGAATAAGGGCCGCTTCCGAGCGGATTCATGTTTTTTTCGCTTTTGGGGTCTGTTTCGCCAAGATAATAATGTCTGGGAATAATCGGAAAATTCAGCGAGTAGCCAGTCATTACGGAGGCGCGCACAAAAATAATCTGCACCGTACGCGCGTCTATACGCACGGCTTGTGCTATGTTTTCGATATTTGCCTTGTAAACGGCGGTACGAGGCGCGGCCGTACGCAAAAATTCAATGGAAAAAATTACATCATCGGCGGTGACAGGCATACCGTCATGCCAAAGCGCGCCCTCCCTAATTTTGGCGTTTACACTGCCAAAGTCGGAGGCAAACTCCAGCTCCGCCAACAGCCCCTCTACCCTAAATTCGTTGTCCAACACCGCCAACGGCTCAAAAATAAGCCCCAAAATCTGCGAAACGGTAACGTCCTCGTTAAGCAAAGGATTAAGTGTCATGGGCGGCCGCATATGCAAACGCAACGCCGCGTCCTTTTTTTCCTCGGCTTGGGCTTGGGTCGGTGTGGGTTCAATTTCCACAGTATAGTCTATATATGTTTCCGTGTCGAGTTCGTCTATTTCGTACTCGGGAGGGGATATGTCGGCTTCGGGCGAAAACCCGCCGCAGGAAACGAGGGAAACGAGGGAAACGAGGGAAACGAGGGAAACGAGGGCGATACAACATAGAATAATAAATTTTTTCATATATGACCTCAATTAACGGATTTTAAAGGCATGGAACGCGGATTTTCGCGGATTTTTTCTTTCGATAACAAACAACGACGGAACGCAGGTTTATGTCACGCTCCCTCTGTGCCTCTGTGCCTCTGTGTGAAAAAATCTTTTTGACAAATAATGAACGTGGGTAAAGTGTAAAGCCTCGTTCTGTAGGGGAGGGATTTATCCCTCCCGAGGTACAACGGCTAACCATGCAGAACGTGTTCCAGAAATACGCAGGGCGGGAAAGCCGTCCCCTACAAAAGAACCTGCAAACCTCGGGACGGATAAATCCGTCCCCTACTAGCCCTCACAATTTTCACACAGAGGCACAGAGGGCGAGAGGCACAGCAGAAATACGAGCAATACGTTAGTTTTTAATTAACGCAAGAACGAATCCGCCAAATCCGCGAAAATCCGCGTTCCATTGCCCTTAAATTATGAGGATTGCATGGATTTTTAATTTTGTGGATTTTATGAATTTACGCCAGACAGAATCCGCGAAAATCCGTTAAATCCGCGTAAATCCGCGTTCCATGCCTTTAAAAAATCCGCATTCCATACTTTCAATAAAACATCAACAACACCCGATAAATCCCCCGAAACAGCTTCACCTTATTCACGTAATTATGCGTTTCCGAGAACGGAATACTATCCAGCGTTTCGCCGTCCCTGGACGTTTCGGGGTCGGCGAGCCACCGCCGTACATTGCCCTGCCCTGCGTTATACGCCGCAAGCGCGAGTTCCTCGCAGTCGAATGTTTGGTACAGGCGGTTTAGATAAAAACAGCCCATTTCTATATTTATGCTCGGCACAAGAATGTCCTCGGGCTTGAAGTCCGTTTTGCCCATACGCCTTGCCACGTCTTGTGCGGTGGCGGGCATTAGCTGCATTAGCCCTTGCGCGTTTTTGTGCGAGCTTGCCCCCTCGCGGAAGCTGCTCTCTGCCATAATTACAGCCAAAATAAGTGCAGGCTCTAAATCGCCAGCCGCCGCCCTTATTATTTCCAAGTGGCGTACAGGAAAAAGCGTGTAAATCGCCATAGCAAATGACGCGACAATCCACACCAAGACAATCGCCGCCTTTTTCCACTCGGAACGCTTTTTAATTCTTGGGGGCGGTTTCATATTTCCAACACCCTCATACCCTGCCAGCCATGTATTTTTAGCTCCATAGCCTTTAACGCCGTTTCTATTTTGGAACGCAGGGCGATTGCGCTTCCGTTGTTTTCTATGATGATATTGGCGCGTTCGCGTAGTTTTAAATCGCCGTTGCGGCTATCCAGTCTGCGTTTCGCGCTGTTTTCGTCTATATCGTCACGAGCGGTTATTCGCGTAATACGCAAATCATTCGGCGCGGTAATAAGCCACACGCTGTCGCACATAGTATCCATGCCCGACTCGACAAGCAGAGGCGCGTCTATTACCATAAAGGTATGCGTTCCCATTTCCGCTACCTTGGCGATAATTTTTCGCGTTCGTTCTATTACGCGCGGGTGAATGATTTTTTCCAGTTTTTCCAGTTCCTGCTTGTTGTTAAAAACCCTCGCGCCTAGTATACGGCGGTTTATTTCGCCGTCTGGGGTTAAAATGTCACTGCCGAAGGCTTCGCATATTTCACTGTACGCCGTATTTTTTTTGCCCATTACGTCATGCGCTATTTTGTCGGCATGTAAAACAAAGCCGCCGCGTTCCGCCAAAATCGCCGACGCGGTGCTTGTTCCGCTTCCTGTTATTCCCGTTAAGCCGATTGTTGGGAAATTATTTTGCCGCATACCAGCTTTCACCCACACTTACGTCTACATTTAAAGGTACGCTCAAACTAGCCGCCGTTTCCATTTCCTCTTTCAATATTTTGCTCGCCTTGTCCTGCTCGTTTATAGGCGCTTCGAGCAAAAGTTCGTCATGTATTTGCAACACAATTTTTGTTTGCAGGTTCTCTTTTTTTAGTCGTTTGGCTACGTTTAGCATGGCTATTTTTATTATGTCGGCGGCTGTGCCTTGTATTGGCATGTTCATTGCGACACGTTCGCCAAAGGAACGCAGGCTGAAATTGGAAGATTTTAGCTCCGACAGTGTGCGGCGGCGGTTGTAGAGGGTTGCGACATAGCCGTCTTTTTTGGCTTGTGCTACTGTTTGCGAAAGATACTCTTTTACGCGCGGATATTTTGCAAAATAGCCGTTTATATACCTTTCCGCTTGTTTTACAGGAATTTTCAAGTCCTCGCTAAGCCCAAACGCGCTTATGCCATATACTATACCAAAATTTACCGCCTTTGCATTGCTGCGTTGTTCGGGCGTTACTTGCTCTGGCGCGATGCCCAAAACCTGCGAAGCCGTAAGCAAATGTATGTCTTGATTGTTATTGAACGCATCAATTAACACTTGGTCGCCCGACATATGCGCGAGCAGTCGCAGCTCTATTTGGCTATAATCCGCATCAATAAAAACACAGCCAGCCGCAGGAACAAACGCCTTGCGTAGCTCTCGCCCTAGCGCGGTACGCACGGGGATATTTTGCAAATTCGGCTCGGCACTGGATAGCCGCCCCGTGGCGGTAAGTGCTTGGTGAAAGGTGGAATGAATACGCGAGCTTTTAACCAACGGCAAAAGCCCTTCTATATAGGTAGATTTTAGCTTGGTATTTGTGCGGTAGTCCAAAATCAGCGGAATAATCGGGTGCTGGTCTACCAATTTTTCCAGAACGTCCGCGGCGGTAGAAAAGCCCTTGGTCGTCTTTTTTCCGCCCTTTAGTCCTAGCCTGTTGAAAAGAATTTCGCCAAGCTGTGCAGGCGAATTTATATTAAATTCCTCGCCAGCCGTTTCGTAAATAAGCGCGGTAAGCGCGTTTATGCGTTCCTGCATTTCCTCGCCTAGTGTGTGCAAAACGCCAGTGTCTACGCCTATTCCGTCCGCTTCCATTTCCGCAAGCAAAAACGCCAACGGCAGCTCTATGTCATAAAATAGCTGTTCCTGCTTGTTTTCCGCCAGTTTTTTTTGCATTATGGGAACGGTACGGAAAATACTATTCGCCATTTCCGCCGCGTATTCCGATGTGGGCTTTTTGTTGCCCTTGCCTTGGTTTTCTAGGGTGTCTATGGCATACGCGCCGAGCATTGTGTCAAAGTTGACATTCCGCGGCGTTATGCCATATTTAGCCAGTCGCCGTATTTCGCTTTTTATATCATAAGCGTACTTAGGCTTATCCGATTCTAGCCACGGCTTAATAAACGCGGCAATGTCGTGTTCAAAAATAGAGGACGAGTCGAGCGTTAGTTCTTTTTCCGCTTGGATATATTTTGTACCGTTTTCGTTGGAAACGGCAATGCCTGATAGCCATTCGTTCTCGCCGCCGCTCCATAAAGTAAAGAACGCCGCCGCGGCTAGGTTTTCAACGAATTTTTCGGCTTGCTCGCGTGTTTTTATTGTATCGAAAACAAGCGGCGGTTCGTTGGCGTTTTCTGTGCTGTCGGCGTTTCCTAAATTGGCGGCAAACCTTTTGTATAGGCTTTTTAGCTCCAGTCTTTTTATTTCCGCAAAGGCTTGGGCGTTAAAAAAGTCATTTTCTGCCAGAATAAGCTCTACTGGCGCGTTTAGGGCGATTTCCGCTAGTTTGCGGCTTAGTATTGCTTGCTCACGAAATTGTATTAGATTTTCCGACGCTTTTTTGGGCTTTATTTCCTCGGCGTTTGCTATTGCGTTTTCGAGAGAGCCATACGCCGTTATTATTTTCGTGGCGGTTACCTCCCCTATTCCAGGCACGCCAGGGATATTGTCCGAGGTGTCGCCCATCAACGCCTTTACGTCCACAAACGCCGCAGGGCTTACGCCGTATTTTTTTATAACGGCGTTTTCGTCATAGTCCTCTACTTCAGTTTTGCCCGCTTTTGTTCGCGGTAAACGGATTTTTATTTTGTCGGAAGCGAGCTGTAGCATATCGCGGTCGCCAGTAATTATGACTGGTGTCATGCCTTGGCTAGCGGCGTTGGTCGCAAGCGTGCCGATGACATCGTCCGCCTCGTAGCCCTCGCACGCGCTCATGGTTACGCCCATTTTCTCCAAAAGCGTTTTAAGCGCAGGTACTTGGGCGCGAAGCTCGTCAGGCATACCCTTACGCGTGCCTTTGTACGCGCCGTACATCTCGTGGCGGAACGTAGGCTGCGGCAAATCGAACGCGACAATTACATGCTCGGGTAATTCCTCGTCTACAAAACGAAAGAAAATATTCAAAAAGCCGTAAATAGCGTTAGTGTACTCGCCCGCCGAGTTGGTGAGGGGGGGCAAGGCGTAGAATGCACGGTTGAGGATACTGAAACCGTCAAATAGTAGGATTTTCATTGATACCTCCATGAATTACCAGTTTGCAAAATTTGCGAGGTTTTTTGTTTTAAAAGAGATTGCGGATTTAGCGGATTTAAGGGATTCAAGGGCTTCACACGGATTTAACGGATTTTCACGGATTACGCGGATTGGCTCGTGGGAGAATATCCGCTTAGTCCGAACGAATCCGCGTAATCCGTGAAAATCCGTGTTCCATGCCTTTAAAATCCGTTAAATCCGTGTTTAACTTACACATTTTGGCTTCGTGCATTTGTCGTACGGCGCGTTTAACCACGTCCGTCCAAGAAAATTTTAGCACAAGTTTACCCTTTCGCATAGCATAAAGAAAAAAGGACTACACAAAATGCCTATTTGCACAAAAACTCCGCTTACATCGGAAAAATTTAACGCGGCTATAGACGAGCTTTTGGCGGCGAAGCCGTTTATTTACCACGAAGTTTTCGGCACAAGCCGCCGCGGCGCGCCGTTACGCGCGTTAGTGATAGGAAGCGGCGAGCGTTCTATTCTAATTAACGCAAGCCACCACGCCAACGAATGGCTCACGACCCTAGTCTTGACGCGCTTTATCGAAAAAAACGCCGATTTCATTCCCGAAAACATTACACTGCATTGTATTCCGCTTGTCAATCCCGACGGCGTGGACATGGTAAACGACCAGCGCCGCCCCTACCCTCCTTGTTGGAAGGCTAACGCTTGCGGCGTGGATTTAAACTCAAACTACCCCGCAGGGTGGGAGCTGGCAAGGGCGCGGAAATTCGCCTTGGGCTACACCAGGGCAGGCGCGCGCGATTTCGTGGGCGAAAGCCCGTTATGCGAGCCAGAAAGCTGCGCTATGGCGGCGTACACCGCCTTCAACGACATAGACATCACCCTTAGCCTGCACACGCAGGGCGAGGAAATTTACTGGCGATATATGGATTATAACCCAATCGGCGCGAAAGAACTCGCAACGCGCCTTGGCGCGGTGAGCGGCTACGAATGTGTAGACGTACCCGACGAAAGCTCGCACGCAGGCTACCGCGACTGGTTTATCGCCGAATTTAACCGCGTGGGGCTTACCATAGAATGCGGCTTTGGCGAAAATCCGTTGCCGATAGAGCAGTTTGAGGATATGTATGGGAAGGTGGAGAGGATTTTGTGGGAGTGCTTTAGGGCGTGTTGATTTAAACGCCCTAAAATTCTTTGCCTAATTTTTCAGCCAGTTCAAGCCTTGATATTTGTTCCCGGGGTAACTCACGCAATTTGTACACTATGTCAGGGTCAAGGATACCTGCTGAAAATAAATCCGCCCCCGCTTTTATTTCTTTGCACAAATATACATATCCCCAATAATAAAGCGCGCCATGATTATCCCATAACGGGGTAATAATAATATATGTATCATCGTAAAATACAATATCGTATAGTACGTCTTTCCCCTTATTTGAGTTGCCCCACGCATTATCCCATGTTTCATCATCTTTACGGTTGATTTCGTGTCCAAATACTAACTCAACGCCGTCAAGAGAACCGACGGTACTCGGAATTGTTGTAATATCCCATAATATGCCATCACCTTCATTGCGTAGCTTATAAATACCCAAACCAAATGGCGTTAAGTCAACATAAGTTTCTAAGTTTAATATTTCTTCACGCAATTGCGATATTTCTTGTTTCCTTGCATTATCAATCGGAATATTTCTAATTTCCATTGCCCCCAACAATGAAAAAGGGAAAAACAACACATTCCATATTATGACGGTAGCTACTATTTTACATATGAACCCACTAATTGGATTGCCAAACCTTTTCTTAGAAACTGTTTAACATCTTTCACCCACTCTGAACATGTGATATAATCAATCAAAAAGATGAATCCAATGACCAATTACCCAAGCAACATAAGTCGCGAAGAATTTGAAATAATTCGCAAGGATTTGGAAGCTGCGAAGAAAAGAACAAAGCCGCGTAAAATAGATTTATATGACGTATTTTGTGCGGTTTTG
>Ga0099364_10014988_pt1 | contig 10254 bp, 8 predicted proteins | sample TergutTh196P3_FD_73070 | JGI IMG/M metagenome (GOLD analysis project Ga0099364, IMG submission 73070) | Microcerotermes parvus P3 segment gut microbial communities from Pointe-Noire, Republic of the Congo - Th196 P3 | ecosystem: Host-associated > Arthropoda: Insects > Digestive system > Gut ...
GGCCTGCCCTATGGGACGGTGCTCGGAGCTATTGAAACAATGACCAAAGACGCGGGGTGGGAGATTAAAAGGACAGGAGCAAACGCCCTGGTTGACCTGATTGAGAAAATATCCGCGCATATCGCTGCCCGTCCGGGGGGAAGGAGAATACCCAAACTTACGCTCGCTTCAGTACAATTCCGAAAAGCCTCAAATTCCCTCGCCCTGCCGTTACGTAAAAACTTTACTCCGTCCGGCGTTGTGAATGTTCCCGAGTGGAAAGGAGAGAATAGCCGCGGCTCGCCGGTGGCCTACGCGCTGTCGGACTTGACCTCTGTAAACGGGGTGGTGAGTATAGAGGCGCGTTTCCTAGCGGCTCCGGCTCCGGGGCAAAATTTTGAAGCGTCGGTGCGGGCCGATGGATGTCGTATAGTGTAAAGGGTACGGTTGAAAAAGCCTACCAAATACACTATTTAGGCGGTTTCTACATTCACGGCACGAATGGGAAAACACCTCAACACGGCATAAGCCGGAAAGGAGCATATCATGGCTGAAATAACATATTCCCCCGTCGGCGATTATCTTTTGCCGAATATCACACTTAGCGACCCTACGCCAAATCTGGCGGAAGGTCTTGGCAGCTACGGGCGTATGCACAAGAAATTCTTACAGGAGCATAAGTCGATTTTGTATAACACACTCTTACTGTCGGAACGGCTTTATCCGCTCTGCCGCGAGGTTGACGAAGCGGCGGCAAACAGATTAAAAACGATACCCGACCACGAAGCAGCACACGAAATCATACTTGCTGAACTTGTTTATTGCTGACCCGAAAATCCTTTGTGTAAAATGACGAACACTAAAACGATTATTCTACTTTTGCACAAAAACATCTGAAACCCCGATAGATTGGCGGTTATGCGGCGTTCTGCTTGTTATGGATTTTTGGTTCTTATGAAACACCAGCCTCCCCTTGTGTCAAATAAGGAATAAAAAAGACAAAAAACCATTGTGCAATGTTCCTAAAATATACGAATTGCACAAAAACCATAGACAAGCAAAAATCTTTGTGCTAAACTATAAGCACAATTGAATACCATCACATCTGTCAAGATACTGAATTACGAGTAAGTTTGTTTCTGCGCGGAGGCGCGGGGCAAACCGAATATTCAGGTAGTTAAGACTATCTCATAATGAGAAAACGTACCCGGAGAAGCCCGTGTCCTACGCCCGAATTGCATAATGAGCGATTCATATAAAGGCGTGAACAGGACGAGCGACTATATGTTGCAACGGCGATAAGGCTCTGAAAGGCGGAAGTCGAAGCGAAACGCGCCATACCCGTCACGCAAGACGGGATAAAACACGGGCGTAGGAACGATGGCTCTTGTTGGTGTACCGCATTTCTGTCAATTTATCGGGAAACACATTGCGCTCTTTTGTTGCGCCTGTTGTTTCCTTTTTTGATGCAGAAATGCGGCTTTTTTATTACCTTGCCGGGTTTCTGTAAAGCCTCCGTTTGAACCTCGGCAATCCAAATTCTAAATCTGAAAAGGAGAGCCGATTATGCACAAAAAAGAAAACAACTTAAAAATCGAACGAGTTGCAAAAACGAGTCAATTCACAAAGCGAATTGGCTCTACTGTATACAAAGTAGGAGTTCACTTCAAACAGGACGCGAAAGAAACCGCAGAGGATAAAATACGCCGCGTTATCGAAAGCGAGGTGGCTAAAATTGCATAACAATAACCAAAGTGCCGCGAATGTTCAAGACTGCCGGAAAGAGGCGGATATGAACAATAACAAAGTTACTATTCTTTATTCGAGATTATCAAAGGACGACGGCGAGGATAAAATCTCGAACAGCATTAAAAACCAACAGGATTTACTCGAAGATTACGCCGAACGCCACGGATTTACTCCGTGGATTCACAAATTTGATGACGGTTTCACAGGCACTCGTTGGGATAGACCTGGTTGGCAGGAGCTTATGACAATGGTCGAAGCCGACGAAGTTTCCTGTATCTGTATCAAAGACAGCTCACGTTTTGCCCGCGATTACATTCGCGCAGGAATGTATAGAGAGCTTTTTCGTGAAAAAAACGTCCGTTTTATCATGGTTAATGACGGATACGATAGTTTCAAGGGCGATGACGATATTACCCCGTTCAGAGAAATTATGTCGGAAATGTACGCCCGTGATACGTCAATCAAAATTAAATCGGTCGTTGCGGCAAAGGGTAAAAGCGGTAAGCATATATCCTGTTCCGCGCCGTATGGGTACAAAAAAGACTCGAACGATAAGACAAAATAGCTGATTGACGAGCCTGCGGCTTCTGTGGTTCGCCGTATATTTCAAATGACAATGGACGGCATGGGGGTTCACTCAATATGCGGCATACTGGCAGGGGAAAAGATAGAACGTCCGTCGAATTACCGCGCTTCTAACAGCAATAAACCCCGTAAGGATTACGACGATAACGAGCCATACACATGGGGAACGGCAACAATCGGCGTAATCTTGAAAAATCCCGAATACTGCGGTCATACGGTCAATTTCCGTTCGTATTCCACTAATTTCAAGAGTAAGAAACGGAAAAAGAACGCTCCCGAAAACTGGTTGGTTTTCCCTAACACGCATGAAGCAATCGTAAGTCAAGAGGACTTTGACACGGTGCAGAAATTACGGGAAACGCCGCGCCGTATTGATACGCTCGGTGAAGCAAATCCTCTTACGGGGCTTTTATGGTGCAAGGACTGCGGCGAAAAATTATATAACCACCGCAAGGCACACGGGGAAAAACCGAACCATAAACCTACCGACGTTTATTGCTGTAAAACGTACAAATTAAGCAATTCTAAGTTTAACACAAAATGTTCACCTCATCACATCAGCACCGAAGCTGTGAGGGATATAATTCTCACAGCTATACGCACAACGGCGGGTTACGTTCGGGATTATGAGCAGGAGTTTGTAAAAATCCTGCGTGAATCGTCGGCTATACGGCAGGGTGAAACCGCTAAGACATATCAGAAGCAAATCGCCAAAAACGAACGGCGGCTTGCAGAGATTGACCGTATCTATAAAAGCCTTTACGAAGATAAGGCGCTCAATAAAATTGACGAGGATATGTTCAATCAATTATCGGGCGGTTATCAACAGGAAAAGGTTGATATTCGCGCCAAAACCGAAGCCATGCAAGCGGAACTCGACGAGTTTAATAATGACAGCGAAAAGGCTGATAAATTCGTTGAGATTGTACGCCGCTATACCAACTTTGAGGAACTCACGACCCCGATGTTAAATTCCTTTATTGAAAAGGTAATCGTATACGAGGGCGAGTGGTCAGAGGGCAACACGGGCGTAGGCGGCAAACCGCGCGGCAGACGCACACAACAGGTTGATGTTTACCTTAAATATATCGGTAGCTTTGAAGTGCCGGAAACGAGAACGCCGGAGCAAATCGAAACTGACCGTATAGCGGAGGAAAAATTAGAAGCCAACCGCACATACCACCGCTTAAAGATGCGGCAATGGGCGGAACGGAAACGCGCTGCTGATGTTCCCGAAGCCGCCGCCGTTGTTGATAAGGAAACGGCAGAACCCGACCCTGCCGCATAAATCACATTCTCAAACGCAACCCCAAAGGAGTGTTGAGCCGAACAGACCAGTCTGACGGCGATGCGCTCCTTTTTTTGTTGGGCGGAGGGCAAAAACGAAACGCTATGCGGAACGGCTATGCCGCCGCACAACGCGCCACCGCAAGGCGGCGTAAAGCCCTCCGCAGGAGCCCACGGCACTTTGCCGCATAGCGGAAAGTGTCAGAGTGGGTCAGATACTTTCACAAAGCATCTGAAAAACGTCCGAATGTTTATCGAATTTTATCATCAGTATTTAATTATTTTACCACGAAAGCGAGGAAAAATCTATGGCAGAAATAACAGATAAAACGCATTACACCGTAGCGAGAAACGAGGGTTACACCGCAGATTCTATCGGGCTTCGGGAGCGGCACAACGAACGGAAGAACGACGAATATTTCAACTCGGATATTTTACCTGAACGGGCGATGCTCAACCATCATTTCCAACAATGGCGATTCCCCGACGGCACACCCGTAACCTACGAGCAGAGGTTCGGTCAAATGCTTGCGGCGGGTACGATTGTCAAGCGCGGACTGAAACCCGACGCAAAGGTTTTTAACGAGTTGATATTCGATGTGAACACGGCTTACTTCGACGAACGCGGCGGCTATGACTTCGCTGTGAAATTCTATGAAGAAGCGTACAAAATGGCAGTCAAGGAAATCGGCGGCGAGCAGTATATTTTGAGTGCGGTCATGCACGCTGACGAGCGTAATGTTGGTTTGTCCGACCACCTCGGACGCGACGTTTATCATTATCACTTGCACGTTGTTTATGTGCCTGTTGTTGAAAAGGAAGTGCTGTGGACGAAACGCTGTAAAGACCCGGCGTTAGTCGGTACGGTTAAGGAAGTCATTCCGCAAATATCTCATTCTAAAAAATGGGCTAAATACAAAGATGAAAACGGTAAATGGATTGATACCTATTCGCTTCTGCAAGACCATTTTTACGAACACATGATAGCCGCAGGGTTTGAGGGTTTTGAACGCGGCGTTAAAGGCAGCACCAAAGAACATTTAGAGGTGTTGGACTATAAAATCCAACAAGATAAAAAGCGGCTTTCCGAACTTGAATCGCAAGTGGAGCAGAAAGAAATTGATATTGCCGCGCTTGATGAACAGGCGGGGAAGAAGCAAAAAAATGTTGACAACCTTAACGAACAAATCACCGTCAAGGATAAGGCAAAAACCACAATCGCAGAGGTTGAGGCGATGGGTCATTCGTTGCCGCTTGTTCCCGGCGTTCATCTTACCGATGACGAGGCTAAACGCTTGAAATTTCTTGCGAAAAAAGGAGTCGGCATTGATAAACGCGCGGAAGAATACAAGAAGAAAATAACCGCGCTTGACGGTGAAATCCGAGACCTTAACGGGCAAATCACGCAATGGAAACAAAGCTACAATTCTGTTGCCCGCGACCGTGACGCATGGAAAGCAAATTATGAACGGCTGTGGGAAGAAGTTAAGGAATTTATCGGAGCAATCCGTAAAATTCCGAATCGGTTACGTCTGTTTATCAACGAGCATTTAACGCCTACACAAAACAAAAATCGGGAGGAAAACAGATAATGGATTATTTTACCATATTCAACAAAAAGAATATAAAAGACTGCGAACAATACCCCCACAACGATATAGGTACCGCTCGTCTTTTCTATGACATTCATGCCACCGAGATATGCTATGTCCGTGAGGCTAAGTCGTGGTACTCATACGACGGGCGGCGTTGGAGCAAGGACGACGGAAATTTAAGCGTTATGGAACGCTGTAAACACTTTGCGGAGGGTTTCGGCAAATACGCCGAAATACTTGACGATGGCGGCGAAGAAAGCAAAGCGTTTGTAAAATATGCGACAGGCTTTCATCAGCGCAGACGGCGTGAGGTTTTATTATCCGATGCTCGTTCCATTGCCCCTAAAAACCTTGAATACTTCGACCGTGATAAACTGCTGTTTAACTGCATTAACGGCACGTTCAGCTTAAAAGATATGGTTCTCCGTCCGCACAGGGCGGAGGACTTCATCACAAAGCTGTCAAAGGTCAAATATAACGACAAGGTGCGTTGTAATCGCTGGGAGCGGTTTATCAACGAGGTTATGTGCGGCGATGCGGAAACATCGCGGTTCTTACAAAAGGTTCTTGGCTACTGCCTTTCGGGGGAAACCGACCTTGAATGTTTCTTTATCCTCTACGGCAACACCACGCGCAACGGTAAGTCTACACTTACGGAAACAATCGCTTATATACTTGGTGATTACGCCCGAACGATACAGGCTCAAACGCTTGCTAAACGCCCTGCCGACGGTTCGGCGGCTACGCCCGATATTGCGCGGCTTAAAGGGGCAAGGCTCGTTAATACGCCCGAACCCGACAAGAGCATGGATTTGAATATCGCTCTCGTGAAACAGCTTACAGGCGGCGATACTTACACGGCGCGGAATTTACACGAAAATAATATTGAATTTTCGCCCGAATTTAAGATTTTTATTAACACCAATCATCTTCCGAATACTTCCGACCATACCATTTTCACAAGCGACAGGGTGAAGCTGATACCGTTTAACCGCCATTTCAAGCCCGAAGAACAGGACACGGGATTAAAACAGCATTTCCGCCGTTACGTCAATATGAGCGGTATTTTGAACTGGCTCATTGACGGCTATAAAATGTTGAAAAGCGACGGTTTATACCAAGTCGCGATCAAACGGATGTGAATCTGAAACTCAAATGCCGAACAATACTGCTTCTAGCTATTCTAACTTCAGGCCCTTGATTTCAAATTAGTATTAATCCTGAATCGTCCTGAATCGAATTGGTTGAGGTTGCCGGAAAAGCGAGTATCTACCGGATGATTCTATACGTCATTGTCTTTTCTTGTCAAGCGAATCGCGGTTGCGAAATCGCGGTAGAGCGGGTTAAACTCGGGCATGGCATCGTGTTATACTGTTGCGCGTGGACACTTTGTCATATTGAAGGTGAATTGAACATGCGGCTGCTTTTGCATGTCTGCTGCGCCCCGGACGCCGCGGCGCCGTTTGAGATTTTGAGAGACGAAACCTGGGAAGAAGTCACAGGGTATTTCCACGGCTCCAATATTCACCCGGAGGACGAATATCGCCGCCGCGCGGACGCTTTGAAATTTTTGTCCGAACGTTACGATATAAATGTGTTACCGTGTTCTTACAATCCGGACTCGTGGTTCGCCGCCGCGTCCCATCTGGCGGGTGAGCCTGAACGCGGGAAACGCTGCGCCGTCTGTTTCTCCCTGCAACTGCGCGCCGCCGCCGAAGAAGGCGTGAAAAGAGGAGCGTCCCACCTGGGCACGACGCTCACCATCAGCCCGCATAAGGACGCGGCGCTGATATCCCGCCTCGGCATGGAAATCGCCGGGCAGGCGGGCTTGGTGTGGGAAGGCCGGATATGGCGCAAGAACAACGGATTTTTGCGGTCGGTTCAGATTTCCAAAGAATTACGCCTGTATCGACAAAGCTATTGCGGCTGCATTTATTCAAAATTGAAATGAAACGCCTGAAGGCCGTCCACGAAAATGAAGCCGACGGCTATCATAGTAAACAGTTCAGTCCGCCGCCTCGGCAATTAAACGCTTCCAGCCTGCCCTATCGAAATTCGTACCGGAAGAATCCATCGTCAGAGATATGGACAATGTTTGTGAAACCGTAACGGCAAGCCGAGGGCATCGCCGCCGCAAAAAAGCGTGGCGTCCGCCTCTGGCGTACTATCAAAAAGCCCTTCAAAAATTTGATACATTGGCAAAACAATGACAGCAACTGATGAAAGGTGAATAACCAACTATCAAAAAGTAAACTTTTTGATAGTCCTTCGAGTTTTGAAACTCTAACATAAAAATCTATCAACTTCAAGACCCGTTCCCCCTCAAACAATTTTGTAAAGGTGGGATTATCGTATTAGGCTGCAGTTGTTTTTTTGTAAATTGAGCGAAAAAGCGTGCACAAAACATCGAAAATTCCAAGAACATGTCTCGATAATCTTCCCGGAACGTATCTGAAAATTACTATCAAAAAGTTTACCTTTTGATAGTCAGGAAAGGTTGCCTCATATAAGAGGTAGCCCACAGATACTTTGCTAACGAGGCATGAATTTTATGACGAAGGATTATTTTTTACCGAAAAAACTATCGATACTGCTTTCCATCGCCCTGGTATTGTTTTCAGGGGCCGCCGCCGGTGAGGAGGCTGCCGCTCCTGCCGCTCCCGCGGATCTTTCCGTATTGAGCGTCCCAATTTCCGCCGAAATCGGGGCGGGGGGGCTGGAAGGTCAGGAGGCCGAGATCAACCGGCAGTTTGAAGAAATATTGGGCGCGTCGGACGAAAGCTCGATAACCGTCACGCAGAATTTAATGGGAAACCTGCTTCGACGGCTTCCCCGCTATGGGATGTCCTTTTTCCGCCAGCCTCCCTCCACCTACGCCCCGGTTGAATCGATGCCGGTCGCCCGGGGTTACGTTTTAGGACCCGACGATGAACTCAACATAACCCTGTGGGGCATGGTCGAGGAAAGTTTCCAGGTCACGGTCAACCGCGACGGCCTCGTGAACGTCCCGCACATCGGGGCGGTGCGCCTGGCCGGTCACACTCTGGAAGAGGCGAGACGGGCGCTGAAAGCCGAATTCGACCGCTACTTCACCGACTATCAAATGAACGTTTCTGTTGGAGGGCTGCGTTCCGTCACGGTATACGTGACCGGCGACGTAAAAAGCCCGGGAGCCTACACCGTCTCTTCCTTCGCCACCTTGGTCAACGCGCTTATGGCCTCTGGCGGCCCCTCCGACTCCGGCACGCTGCGCCGCATCGAACTGAAGCGCGGCGGTAAAACCATCACCGTTTTCGACATGTACGAACTTTTATTAAAAGGCGACAAGTCCAATGACGTACGCCTGCTGCCGGAAGACGTCATTTTCGTCCCGCCGGTAGGGCCGCTGGTCGGTCTCGCGGGGGAGATAAGAAGACCCGGCGTTTACGAACTGAAAACCAGGACGCAGGTGAAAGACCTGCTCTACCTTGCGGGCGGCGTTTCCGCGCAGACGTTCAAGGGGCGGATTCAATATTACACAATTAAAGATCGTACCTACCGCATCGTTTTCGAAGGAAGCGTCGACGGATTGACGGACGCGCTTTTGGCGGACGGCGACGTTCTGCGCCTGTTTCCGGTGGTGGAAGTGCCGACCGTCGTGAAAATCGACGGGCCGGTGGGGCGTCCCGGCACTTATGGCGTCGTCCCCGGAGTGACCCGCATCAGCGATTTGGTCTCCCAGGCGGGGGGGCTTCTGATGATGGCGTCGGACATGGGAGAGCTGACCCGCGTCGCGCCCACCCCCGCCGGGCCGAAGATAACCCGCTTCAACATCGACATCTCCGCGGCCATGAGGGGAGATCCGGCAAACAACCTCACTCTCGAAGTCGGAGATCACCTTCTGGTGCAAATACTGCCCGAGTGGGAGACACAGCGTATGGTCGCCCTGACGGGCGAGTTCAGGCAACCGGGAACCTACGCCGTGGTCAAGGGAGAGCGCCTGGCGGACCTTATCCGCCGCAGCGGGGGCTTTACCTCGCGGGCGCACCTGCGCGGGGCTGTTTTCACGCGCCGCAGAGTAGCGGCAGAACAGCGCAGGGCGCTGAACCGCATGGCGGATCAGATGGAACAGGACTTGCTGGAGGCTCTGAGGAACCTTCCTCAGGAGAGCCGTTCCTCGTCCGCCGCGCTTGAGGAGGAGCGGCGCTCCCGCGAATTGATCGCCCGGCTGCGAAGCGTGGATATGCCGGGGCGGGTAGTGATAAAGCTGGACGTTCCCGAGGCGCTGGAAAAAACGCCGTGGAATCTGGAACTCGAGGACGGGGACGAGCTTCGCCTGCCGGAAACGCCTTCGACCGTGGAGGTAATGGGGGCGGTGTACTCGTCTTCCGCGCAGGTGTACAACCCGCGCAAGGGGCTAAACGACTATATCAACGCGTCGGGCGGTTACCTGCGCTCCGCGCACAAGCGGATGCTGTACCTGATGAAAAGCGACGGTTCGGTAGTCCGTCTCACCCGTGACACCAGCATGCTTTCGAGCGGCAGATGGACGCCGCCCAAAGGTTTTTCCGCCGCCGTGGAGCCGGGGGACGTTATCGTAGCGCCTGTGAAATACACCAACAGGCAGTCTCTGGAAACCCTCAAAGACGTTACCGACATCATTTACAAAGTGGCGGTGGCGGTGGGCGTAATTGTCAACCTTTAAGGGAGGTGGAGACAGGAAGTATTTTTTGTAAGTTTTATAAGTTTTGTCAGTTTTGCGGTCAATCGTTTCAGGAGTTTCAAAATTGCAGATACACACAGGAGGAGAAGTTATGAAGAAAGTACTTGTTTTGAGTTTGGTAGTGTTTTTAGCGTTGAGCGGCGCCGCGTTCGCGGCTACGGGCGGACATAATGTGACTGTCGTTGTCACGCCGATTGATACGGTGGTAATAGATTTGCCGTCTGGGGTAGAAAGTATTGCGAGTGAGTTCGCTGGGTTCGAGCCTCTTAATTCGACCCAGCGAAGTGAGCTTACTACGCTTCTTGAAAATGTCGGCAGCTATGCTAATCGGAAGGTGGATGCGGCCTTGCTTCCCGT
>Ga0099364_10014989_pt1 | contig 10254 bp, 4 predicted proteins | sample TergutTh196P3_FD_73070 | JGI IMG/M metagenome (GOLD analysis project Ga0099364, IMG submission 73070) | Microcerotermes parvus P3 segment gut microbial communities from Pointe-Noire, Republic of the Congo - Th196 P3 | ecosystem: Host-associated > Arthropoda: Insects > Digestive system > Gut ...
GACGTCAATCCTTCGCGGATATTCGGGTTGTAGTACATTTCAGGGTTGCGCTCTAAAATAATGTTTTCCATGTAATCCCAATACATCGTTTTTACTGTATAGTTGGGTATTTTCAGCAAAATTGTGCCATTTTCATTTTCAATTGTTAATAATCCCATATAGTAAAGTAAAGAGCGGAAATTTTGCGTATCGTGAATTTTATCTATTGAAAATCGGTCAATTACTTCTGTTTGAACTTGATTGAACTCAATTATTTTTTCCAAATCTTCTATATTTTCAGGCTTTCGAAGAAGATTTTTAATTCTTCCGTAGTCGGTTTTTAAATTGCTGTCAACAAGTCGTTTTATCTTTTCACCTTCATCTATCAGTTCCAGAAAAAAATAATTTATCAACGATGAATTGTACAGTTTATTTTTCGCATCGGCATGAAACTTGTAGCCATTGTAAAGATATTGCATATCAACCTTTATCAACGATTTATCTACTCCCGCTTCTTTTCTTACAAACTCAACTTCATCTTCGGTAAAACCAAGTATTTCACAATATTTTTCTTTCAACGACAGATTATTGGAAATATTGAAACCGCTTGTTACATCGTCGAGCATCATCGGCGTTATTCCCGTTATGAATATCTTATCTATGATGGTTTGCGTACCGTCTTTTAGTGTTTCGTAAAAATCGCGCACTACGCCGTTCGCCCAAATGAACTGTTTGTATTGCTCGTGGCTCAAATTTGTACCCATCGCAATCAAATCATTGGCAAAATGGTCGTATTCGTCGATGATAACGTAGGCTTTACTGCCGTAACCTTTGATTATATCAAATGCAAATTCGATATAGTCGCGTACATTGTTCATGTTCCATACTATCTTTTTAAGTTCTTCATAATTTTTTATAATAAACCTGTGGTCTGTTATGAAATGTTGAATAGAACCTCTTATTGCTCCCGTAAAAGAAGATTGAAATCTTTCCGTTGAACTTGTGTCTATTCCTGAAAAACTGAATCGCATTACAAAATATGAATTTCGTTTTGGCGTTGGATTCTTTCCGATGTACAAATCGCCAAAAAGCGTGTCAAACTGATCTGCCGAGCAGATGTCATAGTAATGGAAAAGCGTTGAAAGAAACAACGACTTCCCGAACTTGCGTGGACGAATCAGAAAATGATACTTTGTCGACTCATTTTCAAGCATTTCAATATAACGTGTTTTGTCTACATACACGTAGTTTTCTGTACGTATGCTTTCGAAATTCGATTGTCCGTAAGGTATTTTCTTTGGTATTTTCATGGCTTATTATTTTTGATTTTGATTTTTTTTGCACGCAGATGACGCAGATTTAACAGATTTACACAGATTCTAAACTCTAATGACTATACTCTAAACTCTAATAACTACTCACTTTTAACCACTTCCGCCGGATTTTCAACACTCGACCGATACACTTGCCAGCCAACACAAAGTACAATCACCAACGCCAACACGCAGACAATAGCCAAATATATCCAAACAGGAATATTTGTCCGTATCGCATAGTTTTCCAACCAGCGTTGCATAATGAAATATCCTGTTGTAAAAGCAATAACAGCGCCGATGACTAACAGCAGAAAGTATTCTTTTGCAAACATGGCAAGAATATCGCCTGCCGTTGCGCCGTTGATTTTGCGAATAGCGATAGATTTGCGCTGTTCTTCGCAGGTTAGCGAAACAAGGGAAACAAAACCGAATATGCAAATCAGTATGCATATGACCGAAGCAAAAGATAACAATCTGTATAAAACGCCCTCCGATTTCAAAATTTTGTTGAACTCTTCTTCATAGTTCAATATTTCGTATTCCAATATTTCGGGATATTCTCTTTTGAGCATTTGTTCTATATTGTCCCTGCATGATTCCCACATGTTTTCATGGTATTGAAACAGAGCAATCCTGATAACTTGCCTTTGTCCGTTCGGTCTATTGTATGACATCGGAATATGCGCCAAGCCTTTATTGTATACAGCGGGTTTTACCTCTATGGTTGGGTTTGCGTTGTAAATGTTTTTTATCACACCTTTAACGGTGTAGTGGGTTTCGCGACTATGCAGCAAACCCATGAAGCGTTTGCCAACGGGGTCGTGCCAGCCTAATGCCCTTACCGCATTTTCGTTGAGCAAAACTAAATCACCCGGGTCTGCGTCTGTAAGCATTTCGCCCGCAACCAAACGAAAATTGTAAAAAGTGATATATTCTTGATTAACAATAAATTGTTCCAATACCATTTCTTCTGCATCAAAAAGTTTATCGTCCCATGAACTAACAGTCATACTTGTAAGCCTGTTTCTGTTAAGCAAATCCATTCCAGCCCCACTTGCTTCCACAACTTCCAAAATTTCAGGTATTTGTTTCAAGTGATTTACTAAAACGCCGGGGACGCTCATATCTGGTTCCCGTATCAAAATAGACCCCCTGTTTTTAAAAGAAAACCCCAAATCATCAGTATGATGCAGAAAATGAATTTGTCTTATAATTACGATAGAGCAAAAAGCAAAACCAATGCTAATTATTAATTGCACAATGACAGAAGCCTTACGGGACAGATTTTTATTGCTTCTGCTGATGGATAAGTTCAAACTCCTGTGCCGAAAGATAATCAGTATCAGCCAAAACACTGACAGCGAAACAATAATAATGCCCCCGATATATGCAAGCGATTCGAGATAAATCGCAGACAAATCCATCTGAATACCCGACAACGTCAGAAAAGGCTTGTACAACCACTGTGTAAGCAAAAATCCTGAAATAACGGCTAACAGCAGCGTTATCATAAATTCGACCGACAGCAACGTCAGCAATGAACGTCCCGAAGCGCCGCAAACCACGCGCAACGCCAATTCCTTTTGCCGTATCCGGAAACGGCTCACAAACAAAGTCAGGTAGTTGAACAGAGAACACAAAATTACTAACAAGCCCGTTACGACAAAAATCACAATATACCGGAATTTTATTTCTCGTCTTATTTCAGGGTCTGTGTATCGCATTTTTGTAATCGGCTTGATTATAAGATTTTTATCGACAATACCTTCTTCGTGGATTTCATGTTCATATAGTTTCTGTTGAAAAGATTTGACGTTCGTTTGGGGATGCAATTTTATAATCGTTGCTCCACCACGCCAAGTAGGACCTATAAAATCAAAAGCAAAATTACTTCGTTTGGGCATGTCCGAAACAATCGCACAAATTGTAAATTCTTCAATAACAGCATGTACTCTATGAACCGTTTTTCCTATTGGATTTTCATCGCCAAACAACTTGTGCGCTTTTTGCTTGGTTATGGCAATTTTACCGCTACGGAAAGTAAGAAATTCAAGACTGCCTTCCAAAACCTTCACGTCAAACATCCTGAATATGGATGTATCAGCCGCAATTGTTGACGCCGGATATTCTACGCCTTCCACTATTACCTTGTCTTCGGGAAAAGAACCCAACACTGTAATAGCATCTGCAATTTCAGGAAAAGTTTCTTTCAGATAAGACGACAAACGATCTCTTTGATTCTTTGTGTAACCGCTACTGTTAAATATACTCCCCGTAGGACTGTAAACAACATACATCTGTCCGGCGTTTTTGTGGAAACTGTCGAAAGTCATTTCGTAGCGGAGCCACAGCGTCGCCATGGCAAAGCAGGTAAAACCCACTGCCAAGCCTATAATACTTATAAGCGTTTGATTCTTGTACTTCCGCATGTTGCGGAAGGCGATTTTTAGATTGTGTTTATACATAATTATTTTCAATTTTCAACTCTTCACTCCAATACTTCTTCTTCCCTATAAAAACAACCGCCAAATACCGCACATCATCTCTGTCTTTGAACAAATTAGAGGTCATATATCTTTGCAATTGCTCTCGCGCTTCTTTTTTCTTTGCTTCAATCAACGATTCTTTTCTGGCGTCTGCTTGTTTGACGTATTTCAGTTCCCAAACCCAGTCTTTTTTTATACGAGGATACAAACTATCGCGACGTTGCAGATAGATATCGGTATAACCTTGCGAATTTTCGGTTTCGGAAAGGGACAGATAGTAATTTGATTGAAATAAAATGTTCAACAACATAAACTTAACATGCTTTTCTGAAAAGCCTTTTAGGTCTTGGTTTGAAATTTGCGACAAAAAATCTTTCTGAAAAATATCGAAAAGAGGCTTGTAGTCGCCATCATAAGCCAATGAAGTCAATCCTTCGCGAATATTCGGATTATAGTACATTTCAGGGTTGCGCTCTAAAATGATGTTTTCCATGTAATCCCAATACATCGTTTTTACTGTATAATTGGGTATTTTCAGCAATATTGTGCCATTTTCATTTTCAATAGTTAATAATCCCATGTAGTAAAGTAAAGAGCGAAAATTTTGCGTTTCGTGAATTTTATCTATTGAAAATCGGTCAATTACTTCTGTTTGAACTTGATTGAACTCTATTATTTTTTCCAAATCTTCGATATTTTTCGGTTTACGAAGAAGATTTTTAATCCTTCCGTAGTCGGTTTTTAAATTGCAGTCAACAATACGCTTTATCTTTTCGCCTTCATCGAACAGTTCACAAAAAAAATAATTTATCAACGACGAATTGTACAGTTTATTTTTCGCGTCGGGGTGAAACTTGTAGCCATTGTAAAGATATTGCATATCCACCTTTATCAACGATTTATCAAGACATGCCTGTTGTCTTACAAATTCTACTTCTTCTTCGGTAAAGCCAAGTATTTCGCAATATTTTTCTTTCAACGACAGATTATTGGAAATATTGAAGCCGCTGGTTACATCGTCGAGCATCATTGGCGTGATGCCGGTTATAAAAATCTTATCTACTATGGTTTGCGTGCCGTCTTTTAGTGTTTCGTAAAAATCGCGCACAACGCCGTTCGCCCAAATGAACTGTTTGTATTGCTCGTGACTCAAATTTGTTCCCATGGCTATCAAATCGTTTGCAAAATGGTCGTATTCGTCAATGATAACGAAAAGTTTGCGCTTGTGTTTTTGGACAATATTAAAAACGAATCTTTCAATGGCTTTAACACCTATTGTACCCAATGATTCAATTAGTTGCATTTTGCTCTTTTTATATTCGTTGGCGTCTATCAAATCTTCGTAATGATTTAAAAACTCAATTACGCTTGCTTCGATTTTGGCATTAAACGAAACCTGAAACTTTTCTACCGATGTAGTATCTATCCCTGAAAAACTAAATCGCACTACAAAATATGAATTTCGTTTTGGCGTTGGATTTTTTCCGATATACAAATCGCCAAAAAGCGCATCAAACTTATCTGCCGAGCAGAAATCATAGTAGTGGAAAAGCGTTGAAAGAAACAACGACTTCCCGAACTTGCGCGGACGAATCAAAAATTGATACTTTGTCGGCTCGTTTTCAATCATTTCTATATAACGAGTCTTGTCCACATACACGTAATGTTCTGTTCGGATGCTTTCGAAATTCGATACTCCGTATGGTATTCTCTTTGGTATTTTCATGTTAAAATTTTTGGCAAATATACGACTTTTTTTTATTATGGCACGCAGATAACGCAGATTTAACAGATTTTTACCTTCGGTGAGATCGCTTCGTTAAGTTCACAGATTTTTTTAAATTCCTAATTTCACTGTTCACTGTTCATTATTCACTCTTAATTACTTCCGCCGGATTTTCCACACTCGACCTGTAAACTTGCCACCCAACACATAGCACAATTACTAATGCCAAAATACACATAATCGACAAATATATCCATGCAGGAATGTTTGTTCTGATTGCGTAGTGTTCTAACCAGCGTTGCATAATCAAATATCCGGCAGGCAAGGCAAAAGCAGCGCCTATGAACAGCAGCAGGAAGTATTCTCTTGCAAACATGCCGAGTATATCGCCGACTGTTGCGCCGTTGATTTTGCGAATGGCAATAGATTTGCGGCGTTCTTCACAGGTGAGAGAAACAAGGGAAACAAAACCGAAAATGCAAATCAATATGCAAATAGCCGCCGCAAATGACAATATTTTGATAAGGGCAGCCTCCGATTTCAGAAATTTGTTGTATTCTTCTTCGGTATTCAAAATGTTAGAACGACTCAAATCGGGAAAATCCTTTTCCATCATCAGTTCTATTTTTTCCTTGCACGATTTCCACATCCCTTCCCTGTATTCAAACAGTACGGCTGTACCAATATTTACCCTTATATTCAGATAATCCAAATATGAAGATTTTACATAACAAATTGGTTTTGCAGGAATAGTTGGCGCAAAATTGTATACATTTTTGATAACGCCTCTTACCGTATATGTATTTCTGCCGTATGAAAAATGTTTGCCGACAGGCTCGTACCAGCCGAATGCCTTGACGGCGCTTTCGTTAAGCAAAACCAACGAATCGGCGTCGGCGTCGGTAAGCATTTCGCCCGCTACTAACACAAAGTTGTAAAAAGCGCTATATTCTTGAGAAATAAACGTATAGCTCATTTGAATTTCTTCTGCATCAACAGGTTTATCATCCCATGAGTTTATCACTCCGCTCATACGGAAGCCCAAGGGAACTAATGTAGTCATTCTTGTCGCATCAACAATTTCTGTAATTTCCGGTATCTGTCTCAATTGATTTGCCAACGCGCTACTTTGTCCTTCATCCCATATCATGATAGTACCCCTGTTTTTGAAAGTAAATCCCAATTCGTCGGTATTATGCAGGAAATACATTTGTTTCAGAATTATGATGGAACTGAAAGCAAAACCAATGCTTATTACCAATTGCACAACTACCGAAATTTTACGGAACATTTTTTTATTGCTTTGACGAATGGACAGATTAAGGCTTCTGTATCGAAAAATTAACAATATGACCCAAAACATTAATAAGGATAAGACAATGACGCCCCCGATGTATACAATCGATTCGCGATAAACGGACGAAAAAGTCATTTGAATTTCAGATAATTCCATGAAAGGCTTGTGCAACAATTTCGTAAAAGCGAAACCTGACACAACGGCAAACAATAACGTTAGAATAAATTCGACCGAGAGCAACGTCAGTAGTGAACGTCCCGAAGCGCCGCAGACCACGCGCAACGCCAATTCCTTTTGCCGTATTCGGAAGCGACTAACAAAGAGTGTAAAATAGTTGAACAGAGAACACAAAATGACTAACAAGCCGGATAAGGCAAAAATCAAAATATACTGAAATTTGACTTCCCTAATTATTTCAGAATCAAGGTAACGCAATTTTGTGATAGGCTTAATAATTACCTTGTCAAATTTTCTCCTTCCCGCAAATTCATGTTCGTACAATTTTTTTTCGAAGGCTTTGATATTAGTTCCGGAATGCAATTCAATTATGGCATCTGCTCCCGATTCGTCCAAGTACTGACTTGTCGCCGCCCGTTCGCTAAACGGAGTTATTATATCGAAAACATAATTACTTCTTTTAGGCATGTCGGAAACAATCGCACAAACTTCTTTATTTCCGTTGTTATTAACTATCTTACCTATCGGATTTTCATTTCCGAACACCTGTCGGGCTTTTTCTTGGGTTATTGCAATTTTATTACTGCCGGGCAAAAGAAAATCAAGGCTACCCTCAATGATTTTTACATCAAATATCCGAAATAAAGACGTATCAGCCTCCATTGTCAATACAGGATAATCCATGTCATTCACGTTGAGTTTTCCGTATGAATGGGTATAAACAGGAATAGCATTGGCAATTTCGGGAAAAGTTTCTTTCAGATAATATGGCAAACGATTACCGGTACCCCTGCTGTATCCGCTATTACTAAAAATTGACGGTTTGTAAACAACATACATATTTTCGGCGTTTTTGTGGAAATTGTCGAAAGTCATTTCGTAACGAATCCACAGCGTAGCCAACGCAAAGCAGGTAAAACCAACTGACAAGCCTATAATACTTATAAGCGTTTGGTTTTTGTATTTCCGCATATTGCGGAACGCGATTTTTAGATTGTGTTTGAACATATTATTTTTAATTTTCAACTTTCAACTCTTCACTCCAATACTTCTTTTTCCCGATAAAAACAACCGCCAAATATCGCACATCATCTCTGTCTTTGAACAAATTCGACGTCATATATCGTTGCAGTTGCTCGCGTGCCTCTTTTTTCTTTGTTTCAATCAACGATTCTTTCCTGGCGTCGGCTTGTTTGACGTATTTCAGTTCCCAAACCCAGTCTTTTTTTATTCTTGGATAAAGATTATCGCGACGTTGCAGGTAAATATCGGTATAACCTTGCGAATTTTCGGTTTCGGAAAGAGACAGATAATAATTTGATTGAAATAAAATGTTCAACAACATAAACTTAACGTGCTTTTCAGAAAAGCCTTTCAGGTCTTGGTTTGAAATTTGCGATAAAAAATCTTTATGAAAAATATCGAAAAAAGGCTTGTAGTCGCCATCATAAGCCAATGACGTCAATCCTTCGCGGATATTCGGGTTGTAGTACATTTCAGGGTTACGCTCTAAAATAATGTTTTCCATGTAATCCCAATACATCGTTTTTACTGAATAATTGGGAATTTTCAGCAAAATTGTGCCATTTTCATTTTCAATTGTTAATAATCCCATATAGTAAAGCAATGAGCGGAAGTTTTGCGTTTCGTGAATTTTATCTATTGAAAACCTGTCAATTACTTTTGCATGAACTTGGCTGAACTCAATTATTTTTTCCAAATCTTCTATATTTGCCGGCTTACGAAGCAGATTTTTTATCCTTCCGTAGTCGGTTCTTAAATTGTTGTCTACCAGACGTTCAATCTTTTCGCCTTCGTCGAGCAATTCATGGAAAAAATAATTTATCAACGATGAATTGTAAAGTTTATTTTTCGCGTTGGTATGAAACTTGTAGCCGTTGTAAAGATATTGCATATCAACCTTTATCACCGATTTATCTACTCCCGCTTCTTTTCTTACAAATTCGACTTCTTCTTCGGTAAAGCCAAGTATTTCGCAATATTTTTCTTTTAACGAAAGATTATTGGAAATGTTAAAGCCGCTTGTAACATCGTCGAGCATCATCGGGGTAACGCCCGTTATAAATATCGAATCTATAATTTTTTCTGTGTTATCTTTTAGCGTTTCGTAGAAGTCGCGCACTACGCCGTTTGCCCAAATCAATTTTTTGTATTGCTCGAGGCTCAAATTTGTTCCCATCGCTATCAAATCGTTGGCAAAATGGTCGTACTCGTCGATGATGATGTAGGCTTTTTTGCCGAAGTCGCCAATAATACCGAATGCAAATTCTATAAAACCACGAACACTGCCAATATTCCATGCGTATTTTTTTACCTCTTCATAATTTCGAATTATAGTTTTGTGTTCGATAATAAAAGTTTGAATTGAACTTCTTATCGCTTCGGTAAAAGAAACTTGAAACTTTTCTTCCGAACTCGTATCAAGTCCTGAAAAACTGAATCGAATAACAAACAGTGAACCGCGTTTGGGTGTGGGATTTTTTCCGATATACAAATCGCCGAAAAGAGTATCAAACTTGTCGGCATAGCACACATCGTAGTAATGCTTCAATACGGAAAGAAACAACGACTTCCCAAACTTGCGAGGACGTATAAGAAAACAATAACTGTTTGCCTCGTTTTCAATCATTTCGATGTAACGGGTTTTGTCCACATACAGATAATTTTGAGTGCGAATTCGCTCAAAATCTGATTGACCCCACGGTAATTTCTTTGGTTTTTTCATGGTAAAATTTTTGGCAAATATACGACTTTTTTTGATTTTAGCACGCAGATGACACAGATTTAATAACAGATTAACGCAGATTTTTTACTCTAAACTCTAATAACTAAACTCTAATAACTACTCACTCTTAACAACTTCCGCCGGATTCTGATTAGCCGCTCTCCAGACAGTATAAAAAATAGAAAACACTATAACCACAAATACAGTCAGGAAAATCAATACAAAGACCCATACGTCCATTGAAGTTTGTTTTACGTATGTCTGCAACCAGCGTTTCATAATCAGGAATCCTGCGGGGAAAGCCACGAGCGACGCTATACCGAGTAAAATAAGATATTCCTTGAAAAAGATATTCATAATATCCAAAACTTCTGCGCCGTGTACTTTGCGTATGGCTATTTCCTTGCGGCGTTGCTGGCATGTGAGGCTTGTGAGCGAATACACGCCGAAAATGGCTATCAGAATACACGCAAGCGTCATTATTGACAAAAAAGCAAGCAGCGCCCGTTCCGACTTGAAATTTTCCT
>Ga0099364_10014990_pt1 | contig 10253 bp, 6 predicted proteins | sample TergutTh196P3_FD_73070 | JGI IMG/M metagenome (GOLD analysis project Ga0099364, IMG submission 73070) | Microcerotermes parvus P3 segment gut microbial communities from Pointe-Noire, Republic of the Congo - Th196 P3 | ecosystem: Host-associated > Arthropoda: Insects > Digestive system > Gut ...
TTGGCGGCGGCGACCATTTCCTTAAACGCGGGGACGACGCGCCTGTCCAAATACGTACCGTTGCCCGCGCCGGCTATGTCCACAGGGTGGTCTTCAGGGAGGCAGTAGTTAACATTCAAGAGGGTTAAGTACCAGGGATCCATTTGCGCTTCTTGGGGCGTATAACCCGCATAGGCGTACTTTTGCGCATATTTGGGGTAAACGGCGTTAGCGGCTGTGGGTTCGGCTTCAGGTTTTGTAGAGGTAGTCTGGTCACCGGTATTTTCTGTCTTATGTTGAGAGGTTGACGCGCCGGTGGTAATTTCTGTTCTATTTTGGGAGGTTGACGTCGTGGTAGTTAAGTCATTTTGTGGTTCGTCCACGCTGTTACAGGCAGTAAAAACAATCAACGCGCAAGCGCAGACAATGAGAAAAGCGGTTGTGATTTTTCGCAGTTTTATCATCAGTTATAAGTCCTTTAAATTGATGGATAGTTGATGGATATATTATACACTGTTTTTTTCAAATGTCAAGGAGGTTGGCAGAGAATTCAGGGTCTGCACTATTGCCCGCCCAATCCCGTCAATCGCATTGCCTCAGCTAAATTTCCCGCCGGGAGGACGATTAAGTCGCCGTATTGTTTGTTTTTCAGTGACTTGAAGTTGTGGCGCGGGATTATGCATCGCCCAAATCCTAGCCGCGCCGCCTCGCGCAAACGTTGTTCACAGCCGCTGACGGCGCGCAGCTCTCCCCCCAATCCAATCTCGCCGAAAGCCAAAAGGTCTTTCGCAATGGGCAAGTCCAAAAACCCCGAAACCAATGCCAACGCCACAGGCAAATCACAGGCGGGCTCGTCCAATTTCAGCCCTCCCGCAATGTTCAGGTATGCGTCCATGTTGCCGAAAAACATGGATGGCATTTGGCTGTGCCCATGACCGCCGCATCGCTTTTCCAATACAGCGATGAGCATATTCATGCGGCTAGCATCGAAGCCGTTGACCATGCGCCGGGGATTGCCGAATCCCGTTTCACTCACCAAGGTCTGCACCTCCGCCAACAGGGGGCGGCTGCCCTCCAATACGCAGGCGACACAGGAACCGGATGTGCCGTCGGCACGCCCTGAAAGGAGCATCTCTGAGGGGTTTTCCACCTCCCGCAGTCCGCTGTCGCCCATCTCGAACACACCAATTTCGTTCGTTGAGCCGTATCGATTTTTCACCGCCCGCAAAATGCGGTAGGACAAGTGCCGCTCCCCCTCGAAATAAAGCACCGCATCCACGATGTGTTCAAGAACCTTAGGTCCGGCGATATTGCCGTCCTTATTCACGTGACCCACCAAAATACAGGGAATATTCATCGCCTTTGATGTCCGCAGAAACAGGTTTGTAGATTCGCGAACCTGAGTCACCGAGCCGGGACTGGAGGAAAGTTCGCTGATTTGCATGGTCTGTATGGAGTCGATGAGCACCAGTTGGGGCTTCAGCGTTCGGATGGTTTCCGCAACGCTTTGCGCATCGGTTTCGCACAATACAGATAAGCCTTGTGCGTCCACGCCCAGACGGGCGGCGCGCAGCTTCAGCTGATGGGCGGATTCCTCACCTGAAATGTACAAAATTTCCAATTCTTGTCCCATAGACTGACAAATTTGTAATAATAAGGTCGATTTGCCGATTCCGGGGTCGCCGCTGAGCAGTAACAATGAGCCGCGAACCAAGCCGCCGCCGCAAACGCGGTTCAGCTCGCCAAGCCCTGTGTCATAGCGATGCTCACCCTCGGAGGAAATCTCCTCCAAGCGTTGGGGTGAGCGCAAAACACCCTTAGCGCCGCCGCTTTTGCTGCCTATGCCCTGCTCACGAAAGCCCGCCTCTTGCAGGGTATTCCACTCCCCGCAGCCCGGGCACTGACCGAACCACTTGACGGTTTCGTGTCCGCATTGGGCGCAGATGTGTATTGCTTTTTGTTTGGGCATTGGGACTCCTGTTGGGCTTATTGAAAATCTATTCAACAAGCCCTTTATAATTCAGATTAGCCGTTGCGAAATAACTTTGCCGCAAAATACTGGGCAAGTCCGCTTTTCTTACCGTTGAGGAAATCCACAAGCCCTAGGCGCAATCGATCAGCCCTGGGCGCGCCGCGGGCAATGCAGTGGATGGGACTCTCCATCGCCGCGTGGACGTAAAAATCAGGGTTGCTGAAAATGGCATTTTTTGCGGGGCGGAACATGGATTTCGCACGGCGTATCACTGCCGCAATCCGTTCGCCGCACAGGGTTTTTGCCGCCGCCACCTCTAAGCTGTCGTTGACGGTGACCATCTCCCCCTTTTTGGGATTTGCCTTGGGGATGGGCGTACCCAAAAGGCAGGCAAACTCCTCGTTGGGAACTCTCTGAACGTCCGCTGTATAGTAGCTCTTGAAGTGCTTTTTGGGGTAAACGGGACTGCCCGCAAGGGCGTCAATTTCCACTGTCGTGCGCAGTCTGATGTCCTGTGAGGAAGCACCGATAAGTATTTTGTACTCCCCTTTTTCGCTGTCCCAATCGCTCTTGTTCACGTTGTAAAACTGGAACGCACGCTTGTCTAGGGTAACACAGATTTCTTTTTTCTCACCGGGCTGCAAGTAGACTTTCTCAAAGCCTTTCAGCGCTTTGCGGGGATGAAAAGCCTTACCCTCGGGGGATGAAACATAGACCTGAGCCGCCTCCGCTCCCGCGCGGCTGCCCGCGTTTTTCACCGTGAACTTCAGCTCCAGGTTCTCGCCCTGCCACTGGGACGAGAGGTTCGAATACTCAAATGTGGTGTAGCTCAAACCGTATCCAAAGGGGAACATCACGTGTTTTTTTGCTTTTTCATAGTATCTGTAGCCCACGTAAATGCCTTCGCGGTATTCCACCGTCAAGAGATTGCCGGGAAAGTTTTCATAGCAGGGGGTATCCTCCAAAGCGATGGGGAAGGTTTCCGCAAGTTTACCCGAAGGATTCACCTCGCCGAAAAGGATTTCCGCCTGAGCGGCGCCCACTCCCTCGCCGCCTAAATAGCTCTCCAAAACCGCTGAAACCTTGCCTAGCCAAGGCATTGTGACGGGTGAGCCGTTTTGGAGAACAACCACTGTATTGGGCTGTACCGCCGTGATTTTATCTATCAAGGCATTCTGATTTTCGGGCAAATCTAGCGTCACACGGTCAAGTCCCTCGGTTTCCATGACATCGGGCAGACCCGCGAATACCACCGCCACGTCCGCCGAACGCGCGGCAGCAATCGCTTCCACGGCAAGATGCACGTCATACTTAGTATTCCTGGAGCTAAAGCCCCGCACATAACGCACACCAATGCCCATTTCAATAGCAGCGTCAAGGGCATTGTCAACGGTATACGGGTTGATGTGACTGCTGCCATCCCCCTGGAAGCGCGGTTTCTCGGCAAACTCGCCGATAAATACAATGTTGGCGTTTTTCTTCAGAGGCAAAACGCCGTTGTTTTTCAGCAGCACCTGGGTTTCGCGGGCAAATTCCCGCGCCTTGTCGTGGTCGGCATCGCGGCTGAATGTGGGCTGTTCAGCGTTTCTGTAGCCCATTACCGAGCGTTTTATCAGGTTGACAATCCGCTCACAGCAAATATCCAATTCCCCCTCGTCCAAGTCACCGGCGGTTACGGCAGAGATTATATTATTGGTATTTTCCTCGCCGCTAGAGGGCATCTCCAAATCCAAACCTGCGCATATGCCCTTGACTCTGTCGCACACTGCGCCCCAGTCGGATATAACCACGCCGTCAAATCCCCACTCATCGCGCAAGATGTCCGTGAGCAGTCGTTTATTTTCCGAGCAGTAGGTGCCATTAAGCTTGTTGTATGCGCACATCACCGACCATGCGCCGGAGCGTTTCACGACTTTCTCAAAGGCGGGGAGATAAATCTCCCGCAACGTCCGTTCGTCCACCACAGATGAGTTGCTCATCCTGCGCCGCTCTTGGTTGTTCGCCGCAAAATGCTTTAGACAGACACCGACGCCGTTCGCCTGTACTCCATCGGTGTAGGCAGCCGCCATCTCACCTGCGAGATAAGGATCCTCGCTTAAATATTCGAAATTGCGCCCGCAAAGGGGGGAGCGCTTGATGTTGATAGCGGGACCAAGTAAGACGGCGACCCGCTCCGCCATGGCTTCCTTAGCGAGAGTCACGCCAAGTTCCTGAATCAAATCGCGGTTGAAGCTCGCCGCAAGTCCGGCTCCACTGGGGAAGCACACGGTGATTTTCGAGTCGTTGTCACCTGCTCCGGGCTCGTCGGATTGCTTGCGCAGACCGTGAGGTCCGTCGCTTACGGCGATTTTGGGTATGCCAATACGTGGAATGGGCTTGAGCCGCCAGAAATCCTTGCCCGAAACAAGGCTCGCCTTTTCCTCTAGAGTCATTTCGCTCACTAATTCTTTTGGGGTCATTTTACGAACCGCGTGAGATGCGAAGCCACCTCACAGTATCCTTTCGATTATCTGTATTGATCCAAACCAGTTTTGTTATTGCAATATTATACTACAAATTGCGCGAAAAAGCAAAGGGGGAGATACAGGATTGTGGCAAAAAATTTGACAAATGCTCAAAAATCTGATATAATACCACAGCCCTTGTTTCGCCAGGGGCAACAAATCGCACACCTTGCCGCTTCGGTGAATTGCGCAAGGTGGAGGCAAACCGAAGGAGAAACTATGTCAATCGTATCCATGAAATCCCTGCTTGAGGCAGGCGTCCATTTCGGACATCAGACCCGTCGATGGAACCCCAAAATGGCTCCATTTATCTTCACCGAGCGCAATGGAATTTATATCATCGACCTGCAAAAGACCGTTCGCAAGCTTGAGGAGGCGTACAAATACGTCGCAGAAATTGCCGCCGAGGGGCATGAGGTGCTGTTTGTCGGCACGAAAAAACAGGCTCAGGACTCTGTCAAAGAGGAAGCCGCTCGTTGCGGTATGCCCTATGTCAACGCCCGTTGGTTGGGCGGAATGCTCACCAACTTCCACACAATCCAACGCCGTATTCGCCGTCTTGCGCAACTTCAGCGCATGAAAGAGGACGGGACGTTCGATATGCTTCCCAAAAAGGAAGTTATCAAACTACAGCTGCAAATTGATAAGCTCGAGAAGTTTTTGGGCGGCATTACCAAGATGAAAAAGCCCCCCGCGGCTGTGTTTATCGTTGACCCACGCAAGGAACGCATTGCCGTTGCCGAAGCGCGTAAACTGGGAATCCCAATCATCGCTATCGTGGACACAAACTGTGACCCCGACGAAATTGACTGGATTATCCCCGGCAATGATGATGCTATTCGCGCTGTACGTCTGTTTGCTTCTGCCCTCGCTGACGCTGTGATTGAGGGTCGCGGCGGCGCGGACAGCGACGACGAAATTGACACCGTCACCGTTGAAGAGGTTCTCGCGGAGGATGAGACAATCGCCGTTGATGAGATTCCAGTGGTAGAGTAGTTGAGCTGTGTCTCTACTTGACAAGGTATAAAGAAGATATACAAGTAAATCGAGAAGTAAAAACAATTAATCCCGGTAAAAAATAACTAAAGGAGAAAACAACCTATGGCATTCACAGCAAAAGACGTACAAACACTTCGCGAGCGCACAGGCGTTGGTATGCTCGACTGCAAAAACGCGCTAGTCGAGGCGGACGGCGACATAGAAAAGGCAATCGACTGTCTGAGAGAAAAAGGACTTGCTGCGGCGGCGAAAAAATCAGGTCGTATTGCCGCCGAGGGGGCAGTTGTCGCATATCAAGCCGGCGGTGTCGCCGTGCTTTTAGAGGTCAACAGCGAAACGGACTTTGTGGCGAAAAACGCCCAGTTCCAAGCGTTCGCTGCATCGGTAGCGAAGACTGTCGCCCAACAAAATCCCGCCGACATCGAAGCTCTTGCCGCGTTGACAATGGCGGACGACAGCCGCACTGTACAAGAAAATCTCCAGGACAAAATCCTTTCCATCGGCGAGAATTTGAAGCTGCGCCGTTTTGTCCGTGTTGAGGGCGTTTGCGCCACATACATCCACGCGGGCGGCTCTGTGGGTGTGCTTGTGCGTTTTGATGCCGACGCATCGTTGGCAGACAACGCCGAATTCATAGCGATGGGCAAAGACGTTGCCATGCAGATTGCCGCAATGAGCCCCTCATACCTTGATGCGGCGTCAGTCCCTGCCGATGTGTTGGCAAAGGAAAAGGAGATTCTCGTCGCCCAAATGAAAGAGGATCCCAAGATGCAAAACAAGCCCGACGCGGTTTTGGGTAAGATTGTGGACGGCAGAATCGGCAAGTACTACAGCGAGAACTGCCTGTTGGAACAAAGCTTTGTCAAGGACGACAGCATGAGCGTTGCGAAGTACGTCGCCTCTGTGGCGAAGTCCTTGGGCGCGGAAGTGGGCGTTGCCGAATTCGTGCGTTTTGCTAAGGGCGAGGGGCTTGAGAAGCGTCAGGATGACTTTGCTTCCGAGGTTGCAGGTATGGTTAAATAGGTATTTACGCTAGAAACAAGGGCGCTTCTGTGATAGGAGTGCCCAATTTTTTACTGAATACAGGTTGTTATAGTCGATTAACTTGAAAATCGACTCAGGATTTGGGAGAATATTTTTCGTCTGGCAAGGAAAAAAGCGCAGTAATACTTTTGTATTACGAGCATTTTTGACGAAATCAGGCGTAAAATAGACCGCAAAGACGAATTGATTTTTCAGTTAGGAACTCATATGTCACAAAAGTGCCTGTTCAAACGTTATATTGGTTGAAGGCGGAAATATAACCGCCCATCAAAAACTTCTTGCAAAGTATCCGATATGAGAAGACTGGCAAGAAGTCCAATAAAAAGAAAGCAGGTACACATCATGAAAACTAACAATTCAGACATCCACAACTATGGCGCGGAAGTTAACGCTTGCGGCGCAAGGTCCCCTGGCAGCATAGTGAAAAAGGCTTTTTCACTCATTGCGGTAATAGTTTTACTGCTGACACTCATTCCACTGGCACAGGCTAGTACCCCTGCGGATTTCGTCGTCACCGAAACCGGCGTCCTCACCGCCTATAACGGCTCTGCCGCTAAGGTTGTCATCCCCGAGGGAGTGAAAATCATCGACGACGATGTTTTTAACACTTGGAAAAAGAACAAGGCTTTGTCAAAGATTACTAGCCTTACACTGCCGAGCACCCTTGAGGAAATCGGCGACAGGGCATTCACCGGCTTGCGTATTTCTAGCGTCAAGCTGCCCGAAAAACTCACACGCATTGGCGAGGGCGCGTTCATGTACACGAATATTACTCAGCTGAACGTCCCCGAGGGCGTGACCCGCATTGGCAATGACGCGTTTAGAGGTTGCTCCGCACTTAAAAGCGTTGTTCTCCCAGAGAGCTTATGGTGGCTTGGCGACGGGGCGTTTATCTATTGCTCTTCCCTTGAAACCCTGACTATGCCCAAAACGCCGACAAAGGTGGGGCGTTGGGTTTTCAGCCAAACCGCCATAACTAGCTTCACTGTCCCCGGTTACATGACCGTTGTCCCCGAAGGCTTGTTTGATGGCAGCGCACTGGCTAACCTGACCATACCCAAGGGCACCACGGAAATTGGCGCGAGAGCTTTTGCCAATTGTAGTAACCTTGAAAAATTGACCCTGCCCAACACCCTTGTCACCATTGGCGCAGAAGCCTTTGCGTGTAATTACCTACAGTTGCGTCCTGACGATAACGGATATAGTTATCTTGACACATATAACCGCATTTATAAGGACTTTAAAAACAACTATAGCCTTGAATATGACAGTTTTTACCTCTACCATTTCAGTAATTACAACTCTCATGGCGGATTGATGAAAATCTCCATTCCCAACAGTGTCACTTCCATCGGCATTGGTGCTTTTGCGGGACAGACTAACCTCAAGGAAGTCACGCTACCCAAGGGTTTGAGGAGAATCAGCGATGCCCTATTTATGCACTGTGACAGCCTAAAGACACTTACACTTCCCACAAGCGCCTATGTTATCGGAAGTTACGCTTTTTACAACTGTCAGGCATTGACAAGCGTGAAGCTGCCCAAATCTCTTGATTGGATATCTGATAGTGCATTCATGAACACGGGACTGAAATCCATAACATTCCCTGAAAACCTCCAAATTATTGGTTGCTTTGCTTTCACCAACACCGCCCTTTCAAGCGTGAAAATCCCCGCCGATGTCCTTATCGACATAGGCGCGTTCAGTCAAATTGTCAACCTAAAGTCAATCACCGTCAGCAATAAAGACCCAAATTACATCTCTCTTGACGGCATTTTGTACACGAAAAATAAGAAGCGCTTAATACAATATCCCGTGGGCAAAAAGGACACTAGCTTCAAACTCCCAAGCTCTGTGACGGAAATTGACGACTTCGCTTTTGCATTGCCCTCGGAGTATTACACAGGGAAACTGACGAAAGTCACCCTACCCGCAGGCTTGACTAAAATCGGCAAAAGCGCCTTTGCCAATCAGCCCCTGAAATCCTTGACACTGCCTGACAAACTCAAGACTATCGGCGAAAAAGCATTTGAAGGTACCCGGCTAAAGACAGTGAAAATCCCAAAATCTGTCACGTCTATGGCGATTCGCACATTTTCTTCTGAGAACAAGCTGAATATAACATTCGCCGGCAATTCTCCAAAATTCACCGACAGCAGCAAATTAGGAGATTACTACCACAGAATTCAGTGCAGTTCTTTCAACAGCAAGAACACATTTTACTACAAGAAAAGCGCGAAAGGCTTTAAATTGGATTCGCGGGTGTTCAAGTCCTACATCCTCACCACAAGCATCAGCGCAAACCCCAAGTCACTGACACTGAACAAGGGCAAGAAAAAGTCGATCGCCGTAAAGCTTTCAAGCAAGGCGGATCCCAATTTGACCTGGACCACAAGCAATAAATCCATCGCCACGGTGTCCAAATCCGGCGTTGTTACGGCAAAGAAAAAGGGCACCGCAAAAATCACCGCCAAAACAAACGACGGCAGTGGGAAAAAAGTTGTGGTTAATGTAACTGTACGCTGAGGATATTAGGTCGTTTAGAACAGATTAAAAGGCGCATTCCTGTTGAGGATGCGCCTTTATCACTGTGCTAATTTTCAAAATTTTTTCAACCTTGCAACCCCATGCAATATATGCTATAATTATCTCAGGAAAAAAACTAAAGGATTTCCCCATGAAAAAGAAAACAAAAACACTCAAAATTATCGCCATCGCCCTTGCGGCGGTAATGGCGCTCTCATTCGTTATGGTCGCCGGTATTGCCGGCAAGGCGCAGAAAGTGGCGCATCCAATACAGGACGAGAGGTACTTTGATCGGACGGGGAGCGGCGAATACAGCAAGTTTGGCGTTTGGGCATACTGGGTGTTGTCGTGTACCTGGGGTGTTTTTGCCACCGCCGCAGGGGGCGTAAAGGCATTGTCGTGCATGATGGACGGGCTTGAGCCAAAGTATTTCAAGGGCAACATCTACTTTGAAAACGTGCGTGAGATGGGCAGTAATAACTTGGGACCGTTCTTCTTTTTGGGCGAAAACGCTGAATATTACACTCCCTACCACGAGGCGGGACACGGACTGCAGAACATCGTCATGGGTCCCGTTTATCCCATTGTGGTGGGAATTTCCTCGGAGATTTGGTATCAGAAATTTGTCAGCGAATACGCCGAGGAATTGGCTTCCGGCGCATGGGATCCCGATGCCCGCCGCAGCGCCTATGACCGCAACCCCATAGAACGTTGGGCGACCTCTTGGGGAGCGCGGGTTTATGGGTTGGAGTTGGAATAGTAAAAAAAATTTACACCAAAAATCTTGCAATCTGCGTCATTTTATGCTATAATCCCCACTTGAGGTATTGATTTACCCATGGCAGAAATGAATTTATCGTTTCCGCATCAATTGAGTTTTAGCGATGTGGAGCTTCATTTTTCTTGTTTTCAACACGTTTTATAAAGCTTTTTTCACAGTTCGCTGCCTCAAACAAGCCCTCACAAGGAGCATAAAAACTATGGAATATAAAAGCACATGGCTCAAAATCACGGACTTCCTCAACCCCCTCATCGTCCGTGTTTTGCGCACTCGAAATTACGTGGTCGCCTGGATGCAACCTAGCGGTCGCTTCTGTCCCCGCCGCATCGCCGTAGTGGCGTGTTGCATCATTTTGTCCATTTCACTGCTGTTAGGCGGCTTAGGTTTTGGGGTCTACAGCCTGTTTTTCGCCAATCCCGAGGATGTTGACCAAGACGGCTATGCCATT
>Ga0099364_10014991_pt1 | contig 10252 bp, 11 predicted proteins | sample TergutTh196P3_FD_73070 | JGI IMG/M metagenome (GOLD analysis project Ga0099364, IMG submission 73070) | Microcerotermes parvus P3 segment gut microbial communities from Pointe-Noire, Republic of the Congo - Th196 P3 | ecosystem: Host-associated > Arthropoda: Insects > Digestive system > Gut ...
TTTTCCGGCAAATGACTCCGGCATTTCTGCAAAGGCTCTGCAGGAACTTGTCTCACAGGCCCCGCCTGTTCCAATAAAAGACAAGGCTGCTGTTTCAAAAAAGATGGTTCTTCTGGGGCTCTCCGAACTGATTCCGCCACCTGAAATCATGAAAGAATCAGTGCTTGAGGATATTCTCCCAACGCCCATCCTGCGCCTTGGCAGCATACAGACCAAAGCTGCTGGCAGCGCAGCTGCGATTGAGCCTCTGCACTGGCATGACTACGCCCAGCTTCTGTTTGACTACGATGGCCAGCAGGCATTTTATGGAACAGCCGCACCCATTATGCGTGCAAAAAATGCCGGGATAGAGCGCATTTTGCGCAATGAAAAACAGGAGAATGCCTTCTTTGACGTCCTTGGGCAGGCTGGTTTTTCTCTGCTCGGCTCGCAGGGTCTTTCCCAGTTCAATTTGCCTGGCCTTCTTGAATTGCCTGCACAGGCTGACTGGATGTTTTTTGCTGCAGAAGTCATACCCGCCCTTGAAGAAGCGGGCTGGATCATCGAAAAAACAAAGGAATACCGCTATGACGTTGCCGAAATTGAAGACTGGTATGCACGTATTCCTGAAGAGAACAGAGGGGTCGGCCAGGACTGGTTCAGTCTCGAACTGGGCATTATCGTCAACAGGGAGCGAATCTCGCTTCTGCCGCTTCTGATCACCCTGATTCGTTCGGCACCTGATGAATTTGCCACCAGGAAGCTCGACGAAAAGAACGACGGCGAAATGCTCCTGACTGCACTGCCGGACGGCACCCGGATTGCGCTTCCCTGGGGTCGAATCAGGCCCATCCTGCGCACGCTTGGTGAACTCTATTTCACAGAGCGTCCGGATCCGGCTATTCGCCTGCATACGCTTGACTCTCCCAGGCTGGCTGAACTGACCCGCTCTCTCCCGCTACACTGGCTCAATGGCAAACGTCTGCTTGAGATGGGCACACGGCTGCTTGAATTTGATGGAGTACAAAAAGTCGCTCCGCCAGAATCGCTCCATGCTTCATTACGTGACTATCAGCTTGAAGGACTCTCCTGGATGCAGTTTTTGCGAGAATATGAACTGGCCGGCATCCTGGCTGACGACATGGGTCTGGGAAAAACGATCCAGACCCTGTCGCACATTCTGCTTGAAAAAGAATCCGGGCGCCTTACAAAGCCGGCGCTTGTAGTTGCCCCAACCAGCCTGATCTCCAACTGGCAGGACGAGGCTGAACGTTTTACACCGGGATTGCGTGTTTTAGCCCTGCAGGGCAAGGACCGCCTGAAGCTGTTTGAGCATATTGACGAATTTGACCTTGTTCTGACAACGTATGCGCTTTTGCCGAGAGATGAGCAGGAACTGCTGGATCGCGACTATCATCTTCTGATTCTTGATGAATCACAATACATCAAGAATATCCGTTCAAAGGCTGCACAAATTGCCACGACGCTTCGTGCGAGGCATCGCCTGTGTCTGACAGGAACACCGCTTGAGAACCATCTTGGCGAGCTTTGGTCACAGTTTCATTTCCTTTTGCCCGGTCTTTTAGGCAATGAAAAGACTTTCAACAGTGAATTTCGTCTTCCGATCGAAAAGCTCGCTGATGAAAACAGAAAAGCGCTGCTTGCGCGCCGCATTCGCCCGTTTCTGCTGCGCCGGACAAAAGACAAGGTCGCAAGCGAACTCCCGCCCAAAACCGAAATGGTCAGAAATGTTTCCCTGACGTCCACGCAGCGTGATGTTTATGAAACGGTCCGTCTTGCCATGGACAAGAAAATCCGGGATGAAATCGCCAAAAAAGGCGTTGCCCGAAGCCAGATTGTGATCCTGGATGCGCTTCTCAAGCTGCGTCAGATCTGCTGTGATCCCCGTCTCTTAAGGGGTGGCTCAGGCAGAAAGCCTTCTTCTTCTGCCAAACTGACCGCACTCCTGGAAATGGTTGAGGAGTTTTTGTCTGAAAAGCGGCGCATCCTGGTTTTTTCGCAATTTACCAGCATGCTGTCTTTAATTGAAGTCGAATTAAAGTCGAGAAACATCGCCTATGCCATTCTGACCGGAGACACGGTTGACCGTGCCAGTGTCATCCGCACATTCCAGGAAGGGCACGTCTCTTTGTTTCTCATCAGCCTGAAGGCCGGTGGTGTTGGTCTGAATCTGACAGCAGCTGATACGGTCATTCACTACGACCCGTGGTGGAACCCTGCTGTTGAAAACCAGGCAACTGACAGGGCGTGGCGTATTGGCCAAGACAAGCCTGTTTTCGTCTACAAGCTGATTGCAAAGGGAACGCTTGAGGAAAAAATCCAGGAGCTGCAGCAGAAAAAGGCCGACATGGCGGATGCGATCCTCTCTGCTGGCGAAATTCAGAGTGTTCAAATTACGCCAGAGGATCTTCAGGCAATTTTTGAGCCGCTCGAGCAGCTTGATGAAGACGAGATGGACTTCGTTGAACTCGATCATCCTGCGATCAAAAAATCACGAAAATAAACATCCCGCACTCTGGAGTGAGGGATGTTTCGAAAGAGCCGTACCCGTTTTTTTCAGTGCCGGCAGCCTCGCGTCTATTTGCACCTGTCGGCTTTTTCCACGGAAACGGGTGCGCTGCCCTCACCAATTTGCGTCACACTGATTGAACAGACAGCACGGGTAAGCCGTGCTACAGCCTCGTAATCCCTGTCGGCTTCGGGCGTAAAAGAAACTGCGACGCTGCACTGTACCGGTGCTTCCAGGGTAGTGAGCAAAACAAGCGTAAACGGCTGATTTGCCGCAACATACATTTCCGCAGTACTGTTCCTGTCAGCCTGATTCAGACCAGCAGGCATATCAAGAGAGCGCCCCCGAAATCCTTTGCTGCCCACAATACCACCGAATACTGTCCCAGCTCCTGGCGCACTCCAGTCAATACAGTCTTTTCCTGGTACAGCTTTAACCAGGTGATTGGCAATCACTCTAAGACGCGCACGGTCTCCTGACTGTGGCTCCTGGAGACTGACAAACTGGGTTGTGATGCCTGCGCACCCTGAAAGAACAAACAGCAGGGAGAGGCAACTAAAAAGAAGTCTTTTCATTGTCATTTAAACGCCCCAGCTGGCACTGGAGCATATCACATGGAGGTTGTGCGGGAGGAAGCCCCGACCCTGAAGGGTCGGGAGCAGCTCACTACTTCTTTTTCTTGGGCTTTTCAGCTGCCTTTGCAGCCGTTGCCTTTGCAGCAGCGGGTTTGGCAGCGGCGGCTGGCTTGGCCGCAGCAGGTTTGGCAGCCGCTGCGGGCCTGGCTGGTGCTGCATCCAGCATGCTTCTTAACATCCACGCATTTTTCTCATGCGTTGCCGTACGCTCTGTGAGCAGGTCAACCGTCGGATCGTCGCTGGCATTGTCTGCAATGGCGAGCACTTCACGGCAGAGGCGGCTTAAGGCTTCAGAACCAAGAAGCAAATCGCTGATCATCTGCTCTGCATTCAGCTCACCCTTGACTTCCTTGATGGAACCCAGGCTGAGATACTCACCAAATGTGCCCGGCGCGTTATATCCCAGTGCACGAATACGCTCGGCGATGTCATCCAGGGCATTCCATATCTCCGTGTACTGCTCCCCAAACATGTCGTGTAACGGCTGAAACATGGAGCCCTTCACATTCCAGTGATAATTGTGGGTTTTCATGTACAGCAAAAAGCTGTCCGCAAGAACACGGGAGAGTCCTTTACTGATATTTTCACGCTCTTTTGCGGTCAGTCCAATATTGATGGCGGGAACTGTCATCACTCCACTCCTTCTGATTAAAATTATTTTCCAGATGGCAGGGATACACTTTCTGGCAGAACACTGTTTCCTCTGAAAGTCTGTCCGGCTGCCTTGCAGTTTTACTATTTTAATAAACGGAAAAAAGCACCAATTACCGCTTATTTTTACCCTTACGACAATCGCATCAAACGAAAAACGCAATTCCCGCTGAAAAGAGAATCACGTTTTAAAAACAGGCTAAATAAAGCAAAGGCCAAAAACCTGATGTTTTTTAATGCTCTTTCCGGAAAAAGCATCAACCCGGTTCTGCCCCAAAGTTTATGCACTGTATTCAAATGCACTGCTAAAAGGTTATTATATGATATTTCGTGGGAATGAACAAAATTGAGTTGAAAGGAGAATGCTTGTGGTACTCGGCGTATTTCAAATCATTATTGATGTCGCTGCAGCCCTCTTCGGAGGTCTGATGCTGCTCAGATTCTGGATGCATACCGTGCGTGCGAATCCCCCTGCGCAGATCGGAAACTTTATCTATGTCATCACCAACTGGCTGGTAGGACCGCTCTCGAGAATCATACCCGGGCAGAACAGGCAGCGATGGGGTTCCCTGCTGGGCTCGCTTTTAATTGCCACAGGCGTTACATGCGCAAAATACTTTTTCATCCTCCCGGCTTTAAGGCCCAAACTCATCCTGATTCTGTCTGCTCTGACATTTTTTAACTGGCTCATTTACGGCATCATGGGACTGCTTGTTCTGGAAGTGATTTTCAGCTGGGTGAATCCACACGCACCTTTGGCTCCGCTGGTCAGTTCACTGAATCGCCCGCTGCTGGCCCCCTTGCGTCGCGTTATTCCACCCATTGGCGGGATGGACCTGTCTGTTCTGGCTGCATTCGTTATTCTGAATATCGTCAGCAGATACGGACCCGATCTTCTGCTTGGACTGCTGTGAGCCGCCCGCCACACCGGCTGGCCCTCCAGCCTGCTTTGGTAAAAATGCATGAGTAAACACTGGCTATCCGAATCGGCTTCCGGCTTTAGGCTCTCTGTGAGCGTTTCTCCTGGCGGGAAAACATCACAGATTCTCTCCGTAAGCGAAGGCTTCCTGCGCATTCGGCTCAAAGCACCACCCGTTGATGGCAAAGCCAATGACGAGCTGATTCGCTTCATTGCCAAAGAGCTCGGTCTTTCCAAAGGGAGCATCAGAATAATGCATGGCTTTGCCAGCCGGCGCAAACTGCTGGAAATCCACGCCCCCACGCTCTCGCTCAAAAACATTGAAGAAATGCTCGCTGCAGCCTGATTCACGAAGGGTTCTGTTTTCAACCTGGCAGTCAACAGCGTTCAGGCATAAAACCCGAGTTCAAGATTGGCATTTGAGAGTACTTCTTTTTCATAACGCGCCCAGTCGAAGTGAGGGCCTGGATCAGTTTTACGTGCAGGCGCTATGACCTGGTGTGAGACAACACTCGTCACTGGAAGAAAAGCTGCAAGTGCTACCGTCAGGTCTGCCAGAACCCTGTACTGGCTGTCAGTGTAGGGTCCGTCATCGGTTCCTTCCATTTCGATGCCGATCGAAAAGTCATTGCACTGCGAGCGCCCGCGAAAATTCGACACCCCCGCATGCCACGCTCTTTTATGCACGGAAACAAACTGCTTGAGCTCCCCGTCACGCCGCACAAGAAAATGCGCAGAGACGCGTGCATTGCGCAACCGGTCAAAGTAGGGGTGAACATCAAAATCCAGGCGATTCAGAAACAAATCGGCTATGTAAGGACCACCAAACTCGCCCGGAGGCAGACTGATATTGTGAATCACAATCAGCTCCGCTGTTGTACCAGTCGGTCGTGAATCGAAATTGGGTGAAGGAACCTGCGTTGCCTCAATGCACCAGCCGTTTTCATTGAATGTCAGCATAATCGCTGTCTGGACTTTAAAGTTTTTTCAAACTGTTTATCAGTTTCTATTGCTGTGTTCCTCGCTGCAATAGACCTTGCCTGACCTGAAAATCGCCTCGGATGTTGGAATGTAGATTCCACACCTGGCGCAGGAGACCATTTTTTCAACACCTGTTGCTGCAAGACTTTCAGTTGGACGAACACTATCCATGTCCGGACGCAGGCCGCCCAAGTCTATCGGTCCGCCATCAGTCCTGAAGACAATAACACGTGTTGACCGCTTAATTTTAGCAACAACGGCGGCTATCACCAGCACAATTACCAGCAGCCAAACCAGCCAGGTCACGTTCTTTTTCTCCCACAAAAAAAGTTTTTTTGATGTCTGTTCGCTGCCTTGGAACAAATTTGTGTTAAAACAGGTCAATTCCGGGCAGACGGGCCTATAATCTGCATTCTGCCACATATCTTAATAAAATAGTAAAAAGTGCCGCATCTTCTTCACAATTATGTCCAAAATTGATAAAAACCTGCAGGCTGTAAAACGCCATATTTCAGATGCTGCCCTCACCGCATCCAGAGTGCCATCATCTGTTTCTTTGCTTGCCATATCAAAATCTCATCCGGCTCTGGCCATTATCGAAGCAGCAAAAGCAGGCCAGAGAGCTTTTGGAGAAAACTACGAGCAGGAAGCCGTAAGAAAAATACAGCAAATACGCGAAATCGCGCCTGAACTCCGGCTGGAATGGCACTTTGTCGGCCCTGTTCAAAGCAACAAAACTCGCAGTATTGCCACGCATTTTGACTGGGTTCACTCAATTGACCGCGAAAGAATTGCGCAGCGTCTTTCAGACCAGCGCCCTGGCGAACTGGCGCCTTTAAATGTCTGCCTGCAGGTCAATATCAGCCAGGAAGCAAGCAAAAGCGGAATCGAAGATGAAGAAGCCGTTTTTGAACTCGCAAGGACTGTTGCTGCTTTACCACGATTGCGGCTGCGCGGACTGATGGCAATTCCCGAACCCGAAGACGACCCAGACAGGCAGCACGACCCATTTCGCCAGCTCAGAGACCTTTATGACAGAATGCGCAGCAAGGGATATGATCTGGACACACTGTCAATGGGCATGACAGCTGACATGGATGCGGCAATTGCCGAAGGTGCAACAATTGTTCGTATTGGCACTGCGATTTTTGGAAGCCGCAGTGCCTGAACTTTCTGGCTGGCCGGACTCCAGTCTAACATTTTCTGCAAACCGGATTTTTACTGCGCTTTGCGCACAGCTTTTTCAGGAAAAACATCTATGAGTACGCAACTTAAAATCGGATTTATTGGTGGTGGCAACATGGCTGCCGCCCTGATTGGTGGTGTAGCGAACAAACTCACTCATGGCTCAAACATCCATGTAGTTGACCCGTTCCCGCAAGCTTTAAACAGTCTCAAAAGCCGCTTCGGTGTGAGCACGTCAACTGAACTGGACGCATCGCTTTCAGAATGTGATGTCCTCGTGCTTGCCGTCAAGCCCCAGATCATGCCTGAGGTTATGACCGCTCTCGCCTCGCATGTAAGGCAGCAGCTTGTTCTGTCAGTTGCTGCTGGCATTCGTACAGCCGATATGGCACAGTGGCTGTCCGGCTACAGCACTATCGTACGCACAATGCCCAATACGCCGTCACTGATAGGCCAGGGCATGACCGGTCTTTTTGCAACCGGTTCCGTAACTGAAAAACAAAAGCTGCTTGCCCAGGATATCATGCGCACAACAGGGCAGACTCTTTGGGTGAGTGAAGAAGACCTGCTTGATGCAGTAACGGCCATATCGGGCAGCGGTCCGGCTTATGTTTTTTACTTTATGGAAGCACTGACTGAAGCAGGCAAAATGCTGGGGCTTGACGAAGAGCAGGCACTGCTGCTTGCACTGGCCACTTTCAGAGGCGCGAGTGAACTGGCCGTCAGATCAGACGAGTCCGTATCCGTCCTGCGTGCGAACGTCACCTCTCCTGAGGGGACAACTCATGCAGCTATTACCCGGATGGAAGAAAGCCAGCTCAAAGACAAAATTATCGAAGCTGTCAAGGCAGCTTTCGCTCGCAGTGTTGAACTGGGGAATTCATACAGGGACGATGCACAGCCGTAATCCAGGGCTGCAAAAAATCCAGGGGATGTCTGTCAGAAAAAAGGGATTTTTTCTGACAGATGTCATTTTTTCTTTTTTCTGCGCAGATTTACGATTCTTTTCCCAATTCGCCTTGAAATGCCTATTAGCGGAAAAATGTATGGGGTGACCTGCTGCACCACTCTGAGAGTCATTGCCACTGCGGCAATAACGGAAAAGATGCGGCGGTTTCTGAAAAACAGAAAAGACAGAATCGCCAACAGACCCGATACATACGGCCATTTGCGCGACTTCATTAAAATATTTTTACCGACCAAAAACGTACCTGGCTGCCATACGCCGGCTACCGCGCTTGCGAACTGTTCACGCTGAAGGGCCGATTTGACAACCAGTTCTTCGCGCCGTTTCGCCAGTGATCTGTATTTTTCGTTCATCAAACTCTCGCAGGGAAACCTGTTAATCTGTTATTTGTCCTGTTTGAGACGCTCAATATCCTTTGCCAGCTCAGCTCTGGTATAGGCGAGAACTCCAGGGCGATTGCGAATGCTGCTTCTGAGGCCCAAGCCGATTGCCAGTGCTGCACCAGCAAAAATGCCGGCAAGAACACAAATAATTCCTATGCGCCACGTATCCCAGAACAGCGCAATAACAAGCAATATGAGGAGCAGAAAAGCCAGAACAGCACAAAACAGTGCTGCTGCAACAAGAACAAAATAAAGCAGCAGGCGTTGTGCGCCTTCCTGCAGCTCAATAGCAGCAAGTTCCACGCGTGTTTGCAAAATGGCAAGTAAAGTGCTTGCCATTTTTGCAGCGTCATTAAGGAAACCCATCAGACTTTATGCCCGGATTATCTGCGTGAGATCAGTACACCAATCAGAATACCAATTGCACAGACAACTCCAGCAGTCTGCCACGGATGCTCTCTTGCATACTCGGCAGTGCAGATTGCAGCATTTTTTGTCTTGTTGATGACAACTTCTTCCCATTCGCGAACGGCGTATTTGACGTCTTTTAATGTTTCCGCCAGCTTTTCCTTGGCCTTTTTGTAATTTTCACTGCCCTGTGTTCCGCTGTTATCCAGCATTTTTTCAGCATCCTGAACAATTGATCTTGCGGTTTCAGCCAACTTGTTACCGGCGGCTTCGTTTACGGTGTCCATAGAACTATCCTTTCAATTAGTAGTGTCAAACCAGGCGTTGACTTAGTGTCATTTTCAATTTATCCCGGCGCGCTTTTCCTGTATCTTAACAGAATAAGGCAAAACGCGTGAAAATGCAGGAAAATCATCATTCCGGCACCCTCAAAACCTGTTCGTTATGAGAGATTCCGAAAAAAAACAGCCGAATTTAATACTTTCTCTTTTTCCTGCTTTATTAAATTTTACCCGAGTTTGCTGTTTTTCTGAAATCTGTGCATTTACGACAGGACCTGATGCTCTGGCAGAGCCCTGAAGGACCTGTTTTTTTCAGGAGCTGCAGAGATCAATTGTAACAGACCGTACTGCTGTTTTCCTGCCTGAAATGGAGCACGGCATTTTAACCGGATACTGAACGCGCAGGTACGACATGTTTTCCCGAACCGGATCCAGATTTATTCTATACTTGAAGGCTGACTTCACATCCAGTGACAAAAACACAAAACAAATGTCATTCCCGGAGACTTTGCATGCCAGAACGCGTATCTATCCCCGCCCGGCCAAAATGGTTTCATTTGCTTGCAAATGCCATACTGGCTGGATGTGTCTTTACTGCGCAAGCTGAAGAGCCTGTGACTGAACTGGAAGCCGTACGGGTAAGTGCCACCCGCTCTACAATAGCTGCTGAAGATTCACCCCGGGCTATCAGCGTCATTGAAAAAGAACAGATTGAGAACAGGCCCGGGCCTTCCGGCATACAGCCTCTGCTGGCCGAACTTCCTGGCATAAACTATTCCCGGTCCGGTGGCCTGGGAGGATCGATCATGATGCGAGGCATGAACTCGGTTTCAAGGCGATCAGCACTGGCTGTTGATGGCGATCGTTTCCGGGGGCGTAACGTATTTGAATATAATCTGATTGATCCGAATTCAATTGAACGTATTGAAGTCATACGAGGCCCTGCTTCTGCTCTGTGGGGTTCTGACGCAATGAATGGCGTTGTCAATGTAATCACACGCCGGGCACAATCTTCCCTTGATGAACCGTTTGCGATGAAGGCGCATGTGCGTGCTCTTGATTACAACAGCAGCAGCAATATGTATGGCGGTCGGGCTGAACTGATGGGCAGTGGCAGCGGTTTTGATGTCCTGATCGGCGCTTACGCACGTGAAGCCGATGATTACCGCACCCCGGAAGGCCGTGCACTAAACAGCAGCTTTCGTACGAGGGGTGCGGATTTTCGTCTTGGTTTTTCGCCAACGCATGAAACACGTTTTGAACTGGCGGGACGTTACCAGCAGACGATAACCGGCAGAGCTGGCGATACAGTTGCGCCTGGCACACCATACTT
>Ga0099364_10014992_pt1 | contig 10252 bp, 11 predicted proteins | sample TergutTh196P3_FD_73070 | JGI IMG/M metagenome (GOLD analysis project Ga0099364, IMG submission 73070) | Microcerotermes parvus P3 segment gut microbial communities from Pointe-Noire, Republic of the Congo - Th196 P3 | ecosystem: Host-associated > Arthropoda: Insects > Digestive system > Gut ...
GGGGATGGCGTACCGCGGGGCGAAGGGGGGGGGGGGCGAGTGCGTCATCTTCCGCATGCCCAAGGAGGGGCGGCTGGAATACGCAGACCTCGTGAAAGGCACCATCAGGAAAAAGGCGGAGGACACGCAGGACTTCGTGATCGTGCGCTCGGACGGGACCCCCGTCTTCCACCTCGCGAACGTCGTGGACGACGTGGACATGCGCATCACGCACGTCATCCGGGGCGACGACCACGTGGAGAACACGTTCAAGCACATCGAGCTGTTCAAGGCGATGGGGGCCCCCGTCCCGCAGTACGCGCACCTGCCGATGATCGTGAACAACCAGGGCAAGCCCTACTCGAAGCGCGACGGCGCGGCGTTCGTGGGCGAGTTCAGGGAGCAGGGCTTCCTGCCGGACGCGCTGTTCAATTTCCTGCTGCTGCTGGGCTGGGCCCCTGGGGACGACCGCGAGGTGTTCACGCGCGAGGAGATGGTCGGGCTCTTCACGCTCGACCGCTGCAAGTCCAGCGCGGCGCGTTTCGACATCAAGAAGCTGACGTGGATGAACGGTGAGTACATCCGCCGGCAGCCGCGCGGGGTGTACGAGGCGGAGTTCGTCGCGCGCCTGAACGCCGCCAGGCTGACGACCGACGGCGTGGACCTCGCGGGCGTGATGGACCAGATGCAGGTGCGCACGAAATTCTACTCCGAGATCCCCGCCTCCTGCGCGTACTTCTTCACGGAGGATTACGCGTTCGACGCCAAGGGCGTCGAGAAGCGGCTCAAGGCGGAGGGGGTGCCGGAACTGCTGGAGGAGGTCGCGGACAAATACGCCGCGCTTCCGGTGTTCGACCTCCAGACCTCGCACGACGTGCTGGCGGCGATGGGCGAGGCCCGCGGGACGGGCTTGGGCGCGATGGTGCATCCTGTGCGCGTCGCGGTGTCGGGTCTCACCGAGGGTCCCGGGCTCTTCGAGATGCTGGTGTTGCTCGGGCGTGGGCGCGTCTGCTCGCGCCTCTGCGCCACCGCACAGAAACTACGCGACCATGCGCTTTAGGATTTTTTTATGAAGACGATTTACTTTGATAATAATGCGACGACGTGCGTGGCGCCGGAAGTGCGCGACGCGATGATGCCGTTCCTCGGCGAACGGTACGGGAACCCGTCGAGCATGCACGCGTTCGGGGGGCAGGTCGCACGGGATCTGCGGGCGGCGCGTGAGCGCGTGGCGGCGTTCCTCGGCGCGGACCCGTCGGAGATCGTGTTCACGAGCTGCGGCACGGAGAGCGACAACATGGCCATCCACGGCGCGGCGGAGGTGCTGGGGTCCCAGGCGAGGGTCATCACCTCGCGCGTGGAGCATCCGGCGGTGCTGGGACCCTGCCGCCGTTTACGCGACATGGGGTTTCACGAAATCGAAATCCCGGTGGACAGCGTCGGGCAGCTTGACCTCGACGCGTTGCGCGAGGCGCTCAAGGGAGGGGGGCCCGCGATCGTCAGCATCATGTGGGCGAACAACGAGACGGGGGTCATCTTCCCGATGGAAGAAATCGCGCAGATCGTGAAGTCGGCGGGCGCGGTGCTGCACACGGATGCGGTACAGGTCGCGGGGAAGCTGCCGATTGACATGCGGAACGTCCCCGTGGATATGCTCTCCATCTCGGGGCACAAGCTCCATGCGCCGAAGGGGATCGGCGCGTTTTATATCCGGCGCGGCACACGCGTCAAGACGTTCATGCTCGGCGGGCATCAGGAGCACGGGCGGCGCGGCGGTACGGAGAACGTGCCGTACATCGTCGGGTTGGGCAAGGCGGTCGAGCTGGCGGAGGCGGGCATGGCGGCGGAGAACCGTCAGGTCGCCGCCCTGCGCGACAGGCTGGAGAGCGGTCTGCTGGCGAGCTGCCCGGACGCGCGGGTCAACGGCGATTGCCGGAGCCGTCTGCCGAACACCAGCAACATGAGTTTCGAGTACATCGAGGGCGAGTCCATCCTGATGCATCTGAGCGACCGCGGCATCTGCGCCTCCACGGGGTCGGCGTGCGCGGCTGGCTCGCTGGAGCCCTCGCACGTGATCCGCGCGATGGGCGTGCCGTTCACGGCGGTGCACGGCTCGGTGCGCTTCTCGCTCAGCCGCTACAACACCGGGGCGGAGGTTGACGCCGTCCTGACGGAGATGCCCAGAATCATTTCCAAGCTCCGTGCACTCTCGCCGTTCTGCAAGTAGGCTTATCATTCAACGGAGAATCCTCTTATGAAACCATCGTTATACGGCATCAAACATTCCAACAGGAATTTTGCGGAATGAAAACGTTTCGTGACCAATACATAGCTGATGCACTTAGCCGAAACAGTACTGGAAGCAACAAAGCGGGATCGTATGTTCACGCGCTTGATTACCTCGGTGGAATTTTAGAAAAAAAATCAAAAAGATTTGCGTCTGTCTCTGATGTATTCACACTCCTAGATGTTGCTACAATTAGGCAGTTGTATGAATATATCTGTGAACAGCAACTGTTAGGCGAAAAAGGAATTTTTGATAACAAATTCAAACCTAGTTATTGGAAATACAGATTTTACTCATCAGCGTTAAAAGATTATATTCGGTTTTTGCTTCAGGCGCAATATGAAGAGAAATTGTGGAAAATTTATGATATTCCCAATGCTAAGCCTGAGACAATGACAAAACAATTTGAGGCTGTGAAATTGAACTCTGCAGATTTTTTAGAAGAAGGCGATCTAGTGGCGATGAGCGGAAAGGATATTCTGCGAACAGTCAAAACACGTATCAACCAGCGGTTTTTTCGCACAATAGTCTTACGTGACTACGCAACAAGATGTTGCGTGACAGGGCTAACTTTACCAGAGGTTTTACGGGCAAGCCACATCATCCCATGGGCTGAAGATGCGCAAAATCGTATGAATCCTGCTAACGGATTATGCCTTTCCGCCACATACGATGCCGCATTTGACCGTTATCTGGTTTCATTTGACGAGGATTATCGTCTCGTTCTTGCTCCGACATTAAAGCATTGTTCGAAATAGTGAGCCCGTTTAATCTCAATTGCGTATTCAAAAAGTCCCGCAGGGGACAACACTTTATTAACCGTAGGTTTCAACCTACGGTAACAGGTCTCGCATATAACCAAGTCCCGCAGGGACGGCACGTGACGCATGAAGTGTCGTCCCTGCGGGACTTGAAGAGGGGGATTCCCAGCCGTAGGCTGAAGCCTACGGTTAATAAAGTATTGTCCCTGCGGGACTGGGCACATTGCCCTACGTTCATATCCGTGAGACCTCTGGTCTTGTTTGTTAAACAACGAAGTTTGATGTTTTGTATCAACACACTTAAATGCAATCCAAAATGACCATCGCGATTTTTCTTGATCAGGTGATCCCGTCGTTCCGCGTGAAGGAGAGGCAGGTGGGGCGGTTGCGGGAGATGTTCCCGGCGGTGGCGTTCGTCTGGTGCCATTCGGAAAAAACGTTCCTGCGGGCGTTGCCGAAAGCGACGGTCGCGTTGACGAACACGTTCCGCCCGGAGTGGTTCACGAAGGCACCGAAGCTGCGCTACATCCTCTGCCCGGCCGCCGGGAAAGAGGTGCTGAACCCCGTCCCGCTTGACCCCCCCCCGGAGGTCTATATCCACTACGGGACGTTCCACGGCGTGCTGATCGCGGAGACGGTCGCGGGGCTGATGCTGGCGTTTAACCGCGGTATCCTCCGCGCCTACAAGGCGCAGCTCGCCGGCGACCTGTGGCCGACCGCGCAACTGTGCGGGCCGGATGCCGTGCGGACGCTGCGCGGCTCCCATGCGGTCATCGCCGGATTCGGGAGCCTCGGGCAGTGGATTTCCAAAACGCTCGTCCCGCTGGGCGTGCGCGTGACGGGTCTCCGCCGCACACCGCCGCCCGTCCGTCCGGAATGGTTCCGCCCGGGCGACCGCGTGATGTCCGCAAGCCTATTGGACGCGGTGCTGCCGACGGCCGACCACCTGATTCTGGCGTTGCCGTCGGACGCGACCACGGACAGGCTCATCGGCGCGGCGCAACTGACGCGGCTGCCGCGCCATGCGGTCGTTTACAACGTGGGGCGCGGGAACTGCATTGACGAGGGGGCCTTGGCAAAAGCGCTCGCGTCGGGTACCATCCGCGGCGCATGTCTGGACGTGTTCGCCGAGGAGCCGCTGACGCGCCGCTCGCCGCTCTCGGCAGACCTGCCGGGGCTGATGCGTCTGCCCCATTCCTCCGCATTCAGCGACTCGTACATGGACTTCTTTGTGGAGGAGGTCATCCCCATCATCAGGACGGTCACGCGATGAAAGCGACATATACCGTGCATTCTGTCGAGGAGACGTGGGGGGTGGCGGCGAAGCTCGCGCCCACGCTGTTGCCCGGGAGCGTGATTGCGCTGACGGGCGACCTGGGCGCGGGCAAGACCACATTCATGCAGGGGCTGGGGTTTGCGCTGGGAGTCCGGCGACCTGTCACCAGCCCGACGTTCACGCTGTCCGTCGAATACCCGACCCCCCGCTTCAAGCTCGTCCACATGGACCTCTACCGTTTGAGCGGACCGGACGATCTGCTGGCGATCGGTTTTCCTGAGTATCTGGAATCCGGCGCGGTCGTCGCCGTCGAATGGCCCGAGCGCGCGCACGGCCTTATCCCGGCAGACGCCATCCGCGTCCATTTCACGCTCACGCCGGACTCGAACACACGGATGATTACGGTTACAAACAGTCCAGTCAAGGTATTTTGAGGTTGTACGGATGTTTTCCCGACTATAGAAACTAAAAACTATAGCTAGTCGAGCCTTAAAAAGTCATTTACGCCTTTAAAAATGCACAAAATGAAAAATGGGCTTGCAATCATCAGCAAGTGAACGTAAACTAAAAACATGGACAGAAGTTCTAAAATTCTAAAATGCGGAAGTTCTAAAATTTGGGTTACGGGTCAGAAGCTGTTTTCTGTGAGTCTCTGTGCCTTTGTGTCTTTGTGTGAGACCATAAAAGACAATGACCTCCTCGGACGGATGAACGGAGTGCGGACATTCCTGTCCGCCCAGTCCCCCGTCTCAGATGTCTCCACCACCTACGCCTACGACGGCTTCGGACGTATCTCCTCCGTTTCCGCATTAACCATTAACCACTGCATACTGCTCACTCAGGTCAAAAACAGCCACGGCCCCAAGCCATCTCCACCTACGACTATTAACGACGCTCTTGCTGCGAGTATGGAAACATATTACACTTCATTGCCATGACTAATTTAAAACAGTTACGTTTGCTTGGAATGTGTTTGCTCTTGGTGAGTTTAAACAGTTGTAAAGTTCTCGAAAAAAATACTATACAAAATGTCCTTAAAAGCGATCGTTTAATCCCTAAATTAGAAGTCAACGTTCAAGGAAGTATTTTAACACTAAGATTAATTAATTTGACTCGAAATGCGATCAAGGTTGATCGCGAATTAGTCTTCGCAATTTCACTTGTAGCAATGGATTCCGAAAATACTTATTTGTCTCCGAAAGCGTTTTTTGCCACCGCTCCTCTGATGGATCAAGAGTCAAAAGAAAAACGTTTCGCTTTAATTCAGCCAAACGATTTCATCGAACGAACAATTAACTTGTTACAACCGATTAAAGCGTTTGAGTGGGGTGTTGCCGATACAATGGCGATAACGGCTTACGAATGCTTCTATTTTTTTACTCCTGTTCAAGTTGAGCAAATGAACCAAATTCAAGTTAGCTACGATAGTCGTCAACACATGTTTCAAGACGGACTTAGATGTTACTTGGGGGCAGAATATGTGCCCAATGATTTATTCGAAGGTCCGTTAGTGGATTGTGTGGTCAACGTCGGGAATAGAGTGAATTAACTTTACATTGCATTTTGTCTGCCGTATTTTTTCACACAGAGCCACAGAGGATTACTTTTTGTTTGCTCTGTGCAAACTCTGTGGTGTCGAGGGGACCCCGCGGGCGCAGGCGCGGCCCGTGGGGCGGTCTCTGTGTGAAATGAGTAACATTGTTTTCCGATGTTCATGTATCAACGTCAAGTTATAGTTAATTCAGTTAAAATATGAGCCATTACCCGCAAACGATTTCTTGGGAAGCCTTGTTGACGGCACTTGCGAGCGATTGACAGCGGCACATGATTTTCCTGAGTTTCGCCTTGCGCCTCGCCCAGAACTTCTCAACCGGGTTGAGGTCGGGCGAATAAGGCGGAAGGAATAACACTGCGCAACCGTGTTCTGCCGCCATCGCGCGCAGACGCGCCTTGCGGTGGAACGTGGCGTTGTCCATCACCACGACATGCCCCTTCCCCAGGCGGGGAAGCAGCAGCCTGCCAAACCATGCCTCGAACAGGTGCGCGTCCATCGTGCCGGCGTAGCGCATGGGCGCCACGATCTGCCGGCACGCGACCATGCCCGTGTGCTCAAACTTCCTCCCGCTGACCCACCCAGGCACCGCAACCCCGGCCGGCGACCCTGCGCACGGGCGGTGGCGGAAAGTCTCTATCCCTGTCTCGTCCACATACGCGAGCTTTTCCGGTACGATACCGGCGATGGTTGCGAGGAAGGCTTCGCGCTGTTTCTCGTCGCGCTCCCTGAAGGCGGTGGTTTTTTTTTCAGGATGTAGCCATGCCGTCGTAACGCGTAGCAAACGGCGGAACGCGAGCATCCTAATTCCGCGGCGATTTCGCACCCGTAGGCGTCGGGGGTCTTGCGGAGGATCGCGTGAAGCCGCCCGGACTTGATTTTCCTAGGTTTCCCGGCGCGTTTGCGGGGCACAAGCCCTTCGCCGCTGTTTCTGCGCGCCAACCAGTCCGCAAGCGTGTTGCGGCTAATCCCAAACACTCTGGCGGCCTCGCGCTGGCTGAGCCCCGTCTCGAGCCGGGACAGTACCCGTTCCTTGAACCTGATTTCGTATGACATGAATATAAGGTATCACAAAATGGCTCAACTTGCAACTAAACGATCTATATAAGGCTGTCTTTCCACTCGAAGACTTGCCACGGGGGGCTGGATAATGCGCATGAACAAACGCTTCACCATCGGGTTACTTGGCGTATCCATGAGTATTGCGTGCTGGCCTTGGATACCAATTTACACCAGCCATCCCATCAAGGGACGTAAGCTTTACCGTCCGCTGATATTGATATGGCTCCTGAAAATACCATTCCGGTGAGCGTATAGAAAAGGAGAACAAAATGGGTTACAATTTTTTCTGTCCAAACTGTCAACAACTTTTGAACTTGCAGAGGGTCATATCATTGGGCGGGTTGGAAAACCCACACTCCTATCCAACGGGTACATTATACCATTTTAACTTGGTGTTTGTACATTTTACCCTGAACGGGTGATGGCAGTTGCTTGCGGGAGGTTACAAACCCACAAAACAGGCGAGCTCGTTCTGGTTGCGGAGGATGAGGCGGTTGTCGATGATGAAGAAATCGGACCAGCAGTTTTTCCCGCCCAGCGGCGTGAAGCGGGTAATCTCACGGAAGTTTTCCGCAGACGGTTCGAACATGACCAGCGCACCGCTTTGCCCGTCGAGCACAAGAAGCACATCCCCCACGCGCAGGAGCTGGCCATGCTCAAACATCTTCTCTTTCCACAGGGTTTGTCCGGTCTCCGCATCGAGGCAGTACAGCCCCTCGGGCCGCGCCGGGACACCGCTGGAGGTCCCGAAGAGCAGCTTGCCGAAACGCACGGGGGTGGTGAAGACAGGGCATATCTCCATGTTTTTCCACACCTCGCGCGGCTTCCCGTCCGTCACCTCAACCATGGCGCTCCCAGCAAAATCTGTCGCGCCCGTGAAGATGCGGTTGCCGTCCACCACGGGCTGTATGACGTTGTTGCCGTACGGGTGCGGGCGGGGGAACATCCAGCGCGCCTCGCCGGTCTTGGGATTGAGCCCCATCAGCGTGTTCGCGCTGTAGCACAGCAGGGTCTCCGCGCCGTCGAAGGCCGCGACGATCGGGAGCGAGTAGCCCGGCTTCTCGTTGTTGCCGCCGCGCCAGACCAGCTCGCCCGTGAGGCGGTTCAGCGCCACCGTGTTGCCGGCCTCGCCGCCAGGCTGCAGGAACACGAGGTCCCCCCAGACCCCCGCCGGGCCGGAGAAGCCGTGGTTCGGGACCACGCCGCCGAAATCCGAAAGGTAGTTTTTCCTCCAGACGACCTTCCCCGTTTTCTGCCCAATGCAGTGCACGTTGCCGACGCGGCTGACCGTGTAGAGGTGCTCCTTGTAGAGGGTCGGCGCGGCGCGGGTGAACCCGTGCAAGGAACGGTCGGTGTCCTCGTACTCCACGCGCCAGTGTTCCTGACCGTCCGCCAGCGCCAGTGCGCGCACGATGTCTTTCGAGCCGTGGTGATCGACGATAAACAAGGTGCCGTCGTTGACTGACGCACAGGCATGGCCTTCGTCGGTCATCGCCACTTTCCACACGAGCGTCGGCGGCTTGTCCTGCCAGTCCCGCGTGAGCGTCACGCCCTTGATCGCGAAATCGTAATCCGGCCCAGAATGCCACGGCCACTCCCCGGCAGCATGGGCCGTACCCAAGAGCAATGTGGCGGCGAAAAGAATCAGTCTCATGGTTTTCATTTGGTTATCGAGCCGAAGCGTCTGGAGTCGAGTCGTTCATGATGACCCTCCGCCCCTCCACGCGGAGGCACCCTGCGGAGATCAAGCGCAACGCCTCGGGATAGGCAAGGTGCTCCTGTTCCTGGATACGGGCATGGAGGGTCTCCGGCGTGTCGCCTTCCAGCACGGGAACTGTCTTTTGAAGGATGATGGGGCCCGTGTCCGTGCCGTCGTCCACGAAATGCACGGTGCAGCCCGCGACTTTCACGCCGTAGTCCAGCGCCTGTTTCCACGCGTAGAGCCCCGGGAACGCGGGCAACAGCGCGGGGTGGATGTTCAGGACGCGGTTGGGGAACGCGTCCAGCAGCCTCCGCTTCACGATGCGCATGAACCCTGCCAGCACGACCGTGTCCACGCCGTGGTCGTTCATCAGCTGGATGCACGCGCGCTCCGCCTCGCCGTCCAGTTTCGTCCTGTAGGCGGAGCAGTCGAGCCAGTGCGCCGGGATGTTGTGCGTGCGTGCGCGGTCGAGGATTGTCGCCCCGGCCACGTCCGAAATCACGATGTTGATTTCCGCGTTCAGCTTTTTTACCTGAACCGCGTCCACCACGGACTGCATGTTCGAGCCGGCCCCCGACCCCAGCACACCGATGTGTAATTTTTTCGTTCTCATGGCTATTTGTTCAACGCCTCCTCAAGCTGTTTTTGGAGTTCCGTGACACTCGGCCCGTCGGACGTGCTCTCCTCCGGGTCAGTCGTTTTCTTTTTACAACCGGCAAGCCACACGCTCAGCATCATGCACAGCACACCGTTCACCATGTGAAAGAGAAACGTTTTAGCCTTTTTCATTTCTTCACCTTGCCCTTTGCATTCGATTCAGTTGCCCACGTCAAAAATTGAGACTTTCTCGAACCCCTGTTTTACACATAAATCCAGTACTTCTATCATCCTTTCTTTCGACACGTCCGTTTTGCATTTGATAAGGATGGGCAGTGTAGTATCAAGTGCGGCGAGACTGCGGTCTAACTCGTCCTTGCCCATCGCCTTGTCATTGAGGGAGAGCCCCCCATTCGCATCAAGGGCAATGATGAGTTTCTCGGGCCCCGTTGCAGGTCCAATGACGATATTGCGGAACTGGATGGCGCCGCCCTCGCTCTGGAGGCAGATCTGCCCCGCGTCGGTGTAAACGTCCTTGCCCTTGTTCTGCAACACACCGTTCACGGTCACCTCGATCGTGTTGCCCAGCGTGACGATGTCCACGCTGTTCCACTCCCCGCGCGGCTTCTCGCTCGACGCCTCCTTCTTCGGGACGCCTTTGGCGATCCCGTCGTACTGGATGCCCTCCAGGGTCCCCTGCGACAGCAACACGAAGTCCCCCGCGCTCCCCATCTTCAGCTGGGCCTCGACCGCCTTGGGGAGGAAAAAGTTATCCGGTCCCGTCGTGAACGTGAAGATGCCGCTGTTGGGCGACTCCGTCGTCGTGTCCGCCCAGCGATACTCCACATGCAGCTTGAAATCCGCGTAACTCTGCTGCGTGCGCAGGTAGCCGAACGGCGTGCCGGTGCAGTGGATGAGGCCGTCCTGCACTGTCCACGTCGTGTCCGGGTCAGACCCTGGCTCGTGATTGATGACCTTTGTCCATCCGGAAAAGTCCTTGCCGTTGAACAGTGCCGTCTTCTCCTTCGGGCGCACG
>Ga0099364_10014993_pt1 | contig 10252 bp, 7 predicted proteins | sample TergutTh196P3_FD_73070 | JGI IMG/M metagenome (GOLD analysis project Ga0099364, IMG submission 73070) | Microcerotermes parvus P3 segment gut microbial communities from Pointe-Noire, Republic of the Congo - Th196 P3 | ecosystem: Host-associated > Arthropoda: Insects > Digestive system > Gut ...
GTTTGTCCGACTATCGAAAACTGACCTTTTTTAGTACTCGGTTATCATGTGACTGACTTGGCTTTGCTATAAGTATACCTTTTTTGCGACGGGCATAAATAGTTTCACAAAGTATTATCCATTGCTTTTGGGAAACAACACGAAGGATAAACCGGCAACAAAAACCGGACGAAACGACCCCTGTCCCTGTGGCAGCGGGAAAAAATTCAAGAAATGTTGTGGTATAAATGAATAGAAACCTATTGGAAAATAGGTGAATACATCGTGGAATATGAACAAGGCGGAAATATGAAAGCCAAATACGGAAAACGTTTGCTCGAACAGTTTTCACATGAAGTATCAACTCTACCTGCCATCAAAAGAAGAATTGAAAAGAATGCTTGAAAATCATGAAAACAAAATCACAAATATATGACAACTAAATTTTTTACGAACGAAGGGGAGAACACCCTGCTCAACAAGATAAAGGGTATTTTCGAATATCGAAACATTCATTTTTTCGATGCTTTAGTGGGCTTTTTCCGGGCTTCGGGTTATTTTCAGGTGCGCCCGTTTATCGAAAAAGCAAGCGAGATACGCATATTGGCGGGTATTAATATTGACAGTATGATTTATGAAGCCAATAGTAGAGGACTGCTTTTTACCGGTTATGATGAAAAAAGCGTTGAAGTCTATATTGAAAGTCTGAAAGAAGATATTCAATCGGCAAAGTACGACAAGACAGTCGAGGACGGGATGTTGCAGTTTATCCGCGATCTGATTGAGGGAAAAGTGCAAATCAGGGTTTATCCCAAACAAAACCTGCACGCAAAAATTTATATTTTTCGCGAAAAAGAGAAGCATGTACATGGCTACGGATCGGTTATAACCGGTTCAAGCAATTTGACGGATAGCGGTTTGCAATATAACTTTGAGTTTAACGTCGAGTTGCGCGAAGACGATGATATCGACTTTGCCACAGCGACTTTTGAAAAACTTTGGGCACAAAGCATCGAGATAGGAACGCCTTTTGTCGAAAAACTGAAAAGCGAAACCTATCTTAACGATACGTTTACCCCTTTTGAAATTTACTATAAGTTTTTGATTGAATATTTTGGCAAGAGTGTTGAGTACGATCCTGATACATTGCGCGATATGCCCAGAGAATATAAGAAGTTAACCTATCAGGCGGATGCTGTAAGCGATGGTTACGCCAAGTTAGAACGACACAACGGCTTCTTTCTTGCCGATGTGGTGGGACTTGGCAAAACGGTTGTGGCCGCACAAATCGCTAAAAACTTTTTTTATCACAATGGTTTCCCCGATTATCTGTCGAAAACATTGGTCATCTGTCCGCCGTCGCTCTACGATAATTGGAACGAGACTTTCGAAAATTTTGGGATAAACGATTTCAAGATATACACCAACGGCAGTTTGCACAAAATTCGCGACGCCCGAAAATACGATTTAGTCGTTGTAGATGAAGCGCACAAATTCCGTCACGATTCGACCGACATGTATAACATGTTACAAAAAATCTGTAAGACGCCCACCCGCAACGAAAGACAGAAAAAAGTGATACTCGTATCGGCAACGCCACTCAACAACCGCCCTGAAGATATTGCCAATCAAGTGTATCTGTTCCAGGACAAAAAAGATTCAACACTCGAAATAAGCAATCTGCAACATTTCTTTGCCCCTAAAATCAAAAAATATAATGAGCTGAAAAAGGAACGAAACGTCCGAAAAATGGCTGCTGAAGTAAGCGCGCTTTATGATGAAATCCGTAAAATAGTGATTGAGCCACTTTCGGTTCGCCGGACGCGCGCCGACCTGCATGAAAATGAGGCGTATGCCAAAGATTTACGCGAACAAGGAATCGCGTTTCCTGTCGTCAAACAGCCTGAAAAGATATTGTATCAACTTGATGAAACATTAGAAACGCTGTATGACAGTACGTTGAGAATTTTGAGGGAAGATATGACGTTTTATCGTTATCAGGCCATCAAGTTTCTTGTCCCAGAAAAGAAAAAGAAATATAAAAACGCCGAATTAGCATCGCTACAGTTACAATATATTATGAAGACATTGCTTGTGAAACGGTTGGACAGCAGTTTTTTTGCTTTCCGGCAATCACTCGAACGTTTTGCGCAGGCAACGGCCAATATGGTGAAGATGTTCGGCGAAAACCGTATTTTTATTGCACCAAATGTTGATGTGAATAAATATATCGACGAAGACAAAGAGGAAGAACTGCTACAACTGTTGATTGATTTGCAGGAAACCGATCCGACGATCGAAATTTGCACGGCAACCGATTTTGAAGCCGGTTTTGTTGAAGGGTTGAAAAATGATTCTGAAATATTGAAAAACCTTGTCGGTGAATGGGAGAAAGTGAACACAGACCCGAAATTGGATATCTTCAAATATTATCTGAAAAACAGATTTTTGTCTTCAAAGATAAATAAGGAAGGGAAGTTGGTAGTGTTTTCCGAATCGCAGGAAACAACCGATTATCTTGCCTCGACATTGAAAAAAGCGGGTTTTGGCAAAATATTGGTTTGTAGCAGTAAAAACCGGACAGAACTGTTTCCCCTTATTCGTGAAAACTTTGACGCCAATATCAAGAAAGAGGAACAAAGAAACGATTATAACATAGTGATTTCCACCGAAGTATTAGCGGAAGGTATCAATATGCACCGCGCCAATGTGATTGTTAACTACGATACGCCATGGAACGCTACCCGGCTGATGCAGCGCATCGGACGAGTCAACCGTATCGGTAGCACAGCAAAAGAAGTACATATTTTCAACTTTTTCCCCACCGCCAAAGTTGAAAACGACATTGAGCTGCGAAAGAAAGCCATTCTCAAATTGCAGGCTTTCCACAGCGCCTTAGGCGAAGACAGTCAAATTTACTCGGATGAAGAGATTGTAGGCAGCTTCGGCCTCTTTGATAAATCGGCGCAGGAAGAAAAAGACGAAAAACTAAGAATCCTGCTCGACCTTCGTCAGTTCAAAGAGGAAAACCCTGAACTGTATAAGAAAATTAAAAATATGACGCTTCGCGCCCGTACCTGCCGCGAAGCCTCCCCCGGAGGGGTTGGGGGAGATTCCACCATAACTTTTATTCGCAGTCATAAACGGAATGCTTTTTTGTTGGTAAACGAAAACGAAGCGCCACAGGAACTCACCTTTTTGCAGGCGGAAGAAATATACCGCGCCAATAAAGAAGAAAAATCCGTGCCGCTGACAGAAAGCCACCATACCCAGGTAGAAAAAGCAGTTAACCTTTTCAAACTACAAATAGCGATTGAAAAGCAGGCAGAGCGGGCAGTCGTTATCACACAAAGTCCGGCTGAAAAAGCAGCAAACACTTATCTTGACGCTATCATTAACATGCGCCTCGCCGACGAAAATGAACAAAAATTATTGATTTTAGCAAAAGAGACGCTAAACTTGGGGAAATTTCAAAAACTTGCAAAGGAAATCAGCACGCTGTATAAAAACCTGAAAAAAGTGTCCATACCACCTGCCAAGCAACTTGAGGCAATGATAAAAATTGTCAAAAATTATCCCTTACACGAAATCGAAGAGGAACAGGAAGTAGAAACAACCGCCGAACCCTTTGTCCCCGAAATCATTATCAGCGAAAGTTTTAAGAAAACCGGGTGCGCGGATGTCCCGTCCGCATAGTGCCTGCGTACCCAGCATTTATGCGCTGAATTGGTAGAAGTCAAAAAAAATGTTATCTTCTATATAACTTCCCGGTACCGCATCTAATTTTAAGTTATTATTTTTTTTGGTTTTCTCAAAAGAAAAGGTTTACTTTGCAGTCAAAAAACGTTGAATGAGAAAAAAGTGAATCTATCTATGAATAATTATATTGTTGAAATAAAAAAGATTCTTGCCGAAGCAAGATTAAAGGCTTACTCAGTAATAAACTCCGCAATGGTGGAGGCATACTGGAAAGTAGGCGAAAGAATTGTTTTGCAGGAGCAAGGCGGTGAAAATAGGGCTACTTATGGGGAGCAGGTGCTCAAAGAACTCTCAGTTGCGCTAACTGCGGAGTTTGGGAGAGGATTTTCGTATGCCAACCTCTACAATATGAGACAATTTTATCTAACCTATCCCGAATTTGAAAAATTCTACACACTGTGTAGAAAATTGACTTGGAGTCATAATCGATTAATAATGAGGGTTGAAAATTCAAATGCAAGAGATTATTACCTTAAAGAGGCTGCCGAAAATAATTGGAGTGTAAGGCTATTGGAACGCAATATAAATACTTTCTATTACCAAAGGCTACTTTCTTCTCAAGACAAGCCGCTTTTACCGGTTAAAACTACGGAACAGATGCAGGCCGGCGATTTCATAAAAGACCCCTATATCTTTGAATTTCTGAATATTGAGCAACCACATACTGTCAATGAACGCCAAATTGAAACAATGCTCATTGACAAACTTCAACACTTCCTGTTGGAACTCGGCAAGGGATTCTCGTATGTTGGCCGTCAATACCGAATCAGTAGTGAACTGGAACACTTTTATATTGACTTGGTTTTCTACAATTTTATTCTTAAATGCTTCATTTTGATAGACTTAAAGACAACTAAACTGACTCATCAGGATATTGGACAAATGGATATGTATCGCCGAATGTTCGACGACCTGCAAAAGCCAGTAGGTGATAATCCAACGATAGGGATTATCCTTTGTGCAGAAAAAAGCGAGACAGTTGTAAGATATTCGGTTATAAACGACAATCCTCAATTGTTTGCAACCAAGTTTATGCCCTACCTGCCAAGTGAAGAGGAACTTATTGCTGAAATAGATAGAAATAAAATTGAACAATCTTTATTGAAAATATCACAGACTAGCAATAGATAGATTATGATTGAGAAAGAAGAAAAGATTATTACAATATGACAATGGGATCAAGAAATATTTTTGTGCAATCGGAAAAGGCTAATCAAAACTATCTTACAAAAATAGTTAAGATTGATAACCTGCGGCCACATCCAAACCCTGAAGTTACCAGATTGGATATCACCACCGTCAATGGCAGTGACATTATTGTTGGAAGAGGCTCGGTGAACGTGGGTGATGTTGTTGTATACTGCCCTTGCGAATCTGCATTGAATTTAGAATTTTTACGGGAGAACAGTCAGTTCAGGGAAATTGAAATGAATAAAGTTCCCGATAAAAAGAAATGCGGGTTCTTTGAAAATAAGGGAAGGGTGAAAGCAATCAGCCTTAAGGGCGTTATTTCCACCGGATTTATATTTCCGGTGGAATGGCTATACGTATGGCAGGCAGACCTGAAAAATCTAAACTTTGAGGATTATATTGATGTTTCGTTTGATACAGTCAATGGACAACTGTTTTCAAAAAAATACATAATACATCAGCAAAGAAAGCCGGTAATCGGAAACGGGAAAAAAAGTGTGAAACGCAATAAACGGTTGACACGTTTCGATAAACTGATAAAAAACCAGTTTTCATTTCATTATGATACCGGAAAATTAGCAGACCGGATTTTTACCATTGACCCCGATGATGTCATATCCATTACAACCAAGTACCACGGTACGTCTGTCATTATCAGTTATGTTTTGGTGAACAGAGAACTTAAATGGCATGAAAAATTGCTGAAGCGTTTAGGCGTCAACATAAACACACAGGAATATGATTACCTGTATTCGTCAAGAGGGGTGATAAAAAATCGGTACATCAACAAGCATGTAGGCGCCGGTTTTTACAGTGTTGACGTTTGGACGTCGGCCGGCGAACGGTTGAAAGGATTTTTACAGAAAGGGATGACGGTTTATGCTGAAATTGTCGGGTATCTGCCTTCAACCGATACATATATCCAGAAAAATCACGATTATAAATGTAAGGCGGGTGAATTTGAAATCTATGTTTATCGCATCACACAAACAAATGTAGACGGTGATGTTTACGAATTTTCGGCAAGACAGATACAAAACTGGTGTAAAAGCAGAGATTTAAAACCGGTAAAAGAGTTATACTACGGTAAAGCAAGGGATATTTATCCCGGCCTATCAACGGAACACCACTGGCATCAGAATTTTGTTAATAAATTATCGAATGATAAAGAACGGTTTTTCATGGAAGTTAATTCCCCTGATTGCTACAATGAAGTGCCGCATGAAGGAATTGTTATCCGAAACGATTCCACAGGCTATTATGCATTGAAACTGAAAACCAGGAAGCACTTTCTTATGGAAACAGCCGAACTGGATAGTGGCGAGGCTGATATTGAAACGATGGAAGAAACAGAAGAGGAAATATGATTTTTCAAAAAACATTAACTCTTTGCGGTATAATCGCACTCGCATTTTGCGGATGCAACCGTACATCTTCAGGGATGAACGACGATTCCATCGGGATACATCTCAATCGCTTCGATACGGTGTTGTTCCGATGGATAGATACGGACGATCCGGAAAGTTTACAGACGTTGATAAATGATTATCCACGAATGCTTGCGATGTTGAGTAATGCGCTGTTCAAAACAAATACGCTTGATTCGGCTGACTTTCTCAGCCAAATGAAAAATTATTACGCCGAACCGGCACTCAAAGCGCTATACAAAGATGCCATCGATCTTTTTGATGCGAATTCACCGGCGATCATGCAAATCGAAAAGGAGCTGTCTCACGGTTTCATGCAGTTGCGAAGGATGTTACCGGCAATGCAAACGCCGGCTTTTTACATGCATGTATCGGGATTGCGACAAAATATGATCGTTGCGGACAGCTTGCTCTCTTTTTCGATTGATAAATATTTAGGGGCCGACTATCCGTTATATAAAGACCACTTTTACAACTACCAGCTCAAAAGCATGGTGCCCGGATATGTTGTAAAAGATGGTCTTTATGCCTGGCTTACATCGGATTATCCGTTCAGGGGGCAACATGATGTTTTACTCGAAAGAATGATCTATGAGGGGAAAATTGTCTGTATACTGGTACGGGCCGGTTACGGTTATTCCTGCCAGCACGTTATGTCACTGACTGACAGTGAGTACAAATGGTGTCTGAAAAACGAATCCGCCATCTGGAAAACGATTGTGGAACGCAGGCATTTGGAAACGCCGGACAGGGTGACTGTATCGAAATATTTTCAATCGGCGCCTGCAGTGTTTATTTCGGATGAAGCGCCCGGGAACCTTGGAACGTTTATAGGATACAGGATCGTAGAACGCTACATGAAGCAAACAAAGACAAATTGCGAGACCCTGCTGAATAACAGCGACGCACGTGATATTTTTAAAAAGTCAAAATATAAACCCTGAAATCAATGAAACTTATCGACAAAAAATTACTTGACGAGACAACGGCAAAAGCCAAACAATCGAAACGGCTTCGAATGAACCACAATTTCCACGAGACACCGGATGATCCGGTCAACCGGCTGATCAACGCAATGGAACCGGACACCTACCTCCGTCCGCATCGACACGTAAACCCGGATAAAACCGAAATATTCCTGATGTTGCGCGGAAAAGCTGCCCTCTTTCTTTTCGACGGTCAGGGTACTGTTACCGAAACCGTCATCCTTGACCCGGCCAGTGGCGTTTACGGGGGCGAGATACCTTGCGATGTTTGGCACACACTCATCGTACTGGAATCCGAAAGCGTGGTTTATGAAGTAAAACAGGGGCCGTTTACACCGTTATCACCCGATAATTTCGCTTCCTGGAGCCCCGAACCGGAAGATACGGAAAACGTAAAAATTTTCATGGATAAACTTAAAGCAAAAATAAACAAATGAACACGATCAGCCAGGCAATACAAAATTACCTTCAGAAGGAAGGATACCGGCGATTCATGCTCAAAGCCGTACTTTTTGATATGGATGGCGTGATTTACGATTCGATGCCCAACCACGCAACTTCATGGGTAAAAGTGATGCAGTCTTTCGGCTTTAACATGTCCGGGGAAGAAGCATATATGCATGAAGGCCGCAAAGGCGATGATACGATTAGCATCGTTTCCCGACGCGAAGGCAAAGAGGTGGATGCCGACGAAAGAAAACGAATCTACCGGAAAAAAACGGAAATTTTCGGTTCATGTCCCGGTATATTGCCGATGAAATGCATTTCGGAATTGTTACGGATGATTGCAGGAAACGGTTTAGGCGTCATGCTTGTGACGGGATCGGGGCAGCCGTCGCTGTTAGAACGTCTGAATAATGATTTTCCGGATGTCTTCATTCGTGAAAGAGTAATCTCTTCTTTTGACGTAATAAACGGAAAACCCCATCCGGAGCCGTATCTCACTGCGCTTCACAGAGGCGATTTGAAACCCTGTGAAACCGTTGTTGTTGAAAACGCACCGCTCGGAATTGAATCCGCCCGCGCCGCCGGACTGTTCGTCATTGCCGTCAACACAGGTCCCCTACCCGATTCAATATTGCTTGAATCCGGCGCCAACATCCTGTATCCCTCCATCGAAGCCCTTTACAACGCATGGGAACAATTGTATGATAGCCTGACAAAGGTTACTCTTTAGATATGCGAAACAAATTTTGTAAAACAGTGCGTAAGAAAGGCGATGTTATTTTTATCAAACCGGGTATCTCCCGATGTATGAATACGATCAATATATAATCCAATGACAGGCAATTTTTTCAAGGAAACAACGCCAATACTCTTTGGAAAAACGAATTGATCGGAAGGAAAAAATGCCTGTGTTGATTTCACAAATTCAGCCTGCCTGTTGAAAACCGGCGCTTCTTCTTCGATGATACGTTTCAATAATGGATATTCTTCCGAATGGATGGCCTTTTTCTTGCTCACAAAAAGGAAATGGTCACCGTCCGAAACACAATCAAAATTGATCAGCAGTTTGTTCGCCATCTCGCTTCGATATCTCTTTTTAAAGGCGGACGACCCCATCAAGCCGATTTCCTCATTATCGAAAAACACAAAAGCGACTTTGTCGCGCTCCGCTGCCGGAATCGACTGCATCAGGCTTAAAAGCGTCGCTACCCCTGAAGTATTGTCGTTCGCCGTATGTTTGTTGGGATACCCGATAAGTATTTGCAATAAAAAAATCATGGCGGCAAAATGCATGATATTGAAAAAGGACATTCCGCTAAAAAAATCTACCCCGCTCAAAAATAATGCGCACAGACAGGCTATGCCCAAACCCATTGCTCCGATGACGCCAATTAAAAGGAATTGATACACAAAGAAAAAGAAGATGTTTTTAGGGGTAAGAAAATTTGGAAAAGGCATCCAGGCGCATGTATCATAATGAGCGGTAAAAATTATTCGCGCGCTTTTTACATCGCCAACGACTATATTTCGATTAGGTATCAGCCCTTTGTCGTCTTCAACATGAAAAGACAAGCCCGATTGTGCACATTGTTCCTGAACAAAACCTGCAAATCGATGCTTTTCCTTTTTACTTTTACGTACCTGATAATCAGCTAAAAGATTGTCCAACATAACTACACCCTTAAAAATATGCCACGTTTATAGAGTAGATGCAGAATTACAAACAGAATCATATAATTCCCGAAAGTCAGCCATACCTTATAATAATCGGCGCCCATGTACTGCTCGAGTCCATGAAAGATGGAACTGACGATACATCTGAAATTGATGACCATTCCCAGCACATATGCCGTGATGGAATTCATGCCGTAAACCTTCAGCCAGTTTAACCCTTTGGAGTACCCTTTACAATCGATCACATAATAGAAAAGCGCCATCAACAACAGACACCAGCCGCCCGAATACAATGTCATGCTGCATGTCCATATTTTCTTGATGATCGGCATCTGTAAACCCCATAACAGCGAAATGGCGATACATGCTACGCCTGCAATCAACAAAGTAAGCGCATTGCGGTTACGGTTAGCGCCGTTCTTCATCACGCCGCCGGCAATCGTCCCCATCAAGACGGTCACACCAAACGTTAAACTGCTGATTATCCATGTGTATTGGTATCTCGGAGAAAACGACCAGGTACCGTCGTCCGCCCATCGTACGCCATCCCTGAAACGTCCCAATACCAATTGGTCGACTTTTTCGGCAAAGTTGCCTTCGGGCGTAAAATCTCCAAAGAAAGTCATGGGAATCCAGTAAAGTAGCAACAGGATGGCCGCTGCAATCAACTGCCCCCGCAAGGAAGGCGTATGAAGATAAATGATGGCGGTGATCAAATAGCCCGCCGCAATGGCTTGCAGCGTGTTTGAATAGAGACGTAGCCGGTGCATGTCGAAATCAAGCAGATTG
>Ga0099364_10014994_pt1 | contig 10251 bp, 15 predicted proteins | sample TergutTh196P3_FD_73070 | JGI IMG/M metagenome (GOLD analysis project Ga0099364, IMG submission 73070) | Microcerotermes parvus P3 segment gut microbial communities from Pointe-Noire, Republic of the Congo - Th196 P3 | ecosystem: Host-associated > Arthropoda: Insects > Digestive system > Gut ...
AAACAGCAGCATCAGATAGAAACAAACAATGGTGAATCAGAAAAAAAAAAAAATAAGAAAGAGGAAAAGAACAATGGGAAAAAAACCAACGCCTGAACACTTCCTCGGTAAATACTGGAAGCTTGAAACGTCCATCGAAACCATATTTTATGCAGGAGTCCGAAAATTTTACAATTTCTGCGACAACTGCCCCATAAGCACATACACAACGGGCTACGCCCAGTGCTACGTAGAAACAGTGGACGAAAGCTGCTCGTATCGAATCTTGGAATGGCTAAAAGACCCATCAGAAACACCCGGGTCATACCGCTTTGCGCACCATGCGGCACTGTGCATCGTGAACTATATAAATAAATTCACAGATTACAAAGTCAATGCCGACATAAACTATGAACCAAAAGCCAACATGGGCGAAGACGCAAGAACGGACATGTCGATATGCGAACGAATAGCCAAGATTTTCGACAGCATAAGGCCGCGCTTGGAACTCACGACTGACAACGAAAAAGTCCACGAGGCAATCATAGAAGCGCTCAGGAACCTTGGGCTAAACAAAAGCATGGCCACACCATACGAAAAGACAGCCAACGGCAAGACACGGTATCTCATTGAGGTCAAAATTTGACCACAGCTCAAAGCCCTGCTGTCCAGATAAGACAGCAGGGCTTAATCTTTGTACGGCTACGGGGCTATGCCGCCCTCGGGAGCCGACCAAAAAAGGAGAGAGAGTCAATATGCAAGCAACAGTAATAGCGAACACGACATACACATACCCATCATGCAACAAGGTCTACAACACACAGGAAGAAGCCGAAGAATGCCTGATGAACGACACAACATGTTGTTGCCTGAAACCAGAACTAGAGAGAACCATAATAGACTCCAAGCACCACAAGACAGACTGGAGCAAAGACGGCGACGTGGATTATTTTTATGTCGCGATAGACTGGAAGCGCAAAGCATTCATCAGCTATATCAAACCCACAGGCAAATTCGGAAGACCCAAAAACGAAAAAGTGCTGAGCGAAATAATAGCCTGCCCATTCTGCGGCAGAGCCTTGTAAACAGAAAGGACTTATATGAAATGCCCTCATTCATACCTATACTCAAAACTTTCTTCCTCATATGCGAAATCATCTACGCTTTTGCATTGGCCATCGTAATATTCACATCACCCGATTCAAAAATAGCCAAGTTCATGTTCAAACGAAAAATAATAAGCCCCGTGATACTATGCGCGTCCATACTGGGCTTCGGATACTTCGTATATCAACTTGCAGCGTGAATCACTATTGAAAAGAGAAGCATGGCTGAGACCATGCTTCTCTTTTTTGCCCAAAAACGGGAGCGTACCGCTCCCGACATTTGACCAAGATATAATTTGCTATGGAAATCCACATGATTATGAGCTATAATAAGCTCAAATCATAATAAAGGAGTGTGACGAATCATGGCAACAAGAGAATTAAGACCAAAGGACATAGGGGCAAAACAACAGCAGGACGAGATGCAAACCCTTCAAAACAATGTCCACGAATGCATGGACGGTCAAATGCGGCTCAATAACTTAGAAGCCATCCAATACGAATATGAGCCTGAAGAACAGGAGACGCAAAGAAACATAACCCTGCAAGCGGAACACGTATGCGATTCGCTGAACAACACGTACCAGAACGAAGGTGCAAGGGCGACGCTGATTCAGATAATAAGCGTACTCAAAGAAAGGGCGGACGACCCCATCAGATACGTCAACGCCGAACAATACCTTAAAGACCACCCCGAAAACGAGCCACCGCCACCGCCAAAATCATCCTACCAGCAAACATACGCGATGGTCAAAGCCGCGCTCAAAACAGCGACACCGGAAGAAAAAGCCCAAATGGAGCAATATATGGCTCAAATCGACGAGAACGAGGCCATACGAAAAAAGATAAAGGAGCAACAGCAACAGGCAAACATGGAACCCAACGGCAAAGACCCAAAAGAAGACAGCGAAGCCCAAGACGGTCTTGAAAACGAGCCCGAAGCCGGCAAAAAAGAAGGCGAAGCGCAAGCCAAGTCCGACAAGGAACTTGAAGACCAAAAACTCGCCGAGGCAGAGAAAGCCAAAGAAGAAGAAGAAGCCAAGCTCGAAGCCGAAAAGACCGAGGAGGAAGCCAAAGCCAAAGAGGACAAAGAAAAAGAGGACGCCGAGGCTGAAGCCGAGAAGGAGGCCGAACTCGAAAAAGAAGCCGAGCCAGAGCCTGAACCAGAACCTGAGCCGCAGCCAGAAAGAGAAGCCATCACCCAACAGACAAGGGAGCAAAACGCAAGAACACAAGACCTCGTAGGAAACATGTATACACCCAAAGCCCCGCCCATAGAAAGAAAGCCTGTTGAAGAACCTGAAAAAGAAGGCGAACAAAAAGAACACGATGGCAAAGAACGAGCCGAGCGCACTCCCGTTGAAAACGCCCCCGAAGCAAACGGCAATATGGAAACACCTGAAGTTGGCGGCAAAAAAGGCGTGACTGCACCAGCAATGAACCAGACAGGCCAACAAAAACAACAGGAAGGGCCGAGTTTTGGATAAAAATATTACTCACTTATCAACAATAAAATATTAGCAGAGAGAAAGAGAGGAGGCCGCCTTATGGCTTTAGTGGCAAGCCAATGCCCAAGCTGCAACGGCAACATAGAGGTAGACAACAACAAAACATCAACCAAATGCCAATATTGCGGCACAAGGCTTGAATATGAAAAACCCCAAGCCACAGGCGAAGTGCCGCAAATACACATCCACATACAAAACCCAGCACAAAACAATAGAAACTATCCCGCACCGAGACCCCATATAAATTTTAACGCCTCAAAAAAGCTCAGGACAGGCTGCATGATACTCATCGTCATACCTACCGCGCTGACAATCATAAGCATGATAATAGGAACAATACTATCTGTAAACAACAACAGGGCAACGACAACTTGGCCGGACAACTATTACAGCCCGCCGTCACAAACATACACATATCCGTCCAACGAACCCTCACAGCCAGACAGCTCAATAATCAGGGCACAGGACTTCGTCACCGTTGCCGAGAAAGCCGGCTATGAAATGATTATAGAGAACGACTACGACGGATTCGGGACATACTGGGCAGGAGCCCATATATTCGACGACAACGACAAGATACGGGAATACGAGACCGCCATTTATGCCATCGAGTACACCAAGGACGCCAACATATACAACTCAAAAGTTGAATATAATCTTTACGTCAACAACGTAAAGCAGATAGGCGGCAAACAAAACTCCGGCGAAGGTGACGACTATCAATTCTATGTAAGCCTCAGCGACCAGCAAATCGGCATAATCTACCGTGTCGCCGATGTAAACATGTACGCCATCGCCCCTGCCGAGTATGCCGACAAAATATTGGCGTTCTTTGACGCGATAGGTTTCGGTGTGGAGATAAACTAAGAAAGGTGGATGCCTGAAATGACAATGGACGAAGTGATACGAAGGCTGTTTGACGGCCTTCAGAAGAACGAAGCGGACTGGTGCCTTGCCAGAAAATTCCTCAAAGAGCACGCGGAAAAGAACGACATGACCAACGAACAGCTCGACGATTTGTGTTTTGAAGACAGCAACTGGGTCTTCGACAGAATCTACGAAGAAGACGTGCCTCTGACCGTACACATAACATATAATGACGGCAGCAACCCGTTCCTCTGCATAAACTGCTCAAAAAGAACCATAGACGACCACATCAAGTTCAACCGCAGGGTCAACAAACACACAATAAAAGAAATCATGGTCACATGCTGAAAAAAAGCACCATAGCCTATGCCCCGAAACAAGGGCGTAGGCTATTTTATTTTTGCAAGCCTGAACAAACAGGGCTTTCAGCCCACGATACCTGCAAAAATAGACAAACGACTCAACATCAACAAAAAGGAGAATGCCCAAATGATTAAAAGCGAAACATGGGAGTGGTCGCGAAAAGACCTAGAAAACTCAAAAAACAAAGGAGGACACTCCATAGGCGGATTTATCGTACAAGACATACTGGCGACCGAGCCAAAAATTGAGTTCAACAAAATCCGATGCCTTGGCATCAGCGACTGGGATATGGCGTCTTTCCCGGAAGAACTCAGGTCAACGGTGCAAAAATTCGAGAAAGACCTCAACGACTCGACCATCCACATCATCATACTCAACGTCAATGACGTAGAATCGGCGACAAACGAAAACACCAACAAAATGGTAACGACCATCAAAGAATACGTGTACGAGGAAATCACAAAGTTCGTAGGCTATGAGACAAGGCTCGCCTTTATCTCGCCACACAACGAGATAGCGAAGCAATTTTTGTCCTCGTACAAAGAGGAAGGGGATTAACCAATGAAGACCGAACTGGCATACAACGGCTACTCAGACGTAGACGTGATACCAAACGCCGCCACAAGCGGAAACAACAGGGTGCAAGATTGCATAGCGAACGCGAGCATCTATAAAATCAACGAGCCGACCATCGTGTGCATATTTGAAATGCTTCCATCTGAGAACGACACGAGCACTTGGGCCGGATATATCACCCAATACATGAACGACGCGATATGGTTCCCGGAAGGCTGCGTCATTTACAATGACCAATACGACATCACAAAGAACTGGCTGACCAACGACGGGGACAACCTAATGATGACCTGCAACAAGACAGGGACGGCATATATTATCAAAAACGAGCCCAATGATATAATATCCAAATTCACGCCAGACCTCAAAAAAGTTCTGGAGGCCGCACTCAGCGTAAAAGACGCGACATTCATCGCCGTATCAAGAAGCTGACCCAACACAGTTCCACATTGCCATTATGCATATGCAGGGCAATGTGGATTTTTTTCCCAAAAGATTAACTTGCAAACTTTCCGATTTTGCGATACAATACTCATATCTGTATTGATTTATCAGATGAACAGAAAGGTATCTGCCGAACAAAACCAAAATTAGAAAGGAGCAAAACATTATGAAAAACTCAGCCACGCTGCCCGCGAACAGGGCAAAAATATTCATCGCGTTGCTACTGACCTTCGTCATAGCATTCAGTATGCTTCCTCTCACGGCTGAAGCAAGCGGGAGGAACTATCTCCAAGAAACCAAGGACAACTACCCGTGGTACAAAGGCCAAGTCTACTACAAAGACTTCGTGCCGCACGCGCCACACACGTTCACGCCATATTCAGGCAACGACTACACACCTGACGCAATCAAAGCCCGGCTCATGGCAATGAAGACAAACTACCCGCAAGGTATGCCGTGGTCGCCAAGCTCCAACGGAGTGTATTGCGACATGTTTGCCACAATGATGCAGGAAGCTGCATTCGGGTTGTGGTCAACAATGGTAATACCCGTGAGGTCACATGAAAATTGGGACCAACTTCAAGTAGGTGACTTCATAGGCATCAGAAACAGCTCCGGCGGAGGGCACGCCGCCATAGTCATAGACATAAACACCGCGAAAACTGTCGTGACCATAGCTGAAGGCAACTACAATACTATTGTAAACTGGGGCCGTACAATCTCAATGACCACACTCAAAGCAAAATCCGGTTGGAACTCAGGTTTGGGCATATATTCAAGATACGCCGAAGACGGGTCTATCATTGGCTACCCGAACGCCATCACAGACCCAAGCAAATTGCCAAGCGTACAGATGGATGTAAGCAACCTGCATCCCGACGCCGTGGCAGAACGGCTCAACGCTTTGCGTGATGTTTATCCGAGCAGGTCTGAAAGCCTTGACTGCCAAGCCTTCGCCGAGAAAGTACAACAAGATGTGTTCGGGCCCGGAGAACCGCGCAGGCACCAAGACTTCAGCTACATACGGGTCGGCGACCATGTGCGCATCAGAAACTCAGCAGGCGGGCAACATTCCGTGGTAATTATTGGCATCAATGGCGATAAAATCAACGTCGTCGAAGGCAACGTCAGCAAAATGGTCAGATGGGATTTTGAAAGGGACACCAAGAGCGAAGATTTGTTCAGGCGCTGGATTCCACTATGGGTCGAAACCAGATACCCAGACGACAAACCAATAACAACACCGCCGCCCGTAGAAAACCCGCCAGCAACAACACCTCCGGCAAGTAATCCTCCGACAGCAACGCCGCCGGCAAGCAACCCCCCAACAACAACGCCTCCGGCGAACAATCCGCCCGCAAGCACGCCCACGCCAAGACCGGAACCGACCGGCAAAGCCCTGATTATAAATCAATCAAACGATGATAACAGGACATATGCCATAAGCATAAACGGCGGAGAATGGTCAGAATTCAACTCAAACTACAGCTCATTCTCGACTATAACGCTCAGTGGAATCAAGATTCAGACAGTGCGAGAATCAGACATCCTGACCATAACATACAAAGGGACTGAGTACAAAATAGGACCGGGGCAATCGCTTGAACTTGACCTATAAGAAAAAAAAAAACATTCGTTCACGAAGCCCCTTACTGAATCAAAAGTAAGGGGCTTCGTTTATAAAAACCAGACCTGACGGTCTGCGAGGGCAACCCAAAAAGAAAGGAGGTAGAGACCCATGAAAGTGACCAAAAATTACGACAGCTTCCATTTGACATACGCGCCATACATGACACCAAGGGACATACGGGAAAGCCGCTCGGGCCTGTACGCCCGTGGAAGGCATGTCGAAACACGAACAAGCGGTACGTATTCTGAAAGAGAGGAAGCGATAGAACTGCTCACAGACTGTCTGAAAAGCCTCGGAAGCATCTGCCGCATAATGAGAGTCCAAAGGCTTCCGAGAGACCATCGCGGATACACAGTCGAAATAGAATACGAAATACATTGAACGCCTGACCACAAAAGGGTCAGGTTTTCTTTTTTAACCCTAAGACATACGGCACGCAAGCGTGCCGAAAGCTCCGAAAACGAAACCAAAAGGAGGTTAGCTTCACAATGGACAAAAACACGCAAAGCGTCATCCAGTCGCTTCTTTACATGAACAAAGCAGACCCTAAAGAAACCATGCGGAACAGAGCCGTGATAGGCATCGTGGACACCATAAATGAACTTGAGCTATTAGGCCAGACGACACACGAACAAATGCTCTACGCAGCCCTCGGTTATCCGAGCATCAACCTCATGGACGACGAACACGCGCCCATGTATGTGATAAGGGGTCATACCCTCATAGCGACAACCGGCGCCGAAAAATTTGGGCTGTCGCCAAACAAAAGCTACGTGGCGCAGGACATATACCCCTCAAGCAAGACCATCAAAGTCATAACGGACAACGCCGAAGTAGCATATGTACCGGCTTATTTGTTCGCGTACCGCGACAAGACCGTGAAAGATGGTCCAAAGAAAAAGTTTAATGTGTCCATCTCCAAGACGATGTGCAGACACTTCAACTATGAGGTAGAAGCAATCTCCGCCGAAGAAGCGATGCAAATAACGCAAGACAACATAGACGCAGGCTCAATATCCGAAGACGGTGACTTGAACTTCACAATGGACGAACCGGACTTCGACGTAAAAGATGACCCATCAGCATACTCAGTAAATGACGCTTTCGCGGTCGAAGAATAAACCACAAAAATTAAGCAGTGTTTGTGCAAACACGGCTTAATTTTTAGCAAAAGAAAAAAAAAAAGGTTGACCCTCAAACCGATTCATCGCATAATAGAACAAATCAATCTATTGAGAGGTGAAGTAATGAACTACAGCAAAGAACTAAGCACAACTGCGGAACGGCAGTTCGCCCACAGCAGCCATGTGAGCCAACTTACAAAGATACTGGCAAGACGGGCCGGCTATAGCCAAGAAAACATAAAGCTGCTCATGGATGCCGCCGCCTTGCACGATATAGGAAAGCAACAACTACCCCTATCAGTGCTAAACAAAAACGGCTACCTGACAGAATCAGAGTTTATGCTAATAAAAACACACGCATACATAGGAAGCGTAGCCTTACTTAAAAAAGCAAGGCTCATGGTACTCGCGGCAATCATCGCAGAACAACACCACGAAAAACTCGACGGAAGCGGATATGCCGAAATAAAAAACATACATGAAAGCGCCAAACTTGTGGCCGTAGCCGACATATTTGACGCCTTAATATCCGAGCGGGCATATAAAAAAGCATGGTCGCCGTATAAAATCATGGAATACATGGAAGAAAAAAAAGACAAAGAGCTGGATGCTGACTACATAGCATGTCTGATTCAAGAACTCGACCAAATACTAACCATGTATGAACTCAAGTATAGACTTTGACATCATATGGTCTGTCTTCGACACGCTCCAAATCATAGCGCGGATACAAATCATACCGACCCGGCTTATCATAATGTTTGGTTGGGTTAAAGCAAAAATAACCAAGCAAAAGAATACCGGCCGTCAAAACAACAACAAGAGCCATTAGTATAAGCTTATACACAACAGAATCGGCGACCCCCAAATAAAATTTAACAACAGGGGGTCTTTCCTTGCTGCCATAAACGCGGGTCAGTTTTAGGTCATATACGGCGCCGACCTCCGGGTCATCTATACCGTCTATGTCAAAATTGACGACCCCATAATCGTCTAAACAAGCCTTAACAGAATCCTTCTTGACTTTAAGAACCGTGGCTCTCATAAAGCAAAAGCCCCTTTCATATTAGCATGAAGACAGAATAACACAAAAGATACTCAAAAGCAAGAAAACAATCTCATATATCAGAAGATTTATTGACATTGCGACCAAACACAGTGTATAATCAGACACAAAGAAAAGAAACAAAACGCCGCTTTCAGCGTCGGCGGCATTAAAATAAACAACCTGAAAAAGTGGGACGGGAACGATAAAACCGTTCCGCATTTTTTTCAAGAAAAATTCAGAAAAGGAGATATTGACATGCTGAAAAATCTGGACTTTGAAGCCTTGGACATAAGAATAGACCCTGAAATAGAGTATAGCCTAAATGAAACAGGGTGCGACGACAAACCGTTCTTTGGGGTCACGGTGTACATCGAAACTTGGTTCAATGTCGACAAAAAATTTGGGCTCAACATTGACAATTCCGACACCGACGAATATATAAATCTGTACGCCCAAATATCAATGCCCAAAAAAGAAGTCACCGTATATTACATCATGCAGCACGGCCCGAATGACCACAAACTCACGATACCCGAAGACAGGATATCCGAAAACGACAAAAAACTCATCTTGCAAATGACAGAAGAACAACACCAAAGAAAATACAAACAGACACTTGACGAAGGCTGGGCTAATTTTCTGTTTGAACAAGTATGAGAAAGGTCGTGTCCAAATGGCAAGATACGTCAACAAAGCACACCCGAACCGAAAACGCAAATACTGGAAATCAAACAACAGAAATGAAGGTCATAAATACAATCTTCGCATACTGAAAGGCTTCAAAGAAAAAGGGCAAAAACAAAGAGGCTACATCGAATGGTACTAAAAGGAGAACCAAATGAAAACACGAATAGGAAAGGACGAATATTATCTGAACATCGCCGAATCGGCATCCGAGCGCGGCACATGCCTGCGCAGGAACTACGGCGCAATCATCGTCAACAACGACGAAATCATATCCACAGGCTACGTCGGGGCGCCAAGGAACAGAACCAACTGCTCCGACCGACAGTTCTGCATAAGGGAACAGCTCAATGTCACCAGAGGGACAAGATATGAGCTTTGCCGCTCCGTCCATAGTGAGGCCAACGCCATAATCTCGGCTTCGAGGGACAAGATGCTCGGCGGGACAATGTATCTATGCGGCAAAGACGCAAAGACCGACGAATACGTGCCCGGAGCTGAGCCTTGCTCAATGTGCAAAAGGCTCATCATCAATGCAGGCATAGAAAAAGTCATCATAAGGGACTCCAAAAATGAATACCGCGTCATCCAAGTAGACGACTGGATTCAGAACGACGAATCCCTTGAAGGAAAGGACACTTACTGATGAGACAAATCATACTCCCCGACAGCTTTGGGCCATTGGATTTAACAGAAAAAAAATATGCTGAGCTGAGAAAAGAAATCCTATACGCCGACGCCCAAGAACGACTCTACGCCATAGCAGACGAAGATGGCAGCATAAACCATGACATAATTTCAGACAATGAATCCGAAATAATAAGCTCGTTCATGGAACTCGAAGAAGCGTTGTTGGACGACCAAAAAAAGCAGATAATGCTACGGGCTATAAAAGAAAACACGGAAAGGACGTGACCTAAAA
>Ga0099364_10014995_pt1 | contig 10251 bp, 9 predicted proteins | sample TergutTh196P3_FD_73070 | JGI IMG/M metagenome (GOLD analysis project Ga0099364, IMG submission 73070) | Microcerotermes parvus P3 segment gut microbial communities from Pointe-Noire, Republic of the Congo - Th196 P3 | ecosystem: Host-associated > Arthropoda: Insects > Digestive system > Gut ...
GGATGATGAAAGAAATGAGCGCTTTGGCGTTATGCTAGAGGCCCTGGATACCCTGGGGCTCTACGCCAAAACACAGGGCATTACTCTTGCCATTGAGACCGGGCCGGAAAGGCCGGAAGTTTTGAAGAAGTTCATTGAAAAGACCCACGGCGGGGTAGGGGTAAACCTGGACCCTGCGAATTTCGTGATGGTTACCGGCGTAGATCCCGCAGAAGCCGTGGAAATCTTAAGAGGACATATAGTACATACCCACGTCAAGGACGGGATCATGAAGAAGCAGACCGAGCCTGAGCGGATTTATAAATTCTTTGCCCAAGGGGGAATCGAAGATCTCCGTATGAGCGATTATTTCCAAGAAACCCCTGTGGGGGAAGGGGCGGTGAATTTTGACTCCTATCTAAAGGCCCTTAAAAAAATCGGATATGACGGCTTTTTTACCATTGAGCGGGAAGCCGGGGATGTGCCGGAAAAAGATATAGGCCTGGCCGCGGATTTCATCAGAAAAAAACTTGTTGAGACAGGGTTTTAAAAAAAATGAAAGAAGAAGCCCCAAAAAATCTGGAAGGAGCATTCCGGGGCCTTTGTGAAATAATTGCCAGGCTCCGGAGTCCTGATGGCTGCCCTTGGGACAGGGAACAGACCCCCTTAAGCCTTAGGGGGGCCCTTGTGGAAGAGACTTATGAATGTGTTGAGGCCATCACCGAAGAGGATCCCCTTCATATAAAAGAGGAACTGGGGGATATTTTCCTTTTGGCGATTATGCTTTCCTATATGCACCAACAAGAGGCTGCCTTTTCCATTGCCGATGTCCTGGAAGGAGTTTCAGAAAAACTTGTACGCCGGCATCCCCATGTTTTTTCGGATGTCCAGGTTAAAGACAGCGAAGAAGTACTGGATAATTGGGCAAGGATCAAAGCAGAAGAGAAGAGCAGAAAGGGCAAGGGTTCCATCCTTGATGGGGTGAAAAGCGGCCTTCCGCCCCTGGATAGGGCCTTTAATCTCCAAAAGAAGGCGGCTAAAGCCGGTTTTGACTGGCCGGATACAAACGGGGTTTTGGCCAAGATTGAAGAAGAATTGGCTGAACTCCGGGAGGCCATTAATTCAGAGGGCCTGAACAGGGAAGAAGAGCTGGGAGACCTTTTATTTTCCGTGGTGAATCTCTGCCGTTTCTTAAAAATTGATCCTTCCGCGGCTTTGATCAAGACCAATTCCAAATTTGTCCGGCGCTTCCGCCATGTGGAAACAAGGATGAAAGAAAGCGGGGCGGAAATGAAACAGGAAAACCTGGGCCTTATGGATGCTTATTGGGAAGAAGCCAAGAAAAAATAACCGTGCTACAATAAACCATGCCCATGTCTTGGAACGAGATAAAGACCAGAGCCTCTTCCTTTGTATTGGAATGGGCGGATAGCCAGACGGTCAGGGAAAAAGCCGAGGCGCAGTCATATGTAAACGAATTCCTTAAAATTTTCGGCGTGGACAGGAGAAAAACTGCCCTTTTTGAGCATGAAGTTCGCTTTGGGGACGGGGAGCGGGGCTATATCGATCTTTTCTGGAAAGGCCACATCATCATCGAAATGAAGACCCCGGGGAAAGACCTGGACAAAGCATACGAACAGGCGAAAGCCTACGCCCTGACACTGCCCCAGAAGGACATGCCCAGAGGCATTCTTACCTGTGACTTTCTCAATTTTCAATATTATGATTTGGACGATTCGCCTTCATTGGAAAGCGGTGCGAAGTGTTATAACTTTAGTTTGAATGAACTTCCCGCCCATGTGGAACTCTTTGGTTTTCTGGCAGGTTACAAGGAGATCGACCCCTTTAAGCAATGGGATCCCGTCAACATTGATGCCGCAGAAAAAATGGGTGAGTTATACACCCGCCTTAAGGAAATCGGCTACACTGGTCACCAGCTTGAACTATTCCTTGTCCGGCTCATGTTCTGCCTATTCGCAGATGACACAGGCATTTTCGAGCCTCCGAACATTTTTAACAGGTACATTATAGAACGCACGAGTGAAGATGGAACTGATCTTGCCCTGCATCTACAGAAAATATTCGAGACTTTAAACAAGCCAAAGGATAAGCGCCTTACAACCATAGACGAACAGTTAAATCAATTCCCATACGTAAACGGTGAATTGTTTGAAAAGACCATAGAAACCGCCGACTTTGATCGTCCCATGCGGGACACGCTAATCTCATGCTGCGACCTTGACTGGGGTATGATCTCCCCGGCCATTTTCGGCGCCATGTTTCAGAGTGTTATGGACGATGAGAAGCGTCATGATATCGGGGCGCACTACACCAGCGAGGAAAACATATTAAAACTCATACACCCCTTGTTTCTGGATAATCTCAAAGAAGAATTCGGTAAAATAAAAAACCTGTCCCTTGCATTGCGGCGGGAGCGTTTGGTCAAGTTTCATGATAAACTGGCATCCCTTAAGTTTTTAGATCCAGCCTGCGGATGCGGAAACTTCCTTGTCATAAGTTACCGTGAACTGCGCCTTCTGGAACTGGAAGTACTGGAGATACTTTTAGGGAAAGAACAGGTGCTGGATATTCACAATGAAATCAAAGTAAATGTAAACCAGTTTTACGGCATAGAAATAGAGGAGTTCCCCGCGCAGATAGCCCAGGTTGCCTTGTGGCTGGTTGACCATCAGATGAATATGCAGGTGCGTGAACGCTTCGGGACTTATTTTGCCCGCATACCCCTGACTGCCGCCGCTTCAATTCACCACGCCAATGCCCTGACTACCGACTGGGAGAGCGTTGTTCCTAAAGTTGAATTGTCGTATATTTTAGGCAATCCGCCGTTTTTGGGTGCCCGGATAATGAACGAAAAACAAAAAAAAGAAGTAGAAGCCATTTTTAATGGACTAAAAAATTTTGGCAACCTTGATTATGTTACTTGCTGGTACAAAAAAGCAGCGCAGTATATACAAGGAACAGAAATAGAAGCAGCGTTTGTTTCGACAAACAGCATTTGTCAGGGTGAACAAGTTCCCATCCTTTGGCCTGAATTGATTAATAAACATGGCATAAAGATAAATTTTGCCCACCAGACCTTCAAGTGGAGCAATGAGGCTCGTGGCAAGGCGGCGGTCTACTGTGTAATTGTCGGGTTTTCCCTTGCAGACAGGGACATGAAAAAAATCTACCAGTATGCCACTGTAACGAGCGAGCCAACTGAAACGCAGGTTAAACAGATAAATGCATATTTGATTGATGCTCCAACAGTATTTATTGAAAGCAGGAATAAACCTATCTGTAATGTTCCCAATATTGGAATTGGAAATAAGCCAATTGACGGCGGAAATTATTTGTTCACTGAGAATGAAAAAGATGATTTCATAAAGAAAGAACCCCTAGCCGAAAAATGGTTTAGAAAATGGATAGGTTCAGATGAATTTATTAACAGGTATTTTCGCTATTGCCTATGGCTTGGAGACTGCCCGCCTGACGAATTAAGAAAAATGCCAGAGTGTATCAAGCGTGTAGAAGCTGTTAAGCAATTCCGGCTTGAAAGCAAAAGCGAAGGGACACGTAAAATAGCTGAAACCCCATGCCGTTTTCATGTTGAAAATATGCCGACGGGATCTTATATTGTAATACCTGAAGTCTCCTCTGAGCGTCGAAAATATATTCCAATGGGTTTTCTAACGCCAGACATTCTAGCTAGTAATTTAGTAAAAATTGTGCCAAATGCAACTATATACCATTTCGGTATTTTAACGTCAACAATGCACATGGCCTGGACCCGGTATGTTTGTGGAAGACTTGAAATGCGTTATCGCTATTCAAAGGATATAGTATACAATAATTTCCCATGGCCAAACCCAACAGAAAAGCAGATGGCGGAAATAGAGCGCTTAGCGCAGGAAGTGCTGGATGCCCGAGCAAAGTTTCCGAATAGCAGCCTTGCCGATCTGTATGATCCGGTTGTCATGCCTTCTGCTTTAGCAAAAGCCCACCAGAAGCTTGACAAGGTCGTGGAAACCGCCTACAGGCGCAGTTTCGGCGATGACAGCCAGCGGGTGGCGTTTTTGTTTGAGTTGTACCAGAAGATGTCGGGGGAGTTGTTTGTGGAGGGGAAGAAACGGGGGAAGGGGCTGTGATGGAAAATGAAGCATCAGAAGAAATAATGCGTGTTATGGATAACAATTTAGATACAAGATTAAACGGTATAGTAAATTTTTCGGATATATTAGTTGGCGATTTTGCTTCTTTGGATAAGTTTTTGCCTATTGTGAAAGATAAAACTTCATCTGTTGAGTTATTATTCGATAGTAATGCGCTAATAGACTTGTACGCTCTATGCTTTGGGCATAATGTAAATGAACAGCGAAGAAAACTTGCAGCATTATTGTTTGTCCTTCGTAATTTTAGCCAATGTAAATTAGGTTCTTATCATCAAAATGTGTTTTTAGAATTCGTGTTAAGCCATTATAAATTATCATCACACATTAAGCAGATAATTACATTCGCCAGAGCCAAAGCCTATACCGCAATCAATACAGCTTTAACTATACATACGTTAAGTAAATTGTGGATACTGCATTATTACATAAATGTATAGTACGAAGCCGTCAAAGGGAGGGTAGGCGAATTCTACTGCGATAGCCAGCTTTCGCACGTTTTCTGGCAATGCCAGCTGCCCTCCCTTTGACGGTTTTTACCATGTTCAATAAATATAAAAGACAAAAATGGACTCCCTTTTGGAATGAGGGCGCGTTTATATCATGAAGGCGATTGGAACCGGGCATACCTTCATGCAGTTGGAGGCCTTTGCCTGATTGTCAAAGATGAATTATGGTTTTATTATACCGGATTTTCAGGAGAATCACCCAAACTCAGATCAAATGAGGCGGGTAATCCAGGCAGAATGCGCCGTCTGATGTATGCCGGAGCCAGTACCGGGCTTGCAACACTTCGCCGTGACGGTTTTGCCGCTATGGTTTCACCTGATAGTTCAGGCGTTTTACTCACAAGGCCGGTCGTTTTTAAGGGGTCTTACTTCTTTGTTAATGCCGCTTGCCAAGACGGAGAATTAAAGGTAGAACTATTGAACGAAAACAACGAGATTATTCCCGGATATGAGAAAGAAAAATGCCAGCCAATTAAAGTAGACGGAACCAGCATACAGGTCAAATGGCAGGGGAAAGACAATACTCAACCATTGGCCGGCACGCCTACACGTTTCAAGTTCTATCTAGACAACTGTAGCCTCTATTCATTCTGGATATCGGCTGATTCCGATGGCAGAAGCGGCGGCTATGTAGCTGCCGGAGGCCCTGCATATTCAGGTTCCGGGGATATATAAAAAAGTTGAAATCTTAACTCCATTTGCTCCCTAAGTCAAAAATTAATGGAAGTTTCTATCTTTAGTAAAGAAAGTCCGGGTTTATTCGTGGCCCTTGATGGTAACGGAGATGATGGGCAATTATCGATACGGCCTTTTATAATAGACATGCAAATGTTGTACCAGGCCGCCCTTTGACGGGTTTAACGACATATTGACTAAACCTATTACCCATGATAAACTAAAAACATGTTTGTGTTATGGGCAAAGTATAACAAAGTTGCAAATGAAAAAATGGATAGTGTAATCCGAACCCTTTCGCCCCAGGAATGGGAAAAATCCCTGGGCGGGTATTTCCAATCTGTAAGACGTCTATGTTCTCATCTTTACACTTCAGACTTCAACTGGCTTAAGCGTTTTTCCGGAATCCGGGATTTCGCTGTTTTTAAGGATCCCCTTTTTGATCGTGAGGGCTATGACAACTTTTCGGAAATTCTTTTTGAGGACATGGGGGAATACCTTGTCAGCCGACCGATTCTGGACGGGAAAATCATCGCCTTTGCGGACGAGATAACAGAAGGAGACCTGGATTCGCTTATAAAATACACCGATTTCCGTGGAAACGCCTATGAGCAGAAATTCTGCGGTCTCTTCATGCACAGCCTCAATCATGCTACCCATCACCGTGGAACAATCTCACACTGTTTAGAATTGCTTGGCAAGGATAACGATTTTAGCTCTTTAAGGCTGATACTCTGAATGTGAATACCTCTTGCAAAAATAGAAAAATGATATATAATATAAAATATGAGCATTGAAAACATAAATGCCCTGGAAAAGGTAATAAAAGATGAAAATTTACTCAAAAAATATGGTTTGGAAAAAATAGGTGTTTTTGGCTCATTTGCAAGAGGCGAAAAGGCTAATGATATAGATTTTTATATAGATATGGAAGATTATAGGGTAAAAAATCTAATAAATTTAAAAATGGATCTTGAAAAAATAACTGAAAAAAAATAGACATAATGTTAAAAAAATATGCAAACCCTATTGTTCTTTACCGTGCCCAAAAGGATATGAAATATGTTACCCAATGAAAAAATAATGTAAAAGTGGGAATAGGGAAAAAACACTTGGGCCATGAAAGGAGACTTTATGAAAAAATTAAAGATTTTATCAATACTATTGGCGTACCATTTGGCGCTGACCATGCCTCTTGCGTTAGGTCAGGATACCTTTATCATGGATACAGATGCCAGCTATTCAATTGGAATGTATTTAGCTGCACAATTCCATATCCCTGATGTCAGCTATGATTATCAGGCCTTTATGGAGGGCTTCAGAGCCTTCAACGAAGATCTGGAAACCAGATTTACCATGGACGAGGCAATAGAAATAATTAATTCCGCGTTCATGCAAATAGAAAATGAAAGAAATCTGGCAGAGGGACAGATAAATATAGAAGCAGGAAGAGAATTCCTGGTGGAAAACAGCAGGAGGCCAGGGGTTACAAGCCTCCCCAGCGGGCTTCAGTATAGGGTTATTACTGAGGGAACTGGCGTCAGGCCTAACGCGGCTGATATTGTACGAGTTCATTATGAAGGAACCCTGATTAACGGGGAGGTTTTTGACAGTTCCTATGCCCGGGGAGCGCCAGCCGAATTTCCCCTTAATGCCGTTATACACGGCTGGACCGAAGGGCTTCAGCTAATGAGAGAGGGGAGCATATACATGTTATACATACCTCACGATTTGGCCTATGGTTCCAGATCCACAGGCAGTATTCCCTCATATTCGACATTAATTTTCAGGGTTGAGCTCCTGGAAGTCATAAGGTAAAAGGAAAATTTCATGAAAATTGAATCTGTGGTAAAAGAAATGGAAATGGTTTTTGAGTCATTTCATAATTGCGTAGAACATGCAATGGATGTATTGGAAAATGCCCGATTTATTGCAGCAAAGGAGTTTTCATCTACAAATGAAATTATAGAACTATCTTCTATTTTGCACGATATTGGAATAATAGAAGCAGAAAAAAGGCATGGAAGCAGGAGTGGAAAATTTCAAGAACTAGAAGGTCCGCCGATTGCATTGGAAATCTTGAAAAAACATGGTTTTGATAACGAAACAATAGAAAGGGTTTGCTTCATTGTTGGAAATCACCACAGCCCAGAAAAAATCGACGGCCTTGATTTTCAGATTTTATGGGAAGCTGACCTAATTGTTAATATGCAGGGCATGGATATAATAAAAGGGGATACTGAAATCCTAAAAAAATTCATTTTTCAAAATTTTAAAACAGAAAAAGGGAAAGAAATAGCATTGTCTAAATATTTTCCGAATGAAAAATAAACAATCCCAATGTTTACTACAGTACTTGACATTCTCCTGTTTTTCCAATAAAAATGAATGAACAACACCAACAAAAGGAAATAAATATGCCAAAGAAAATCCAAACTCCCGTTTCTGCCCTTATATCCCTCTTAGACGAGTATCAGCTTAACCCTTATTCGTTAGCAAGGATGATTCGCCTAAGCCCTTCTACGGTTCGCCAAGTATTGACAGGCAAATCAAAAATAACGGTGCCAACCGCCTTAAGGCTCGCCAAGCTTTTTGGCCAGACCGCTGCGTATTGGCTTGATCTGCAACGGGATACGGACCTAATGGAGGCAGGAAACGACAAAGAACTACTGCTGATATTAGGGGGTATAAGCAAGGTTAAAAAGCCCACGGCTCAAGCAAAAGCAAAGCCAGCGGCTAAATCGGCCAAAAAAAACTCCTTGGCGGGGAAACGGAAGCAAGCCGCAAAAGCGCCAGGCGCAAGGCCCGTTAAAAGAACCTCAAAGTAACCGGCTATACCACGCCCAAATACGCCTTGCGCACTTCGGCGTTATTAATCAAGGCCTCGCTTTTGTCAGACAGAATAACCTGCCCTGGTCTTTCAAGCGGCTTAAAATACGAAACACCTCATCCACCCCATAATAGATTATGTCGCCTGAGTCAAGTTTATAGACGCCGGTCATCAAATTCACGGCGGTGGATTTACCGCATCCGTTGGGGACTATACTTGAATTTTCATTAAATTTGTTACATGATCTCCACCTATATGGATTGTACATCAGATCTTACAGAGCTATACGGGTCAAACTGTTTTTCCAATACGGTTATGCGGGAAAGGCTGCCCAGAAACATATACAAAGAAATAGTGGCGGTCCAGGAAGGCGAAAAAGAGTTGACCCTGGAAGTAGCGGAGGTTGTGGCCGCGTCCATGCGGGAATGGGCCGTTTCCAAGGGCGCTTCCCACTACACCCATTTGTTTCTGCCCCTTACGGGGCTTACGGCGGAAAAGCATGAATCCTTTATCGCCCCCATAGGGGACGGCAAAGTGATCATGGAGTTTTCCGGCAAGGCCCTGATTAAGGGCGAGTCCGATGCTTCGAGTTTCCCCTCCGGCGGTCTCCGCGCCACCTTTGAGGCCAGGGGTTATACCGCCTGGGATCTAACGAGCCCGGCCTTTCTCAAGTCGGATCCTACGGGCACAACCCTCTGCATCCCTACGGCCTTTATCAGTTACTACGGCCATGCCCTGGACGAAAAGGTGCCCCTCCTGAAATCGGCGGACTCCCTCTCCAGGGAAGCCCTGCGAATCCTCCGCGCCCTGGGGAATACCAGCACAAAGCGGGTAAATACCTCCCTGGGCCCGGAACAGGAGTACTTTTTAATAGATAAAAAGTTTTTTGACCAGCGCCCCGACCTCATGCTTACGGGCAGGACGGTTTTCGGCGCTTTGCCCGCCAAGGGCCAGGAGATGCAAGACCACTATTACGGCGCCATCAAGGAAAGGGTGGCGGCTTTTATGCGGGAACTCAATACGGAACTGTGGAAGGTGGGGATTCCCGCTAAAACCCAGCACAACGAAACGGCCCCCAACCAATTTGAGATTGCCCCGATTTATTCCAGCAGCAGCGCCGCAGTGGACGCCAACCAGTTCATCATGGAAAGCATCCATAATGTGGCCCGCCGTCACGGCATGGAGGGCCTGGTCCACGAAAAACCCTTTGCCGGGGTCAACGGATCGGGCAAACACAACAACTGGTCCATAGATACGAATGACGGGATCAAGCTCCTTAGCCCTGGGGAAAACCCCGAATCCAACGCCCGCTTCCTCCTCTTTACCGCCGCAGTGGTGGAAGCCGTTGACCGCTATGCCCTGCTTATTCGTTCCGCCGCAGCCTGCTCGGGAAACGATCTGCGCCTGGGCGCCAACGAGGCCCCCCCGGCCATAGTGTCCATTTTTTTCGGCGGCCCTTTGACCGAAATTTTTGAAAACATTGCCCAGGGTAATACTACCGGTAGTATCACATATAGTACTACAGGTAGTACTACTATTAACGAAAAGATAGAGATCGGTGTTTCCAGCCTCCCCTCCCTTCCCAAGGACGTCTCTGACCGGAACCGGACCAGCCCTTTTGCCTATACGGGAAACAAATTCGAGTTCCGCATGGTAGGTTCTTCCCAGTCCCTTGCAATCTCAACCACTTACCTCAATACGGCGGTGGCCCAGGTTTTAAGGGAGTTCGCAGATAAACTGGAATCGCTTATCCCTGGCGCTTCAGCGTCCAAAGTAAATGAGGCTGTCCATGCCATAGTCAAAGAGTCCTATTCAAAGCACTGCCGGGTAGTGTTTAACGGCAACAGCTATAGTGAAGAGTGGGTCAGGGAAGCGGAACGCCGGGGGCTGCCCAATGTAAGTAACACTGTGGATGCCCTGGCAATCCTTAATAGGGACGAGACCATTTCCCTTTTTGAAAGCCACGGCATCTTTCGCAGGGAAGAGATGGAGAGCCGGTATCAGATATATTTGGAAAAATATTCCAAGCAGATCAATATCGAAGCCGCCGTTACCATAGAAATGGCCCGCCGTCAGATTTTCCCCGCCG
>Ga0099364_10014996_pt1 | contig 10251 bp, 9 predicted proteins | sample TergutTh196P3_FD_73070 | JGI IMG/M metagenome (GOLD analysis project Ga0099364, IMG submission 73070) | Microcerotermes parvus P3 segment gut microbial communities from Pointe-Noire, Republic of the Congo - Th196 P3 | ecosystem: Host-associated > Arthropoda: Insects > Digestive system > Gut ...
AGAAGATTTCAAAATTTCGTTTGCCTGTTCTTGTAATTGTTCTGGCAAAGTACGATTAAAATTGTTATATTTAGGCAATATTTTTGTGTTCTTGTAGCTATCTGCTTTTATAAAATTGAGTAAAATATCATGAGTAAAACCCATTTCAATTGTAGAATTTATATAAAATTCAGCTTCTTCAAGTGTTTTTACTTTACCTATTATTAGTATATTATGTCTCCAAGGTAAAAGTGCAACGTTGCGTTGCACTTTTATATTAGCTAAAACATAAAATTCGTAGAAGTTTTTCATATTCCACAAATTACGGGGAGAAAAACCCGTGGTATCGGGAAATTCTTGTTGCAAGTCAGCTGAAAGGCGTTTTACTACGTTGCTTCCGTAACCTTTTTCTAATTTTTCTTCAGATAGTCGTTTACCAATGTTCCAATACATTTGCATCATAGCCGAATTTACTCTCCGAGCAAGCGTTACCCGAGTGGATTTTATTTCTGCTACAATAGAGCGCAATATCTCATCGTATTGATTATGATTTATTTCGGCTGTCATAATGTTCTTATTTGTTTTATTAGTATTTTAATTATACCCGATTTGCAAATGTTGATAATGCGGCGCAGTATCATTCTCTTTTTCTCTCGTAAAATCCTCTATTTCTTTTATAATAAGATATTTAATCTCTTTCTCAGGAAATTGTAACATATATTCAAATGATCTTTATCGTTATGCGAAAGTCGATGTTGATTGCCAATATAGGTGAATCCCGTGCCAAGTTCGAGTTGAAAAATTTTTATTTTTTCTACCAATCTCAGTTCTACTAATTCCCGTTCCCTTAGAGGCAATCTTAGTCCAAGCATTTCTATATTATAAGTCGATTTCAAAATTTCGTTTGCCTGTTCTTGTAAATGTTCTGGCAAAGTACTAGCAAAATTACTGTGTTTAGGAAATACTTTTGCATTTTTATAACTGTCTGCTTTGATAAAATTGAGTAAAACATTTCAAGACAATGCATTTTCATGAGTTAATTCTACATAATATTTTGCTTCTTCCAATGATTTTGCATTGCTAATTATCAATAAATTCTCTTTCAGATGAAAAACTGCGACAACTTGTCGCAGTTTTTCATCTGAAAGAGAATAATACTCATAATACTTTTTCATATCCCACAAATTACGGGGAGAAAAACCTGTGGTATCAGGAAATTATTGTTGCAAGTCAGCCGAAAGGAGTTTTACCACGTTGCTGCCGTGCACTTTTTCTATTTTTTTTTCAGATAGTCGTTTGCCAATATTCCAATACATTTGCATAATAGCAGAATTTACTCTGCTTGCAAACGTTACCCGAGTGGATTTTATTTCGGCTACAATAGCGTGTAATATCTCATCGTATTGATTATGACTTATTTCGGTGGATATAATGTTTTATTTGTATTTTATAATTCTTCCCGGATTCCCCACGACGACAACTTTATCCGGAACATCTTTTAAAACAACTGTTCCAGCTCCGATGGTAGCCCATTTCCCTATTGTTACCCCGGGAAGAACACATGCGCCTATTCCAATATGAGCGCCTTCTCTTACTGTTACATTCCCAGCCAAGGCTACATTAGGTGAAATATGTACAAAGTCGCCTATTTTGCAATCATGGTCAATACTGCAATTCGTATTTAAAATAACATGTTTTCCAATCACTGTATCGGCGTTAACACTGACACCTTTCATTACAACCGTACCTTCCTCGATTGAAACGGATGTAGATATATTGGCATATTTGCTGATTACCAGTCCAAACTTAACAAATAGTTTCTGGGCTAGTGTTTTTCGGGTAAAATTATCTCCAATGCAAATTATTAGATTTTCTTGCAGAGTATCATTATTAAATGCACCTAAAAAAGGTAAATTAAAAAAATCGGTTATTGAAGAATCATCATCAAATACCCCCTCTATTTCTATCCCATTCTCAATTAATATTTCTGCTATTACTTTTGCATGCCCGCTTGCACCGTATAAATACATTATTGTTTGTTAATTAACTATTACCTGTAAATTTATCCATTGTAACATTTGTCTTCGAACTAATTCCATCTCGCTTGATTACTCTTAAAAGGGTTAAAAACAATATTTTAACATCTAAACAAAAAGAAATATTATCGACATACCACACGTCATACACGAACTTTTGTTGCCAGCTTATAGTATTCCTGCCGTTTATTTGCGACCATCCGGTTATTCCTGGTTTAACTTTATGACGACGCGCCTGTTCATTGTTATATAGCGGTAAATATTCTACTAACAAAGGACGAGGCCCAACTAAACTCATATCACCTTTAATTACATTTAGTAATTGCGGTATTTCATCTATAGAGGTTTTTCGAACAAACCTACCAAAGACCGTTAATCTTTTAGCATCGGGAAGTAAGTTACCATCCTTATCCCGTTTATCATTCATAGTTTTGAATTTGATGATTTTAAAAATCTTTTCATTCTTACCGGGACGTTGCTGGAAAAAGAAAGGTTTACCTTGATTGGAAAAGAATAATATAAAAGTAACGATGACAAAAACCGGAGACAATACAATAAATCCAATGAAGGAAGCAGAAAAATCAAATATTGGTTTGAAAAATCGTTTATACATGTTTTGATACAGCTTTTTCTATTTCCGCAAAATACCGTTTTGCTAATTCATTTCTATCAAAATGCTTTTTTGCATATTTATAACCGTTTTCACCCTGCTCTTTTAATAAATCGGGATTATCTAAATAAAACCGTATTTTTCGGGAAAAATCTTCAGGATTTTCCGGTTCTACGTATGTTCCTGCCTCCGCTTTTTCTATTAGTTCTCTTGAAGCCCCGTCTATAGCCATTAATACCGGTTTCTTACAAGCCATATAATCAAATGTTTTATTAGAATAAACGGTTTTAAAGGTATCTACTTTTTTCAGTACGGCAGTTCCCATGTCTGACGCCAAAATATATTTAAAGACTTCCGTTTTAGGAACGGCGTTTATAAATCGGACACTAGTAAGTTTTTTTTCTGATGCCAAGTTTTTTAATCTCTGCTTCTCCATCCCTTCTCCTATCAACAAAAAAAGAACATTTGTGTCTTGAAGACATGAAGCCGTATCTAAAATCTGTTCCAAGTGATTGGCTACGCCATGCGCCCCAACATAAACGATAACAAAATACCCGTCTAACTGTTTTTCTCTGATAAACGCTGCTCTGTCAAAAGAGTCTAAAAGATTATCCGACAATGAAAAGTCGGCTGCATTGGGTATGAAAATAATTTTGTCAGGCGATATGTTTTTTTCTTTTGTCAACTTCGCTTGAAATGCCGGGGTCAGAACATTTATTAAAATAGCTTTTTTATAAATAAACCTTTCAAACCGGTATGCCAATTTTATTAAAAACTTACTCTTTAGTACGCCTGTATCAATTGCAGATTCAGGCCATAAATCTCTTATTTCAAAAACAAACGGTTTTCGTTTTAACAGCGATAAAATATAAGCCGTTACGCCAACAAATAAGGGAGGAGAAGTCACAATTATCAAGTCACACTTGCCTCTTACTTTAAATATACCGGCGTAAATGGAAGAAAAAACGAAAGTAAAATAGCCGAATAATCTACCAAAGAAATTTTTGTTGTAGGATTCGGAAACATGCGCCCGCCAGACTGTACAATCACCCTGCTGTTTTCTAACACAATACTTACCTTTATATTCCGGTCTTTTACGAGAACCGGAGTAATGCATCATTCCCGCGATGACCGTTACCTGATGCCCGTTATTCGACCATATTTTTGATATCTCATTCCATCGCGAACCGCCGGGATCATCTTCTTCCAAAAAATACTGATGAATAAGCAGAATTTTCATTCTATTTGCAACGTTACGGTCAAGGTATCATTTTTACTTAATACCGCACTTTGATTGATATTCTTTTTGTCTCCATAATAGCTGGAATACCACGATTCTGAGTTATTAATTATAACATCTCCTTCTTCAAATGAAATAGAAATAGCCTTTGGATCAAATGTATGCCATAACTGTTTTATATGAACATTTTCAGGTTTGTTTTTTACATGATCGATCACTATCCAGACCGGCTTATTTTTCTCTTTTCGAACAACACGTCTATGCGTTATGCTATGATGAAGGTAGGTAAAGCAAGCGACCTCGCCTTCAAACTCATAATAATCATCCTGTTCTTTACAACTGACATTTATAGCTTGTGTCCAGTTGAACCACACAAAACGAGGGCCTTTGAGCATTTGATCATAATCATCAAGCATAATCGTATTATGTGATTCGGTTCCCATGAAATATTTCAATAGCTTTTCATGCGTATTATATTGATAACTGCCTGCGTCCGGACAAATATTCACCCCTTTATGCCACAAGTCTATGTGTAGATTATCGGCATGGGCGGGGCGATTTTGGTGTCGTCCGCACCTGATAAATGTAAAGGAATCCGTTTCTCTTATTAAATAAAATCCTCCGACAGGAAATTGAATGAACCCAAATTTTTTCTTCAACGGAGGAAATATAAACCTGTTATGAGATGTTTTACTGCCTAAGAACCAAAAAGCATCTTCGTATGATCTTTCATATAAAGGGCTGTTACATAGTAGTTGATGTAAGGCATCAAGCTGAGGACGGTAATCTCTATAATCGGCATCGGACAAAATGAAAAATAAAGCGCCGTCATTCGAGCCGTAATTAGGCAGATAACCCGTACTATTTTCCTGACACTGATACAGAAAATTCAATGATTTATAGGCTTTTTCATAAACAATATCGTCCAATTTTTCATGATGCAAATCCGACAACCTGATGGCCCAAGCCAGTAGTTGTACCACTACGCGATGATAATTCATACTGAACTGTAAATAAGTTCCATCCTCATAAATCTGATAAGCTATTTCCTTTTCAAACCACTTTTTCCCTTTTTCCTTCCACTTTTTTGCTTCCGGGAAAAAGGGGAAAAGTAATCCTCCGATATAGAGTATTAAAGTTTCGGTTATAGCATGATTATTACGAACCGTTATTCTTGAAAAATTAATATTTTGGTAAACGTGATGCAATTGTCGGTAGACTGATTGTATTATTCTTTGAAAAACCTCTTCCGTCAAATACGTTGAATTTTTATAAAAATACAAAGCAAAAATCCAATTCATCAAACGTAACGAAATCTCCTGACTGCATTTATAATTCGGGCCACAGTTAAGCGGGTTTTTCTCTATCCAATCCGTTATTTGGCGAAAAATAAAAAGAGAATGGTCTTCCTTAAAATGATAATCATAGCGAATAATCGTATACAAGAAAGAAAACCTTGATTTTTCCCATACATATTTTATATCTCCGGCATCTTCGCTGTAATCATTTACTTTTGTCCAATGCTTTTGAGCGTCATATTGAAAACCGTTGACAGGGTTTGTGACCCAATCATAATCGTTGCCTAAATCAAAATATTGAGAGCTGAAAAATTGTATCTTACCTGATAAAATATGATTAAACGCTTCTTTTAAAATATCATTCGGTGTTTTTTCCAATGCAACATTATCCCGCGATTGAAAGAAAAATGACGGCGTTGAAGTTCGCCATTCCGTCAGACTTAAACTATGCGAATCGTTAGGATGCGTAGGAAATTTCCTTTTCAATAATCCGGTTTTTCGTTGTGTTTCATATAATAATCTGTATGAAGCATAGCAAAATCCCATGTTGGAAATCAATTGATAAAATAGTTTGATTTTATTCATGATTCATTATCAATCTATTTTTAATTTCCAATCCATATTCTGTCAAGCGGTATTTTTGAAAACGGCTATTAGGTTTGTTAGGGATTGTCATTTCTATGACATTTTGTATTAACCCAGGTTGCAAATATAATCTCAAAAAATGTTGTTTATGTGTTAGTCCCAATTTATTCTGTATTTCTTTCCTGTTCATCTCTTCATCAAAAATAGTAAGCATCTGTTCGACTGGTGGGGTGACTGGTGGGGTGACTGGTGCGTTGACTGGTGCGGTAACTGGTGCGGTGACTATTGCGGTGACTGGTGGGGTGACTGGCGGGGCGACTGGTGGGGTGACTGGCGGGGCGACTGGTGCTGTGACTGGTGCGGTGACTGGTGCGGTGACTTGGGTGTTGACTGGTGGGGTGACTTGGGTGTTGACTGGTGGGGTGACTGGTGTGTTTACTTGGGTGTTTTTTTCATAAAAACCAATTGTGAAAATCATCGAATCGTTTGTGATATTAAAAGTGATGTTTGGCTGATCCTTCAGCCAATTCCTAATTCGAATAAAACCCGTTCCAAATTTTTCTATGTCTCCCGTCAAATAAAATGCTTCCGTTAATAATTTGTTTCTATGCCTTGCTTTATAATTGTCATTTTTTAAATCACTAATTGTTAATCCATTAAGTAATTTTCCGGGATTGGAAATTTCTATATAATTGTCAAAAATTTTAATAATAACATCTGTTGGGTTTGAATAATCTTTATGGACAACTGCGTTAAGTAATGACTCGCGTATTGCTTGCAAAGGGAATTGCCAAATCTCTTTTCGTTTCAATTCTCCGGTAAATTCATATCCCAAGCGGATGTTTCTTTTTATAAAAATCATAGCTTCATCAACTGCCAAAATCAGAGGACTGCGAATTATCAGGTCATCAATAATTGTGTCTTGATTCTTAAACCTTCCAATATGTATACCGGTGTAATGTGTTCCAAAAAGGAGTTGTGCAGCACGGGTTAATTTATTATTTACGATTAATCCAAGTTTAATAAAGTCATCTTTAATATTTTTGTATGAGTGAAATCTACCTGATTGTGCAATTCTTTTTGAGAAAAATGATATTGCATTTTTATCCAATTCGTCGAATTTGGTATCTATAGAAAAAGAATCGAAGGAATAATTCAGGCTATTAAATCTCAGTTCTGCAATTTCATCTATCGACAAAAGATGGTTTGAGTTTTGTTTTCTGCTAAAATAACGGTTTTTGTACGAAACAGGTTTCAATGGAAACTCATCAACTGTTATCTCAATGATTTTTTTGTTTTCGATTTCTATCACTTTAAAATCAGGGAAGATAGCAGGTTGAGTGGATTGTTTTATTTCATTAATCCACTGTGGTATACTTTCGTCCATAATAGTGACACCGGTCACATCTCTATTATTGCTACAACCTAAGATTATTTTTCCACCGCGAGTATTTGAAAACGCGACTAGCGTTTCAATAATTTCCTTATTGAAAGAAGATTTGAACTCTATTGTTTCCGATTCTTTTTCCGGTATTTGATAAGAACGATTTTCAGTCATTGATAACATTCATCTATTTATAAAGTATTTATCCAACATTTAGATTTTAAACTTTCAATACAAGCAAAGCTCGCCCGTGTCGTATTCACAATGCTCTCGAAAGGAATCAAGGCTTCGCCTCCTTTTTGGATTCGCTCGTTCAATAAAGCAAATTGCGCTTTATGTCCTTTATCCTGCTTGCTTTTTATTTTCGAAAATCCTTTAAATCCATAACCTTTTAACACTTTCCAGTTGTCTAATATCAATGTACGTTCCTGAGAATAAACTTCTATTCTTTCTTTGGAGTAAGATTTACTTCCGTTAGAAAAATAATTAATAACGGCATTGCTTCCATTTTCATATTTCAAAAGAATGGAAGCATTATCCGTGTTTTCTTTTGGATTCAACCCCATCGCATTCATGCAAACTGAAATTACTCTACTATCTGTAAGAAACGAACATAAATCAATGAAATGGCAAGCCTCGCCAATGATTCGGCCTCCGCCTGTTTGTAAGTCGTGCACCCAAACCTCCGGAGGAATAAATCCTGCATTCATCGTTGCAATAATATTCATCTGCGCGGTTCCAAGTAATTGTTTCATTTTTACGGCAAAAGGTGAAAACCTACGGTTATATCCAACGGTTATAGAAATATTTTTATGTTGTGACGAACAATTTATAATTTCTGTTAATTCATTTTCATTCAGGCATAAAGGTTTTTCAACAAAGACATGTTTGCTCGCGTTCATACAGTTTAAAACCATTTGTGCATGTGCATCATGACGGGTAGCAATCAAAACCAAATTTACTTCTGGGTCAAGCAAAAGTTCTTTATAATCAGAGACGGCATATTCAGCTCCGGCTTTCTTCGCCGACAGTTTGGCGGATAATCCTTGCAGGTCAGCGATATATTTAATCGGAGCTTTAGCCTTTTGTAAGGCCGGAAGCATCGTTGAGTAAGTAAAGTTGCCGGCTCCTATGATTCCTAATTTTCCTTTTGATGCAATAACTTTCGAGGATGATATTTTAATTTTTGCGCTAAAGTCAGGTTGTTCAGGGTAGACCAAAATGGATGCAATTACTCCTTTTTTATTCATATCTCCATATATGCGGTCATATTCATTAAAAGAGACTCGTTCAGAAATTAGCGGCTTCACATCTATTGCCCCTACTTCCATTGCATGCAAAACAGCTTCGAAATTGCGTTTTTCAGTCCAGCGTACATAACCTATCGGATAATCCTGTCCTTTATTTTCGTAAGTTTCGTCATAACGTCCGGGTCCATACGAGCAGGAAACCTGAAAAGAGAGTTCTTTTTGGTAAAAATCATCCCGCCGGATATTCAAATTCACAACGCCAACTAATATAATCCGTCCCTGTTTTCTCGACATTTGCGCCGCTTGGTGTACGATGTCATCTCCTTTTGCCGAAGCTGTAATAATGACGCCGTCGCAACCGATTTGATTAGTTAAATCCATAACCTGCTTAACCGGATCGCCATCGTTGGCAGGATTTAGCGTTATGATCCCTTTGGCTTTCGCTATGGCTGTTTTCTGCGAATCAAAATCAATTCCGATGACGCGGCAACCGTTGGCTTTCAACAGTTCCGCCGTAATCAAACCGATCAATCCCAATCCGATAACAACGATTGTTTCGCCCAATGATGGTTGCAGCAGTCGTATCCCTTGTAACCCAATCGAACCGATAACCGTAAAAGTTGCTTCTTCGTCCGAAACTGGTTCGGGAATTTTTACGACTAAATTCTTCGGAACACAAACGATGTCGGCATGAATGCCATTTGAAGCTACGCGATCGCCTGTCTGAAATGAACCAACGCCTTTCCCGACTGCGACGACTATACCAGCATTACAATATCCTAACGGCAGCGGCAACCCTAACTTATTAAAAACAGTTTCAAGCGTAGGCAATAAACCGTCCGATTTAATCTTGTCTAATACCTGTTTTACTCTATCCGGCTGCTGACGGGCTTTAGCAATTAAATTAGCTTTTCCAAATTCTACCAACATTCGTTCCGTACCCAAAGAAACCAATGAGCGGGTAGTTTGAATTAAAACGCAGCCTTCGCGAACTTGCGGAGCGGGAATCTCTTCTAAAATGGTTTGACCTGATTTGAGGTCTTGAATAAGTTGCCTCATTTTTGAGTAATAATATCTAAATATTTATTTGTTCGACTATTGTAATTATCAAAATTTGAAAGTTGTTTTATTCCATTTTTTATTAAATCTTTTTGCATTTCAATTGAATTAGCTAATAAATATATCTTTTCTCCTATATCTTCGGGAGACATCGGATTAAAATAAATAGCAGCATCGCCACATATTCCATGAGCGAAATTTAAATCAGACGTCAAGATTGGTTTTTCCATTTTCATGGCTTCAGGATAAGATGCGGAAAAACATTCTAATAGAGTTGGTAAAAACATAAAATTACTTTGTTCATATAAATAAGGACATTTTTCAATTTCGACTTTTCCTACAAATATTATATTATCCATTTCTTCTTTTTGTAAAAATAAATCATTCTTATCCAATGTTAAAACAAATCTGAATTTAAAATTAGTTTTATTACTTAATAGATATGAAATAACTTTGGGTATTATTTTTAAATTTTTGTGAGGATAATTCACAGCTATTGTAAGTAAAGTTATTCCATCAAACATAGGAAGTTTTATAGAAAAATCCCATTTATTTTTTTGATCAAAAATTTGATTAAAATAATTAGTAACAGTATAAATTTTTTTTTTAGGGAAAAGAATTTTTAATGAATTTGTTACATTTATGTTTTCAGAAACTAATTCATTGCATTGTAAATTAAATGCGTTAAGATGAATTATTTCTTTAATTTTCAACTGAATCTTGCATAACAATGATATTTGAGTGAAGTAAGGAGATTTTTTATATATATAGTGAGGTTTAGCATATCCACATATGTGTCGGATTTTGGGC
>Ga0099364_10014997_pt1 | contig 10249 bp, 8 predicted proteins | sample TergutTh196P3_FD_73070 | JGI IMG/M metagenome (GOLD analysis project Ga0099364, IMG submission 73070) | Microcerotermes parvus P3 segment gut microbial communities from Pointe-Noire, Republic of the Congo - Th196 P3 | ecosystem: Host-associated > Arthropoda: Insects > Digestive system > Gut ...
CATCCTTTTTCAGCTGTTCCAGCGTAATCTTCACTCCTGTCGTACGAAACCCTATTGATTCCGCCGCCTCACTGATCCCCAGCATCGAAACCCCTGCACGTGTAATAAACGACTTCTCGCGAAGCGACTGCAGTGTATAACTCCGCCCGTAATACTTCGCAATCATGCGCAGGCACGTCGGCCCGCAGTCCATAGCGTCTAACTGGCGGTAGTGGGGAAAAGACTTTAGCATTTACATAATTTATTTAAACGACTTCAAAGTAAAAGAAAAATTTGCAATCATACAGGAATTTTGCCAGATTAGTTCCACAAATTTTTATACCATGTCCAACTTTTGATATAATCCCGTAATTCATTCTCACACATTCCGCAAATTTTGAGGAATTCTTTTTTTTCGCTTATTTTATATTGTCGATCAAGAGGCTGCGGATGCCACAGATGAAACATCCCGCCCTTCGCCCGGTAAATGGGTTGTGGATACAGTATTTCTATCCGTTTTTCCCGTTCGAAATCTTCGGGTCCCCCTCCGGTGAAAAACTCATTTTCCCCACCTGCCTGCAAAAATTTCTCTGTATCAACAATAAAAGCTCCACCGGCAGAAAAATTCCCGAACATGGTTTGAAGACCTGCTTTTTTTTGATTCAGGACATCAAGATTACGCGTATCCTGGTATATTCGCGCCAACTCGGCGCTTGTCCGATATATACATCCGTCATAAGGCAAACCCATTACAGCGTTTCCACTGCGTAGCCGCTCTGCCGTATCTACAATTTGTTCGGGAGCGCATAATGAATCGGTATTCCAGCCTGCCATGAAAGGCGTATCAACCCTACGGTAAAGATGATTGAGCCAGCGTGTCCGGTGGAAACCCGGACGGTGGTCTTCTTCAAAAAGGTATTGAATGCGATAACAGTCATTTTTGACGGCATAGCGCTGACAGCTGTCGGCTTCAAGCAGCAAAACCTTCGAATCAAAGTGTTGAATAATAAAATCAATCAATACATCCAAATTCCGTGCACGCAGCGAAGAATCAACCCGTACGGGTATAACAAAGGTAACGTCGGTTAATCGACTCATAACAGTTCCATCCATTTTTTGTATTGTTTATCCAATTTGCTTATTATGTATAATCCAATACCGGCAAGTCCTCCATATAAATCCGGGCCGGTCATCGACCTGCACTTTTGTTGAATGCAAAACGTAAGTGCGCTGTATCTGTAACGAAGCAGTGTTTCCATATTGCGTTGATACGGGTGCATACCGTTTTCCTGATCCAATGTTAAGATACGGGATGAAAACGTCCGGATCATCCGTTTGACTTTGACGGGCAGGATATTTGCCTGATCCATGGCATACAGAAACCTGTAAATATCGCCAGCTTCTTCTTCTTTCAAAACAGGTTGCATCCTGTCTAACCGGTCAGTAATATGGATCAAAAGCATTTTATTGTCGAGCGTGCCGGCATAACCGTCATTTGTATCTTTTCCTGCAATACGAAACAGTAAATAACGGCCTGCACCGGTAATACCCGTCAGCAAACCGGCATCCGTATGGTCGTCGGATATCGTTGCGTTAAAAATGGCTTTGTCAACTTCTTCAAGTATTTCATGGGTATTACCTTCGATGAAACTGTTTTGTACCAGGTATTCAATACCGGCGCCAATACCTGCCAGACCGGAGGCATAATCAATATCATGCCTGTACCGGAGTTGCTCCTGAATGTTGTCCAGCAATACCATCGCATGGTCTTCAAATAACGAATCACCTGTATATCGCGCGTAATGAAGAAAGAAGACAGCAAGTCCCATTTTACCATGCAACAGTCCGGGATTGGAGACTGCAACACTTTGTTGCATCAATCGTTCAGCGATATGTTTTAAAACTTTTTCCGGTTTCATAGCTTATTGATTTATAGAAAAATATATAAAAACGAATTAATAATTGACTGGAAGCGCATAATCGGCTTCGTACAGTTCTTTGATTCTTTTCTCCCATTTTGCTGCATCAAATTCGAATTTTACTTTGGTACTGTTTGTCCTGTCTTCAATCAAAGGGATATCATGTTCTGTCAGGAACCGGTTTAGTTTCCGGATGGGAACGATATAATCCACGTCCGATGGTTGGAAATAATCAGACTGCCTGCAAAGATGCTGGTCCATAAATTCGGGATTTTTCTTTGCAAATTCAAATGCTACAAATTCCATAAAATGATCAAATGAAGAATTATTGTACAGGTCAAAATACTGGAGGTAAGGCAACCAGTTTCGTTCTAAACAGTAATATCTGTAAGTGGAAATCAACCGTTCAACCGGATCGCGCCAGACAGCAAATTTTAACAGCCTGCCATACTCTTTTTCATATTGCGGCATTTTGGAAACCGGAATTAGATAATTATCTTTCCTGACAATGCTGTGCCCATGATATGCAGGATCTATGATCGTATCCGTTCGAAAATAGACAGCCAGTTTTTTAAGAAAGGTGCATCCATTTTTGGATATGGATACAAAAGCGGCATTAAAACCGGGCAACAGGCAGAAATAAAAGCCTCCGAAAGGATTGGGAACACTTTGAGATTCGGGAACACGGTCGTCAATCAGTGTGATTTGACTGTTTTTAATATACATTATTTAATTGTTTTTAAATGATTAAGAATATTGTTTACGGAGTCATTGACAGTTACAGTTGCAGTTCGGATAATCAAATCCGGGTTTTCCGGTATTTCGTACGGCGCGTCTATACCGGTAAATCCTGTGATTTCACCCTGACGGATTTTTTGATACAGTCCTTTGGGATCGCGTATACGGCATGTTTCGATATCTGCGTCCACCCATACTTCCATAAAGTTTTCTCCGATAATGCCGGCAGCCATTGCCCGGTCTGCTTTATAAGGCGAAATCAGTGCAACAATACTAACGCTTCCGGCCATGTTGAACAGCCGCGCAACCTCTGCCGTCCTGCGGACGTTCTCTTTCCTGTCATCAGGCGTGAAGCCGAGATTGTTATTCAATCCCCTGCGCAATTCATCCCCATCGAGGATAACCGACCGGATACCCGCTTCGTCAAACCGTTTTTTTAATGCGTGCGCAACCGTCGTTTTTCCCGAACCGCTCAATCCTGTAAGCCAGACGGTGACAGGGTTGACAGTCTGCAAGTCCGGTTTGGCTGCGCTGATCGCCACTTCCTGCTCCAGAATCATGCCTGCTGCACATGTCCGGTTGCTGTTGCGGTCAATCAAAATAAACGATCCCGTTTTCCGGTTCCTTGAAAAAGCGTCGAACAGCAAAGCGTGTGCGGCGATCATTTCCACCCGCCCGATGTCGTTCAGTGCGAGATGTGCTGCGTCTTCGCGCGTCAACCTGTCCGGATTAAATTTATAACGGATGGCTCCCGCTTTGGCCGGAACAGTCTGTGTGCCGCAACACAGGAGACAGTCATTGCCCTGTTTAAGCGACTGTGTATCGTCCATCCAGACCAGCATGGCTTCGAACCGGTTCGTTTGACGCGGTACATTGTTGATTTTTGCCAGCATTTCGCCCCGTGAGATATCTACTTCGCCGGCAACAGTCAATACTACAGGCATGGGTGCAAATGCTTCATTCAACCGGCCATCGTATGTTTCAATGGTCTTGATACGGGTTTGTATGCCTGAAGGCAGTACGGTAACTTCATCCCCCACACGGACAATGCCCGACACAATACTTCCTGCATATCCCCTCAATCCGTTATCAGCCCGGATAACTAACTGCACAGGAAAACGGAAGTCCGTGAGATTCCTGTTTTTAAGCAATGGAACATCTTCCAGATAGCTTAATAACGGCGCACCCCGGTACCAGGGCATATTTTCGCTCCGTTCCACTACATTATCGCCTTTTAACGCCGATACCGGTATAAAGGTCAACGAACCGATTTCCAGTTTGGAAGCAAATGCCCGGTATTGCCCGCATACATCCCGGAATGTTTTTTCACTGTAGCCGGTCAAATCCATTTTATTGACTAATACAGCGATTTGCCTGATTCCCATCAGCGTAGCAATCAGGCTGTGGCGGCGGGTTTGATCTTTCACACCCTGTACAGCATCTATCAGGATCAGCGCCAGGTCGCAATGCGAAGCGCCGGTAGCCATATTGCGCGTATACTGTTCGTGTCCCGGGGCATCACAGATAATAAAACTGCGTTTTTCAGTAGAGAAATAGCGGTATGCCACATCGATTGTGATTCCCTGTTCACGCTCGGCTTTCAGCCCGTCGGTAAGCAGCGAGAGGTCAATGTCATTCCCCATCCGTTGATACGTTTGTGAATCATGACGGATACTGTTCAGATGATCCTGATAGATCAGATGCGAGTCATACAGCAACCGTCCAATCAGTGTTGATTTCCCGTCATCCACGCTCCCCGCCGTCAAAAACCGGAGCATCTCTTTCTGTTCATGCCTTTTCAGATACCCGGACAAATCCGACCGGATCGCCTCTTCCTCCCTCACCGTAAAACTCTTCATCTCTCTGTCAATTCCTGATTATTCACCCTTAATTTTCAACTTTTAACTTTCAATTTTCAACTCAAAAGTATCCCTCCATCTTTTTCTCCTCCATACTCGCCTTGCCGTCAAAATCAATAAGTCTGCCCTGCCGCTCGGATGTAGTCGCCAGCAGCATTTCGCGAACGATCTCTTCAATGGTTCCGGCTTCCGATTCGATGGCTCCCGTCAGGGGATAGCAGCCCAGTGTACGGAAACGCACTTTCCTGAACTGGACTGTTTCATTTTCCCTGAGTTGCATCCTGCCGTCATCGACCATGATCAGCATGCCGTCACGATCCACAACGGGACGCTCTCCGGCAAAATACAGAGGGACAACCGGTATCTTTTCCGCCTGTATATACCGCCAGACGTCTGTTTCCGTCCAGTTCGACAGGGGAAAAACGCGCATTGATTCGCCGGGTTTGATACGCGTATTGTATGTCTCCCAAAGTTCGGGACGCTGCGCTTTTGGATTCCACTGGTGGTACGTATTGCGCAGGCTGAAAATACGTTCCTTGGCGCGTGATTTTTCTTCGTCGCGTCTGGCGCCTCCGAAGATAGCGTCAAAACGGTACTGATCCAGCGCTTTTTTTAATGCCTCGGTTTTCATGATGCGGGTATGAGTTTCCGAGCCATGGTCAAACGGATTGATCCCGGCGGCAAGTCCTTCGGGGTTGGTGTACACGATCAGTTCGATTCCTGTTTCACGTGCGCGTTGCTCACGGAAACGGATCATATCGCTGAATTTCCAGCCTGTGTCCACATGCATCAGCGGGAAGGGAATGCGGCCGGGATAAAATGCTTTCTGTGCCAGGTGGAGCATCACCGACGAATCCTTTCCGATGGAATACAGCATCACAGGGCGGTCGAATGAGGCTGCCACTTCGCGGAGGATATGGATCGATTCCGCTTCCAGTTGCCGGATATGTGTTATGTGGTAATCCATTTGAATAAAGTGATCAGTCCAAGGAAAAGCGTCGCCCATCCAATGATTTGTTTCAGGCTTTCGCCCTGCAGTATTTTGACGGTTTTCGCCGACGGGATGACCGTCAAAAGCGCTCCTGCGCATAATGCGATGGTATAGAGCAGATCCGTTTTTCCACCCATAGCGAACCAGGCAACAAGGGCAACAAGGCAGGTAAACGATTCGCACAGGTTAGTGATCACGATTGCTTCCTTACCGCCAATGCCTGAAAACAGCTGTCCGCCGGTCATCAGGGGACCATACCCACCTCCCGATACGCCTTTGTTGAATGATGCGATCAGTCCCAGGATGATTAACCGGAGTGTACCGCCTTTTGATTCCTGCCGCCTTTTTTTTATTTTCCTGATTACTAAAAACAGTCCGATGGCGGCAATCATCATTCCGATATAGAGGTTCAACCAGTGCTGTCCCTGAGCGCTCAGGGTAATACCTAACGACGAGGCGATGACTGCACCTGCAAATGACGGGATTCCCAGTATCAGCAGCGCGCGATGGATGTTGCTGTTTTTTCTGATGTTTACATTTCCTTCCCTGTGATGGGCGATGCACCCGCAGACGCCGGCAAGCAACTGAGCCGACAGGATAGCAGGAACAGTCTCCTGGCGCTGCAAACCCAGTATCAGCAGCAAAGGCAATAAGATTGTCCCGTATCCCATCCCTATCGAATTGTCAACGTATTCGCAAAAGGCGGAAAGGATAAACATCATGGCTAACAGAAACCAGTATGAATCAACCTCCAGTTGATGTTGACTGCTGTACGATACCCAAAGCATAACAACTACGGCAAGCGATAGACTGCACAGTAAATAAATGGTATATTTTTTGTCACTCCCTGTCATCACACTTTACCTTAACATTAATCACTAACCATTAATTTCAGTCCCGGATATAATTTCAGCGCATTTTTGTAATATATCTTTTCCAATACCTCTCTCGGAAGGTTGAAACCCTTTGTAGGCGTATTTCCGAAGAATCCGCCGTTAACGATCCGGTTGGTTTCAAGAATCATAAATGTATTTACGTACCTTTTGGCATAATAATCGATTGATTCGTCAGGAATATCTCCGGCATCCGTTCCGTAAAGAATCCTGTCCTGGTATTCGATATAGAAATCACGGAGGTTGTCGCGGTTTACAAGCGGTATATACTGGAATGTGGCTGCCAGATCAATATGCAGGTTGGGATAGGCTGAAAGCATATACCTCAGCTGATCGATCTGGGCGTCCTGACAGAGAAGCCATGCGCCGTGAGCGGCAATAATGGTCAGTTTGGAATATTTGGCCACCATATTTTCGAAAGCTTTGATTTGAGTCCAAAAACAGACCGGATCGGGCATCCATTCCCTGCGGTCGGTAAATGGCCCGTTGGGATCAGCGATGTGCAGAGAAGTCATCAGAACACTTTCACGTTCGAGCGCAGTAAAGAAATTTTCGTACCCCGGATCATCAATCCGGATAATTATATTCTCTTTATCGCGTTGAGGATTCCCGAACCAAAACTTTAGTCCCACATATCCTTCCCGCATCTTTGCGATCACTTCTTCGGCGGTTACCGTTAACCCCTTTTGCGGTTTCATTTCGTCTACAGCAAGAAGCATACGGTTATTACAGGCTGCTTTTACTTCGGCAACAGGTTCCGGAGGCGGAGTCAAACCGATCCAAAAAGCGAGGTTAGCGCCATAACCCTGCCTGACCGCCTCACTCACTTTAATAAAATTAACGACATCGCTCATTTTACGCGGGTGGGTATGCACGTCGACAATCGGAATATCGGGACAGTTCGATTTGGGTTGGGTCCGGCTGTGTTGAGTTTTCAAAGCGACAGGACGAAGCGCTGAGGAATTATCCTGCTGATTAAATGTTAACACAAACAGTTCATCACGAATGATGTCAGTCAATTGATTCAGATTTGTGTACTCGTCATTGTGGACGTGATCTCCAATCCCCTGAAAACAATTCCAAATATATTTATTTACCGGATTTGATTTCGTATACCCGAAATTATGCCGCACATGCTCATCAAAGTATTTATTCTCAAAATATTTATTCAAACGGGAATCCGCCTGTTGCGTAAATTGTGGAAACTGCCTGAGGTCGCATAAAAAGCGGTATACATCCTGTGTCTCAGTATCCGATTCAATATCAGACATTTGAATATCAATTACCGACAGTATATAATTCAGTGATTTGATGATCCGTGAGTTCTTATGGATGGTTTTATTTTCAGGACTGTTCAGTCGAAACATCCAGTAGCGGGCATATCCCATATAACCGTTCAATAAACTGAAGTTTGAAGGCGCTTTCAATGTTTCTTTACGCAACTTCCTGTCGAAATTTTCGAGGATCTCATTGGTACTGCCCTCGATAAATTGATGCTGTGACAAATATTCTATTGCGACGCCAATCCCTGCCAGTCCGTTTTCATAATCAACCGGTGTTTCCTGATAAATCAAACGAGTCATTTCTTCAATCAAATCTAAGGCATAATCTTCGTATATTTTATTCCCTGTAAGAGCTGAATAATGGAAAAAGAAAATGGCTTTCCCCATTTTTCCGTACAGTAATCCGGGATTGTTGCTGGTGTTGTTATCAATAAATATATGGTGGGCAATCCGGTCTAACGGCGTTTTGGTTGAAGCCTTTGCATGATACAGTAAATCATTGATTTGATTGATGTTTTTTTGAATGTCAAAAATGTCGATCATTGATCCGGTCTCAGCTTTTTTGGCATACGAAGCTCTTAGCGATTCATCGCTCAACATTTCTTTCAATCCGCGGTATACCGATTCGTCGTCCGTTTCGACCAGCATTCCGTATTTCCCATGCCCCAACAATTCAGCCGTACCCGGCACATTGGTTGCAACGACTGGTTTACCTAGACATAATGCTTCACCTATCACAAGCGGAAGTCCTTCGACCAAAGAAACGGATACAAAAACATCGGATGCCTTTAAATACGGATGTGGATTTTTATGAAAACCCGGTAACAAAACAGTATCTTTCAAATCATGCTGTTCAATAAGATTTAAGATCAGCCCCTTTTGAGGCCCGTCACCAATCATCCAGTAATGAAAATCCAATCCATCTTTTTTCAATCTGGATAGAACAGGGATTAAGCGATCGAAACCTTTAACCGGCCACAATCGTCCAATACTGCACAGTGTCAGTTTTGTCTTTTCTATTGGACATTCAAACGCCTCTGATTTTGATAGGATTCCTTCTTTGTCAATCAAATTATAGATAACCCTCTTGTTTACATTTGCCCCAGGGTATAACCTGTCAAACTGTTTCATCCCATTTTGCGATACAAAAATAATTTGATCCATCAGGCTGTAACACACCGCCTCTTCACTTGCGCTATTGTAAGCTGAACCGATGGTATAGTGATTATTATACAAATCGGTATGAATCCAGGCAATTTTTACGGCAGCACTTTGGCGTAATGCGATCTGCTGTGTTGGAAATCCTTCCAAAAAAGCAACTTCAACATCGTATTCCACTTGCCTGAAATATTCATAATCAACAAGATGCACTTGTTTCGGTATATTATCCATATATAAGCCCTGACCGGACGTAACGCATAAATCAACAGTAAAAAGCTGGTGATCTATTCTTCGCAGCACATCGATCAAAAGTTTTTCAGCGCCACCCCCGCCAAGACTGCCGATGCAGAATAAAATAGTTCGTTTAGATTTTATCATAATGAAGTATATTGGATTAATTATTCTTTTGAATCATTTACAATTTCATTCATATCGTGTTGGGCTTTACTGTGATGCGATATTGAACGGAATTTCCCGTTGGAATCTCTCGTGTGGGTTAGATGGAAAAGGCAGCCTTTGCTGCGATAGATTTCGTTATCTATCACTTCAAGCAATTCATTTAAATTTCCTTCCACAAACCAGTTCTTAATCAGATAAGTCACGCCCAACCCTATTCCTGCCAATCCATTTTCAACGTCAATAGATAGATTGGGAGATAAATCATTTAGCAATATTTGGTCAAGCAACCGATCTGCCACTGATTGATTTTCCAAATTGGATTCAATTTTTGACAAATGATATAGATAAACAGACAAGCCCATTTTCCCGTGAAATAGACTCACCGGATAGTTACTCATTTTAGATGATAAGAGTTTGTTTGTTAGCTTTTTATGTATATCTATCATAAAATAATTTTGAATAATTGACTATAATTTGCCGCTATATCATTAAATTAATAAAAAAACAGGATAATATGTTGTAAACGCATTAACCGTTCTTTATGAATGCAAAAATAAATAAAGTTTTTATAAGAACAAGCATTTTCAAAAAATATAATACACATCTTTACTAAGGAGGTTGTTTAAATTTTATTTTTTGATACGATTAAGCATAATTCGACACACTGTTAGATAAATGAAGGCTGTACTGCAATCTATGTTCTGTTCGTAATCTCTAGCTAATCTTCTGTTAAAATTGAACCATCCGAATGTTCTTTCTACCACCCATCTTGTAGGAATAACGTTAAATCCGCCTGTACCTGCTACCTTGGAGACACATTCCAAAGTCCATCCTGCTAACTGCAATAGCCATAGAACAATATCGCCTGTGTATCCACCGTCTGCCAGTATTTTCTTTAAGCGTGGATATTTGAAACGAAGTTGCATTAAAACAAGTCTGGCGCCAGCCCTGTCCTGTATATCTGCACTGTGTACCAACTACTGCCATAATAAATCCTAATGTATCAGTAACTGTATGACGTTTTCTG
>Ga0099364_10014998_pt1 | contig 10249 bp, 8 predicted proteins | sample TergutTh196P3_FD_73070 | JGI IMG/M metagenome (GOLD analysis project Ga0099364, IMG submission 73070) | Microcerotermes parvus P3 segment gut microbial communities from Pointe-Noire, Republic of the Congo - Th196 P3 | ecosystem: Host-associated > Arthropoda: Insects > Digestive system > Gut ...
TTGTTATTTGGGCTTTTAATGAACGAAGATGTTATGTCATAATTAACCTTTGAGCCGGTTATATTTACCAAAGAGCGATAGTTTTCATTAAAAATCATCAGGCTTTTGGGGGTTGTAAGGTCTGAATACACCATTATAATTTGTCCGTCATTTAAAAAGTCGTAATTATAAACAACTCCGCTTTGAGTAATATTTTCAATTTCAAGCGTCTGGAAATTTAATCTCTTGAGTATATATTCGCTGTTAATTATCTCTACAAAATACAAAAAGTTGTCCATTGCTTTTGGTAAACGCCAATCGTGTTCTTTAGAAAAAAAATAATTGCCGTCAAATTGCTTTACACCGTTCAAATCAATTCTGAATATCTGGTAGAACTCTGACAGGCTGTTGTTTGCAAAATACGCATAATTGCTGTAAATATATGGATTCAGTTTTTCCCCTTCAAGGTTATCTGCAAGATTAATGATTGAATCAGCTAATATGTCAAAAAGTACAAGTTTATCGTCATAACTGATAATCAGGCAGTTTTTGCTTTCACAAAATGATACTCCATTTAGTTTCTGAGTAATACTAACAACACTCTTTTTTGTTTCCTTTTCAATATCAATTAAATACAGATTTTGGTCGTTAGCGAGATGAATTAATACTAAATTTCCGGTTTGGAAAGTATAAACAGATCGAATTGTGTTTGTCCCTATGTATTCCTGCAATTTATCGCTCGTAAGTTTGAATTCTTCATTGCCGTCAAAATCCTGAAGCGTCGAAATCTCTCCGGCAATTAACGTTGGATTAAACAAGTTTTTTTTATGCGGCATTAACTCTTCAATAGCGCCATTAAAATAAGCTTTTAGGAAAAAACCGTTTGAATCATTGACCGAAAAAACGATTTTACCATTTTCCAATATCAAATATTTATCGCTTATTTCAACCTGTATATCAATGACAGAATTAAAATAATCACATTTAATACTGTTTTCAACGAAAGCATTTTTCTTTCGGTCAGCTGTCAGCCAGAAACAAAATGAGACAACTATCAAAAGCGCTACTGCTAACGATATGTATTTATCGTTTTCGCCATTTGGTTTTAAACTTTGTCCAATTATCATATATTTCTTCCCATTCATCTTCATCGGTTGTCCAGTTGCAGAAAATCGAAATTCCATCAACAATCTGTTTTCTACGAGAAATTTTTTGTATGCTCTTTCTCAGGGTTTGTAATGAGTTTGGGATATTTTCAATATCCATATTTCTGTATTTTTGGAATTCAACAGGATTGATAAAAGTGCCTATACTTACAAGATATTGTACATTAGGAGAGGCGGCTTTTAATTGTTGTATATCTTTTAACAAAAAAACACAGTTTTCTTCAAACTCAGATTGATCACTCAAAAAAGTGTCGTAATAAAGGAATGAAAGTTGATCAACGTATTTAGTTAAAACCATGAGTTCTTCCATAGTAGTTTTTCGCTTCCAGGGCCTTGTTCCCGGTGAAGTGGCTACTACGACCGACGACACAAAAGCATCGGGCATTAACTTCCTAAACTTTTTATGAAAATTATTGACATTATTTCCATAAGCGTCAACATCTCCCGAACCTCCCGGAACTTCAAGTTCATCTAAATAGGGGTCTCCCGACATAAAAAATTCAAAATCGAAATGAATACCAGACACAGATAGTGTATTAATTAAGCGCTTACTGTCATTTATCGCATTTTCTACCCATATAGAATCGTCAAGAAAAACAGTTTTGTTCTGAAGACCGCCAATCCATGGCAAGATTACAATTTCGGGATAGTAATGTTTTAAACGTTTTACGCTGTTAATTGCAAAGTCGGAAAATGCATAATCGGGAATGAAACCTTCTTCGCTAAATGGTCCGGCAAAAAGGTATGTATATTTAATGTTATTTTTTTTCAACGTTTCAGCATGTTCTATAATAATGTCCTCCGTTAATTCGACTAGTGTACTAGGATAATATCCTCTAAAAAATACACTTTCAGACCAAACGGCATTTCCCTGACCCAAATTTTTGAGATTTTCGCCTGTGCAATTCGTAAGCAAGGTTAATGATATGTATCCTAAAAAAATGGATACAAAAATTTTTAGATTGTTAATTTTTTTCATTTTCTATTGTTTTTAAGGTATAACATTATTCGAATTTATAATTTTCCTCACATCTTGTCTCATCTCGTCAATGGCGGGAGAGTGAATTTTAACTTCCTTTGTCAATACAATTTCGGCTGTTTCAACTGCTTTTATAGTATTGCCTATCTCATCATACATTTTTGCCAAAAGATAATACGGATAAAAACGATGTGGAACTAACAGGCAAGACGTAATAAAGTTTTGTTCAGCTTTATTGTATTGTTTCAACGCCTGATAATTTCTACCCATAACATTGTAAAGCATCGGATCGCAACTAATCTGCATAGCCCTTTGCAAAATGATGTTGCTTTGTTCATGTTTTTCATGTCCAACAAGATACTGTGCATACTCAAACAAAAACTCGATATTGTCTTTTAGCGAAGGATAGAGATGCTCATAACTTTTAAACGTATCTTCAAATAAGCCGTATTTTAAATTGTAGTTCCAATTCCTATAAGCCTTATATACCGGATAACGATTTATCAAACAAAAACCGGTTATTATCATAAATGACAAAATTGCGCTCCCTTTCAATATAAATCTGCGCAAACTTTCTTTTGAATAATTATGTGTATTTGTTGCTGTTGCCGCCAAAAGAGATACAAGAAGAATTATGTGTGGCAACATGCTGAACGGATAGGAGAACAAGGCGAATACGGATAATGATATAAGAGCGCCGAATATTCCGTACTGATTGTTTCTAAATGCTTTCAATATGGCGAAAATAATTAAGGCGATATATAACATAAGAGATACTACGCCCGATTCAACGCTTATCTGTAAATATTCGTTGAAAGCATATTCAGGATTTCCTGCCACATACTCTTCCTGTTCAGACGCTTTGTCCGTTGAAAAATATTCGGCTTGAGCCTTGCCGTAAGCCGCAGGAAAATGCCCTAAACCAACGCCTGCCGGATTTTTAATGGCAGCTTGCAGGGATACTTTCCACATTAACAGACGACCATCTGCTGAATCTTTTTTAAGATGGTAAACATTGGTAAAACCTAATGCCAATACACCGACAAATGCACAAACTATCCATATTTTAGTTTTTTTGAAATAATAAAAAACTATTACAGCCCCGCTTCCAAACAAAAGAGCAAGCCATGAAGCCCTGCTCATAGTTGCCGGTAAGATTAAGAATATAGATATAACAGCAAGTATAGATAAAATTCCGGTGAAATATATGTACAAGTTATTCCATTCAATTTTGTCAAGCATCTTATTTTTAGAAAGTGTAAAAACTTTTAATCCCTCATACTTTTTCATAAAATCCAATGACCAATGCAATGACAACGGAAATATAACAGCCAAATACCCTGCGTATGGACCCGGGTTGGAAAACGTGCCGGTTGTTTTGAACAAACCATGATTTGAATATGCAAAACCATGTAACTGCATCAGCCCTAAAACCGCTTCAAACAATGCGGTAATAATCAGAGCAAAAAGAATGATTTGTGTACTGTTAATATTTTGACTGAATAAAACCCTGAAAAAGAGATAGAGCGCAACAAGCAAAGTAAAAGTAACTATCTTGGTTGTATGCAAATTACCATTAATCACTATTGACGATAACAGCGTAGATACGGTTAGCATAGCGACAAGGAAATCAATAACCGTAATTTGGATTCTGTTTCGATTTAGTAAATATATTACAGGCGTAACAATAGCTGTGAAAAACATTGACCCGTAAAACCAGAAATATTTACCCATAACAATGCCGTTTCTCAGTTCACTGTTATTAATAAACACCGTTAATAATACTATTATAAAAGGTATTGTAAATAACAGATTTAACGCGAGTTTGTATATTTTTTTTGATAGCGGCATTACATATTTATCATATAACTTTTTTAAAAAATCTTTCTAAACGATATTTCTCTGTAAACGGGTCTTTTGATTTCCATATAAACGATACTTTACCCATAATATGGTCTTCGGGCAAAAGACCAAAGTAGCGCGAATCGCCCGAATTAAACAGATTATCGCCAACCATGAAATAGTAGTTTTTTACAAACCTGTAATCATCTATGAACAAATTATTTAAAAATACAGAATCATTTTTTATTGAAATGTTTTTATCTGTTTCATATTCAATAATATTTTTATACAGTTTTATATTATTTCCGTCAATATTTATTATGTCGCCTTGCTTTGGAACGTGTAAGGGACCAAAATTTTTAATATTCCAGTTAAACGCGCTGTCGTGCGGAAAACAGTTATAAATTACTTCCGTAAACTGCGAGTCGGACATATTTGATAATTGCGATTGATAGGGATAATACCCCAAAGTATCGTCTATGTTTTTTATTCTAAATATGCCGTTATCTATGTAAAACGTATCGCCGGGAATAGCTATGCAACGCTTTATAAAATGCTGTGAATTATCAATGAATAACGTGTCCCAATATTCGCCATTAAACAATAAAACGTCATTATGTTGTATCCCTCTTTTTCCTTTTTTACGGATTGCGATGATTTTTTGAGAATTGTTCGGGTCGTATTCCAAAACCCTGCGACCGGGTATTCTCTGCGTAACATACACATAATCGCCTTTTAGCAAAGTAGGCTGCATTGAGTCTGAAGGAATTACGCATGATACAAAAAAAAACACCCTGCAAATAAAAACTATTTCATAAACAATAAAACCGATAAATAAAACTGCAAATATTTTTTTTAAAATAGAAAGTATAACAATTTTAAGAGTTTTATCTTCCATTTTATAATTTTATTCTTAACTATTAGTTCTTATCTCTCAACTTTTTTAAACTCATTCGTTTGTGTTTCCGTTTACCATCAATCTTATGGGAGATTCGCTTATATTACAATAAACATCTATTGTTTTGCTAAAATAGCCTGTTTCGTCAGGCATCATATCAACAGAGATAGTTGCAGTTTGTCCCGGAGCAACAGGTCGCTTTTCCCATTCCACATTTGTACATCCGCAAGAGGCGGAAACACGGGAAATTACCAGCGGATAGCTTCCGGTGTTTGTTATTGTGAAAACAGCAGAATTGGAACTTCCTTTTCGTATAGTTCCGTAATCATGAAGCGTTTTATCTACCGTTGCGGTAGTAAGTATTGCAGGCTCGGTTTCCTTTCCGCCTGCAATTTGCATTTTGTACAACTCCCAAATTTGAGGGTTCAACACAGGATTGCCAATCATCATCACTTTATTGTTGTTGTCCAACAAAAAGCATTGGTATTCCATCGCTTGCGGAAATTGATTTAACTTGTTGATTGTGCTATTTAGATCCACAAAAACAGGATAATCAAATCGGCTCTGTACAAATATAAACTCCATTTCTCTCACGCTTTTGGGTTGGAAATAGAGTAGAAATCCCACTTCCCCCTGAAAAATGCTGTCCGCTTCTTCCATCAACTGTTGCCACTCAAACAATTTCAAGCGGCAACTGCTGCATCCCGCGGAATCGACATACATCAGAATTTTAAATTCTTTTTGAAACCACTCGTTGCAAATTTCCGGCAGCGTATCTTGCCTTCCCACATAACACGGCACATTTTCAGGAAACATGATTTCTTTTCCTATCCATTCATTAACTATTTTTTCTACTTCTTTACGGTTTTTTTGGTTTTTACACGATAAAACGGAAAAAACAATAATTACGAAAAACAACAGCAACTGTCTGCTTGTTAGATCTATCTTTTTAACTAAACTAACTAACTCTCCCATAAGCGTACTTTTTTTAAAAACGGTAAAAAACAAAGATAATACAATATTCAAATATTTTCATAAAATTACGATAAAAAACCGACAAACAGGTATTTTTAAAAAGATTTAATACTTTTATTAATCATGCTTTTTTTTCATTACAACTCAAAATAAACAATTTCAGGATACGGATTATTATGAATCGCCCAAAGCCGGTTTCTTGCTTTATCGTATTCAAGTCCGGTAACAAAGCAATCTAACTCATAGATTTTTACGGGATTTCCATCCCAATCAAAAACCAATATAATATCGGCTGTTAAACTCCAGTCTGTTTTTTTTACCATTCCTACTCTTTTATAGTCTTGATACAGTATGAAAATATTTTCATCAGAAACCGCCACCATACGATTTCTACCTTTTCCATTTTCTATATCTTCAGTTATAACATTTCTAAGACCATTTCTTACTGCCCCATCCTTGTATTTGGGTACTGTGGTATAGTTTCCCATTGCCAATTCTACATTAGTTCCATTAATATTGTATATTTCAAACAACTCACTGTCAAACGACATATAAACAAGTTTTTTTAATGAACTGTTATATCTGATTCTGCCATTATAAGCTACGTTTCTCAGCCAAACGGGCAGTTGAGTATTAATGTCCTTAGGCGGAAAATCGCCTATCTCTTTCACTTCGTTATTTTTAAGATCAATTAAGCTAAAACGCTTATTATCATTTCCACCCATAGTAAAAAACAGGGAACTGTCTATTTGCATTACCGAACGAGAATCACGTCTATCTTCCCCTTTTAATATTAAGCCTATAGGTATAGTTTGAAAATAGGTGGAAGCGCTCTCTAAATTGCTATGTGAAAAAAAGTATAATTTATACAAGAGACCGTCCCAAACATTTATACCTGATTCTGAATAGTTATTGTATATATCTATCAGTCCTAAAAATTCATTAGGACCTTGCCCCTTTGTTCCCCAATGTTTTATAACTCTTTTTGTTGTAATATCAATTGTAGTAAAAATATCAGGCGATCTTGGATTCCATGTAGTAATAGTATTGCCCGATACTGCAATAGAATATGGATCCAATAACTCCTTTGCGGCGTCTTGTACGTCAAGAACTTTATGAGTAAGGGGTTGATTTATTTTAAAAGAATTGACTATTGAAACATCTTTGTTGTTGTTACAAGCCCAAAGAACGGGCAACAAGAATATTACGAACATTTTTCTCATTTTAGCATTTTTTTAGGTTTAAATAAAATTGAATAGAGAAGGATGGTTGATAATTATCAACCATCCTTCTAATTAGTTCAAAAATACATAACACGATAGCTTTCATGCATTATTATATTTGATAGCATTCGAGTGTTGATGTAAATTATCTGAAATTAAAATCATTAAAAATGAAGTCTAAAAGCACCAGCAAGAACCGGCTCTATACTTCCAGCCATCACCAGGTTCACAACACCAATAATTTGGGTCAACGTCACAAAGAGCAACAGCAATACACTCTCCTATAGTCAGTGCTTCCACATTCGCCAAAGAAATAGCCGATAAATCGTTATTCTTCGCACTAAAGTTCACATTTAATACCATTGCTGCTGCAATTACTACTACGGCGATTCCGCCAAATAATTTCTTTTTCATATTTTTATAATTTAATTTGTTAAAAAAGTTATTTTAATTCTATTTATTATTTAAACACAAATTCTTAAGTATCAGCAAACTCTAAAATTTACTCGTGAGATAGAAATCCAATATAAGCCGGATTAAGGTCAGTTTCATGTTGTATTTATCATTTCAACAACCAAAACCTCGCAGGTTTTAAAATTAATTCCGTACTTTTGCAGCCTCCTTTCTTTTTAAGGGAATTGGGGCGGTAAGGAATGGTATAATGTTTCGTATCCTTAACCGCCTTTTTCCATCGTTAAACAATATTTTATCTTTCTTTTCATTTTAACTCTTTGCGTTTCCGTATCATTAATCTCTTTAATTGTCTTTTTTTATAACATTGTCTATTCTTCATTTGATTATCATAAAAAAGTATGATACGTACGCGTCAAATATACATTTTATTTTTTTTATAGCGTTCAAAATTTTGTATCAAAAAATGCTCAAAACGTATCAAAAAATCGCACAGAATGTGCAATAAAAATGCACAAGCATCTATTCATTAGGTGTTTTTCAACTATTATTCATTTTGGATACCACATTTATATAAAGAACACAAAAATATTCGAAGAAGTTAGTTTTAAGCGTGTTACAGATACTTGACAACTGTGTTGTATTAATGGATTCTTTCTGTCTAAAAATAGCGTAGATGTTGCTTTGTTTACAATGTATCTTATTGGCTAGCCATTTTACAGAACGCCCATCTTCTTCTAATTTTTTCTTTATAAAGCTTCCTATGCTGAATCCGTCTTCTGCAATATGGCAACATATATTATTGAGTTCAGCATATTCCGTCTTATATATCATGTTTTCGTAAACTTCAGAAAAATACAAGAATAAATTAGTTTTCAACGCCAAACTGATTTTTAATAATTGTGCCGTATCAATAGATGCCCTGTTAAATATATTATAGATGTTTCTTCGTTTACAATGAATCTTTTGAGCTAACCAAGACACAGAACGTCCATCTTCTTTCAGCTTGTTCTTTATCAAAGTTCCTATATGAATTTTCTCCTGCGGCATATTAAGGTTTAATATTTATTTTGTTTTCGTCATTATATTCTTTATTATCATATGTCGTTGGTATTTGTAGCATGTTCTTTATTCTTGGCATAAAAAAGCGTGGTGCTGTACTATTATCTGCTACTCAAGGTCTTCCACAACCCACAATGCCGGATAAATCGTTAAGCCCACGCCGAAACGCAAGCGTTCACTAATTTATTTCTGGCACTGTGTTCCCTGCTTATGCAGGAAGAATTGTGGAATTTAGAGTAGCCAAAATAATAGCCAAACGCTACTCGATACGTCTAAAATGTGAGAGTTTTCTCTCACCATAAATCATCTTTTATGTCATAGAAAATTAGTTTTTAAAATTATTTTATGCCCACAAAGTAAATCAAATTTGCAAAAATCAAAAAACTCATAGAGCAAACCGGTTCATTTTTCTTCCTTTTTTGCATATTTCCCTTTTTCCATTCTCACTATCATTAAATACTGCAAAATACAATTTGACCAAAAAATTCTCATTTACCATTATTCCGCCTATAAGGAATTGTCTCTTTTTAAACTCTTTTCATTGAACAGCAGTGTTCATGGTTTTACAAGAGGCTACGAAGATTTTGTTAAAGAATTGGATTTAAACGACTTATTTGCCGGTTACGAAAAAGTGTTAACAAATTATAGGCAGTGTCCTTCAACTGAGATTTGGGCAGACAACGCCATCGACCGGCAATTTTGCAGCGAAATCGAAAATTGGCTCAACACCGCTATACAACGTTCCACACTCATCAGCGGCTCTTCGGAAAAACAACGATACCAGTTTTTTAACAGACAAAGACAAAAAATCTGTGCGCTGATGGATAAGATACTGAAAAATTCAAACGGGAATTAACATTAATTATTTTACTCTAATTTACGTTTCTCAAATATGAGCTTGTTCTAACTTTGTGAACATAGATTTACATACCTTACTTCTTACAATAACAGGGATTGATCATGTTTTGAAATATTTTTAAGCATATAGAATTTAATTCTGTGTTAATCAATGTTTAAAGGAAACAACTCCTAATATTATTTTTTGGAGAGTATTAATTATAAATAGATTTTTTATATCCTTCCATCATAATTTTAAGCACCCATATTTATTATGGGTCGTAATGTAAAACAGTTAAACCGCCCATGGTTTTATTTGGGGTTCATAGAACAAAATGATGATATGTTATTACATTATAAAAAGTCTTTATTTCTGTAGCCATCAGACCATTTACCATTATATGCATTAGTTTCATATTACAGAGAGATTGGAGATGAACAGACAGCAAATTCATATTACAATGCCGCAGAAAGAGCGTGGAAAAACAAACGATGCAAACGGCTGTATTTTATGGAAACAGAAAAGAATAATATTGTTCCCAACGGATTTTTGGATTATATTGTCACTAATTTTGACAACTTGTTATGAAAATAGCATTAAACTGTTGAAGGCTCTTTAAAATAAACTATTTTTTTTAAATTTGTATTTTAAATTATATAGTAAATTTGTTAAAAACAGAATGAAATTACCAATATCGTACAAAGCAACCATCTTTGTGATAGTTGTTTTATTTATTGACTAGATGTTATGAATTAATGTTGAACAACCAGATTATCAAACATATCAAGTAATTAAATTATGAAGTTGCCGGGAAGAACTATTGAACGATTAAGCGAGTATAGAAGAACATTGTTTGCGTGCCTTGGCGAAAACAAA
>Ga0099364_10014999_pt1 | contig 10249 bp, 10 predicted proteins | sample TergutTh196P3_FD_73070 | JGI IMG/M metagenome (GOLD analysis project Ga0099364, IMG submission 73070) | Microcerotermes parvus P3 segment gut microbial communities from Pointe-Noire, Republic of the Congo - Th196 P3 | ecosystem: Host-associated > Arthropoda: Insects > Digestive system > Gut ...
TCATCGACACCATCCAGCGGAGCGGCGGCACGTATGCAGTCTGCGCTCCTACGGGTAAAGCGGCATTGCGGGTCATGGAATCTCTGAAAGCACAGGGTGTTACTGTGATGGCAACGACGATTCATAAATTGCTCTGCCCACAAGTCGGTCGGGAAGGCTGGGAGTTTACGTTTGGTATCGACTGCAAACTTCCCTATGATTTTATCATCGTAGACGAATCTTCGATGATCGACATCGGGCTATTGAAATCACTGTTGGATGCCGTCAAAGAGGGAGCGAATGTGTTGTTTGTCGGCGACCATGAACAACTGCCGCCTGTCGGCAAAGGCGCACCGCTCCGGGACATGATCAAGTCCGGCGTGCCATGCGGAAAGTTGACGGAGATTCGCCGCAATGCCGGTGAAATCGTCAAGGCGTGCGCCGCCATTCGGGACAAGGTTCCCCTTGCCCCGATACCACGCAACTTTGAAGCCGAGGACAATCTGATTTTCTGTCGGCACGCTCCGCTTCAGGAAAACACGTCCGCAACCATCAAGTTGATTATTGAGTTTGAGCGGCAACAAAACGAATCATTCGATCCGCTTGCGGATTGTCAGATTATCGTTGCCTTGAACGAGTCTTCGCAAGTTTCCCGTAAGGCATTGAATCCGTTGTTTCAGGATTATTTCAATCCGTCACCGCTTGCCGCCGAAAACCTCGTGCTTGGCGAGCATGTGTCCAAAATCAAAAAGTTCCGGCGGGGGGACAAAATTATCTGCACTACCAATGGTTATGCGACCAGTGAGGACGGGAAGCAAGTTTACATGGCGAATGGAGAGATTGGCATTGTGAAAGATTTTACTGCCGCTTCGCTTCATGTCATCGTCAATGGTCAAACGATTCAAGTGCCGACCTATGGTGACTGGAGCGAGTCGGATTTTGATTTGGGCTATGCGATCAGTTGTCATCGTAGTCAAGGTTCCGAATGGCAGGTCGTCATTGTGATTCTCGATGCGGCTTATGGTGCAAGAATGATCTGCGACCGGCATTGGATTTACACCGGCATCAGCCGGGCAAAACGCCGGTGCTACTTGATCGGACTGCCGGACACGTTAGAGGCGATGCGAAGAGTCTCCAACATGTGGAATCGTAAAACGCTCTTCGCAGAACAGTTGAGCGATTTACAGTGGGGGCATCTGAACGAAGCCTATCAAGCAAAAACGGAAAACAGACAGGAGGAATGAAGTCAATGGAAAGAGTCACCATCGGAAACAGCACGTTGTATTGCGGCGATTGTCGGGACGTTATTAACGGCTTGCAATTCGACAGCATCATCACCGATCCTCCGTATGGACTTGCGAAATTACTCAACAGGTCTTGGGATGCTTTCGGAAAGATATGGAACAAAAAACAACGTCGTAAAAACCTTCACAGCGGCGGAACTTGGGCGGCAAAGGATATTTACCAAGACGTTGACTGGGACGATGAGACACCCGACTTGACGTTCCTGTTGGAGTTGAATGTCCCTGCGATGTTTTTCGGCGGGAATTACTTCGCCCATCTGCCGCCGAGCCGTAAATGGATTGTGTGGTTCAAAGGAGCGACGCACTTCCGCCGTTCCTTTGCGGAATTGGAAATGTGCTACTGCAACTTCGACGGCAACGCCCGGCTCATCGAATACATTCCCGACTTCAACAGAGGATTTGTCAGTAACGGCAGCAGAATACAAAAAGTCCATCCGACGCAGAAGCCCGTTGCTGTCATGCGGTTTTGTATTTCGGAATTGCCGAAGGGAACGGGAAACATCATTTGCGATCCTTATATGGGCAGCGGCACGACGGGTGTCGCTGCCATCCAGATGGGGAGAGCATTTATCGGAATCGAACAAAAGAAAACATACTTCGACATTGCTTGCCAACGAATCGAGCAGGCATACGCAGAATACGAAAACCAGTTTCCCGAAGTGAAACAACTGATTGAAACAAAAAAACTGTTTGACGAATAAAAAACGATTATGAAAAGACGAACCATTGGAAACAGCACGTTGTATTGCGGTGATTGTTTTGACATTCTACCGCGTTTAGAGATCACTGCCGACGCAATTATCAGCGACCCTCCGTTTGGAATTACTGCATGCGAATGGGACGTAGGGTTTCCGCTTGACCTGTTCTGGGACATGGTCAAACACAAGACGAAACCGTCTGCAAATTTTGTGTTGTTTGGATGCAGTAAGTTTGCTATCGACTTGGTCAATGGCAATGACAAGTGGTATCGGTACGACTTGATTTGGCACAAGAATAACAAGGTCGGATTTTTGAATGCCAACAAGATGCCGTTGCGGAATCTCGAATCGATCATGGTGTTCGGTCAACCGGGCTTTCGTGATGCGGCGACGTACAATCCGCAAAAGAGTCCGGGCGGACGAGCGGGCATCAAAAGAAACAATCTTCGCGGCGGTATCTATACCTGCAAAGGTCGCTATACCAGCGTATCGGACGGTACATTGCATCCGTGCAGTGTCTTGCCGTTCGACAGCGATAAAAGCAAACATCCGGGACAACATCCGACGCAAAAGCCGCTGGCTCTCATGCTGTTTTTAGTGAAATCATACACCAACGAAGGGGACATCATTGTTGATCCTTTTATGGGCAGCGGGACAACGGGCGTAGCAGCAGTGCAGGCGGGGAGAACATTTATCGGAATCGAACAGCAGACGAACTATTTTGACACCGCCTGTGAGCGGATTAAACGGGCATATGCAGAGTAAGAGAACAGGAGGAATGAGATGAGAAATACGATGACAGAATACAAGTGTGAAACATGCGGCGCAACATTAGAGCCCTTTGAGGAGGATGGGATGCTGGTTATTCCTGCGTGCAAAATGTGCGTTCGGACAGAGAAAAGTATTGAAAGCGTAGAACCGGTATCGCCGGGGAAGGGAGAGGAATGAATGTCTTGGAATTATTCGCGGGAATTGGCGGCAGCATACTGGGAGGCATGCTTTGCGGACACCGATGCGTGTGCGCCGTCGAAATTGATCCCTACTGCCGATCTGTTCTTATGCAGCGGCAAAAAGACGGACACCTCCCGTTTTTCCCGATTTGGGATGACGTGCGGACATTTGACGGAACACGATGGTGCGGCGTTGTTGACGTGGTATCTGGAGGCTTTCCTTGCCAAAACATATCCCCCGCCGGAGACAGAACTGGTATCACCGGAGAGAAGTCGTCCCTCTGGTTTGAGATGCTCCGCATCGTTCGGGAGGTACGACCGCAGTACGTCTTTGTGGAAAACTCCGCCGGACTTGTTCGGAATGGACTCGACGTTGTCCTCGGCGGCTTGGACGAAGGCGGGTACGATGCGGAATGGTGTGTGTTGGGAGCGTCCGATGTCGGCGCACCCCATTATCGAAAACGATGCTGGATTCTGGCATACGCCAACGGTCGTCCAGTGTTCCCGGTCAGAGGAGGCGTGGGAGAAGAGAAAGAAGAAGCGGCATGCCGCTGGACGAAAAACGATTCCTCCGGGATCGCTCGAAGAGCAAGTGCTGATGAGTGGAGAAACTCCGTGCTGGGATTGGAACAGCAGTCCTGCGAATCCCCGCAGCGAATCTACGCGACAGATGTTCCCGACTCCGACGACGGGAGGGTTGAATGGCGGGAGCAATTCCAGAGCGGCTACGAAGAAACGGGGGATGTGGCGAACACCGATAGCAAGTCAAGGCAGACAGGACGGAATCATGAAGCCACTTGCCTCCAAACCCTCTCCGAAGACAGGCAGAAAAGACAGACAAATCAAACTTTCGGATCAAATTGGCGGGAAACTCAACCCGGAATGGGTGGAGCTTTTGATGAATTTTCCCGTTGGTTGGACGGAAACCACCCATGGATGGGAGACTGGGAACAAGGAATCCCTCGAACTATTGGAGGTTGCGAAAACAGATTGCTTCGCCTCAAAGGACTCGGCAATGCTCAAGTCCCGCTCTGCGCCGCAACCGCATGGAGAATTTTGTACGAGCGAATCAATGGAGGAGCAACATCATGAACATTAACCAGTATCTCAACCAAATCATCTGTGGAGATTGTTTGCAAGTCATGCGGGAAATACCCTCTCATTCGATTGACTTGATCGTCACCTCTCCGCCCTACAACATCCGCAACACCAGCGGACACGGAATTTTGGAAGGGACTAAAAGATGGAAGAACCCGCCGTTGCGGCACGGATACTCTCTTCATGACGACTGCATGCCCCATGAAGAGTATGTTGCATGGCAACGTGACTGTTTGACGGAAATGATGCGGCTCTTACAAGACGATGGTGCAATTTTTTACAACCACAAGTGGCGGGTGCAGAATGGACTGTTACAAGACAGGGCGGATATTGTGAGCGGCTTTCCGGTTCGTCAGATCATTATCTGGCAACGGGCAGGCGGTATCAATTTCAATAATCGCTTCTTCGTTCCTACGTATGAAGTGATCTATGTGATTGCAAAACCGGATTTTGGTCTTCTGCCGAAAGCCAATGGTGCCGGCGACATCTGGCGAATCAATCAAGACAACAAAAACAAACATCCCGCTCCTTTTCCGGTGGATTTACCTGATCGTATTATCCGGTCAACAGATGCGGAAATCATTTTAGACCCCTTCATAGGAAGCGGGACAACGGCAGTCGCTGCGAAACGATTAAACCGGCAGTATATCGGAATTGAACTGTCTCCCGACTATTGTGATATGGCACGGGAAAGAATCGACAAAGATAATTTTGTTTTCGCGATGCAAGGAAAACTTTTAGGACTGGCAGAATGACTATAACAATCACTCATTTTAAGAGAGGAGACCATTATGAAAATCAAAATCACTGACATTATTATTCCAGAAGGATGACGTGCTATCGACCACGATAAAGTCGCCGCACTCGCCGAGTCCATCAAGATCATTGGCGGTTTGATTCACCCAGTTACCATTGACAAAGACCGCACCCTCATTGCAGGGGTGCATCGAGTGGAAGCCTACAAACAATTGGGCTTCGATGAAATCGAGTGCATAGAATTCGATGGTGAGGAATTGGAAGCCGAACTCGTCGAGATCGACGAAAACCTGATGCGGAGCGAACTCGACGATATTACTGTCGGAGAACTGGCATTACGCCGGGACGAAATTTTGGAAGAGTTGGGATTGAGGGCAAAAGTTGGGCAAGGAAGACCCGTAAAAAATGGTGCGGGCAACGCACCATTAAAAACGGATAGAGGTGCGGGCGACGCACCTTTGCAAACCACCGCTGACATCGCCAGAGAAGTCGGCATGTCCGAGCGCACTCTCCAAGAAAACAAGCAACTCGCCAAGAATCTCATCCCGGAAGTAAAGGAAGCACGTCGGGAGAAAAGGATTACGAAAGATACTGCTATTGCCATGACACGTCTTACACCCGAACAGCAACGGGAAACGCTTGCAAAGTGCGAGCTGGAAGGGAGCGGACGGCTTGGCAAAGATGGAAAACTCCGTCCTGCCAAATACGCTCCACGCAAAAAAACCATTGCCAAGAGCAACGAACCGGAGGAGTCTGAAGACTATATCAACCTGCCTTACGATCATAACGGCGAATTTATTAAATTCGCCTTGCCGCTCGATGTCTCATCAATGCACAACACGATAACCCGGCGATTCAAACATGAAAGCCGAGAAATGCGTGAAAAAATCGTCAAGGAAGTCCAAGGACTCGCTGTCATCATCAAATATCTCATCCACGAAAACTATATCGAAGAGACAAACAACTCATCCCCCGAAAATGAAACTCCGCCCCTACCAAGAAGAAGCCGTTCATGCTGTTTATGAGCATTTGCAAAACCGGGAGGACAATCCGTGCGTGGTCTTGCCAACCGGTTCGGGGAAATCCTTGGTCATCGCCCAGATATGTTCCGATGCCGTTCTGCGCTGGGGCGGGCGCGTACTCATTCTTGCCCACGTCAAGGAATTATTGCAACAGAACGCCGACAAACTGCACCGGCTTGCTCCCGACGTAAACTTCGGTATCTATTCTGCTGGGCTGAAATCACGAAACACGAAAGAGCCGGTCATCATTGCCGGTATTCAATCGGTCTATGAAAAAGCCTGTGAACTCGGAGCGTTCGATTTGATTCTCATTGATGAAGCACATCTCCTGCCGGAAAACGGCGAGGGAATGTACCGCACATTCATCAAGGAAGCAAAAATCGTCAATCCGAATGTCCGGCTCGTCGGGTTCACGGCAACACCCTACCGAATGACGAGCGGTTTGATATGCAAGCCGGAGAATCTGCTCAATCACGTCTGCTATGAAAAAGGGGTTAAAGCACTGATCAACGAGGGCTACCTCTGCCATATCCATACCAAAGTCCCCGCTCAGAAGATCGACTGCTCCAACCTGCACGTTCGTAACGGCGAATTTCGCTCTGACGAAGTGGCGGAACTGTTTTCGACCGAGTCTGCCGTTCAGATGATTTTTTCCGACATTCTTACAAACACACGTGATCGGGGCAAAATCATTATTTTCTGTTGCGATGTTGCACAGGCGATGCTTTTTCGGAATCAACTCGCCCGATATGCCGACCAGTCCGTAGGGTTGATTACCGGCGAGACTCCCGCCAACGAACGGGCGGAACTGATTGCCCGATTCCAAAATCAACCGACTGGACTATTACGGGAAGTCACACCGCTCCGCTGACTCGTCAACGTGAACGTGTTGACCACCGGCTTCGATGCTCCGAACATTGATTGTGTTATTTTGGTACGTCCAACGCTTTCGCCCGGACTCTATTATCAGATGGTTGGGAGGTCGCTGCGGCTCGCTCCGAACAAAACAGACGCACTTGTCCTTGACTACGGCGGTAACATCCAGCGGCATGGATGCATCGATGCGATCAACGTCAAAATCAAAAGCGGCGGACATGAAGGCGATGCACCCATCCGGGAATGTCCCGAATGCCACACGATTTTATCGATCAGCGTTTCCCGATGCGCCAGTTGCGGTTACATTTTCCCCATTCCTGAACCTGCGTCAAAATTAGAAGACAAGGCAAGCAACGAAGGTATCCTATCAGGGCAAAAGACGGAAATCCTCTACGAAGTGCAAGACATCCGTTACTCCAAGCATTACAAAAAGAATGGTACACCCGACGATCCGCCGACGCTTCGAATTGAGTATCAGGTCGGACTCAACGAGTTTGTTTCCAAATGGGTCTGTCCCGAACACAAAGGCTGGGCGTGGTCAAATAAATTCGTTCCTTGGTGGAAGCAGCATTGCAACATTCAACCGCCGACGACCGTTGACGAAGCCCTGTATTACGCCCAAAACAGCTGCCTTGCTGCTCCGCAACGACTGACGGTTATCAAAACATCGGGACAGCGTTTTGAAGAGGTCATCGAACACGACTTTACCGAAAAGCTGGAATTGCCGGACACTGCCGTCTGCGGTCTGCCGTCTGCCGTCTCTCAGTGCGGCGATTGCGGTTTGTTCTATCAAGGCGACTGCCCGTATCGTGTCGGAATGTTCGGCGAAGAACCTGCTTGCGAACACTTTTTATCGGAACCAGAAAACAATCCCAATGATGATGTACCCTTTTAACAACGATGAAGGACATAGCACTCACATACTTACGGAACGGATTGTCTGTCATTCCGGCAATCAAAAAAGAAAAGCGTCCTTCGCTTCACAGGTGGAAAATCTATCAACAACGTCTCCCGACGGAATCCGAGTGGGAAAAATGGTATGCCGACGCTCTGTGCATCATTTGCGGAGAAGTCTCCGGCAATCTGCTGATGATCGATTTCGACCAGCAAGGAAAAGTTTTTGAGGACTTCAAAGCAAAAATACCCGCTGAACTATTTGCCCGGCTTGTCATTGAAACCTCTCAATCCGGCGGTCGGCACATCATCATTCGCACCGAAAGCCCTATCGGAAAAAGTCAAAAACTCGCCACCGATGTCAACGGACAAGTCCTCATTGAAACACGCGGCGAAGGCGGATTGTTCCTCTGCGCACCCACGCCGGGCTACGAACTTCTTCAATGCGGTTTCCAAAACATTCCCGTTCTCCAAGACCACGAAGTGACGATTCTTTGGGAAATGGCACTATTGCTCAACCAAGAACGAACCTTGCCGCCTGCTCCGCAAAGCCATTCCTTTCCCATACAAACAACCGGCAATCGTCCCGGCGACGATTTTAACGTCAGGGGAAGGAACGTCGTGAGAAAAATCCTTCAAAAGCACGGCTGGAAATACGTGGGGCAAAGAGGCGATAACGGCGAAAAGTGGCAACGCCCCGGTAGTAATGATGGTCATTCGGCATATCTGCATATCGAACCGCCAACGTTTTACCCATTCTCGACGAATAGCCATCCCTTTGAATCAGGCAACCCATACAGTTATTTTGCTGTCTATGCCTACCTCGAACACAACGGCGATTTTACCGCCGCAACGAAAGACCTCGCCGGACAAGGCTATGGTGATGCCCTCATCACAGAACCTGTCGAACTGCCCGAATTCATTACCAATTTGCCATGCGAAGAGGACGAAGGCGAAGAGAGCGACGACGATTGCCCTGAAAAATTTCCGGCACATTTGCTTTATGTTCCGGGATTCGTCAATGATCTTGCACAATACATCAATTCCGTTTCGCACGTTGACCAGCCGACTTACTCACTCGCCGCTGCACTTGCCTTCCAAGCCCTGCTCTGCGCTCAAAATGTCAAAGACCCCACCGGCATCCGCACCAATCCCTACATTATCGTTGCCGGACATTCTTCTTCCGGTAAAGACAAGGGACGCGAAATCATCAAAAAAGTTTTCACCCAACTCGTCAATACGCCGAAATACAAAACAGGTCGGCACTACAAACCGCTGCATCACTTTATCGAATCGGTCGCCTCCTACCAAGCACTCGTCAAGCGGCTCAAACGTAACAGCGGCGTTTTGCTCTGGCTCTGGGACGAGTTGGGGAAAGAACTCGCCTCGTGGACAAAAGACCGGTCGGCAAATCTATCAGGAGTCAAAACCGAACTCATGCGGTTGTATTCCTCTGCCGACTCCATCTACGTTCCGCACGTAAAAGCAAGCAGCGACCCCAAAGATGAGGAGTCGGACGCTATCCAACAGCCGAATCTCATACTCTACGGAACCGCTGAAAGTGAAACGTTCTTTAACGCCTTCTCCGCTTCCGAACTCACCGACGGACTTGTCGGAAGACTCATGATTTTTGAGGGAAACAATGATGCAGACAGATTTCAACAGACCGAACAAATTCCCATTCCAGAAAACATTTTAGAAATTGCTGATTGGTGGCTCGAAAAAAGAGCTATGACCATCAATCAGGAAATTCCATCGCCGGACATCGTGCCGGTAACGGGCGAAGCGAACGAAATTTTTCAGCAGTTCCAGAATATCCAAAAAGGGTTGAAGTACGACCGCGTGAAAACAACGCTTTGGGGAAGAGCGCAACAGCAGACACGACAATTTGCTCTCATCTACGCTTGTTCCGTCGATAAGGATCATCCCGTTGTCGACGAGAACGCTGCACAATGGGCTTACGAACTCGTTACCTATCTCATCAAGCGGAAAGTCTATATCGCCGACCGCCACGTCGCCGACAGCGAATTCGACCGACAACAAAAGGAAATCCTGCGATACATCGAAGAGTGCGGTGGACAATGCACCCAGAACGAATTGACCCGAAGATTCCAACGTCTCGAAAAACGCCGACGTGACGACATCATCGCCAATCTGAAAGATACTGGGGCAATCAAGGAAGGCTGGCTAAAAAAAGAAGGCAGCCGACAGCACGCCAACTTTTACATTCTTAACAGACGAAAACGTGCAACTTCAAAGTCAAAGTAAAAACTTTAGAGTTCTCCAGTACGTCACGAGTGCGTCACAATTCCGTGTCGTACTCGCAACTTCAAAGTTAAAATCAACTTTCAAAGTTCCGAGTACGTCACGCAAACGTGACGTACTGTGACGTACTCGTTACCATTAGAATCAATGAATATACCTATATTTATAGTATATTACTACTTTATTGTTCAGTACGTCATCATTTTATATCCTTATATCTGTTTTTCTCAAATTTACCCCATCATGGGGCAAATTTACGTATACATACGGGGTGTGACGTGACGTACTCAACTATAAAGTTCACTGATAGTTTCGTACTTTGTGGGGCTTGCAATTGCGCATTTTGTTGGTGTCATGGTTGAAAAAAAGACCATAATGTTCTTTGTTTTCGCGAACAAGGAAGTCCA
>Ga0099364_10015000_pt1 | contig 10248 bp, 2 predicted proteins | sample TergutTh196P3_FD_73070 | JGI IMG/M metagenome (GOLD analysis project Ga0099364, IMG submission 73070) | Microcerotermes parvus P3 segment gut microbial communities from Pointe-Noire, Republic of the Congo - Th196 P3 | ecosystem: Host-associated > Arthropoda: Insects > Digestive system > Gut ...
ACTGAATACAGATTCTGAGCATATCATACACGACTAAAGCGCCGCTCAATCTCTTTTTTGCTGATGGGCAGGAGAATCGGTCGCCCATGGGGGCAGTTGGTCAGATCGGGGGTATCCAAAACCCGCCGCGCGAACTGTTCAAGCTCCAACGCGCTAGTGTAGTCTCCCGCCTTGATTGCGGCGCGGCAGGCTATGGAATGGTAGAGCCAATCGAGCTTTTCGGGTAATGAATCGCGGCGGTGACGCAAAAACTCCCCCGCGATTTCCTCCAAGGCAGCAGGCGCCTCATCGGCGGTGAATTCCATCGGGGCAGCGGTTACCAACAGCGTCCCGCCCTGAAAATCCGTGAACTCAAACCCGCCCTCACGCAACAAATCCTCGTTCTCAAGCAACGCGTCATACTCCTCCTTATTCAGCGTCAAGGGCAACGGCACGAGCAGCTGCTGTGCAAAACGCTGCGAATTCTTCGCCTTAAGCTCGTCATAAATAATCCGCTCATGTGCTGCGTGCTTGTCCAGCAAAAGCAAGTCGTTTTTCCGCTCAATCACGATATACGTGGCAAAAATCTCGCCAATCACCTTTGGCGGCGATTCGGGTAAGAAGCTCCCCTCACTGGGTGAGGGCTTTTCCTCTCGCGAGTCAAGCTGATAAATCGGCACGAGGGCAACCTGAGATAACTCCGGCGGCGCTTCCCCGTCCTCAATGGGATAAGAGTCATGAACTGGTAATGTTTTACTGGGAAACGTAGGTGACAAATCTGCGGTCAAGCCCGCCTCAATGTCTGTTTCAGTGTCTGAATCTTTATCTGTATCGGTGAATATATTCTGTTTTTTTTGCATGATATCTTGTAATTTTTGCGGGTTTTCTTGGTTAATACGTGACGGCATTGCATCTCGCGGTTGAGTATGTTCCGCCTGAAGAGCGAGCTTAACCGCCGCATAAACTGCGTGGAACACCGCCTTTTCGTCGGCAAAGCGCACCTCGAGTTTGGCGGGGTGTACATTCACGTCTGTCAACTCCTCAGGCAAATCGATGTTCAATACACAGGCGGGGTGCCTACCCGCCATTGCCATGTTTTTATAGCTCTCGGTAAGGGCCGCCGCACCAGTGCCAATTTTCACAAAGCGTTTGTTGAGGAAAAATAGCTGAAAGCCCCGTGTTGGTCGGCATACTTCGGGGCGGCAGACATAGCCGTGAACGCGAATCCCACCCTCGCAGTTGTCTACGGCTATGAGAGTGTTAGCGAAAGTTTTGCCGAATACAGCGCGAATCGCGCTGAGCAAATTGCCGTCGCCAGGGGTGAATAGAACTTGCCGATCTTCACGGGAAAAGCGGAAACTGATATCGGGGCGTGAAAGAGCGAGCCTGTCCAAAACTGCCGCGATGGCGTTGGCTTCGCTCACGTCTTTTTTTAGGAATTTCATGCGGGCGGGAGTGTTGAAAAACAGGTCGCGGATAACTATGGCGGTGCCGCGGGGGCAGCCCATATCCTCAAAGGCGATTTCCTCCCTGCCGTCCAAAAGATAGCGCGTACCGATCGCTTCTCCCTCAGCGTGGGTGATCAACTCAACGCGGGAAACCGCCGCAATGCTAGGCAACGCCTCGCCGCGAAAACCAAGTGTGCAGATTGAGTCCAAATCCACCGCTTCTTTGATTTTGCTCGTTGCATGGGGCAAAAAGGCGTTGCGTACATCGGAACGGGCAATGCCGCAGCCATTGTCGGTCATGGAGATTTCCCGCACACCTCCGCCGCGAATGCTCAAGGTTATGCGGGTCGCCCCCGCGTCAATAGCGTTTTCCAGTAACTCTTTGACAACGCTTGCGGGGCGTTCGACCACCTCTCCCGCGGCAATTAGTTGGGCAATTTCCTTTGGCAAAACGTTAATTTTTGGCAATTTTTTACTCCTAAAGGCTATATAACTCGTATATTATAGCATTTTTCGCCCAAAAGGGCAAACGCCCCCCATTGCTGGGAGGCGTTTTTGTGTGGTGTTTACCAGAACTTAAGTTTTTCCCAAATTCTGTTGAACCACGCCCAGATATTCTGGAAGAAGCTGATAAAGCCGTTTTGCGCAACGCCCTTGTCGAGGGTAACGATGCTCTTGAAGTATTTGTTCAAGAACGCGTTGGCGTTGGTCGCGTAAAGTTTATCGTACTTACTGCCGCTTTCGATGACGCGCTGATAGGCTTCTCTGATGTTTTTGTTGATGTTCTGCCAGTTTGCAAACGCCGGTGTCACAACCTTTTCGCTACCGTAGAAGATGATGAAAGCAGCGTTAAGGAAGATATCTGCACCAAGAGTCGACCTTCCGGTTATGGAACTTTCTGCACCGAAATTGATGAATATGAAGATATCGTTCAGCAGATTTTCGATAACGTAGAGGGTGTTGCTTGAAATGTTGAATTGTTCAACAAGCTTCGTGAGAATCCATTCCTTGTTGTTATCAGTGGAAACGTAAGTTACGATGATAAAGCGCAGCAACGCAGTGAGCATCTCAGGCATATCCCCATCGGTAACCTTGAAGTAGTAAGCACCCTTGGTTGTTCCATTCAAACTGGTGTATTCAGTGAATTCACCAATCATGAGTGCCTTCAATTGGTCGGCGCTCAGGTCTATGGCGAGGAGGTCAAGGAGATCGTCAAGGGTTAGCTTTACCTCAATCCTACCGCTCTCCGTCGAGACAAGTGGGTTACTACCCTCTGGGATGTCTGGAATGATGGAGGCCACATCGTAAATCGGACTGATTATCGGCAATAACTCATTGACAGGTACAAGGAGAACATCAACCATGTTCTGGAGGTTTGTACCACTCATAGTGTAGATGAGGTTGGGAAGCATCTTGAGGAGGGTGTATATGGGATTGCCCGCCAGTTCCTCAAAAATCCAAAGTATCGGTTCAACGATCGACTTGAGTTTATCTTCGTTGCTGAGATTGTAGTAATCGTCAGGAGATACTAGCCTATCAAGGAAGTCTTCACCCTCAAGACCTAAGCCAAGTGCTTCAAGGAGTGGTAGCAGACCGTACTTATAGCCATCGCCGCCGATTACACTGACAAGGTAGGCGTCCGTCCCATTATCGTCATACGGCAACACGCTGAGGTTTGTTCCCGCCAAGAGGATGTCGATGATCGGAACAGCGGGGGTCAATAGCTTGACTATAGAGTTCATAAAGTTACTGTATCCGTTACCTGGGAAGTCGGTAGTGTTGTAGGATTCGAATACGTCAAGTACCGCATAGAGGTCAAGACCCTCAGGACCGTTCTTGCCGTCAAAGATGATTGTGTTCTTAATCAACTCGCCCAATTCCATATCCATGACTGGTTTTTCTAGGAGGTCACGGTTGAGGAAGCCAGTCACAAGGTTAACGAGCTTGTCGAGATTATCCTGTGTGAACAGGGCGCCGCCTAGGAGATCGCCGAGGAAGCTGTCGTCAATAGAAACATCCATGCCCTCGATGTCGCTAGTTACTGAACCCAAGGGCTTGCCGAAGAGTAGCGTCCAAAGCTTGTTGACAAAGTCGTCAAGGTTGTCAAGGACATACTCCGCGTGTTCTCTGGTCCACCACTCATCTCTGAAGATTTCCATCATCTGACCAGTATGCACATCGTAATCTATAAAGTCTTGCGCGACAGGATAGCCGAACATCAACTGGTACAGTGCGTAGAAGACGGCACGTGGGTTGGCCTCAATGTTACCGAGCAGTTCATTTACCAAGGACTTGACACTTTCGTCATTAAGCAACGACTCAAGGATGGGTTGGAGATCACCGCTGTATGCCTCACCCACAAGAAGCGTAACCATGTTGAAGAGGTATGTTCCTCTTGAAATGCTGTTTCTCGGATATTCTACAGCACTGCTTGGTTGATACGTTGTACCATTCGCTAACACACGAGTGGTTGATTTTGAGTTCGTTGGCGTAACCACAGCAATTGCTAGCTTTTTGACAAAACTACTCGTGAGGACAGAACTGAGGTCAACATCTTCCAATGCGTCGATATTACTCAACGCCGCCGAGACAATGTTGAGCAAGCCCTCCAGTGTGGTGTAATCTTGTATCTCTATTGGTATGCTTATGCTATAAAGCGGTCGCAAGGTATCCACGAACACGAATGCGGACATACCCAAGTTCATCAAGCTGTCGTAGAGTGCCGTGCCGCTTGTGGCAAAGTAGAGGATTTTCGGCAACAGGTCAAAGACCGTCATGACCGGGTCTTCCAGAAGATCACTGACAACGTTGAGGATTGGGGCTAGCAAAGCTTTGATGAAAGCGGCGTCGCTAACGTCCTTGAGTTCGGCCTCCGAGAGCAAGCCTTCAGTGAAGCCTAAGCCCTCCATCAATGGAATGAATCCCTTGTCATAGCCTGAATAACCTGGTATTGTAACGAGGTTGACAAGCTCATAAGGCACGTTTAGGAGCAGCGCTTTGAGGACAGGTACTAGCGGACCCAACAGTTTTTCAACCGCCGCGAAGAACTCCACTTCGCTTGTGATTGGGTAGGTCAGACCCGACCAGAACGCATCTGGACTCGTGCTTGCAGGGTCATAGTCCCAAGTGACGTATTCCTCTAGCAGTTCTGGTACAACGCCTGCCGCAACCTCAATGATGTCGCGCATATCTGAGCCAGGACCGATGAAGCCTAGTAACAAGTCTAGAAGTGTGTCGAAAGTTTCCTGTCCTGTCACGTAATGACCGAACAAATCATCGACAATCTGAACGATGTCTATTCCTATCTTGTTCTTGCTGATTGCCGTCAGGAGCTTGTTCACCAACAGTTCCATTTGGGTGCCAGTAATATTTTCTAATTCTGACAATATACCGGCGTTCGTGGGTAGCACTCCGTAGTCTACACCGCGCATTGGATAGTTGCCGTCACCCAACAGCAACTCGATAACTGCCGCGAAAGCCGCATCGTTGTCCTGAATCTCTAGCGGGATGACACCGCTGTTAAGGAGAGTCGTCATCAACGCCTGGAGTTGGTCGGGTTTGTTAGCGTCCAGGAAGTGGCGGGTAGTGCCATCCGGGTAGCCCTTACTGGGTTGCGTGGAGAACGAGCTGTAAGAAATGTGGTCGCCCAAGCGATACTCGCTGATGTCAAAGCCCAACGCCGCAAAGAGGCTGTTGAAGTCTTGCATCATCGCGACGAGGTCAAGACCGCCGTCATCGCCGCCGCCATCGCCAATGAGCATTGCGAAGATGTCCATTGGAGGTAGATCCGCGCTGAGGATATCCATGATGTCGCCCAGATCTTGGTTGGAAATCATGTCCGCGGGGTTGTTACCGGCATAGACTTCCAAGTTAATTTGCTCCCAACCGCACGTTGGATGGTTAAGCATCGCCGTTCCATACAGACTCAGAGCCCGCAGATTTGCCGGCGGATTAGCACTGCTGCCGATACGAATGTGACCGTCAGCCTCATAGGAAATTGTAATTGCAAGTGTGCCGTCAAGGAGTTCAGAAGCCGCACCGAAATCGAACATATAGATGAGATTCGGCAACAACTCAATGATTTTGGAAACTGGTTTTGCAGCCAAGGCATCCAACGCAGCGGTGACAGGGTTGAATATGGCAGCAACCATTTCTCTTGAGCCAGTCAGGCTGTTGGTCGTCGTACTTCCGTTCAGGAACGCAAGCTTGTGGAACATTCCAGTTTCATTGAGAGCCATAGCTCCATCCGCAGGCATACTGCCGCATACTGAAATATTAGTAGCATTAGCGTCAACTAATTCAGTGAAGTGCCTGTTGGTGAAGCCACTTCTGGTCACCGCACCGCCCATAGCGCGAAGCTGCGGACCTGTGGGAATCATATTCAGGATAGTTGCATCAATTCCCGCAAGAGCCTCGAAGAGGGGCGTGAGAACTTTTTGGAAGCCGTCATTGCCGGAAATCTTAAGGTTAAGCCAAAGCAGTGAGTAGATTGGGAAGCGTGACTCCACGTCAATCCAACCAAACGGTTGACCGGCCAACGTTTGGGGTCCCATGAATCTTCTCTCATAGTGCATGGCGTCAACGGTTGCAACGTGGTGACTGGCACCGGCGTAGTTTTGACCGAGCAGCAATGCCTTGAGGAGCGGGAATAGGGGACCTAGAGCAACGGCGAGAGCTTCTTTGAACTGCACTGCCTTCGCCGCCGGATCTGCTATCGCGTCAATACCCCAATCCAAGGGATTTGCAGGATCTAACAAGCCACTCCAAGCGTCGGTGAAGCAAAGGTCGGGATCTGTCTTGGAAGCAACCAGTCTGTCGCGGAAGTAATTCGTCACGCCTGCTTGGTTATCAACATAACCGTTGGAAGTGACAAGATCTGTACGCCAAGTTTGAAGTTGGTTACCGACAGAGGAGAATGTAGGTGTGTTGGTGTTAATCCATCTGCCCACATGGTCAGGATAGAGCTTCAAGCCATCAAAAGCGTCAGCAGTGAACGCCTGGTCGGGGTCTGTGCTGTTATATGCCCTAGTTCCGCTAAATCCACCCATGACCTCATGGAGGGGCAGAACAACCAACTGCATATTCCACTCATAGGATGTACCCCAATCGTTGCCTGCTCCGATGTTGGAGTTTCCTGCTGGTTTATTAAATGGCAGGGTCGGCAATCCGCCGATTTCGTCGAGCTTTTCAGCTTCCGTCGCGGGTCCCATAGGTCCGCTTGCGTCGGCGAGTAGAACCCAAATATCCTCAAAGGCAGCCAAAACCGCAGGATAAACCGCGCCCATGATGGTTGTAATCAAAGCGTCGGTATATACCGTACTGGTGAATATACTTTCAAGGATAGTCGCAAGGTTCAGGGTTTTGCCCTTTTCGACTTCACCAGCCAAACCTTCAATGGTCTCCATGACAGCCTCAGTGAGGATGCCGCCGTCCGCGAGGGCAAGGATGATGTCGGACAGGTCGCCGTTTACGCCCAGGAGATTGTCGAGTTTGCCGATAGCCGCCTGCACGCGGCCATCTGTTGCCGTGTAGCTGTGCAATTCAACAAGATCGTTAACCATGGGGTTGCGTTGAGCCGGGTCGATGAATACTTGATTGAAATACTTTTCAGGATTGTTAACCCACTCATCATAGATGTTGATAATGAGCCTTAAAAGCAAATCATAATCATGATGTTCTTCAGCGCTCAACAAGCCACCGTATCCGTAATCTCCAAGCTTGTCGTAGGTATCTGTGTCAAGATTTTCAACGAGTTTCCGGAGGGTACGAATTGTACGACCAAACTGGATGTAGTTGTCGCTGCTGATGTCATAGATGTCGCCAGTGCCGTCAGCCGTATTCACAAGGGCGCCAGTGTCAAGGAGTTGTTGCCACAAGATCATACCGTTCATAATCTGCGCACGCAAGCGTACCGAAGGAGGAATAAAAGTATTGTCGATGATTGTGTTGATGCGATCGATATAGGGAATGCCGAACGAAGTGGCTTCGAATATCTCTTTCCACAACGCACTGCTCAAAGCGCTAGCGGCATCGTTGGAAACATCAATATAGCTAGTTTTTTTTGCAAACAGTCCGTCTGAACCCTCAATGATGTCCCAAATTTGGGCAGTAGTGAGAGGTCCAAAGTCCATGTAGTAAATGCCTTCGAAGTAATCGCGGTAGGTATACCAACCGTCTTCAACGTCGCGATACTCCATTTCTGTGTCAACAATCCCACTCAAACCGAGGCAGTAAGACGCCGCAGCGTTACCGCCACCGCTATCAGCAAAGATGTCGTCAACCAAAGGACCATAACCATCACTATTGAGCTGTATTAAAGCGGCTCTGATAGCATTTGCACGTTCCTTCCAAAACAGTATCTGTGCTGTCGGATAGGTGAAGTCGCTGTCTTCCCAATTCTCTTCGTTAAAGCCTTCATGAAGATCAATACCGTCAAACGTGTCTACGAGACCCAGATATTCATTGTAGAGCTGACGAATTTCATAGGTGAGGATGTCTAAGAGCAACTGGTCGCGCCAATCGCAGATAAGAACCCAATCCATACCACGGTTGACAGTCAGGTAATTCTTTCCTTTACTGCTTACCCCATCGAGTACAATAAAGTGAGCTTCCTGCTCCGTTTCCAGTGCTTTCATCTCGTCGTAATCATTAGGATCATAACTTAGGACTATACTTGGCGATATTGGATCACCTTGGTAGTATTCAATATGCGGAACATATTTCTCAATCTCAATACGCTCCTCAAGGTCTGCCCGATACTGCGCAATATCATCCAGTTTTTGCGCACCGAGAAGTCCTAGAGCCCATGACCTGTCTCCTTCTGCAGTCACCGCTGAAGCAAAAGCGGCATCTGCAGCCTCGGAACCATCCCACCATCCCTTAACAACAGTAACATCGCTCTCAGCCCAGGGATCCTGTGCCAGGGTTGTAGGTGAATAGAACGCGTCATATGCTTTGATGGCGTCGATAATATCGTGAGAGGGGAGTGTGACTTCATTGCTCACACTGGTGAAGTGCGGCCAAGCGATTGCATCGTAATCCTCGCCTTGGTCAGAGCTAGAGTTGTTCCATTGACGGCGGTTTGTCAGAGCCGTAATACCCCAATTAATTCTGAAAGAATACTCAGTGACAACGTTTGAGGGCAAATCGCCGACAGAGGTTATCGCAGGCACATAATTCTTCAAGCGGTTAATTTCAGTTTCAGTTGCAGAAACCGTGACAAAGCCGGTGTCGGAGCCGATAGCGTTGCGAACCGTGGTTATGGAACCACTACGCGCGTTGGCAGCACTACTGGCACCTTGGGTAAAAGCCGTAGAGCCAGCTTGACTTGGCTGATTGTCTTGGGGCTGAGCACCGCTTGGGATCTGCCTCACACCATACGTGGTGTTGAGACTCGATGTGCCAAGACCATTGATGACAGCAGTGATTCCTGGCGAGTCGAACCACTCAGCTGCGCGCTGAGCCGTTGCGGCGGGCCACTGATTGTTCGTGCCGTTACCATTTTGTTCGCTTGTTTGGTCAACCGGGGCGGTCTTTACGTTTTCGTAAACATAGCGGGCGCGCTGAATGGGGTCGCCTGTTGCTGAAACGCCTGTGTCGCCGTCAGAAACGGCGGCAACCGCCGTAAAGACAAGCAAAGGCATCGCAACTGCGACTGCTGAGAATACCATGACTAGGCTCATGAATAAACTCAGACTTTTTCGTAGTTTGTGTTTCATTTTGTTTCCTTCCTTTCAAAGGTTGATAAGTGTGTGATTTGTTTTTGCGGGAGTCCGGGAGTAGTGAGGTGAATGTAGATTTTTCTAGGGTTCTCCTTTCCTTGCTGCTAAGATATAATAGTACGCTAAAGCGGGTTAACGAGCCATGCGGCACAAACCGCGCCACTTATAGGTATCCACCTACTATTATAGTACGTTCTCCTGCGTTTGTCAATGCCTTTTTAGAAAAAATACCAAAAAATTTTTATGTTAATTTACGATTTGATAAAAACCGCTAAATATCGGGCGTTTTTAATCCTTGATTTTGTGCATATTAGCTAAAACGTGTTTTTTTCTTTGTTGGGTAATTGGCTAACTTTGGGGAAAATTAATTTAGGAAAGGTACACAATGCTGTCTATCTCCCATCCGGTGAAAAAGGAGTAAGCGCTCTCAATGAAAAAACCAAAAAAATATACCCTCCCTCCTGAAGCCTCGCCTTTGAACACTCAATGGCGCGCGATTGTGGTTTTTGGGCTGTTTGGGCTGTTTGTCTGCGGACTGATGTTCCGTCTCATGCAAATTCCCCTCCAGGCGGATTTCTCCGCCGCACCCTCGGGGCGCCGCATTACCGCCGCCCACATCCGCGCTCCCATATACGACACCAATGGCGAACAGCTAGTGAATATCCAAACCAAGTACGCCGCCGCTGCCATAGCCAGTACACAAAACCTTGAGGCACTGCGGGACAAGGTAACCGCCGAGAACGCCGCCCTGCTAGAGCAGGCGTTCGCCAAGGGTTTTCCCGCGGTTGTCACTTTGGACGCGCCTATTAAAGAGGATAAGGGGCTATTGGTTGCGGCGTTTCGGGAGCGGCAGAGCAATCTTGCCCACCACATTTTGGGCTACACGAACATTGACGGCGCAGGGGCGGCGGGACTTGAGTTGGCATACAACAACTTCCTGAGCAACCACGGCGGCTATCTGACGGCGGTATTTCCCGCCAATGCGCGGGGGCAATCCTTGGATGGCATTGCCCCATACTGGGACGTGAAAAATCCCGACGGCGGGCTGAAGCTCACCATCGACAGCGAGATACAGAGCATTGCCGAAAATGCCCTGGACG
>Ga0099364_10015001_pt1 | contig 10248 bp, 9 predicted proteins | sample TergutTh196P3_FD_73070 | JGI IMG/M metagenome (GOLD analysis project Ga0099364, IMG submission 73070) | Microcerotermes parvus P3 segment gut microbial communities from Pointe-Noire, Republic of the Congo - Th196 P3 | ecosystem: Host-associated > Arthropoda: Insects > Digestive system > Gut ...
ATTCGAAAAAGTTGCATCTCGAAAAGGAGTTGGTAGACCGAAAAGCACAGTTTGAACAGGAGGTTTCATCGCGCGAATTGAACTTAAAAAACGCTGAAGCCGAATTAGCCGAACTGCGTAAAAACAACGCCGAGTTTCCCGTTAAATTGGAAAAGGCGCTGAAAGACAAGGAAACGGAAATATCCAAACAACTTCAAACGAAATTTGGCTTCGATATTCAGTTGAAGGACAAGCAATATGAATCTGATATCCGCCTGAAAGACCAGATTATAGCGTCTTTGCAGGAAAAAATAAAAGAACAGCAGGAGCAGTTGAAGGAAAATACAGATAAAGCCAATCGCGCCGAAGCCAACGTGAAGGATATTGCGGTGAAGGCAATCGAAAACGCATCGAAAGTGCGGATGATTAGTGGAAAAACGGAAAAGAATGAAGAATGAAGAATTAAGAATTACGAGTACGGTTTCCATCGAAAATAAAAACACGTCAAACCTGTATATCTCTGAAGTCAAGGGTGATGTGGTTAAGTATATTAATCGAAGAGACAGCGTGTACTATCTGAAAAAATCATTGACAAAATTGGGAAAGGTACAGCATAGCGCCATAATGAATATTTCAAAAACCGACCCTGCCGATTTGGCGACTGAAATACCTTCGGGATTTGAATTTTACGAATCGCCGCGCGATGGGCAAGTTTTTTTTCGAAAAATACCGGTCTACAATATTTCCGATATCGAGATAGCAATTGTCGACGCAGCGATGAAAACCAACGAAGATGTTGATAGTTACATTCTTGAAAGAAGGGCAAACGAGATAGTTGTTTTCGTTACTAATAAGCCTGATATAAGTTATTTTCCCGTATATATAAGGATAGACAATATCTACAAACACTGTATATATGAGGATGTTATGAAGTTCGAAAAGGACAAAAAAACATATATTGCGCAACGTTTTTGCTATCGTTCGTCTTTTAATGATTGGATATATTTGGAAGAAAGTAACGACTTAAAATATTTAGCCGAAAAATACTGTGATTACATTGAAAAAGAGAGTTTTTATGAATTATTTTAAAATCAAAAAAATAAAATGAAAACCGGAAGAAATGACCCATGTCACTGTGGCAGTGGCAAAAAATACAAAAAATGCTGTTTGGAGCAGGATATGATTGTCCCTATTAGTTCTGTAACGTCTGATAATAAACAGTATAAACCCAAAATAAACGCATGGGAGCCTGAAGATGAATATTGGGATGTCGAAGGCGGCGAAAAAGATTGGGATGAAGATTCGGACAATGAAGTCGAAGAAGATTCGGACGAAGATTCGAAACATGACGACGACGATGATTTTGACGATGATGAGAATTTTGAGGAACATGACGATGATTTTGACGACACGGCAGAAAACGATGAGACTGAACTTCCCGAAATATCGGAAGAAGAAACAAAATTAGTCGACGAGTGGTGGGATATCTACAAGAAAATTTCTCAAGATACGGTTAAAGAGCGGGAACATCTTGTTGCTTTCATGGATAAGTACCCGCATCTGACAGACCATCTTCACTTATACCACGAAGTTCTTTTCGAATTAGGTCACAAGCATTATCAAAAAGGCATTTATGAGATTTTCGTTGACCTTCTACTTCGGGTTCGCAAAGAACATCCATGGACTTACAAACAAAGTTTTAGTTATTACGACAGTGATTTGATATATTGGTGTGTCGCGAAAGGTCGTATCGATGAAATAGACGATTTTTGGGGCATGTTCAAAGAAGAGGATGACATAGAATCCGAAAAAATCTGTGATTTACGAACATTCTTCAGGGCAATAAACCGTTCCGATATTCTGATAAAAGCATTAGCCGACAGCAAAAAACGTGAGTATATTATACCCGATATTGGCAACAATATTGTATTACGATACGTAGACAAAGAGATTTCCGATGAAACTTTGCAGGCGCTCACAGACGAAATAGCGCTCGAAACAGTGGAATCTGAAATCCCTAAAAAAGAAAGATTGAAAAGATTTTTGACGAACTTTCAACGACCGTTTTCTGTATGGGATGCCAATTTACCTAAAAAAAGGTCGCAAGCATTTGAATATTTTCGCAATATCACTGATAATTTTTCTGCCTTCCTGTACAAAAAAACAAACTTATCATTCAATAGCGCCGTACACTATTCGGAACAAATTTACGATTATTACCGGCGAGTTGTTTCCGGCGATGAACGACCTGCAGAAACTTTTATGCTCGACAAAAAAAGTATTTTTGATTATACTGTAAAACCTAATTCAACTATGTTTTGGGGCTATAACATGTCTTGTTTTTTCGAACTAAATGCTTTGTATTTATTTGTGGCATACCTAAATTTCTGCGGTAACGTTACAGACGACCAACAACTTGAAATTCAGAAAACTATAGCCGAATTTTATAAAGATGTTTATGATGCATCAAAAGAGGAAGGACCGGAAATGCTATCGTTCGAAAAGTTTCCTATGTGGGAGGTCAAAGAATAACTGAAAATCTTGAGATTATTGAAACAACAAATAATACATAAAGGTGAGCCGAAACAAATAACCATGACATTTCAGGAATTATTTGAAGTTGATTTGTTGATTGCAGGCTCGGGAACTATGACCATCACTTGGGACTGGGGAAATATTAATGTTCGCGAAACGCATATCCTGCAGGCTTTTGATGAATCTCAATGGTACTATTATCATGATTCAAAACATTGCTACGGAAACCAAAACTGGGTGGATGGCTATGAGGATTATTGCAACAGGTATCGCAAAAAGCAAAAACTTCCTAAAAAACTCATAGTAACCATAACCGCCGAAATCATAACACACTTGCGTTGTGCAGAACGGGGATTAAAAGAATTGGACGTTGGACGGATTAGTTCGCTAATACACTTGGAATGTGAAAAAGGTCAATTGAGAAGTTTAGATGTGAGCAAAAATACGGCGCTGACTTATCTGAACTGCTGGTCAAATAAATTGACAAAATTGGACGTGAGCAAGAATACGGCGCTGACCGAATTGTATTGCTCTTACAATAAATTAAAAAATTTGGACGTAAGCAAAAATACGGCGTTGACAAAATTGGAGTGCGAACAAAACTGCTTAACAACTTTGGATATTAGCAAAAACACTGAATTAGAGAAGTTGGACTGCAGTAATAATCAAATAACAAGTTTGTGTGCCGACAGTAATCCTAAATTGAATTATTTGAATTGTTTTTCAAATAGACTGACAAATTTAGAAATCAACAGCGCCGTGCTAACAGAATTGCATTGTAACGGAAACCGACTGCAAGCCACAGTGTTAAACGAATTGTTTGGAGCGCTGCCACGTGTTAAAGACGGATACATCAACTTCGAGAGCAACCCCGGAACTAATTCTTCAAACGTACGCATAGTAGAAAAAAAACTATGGACAACGCCAAAAAAGATGACCCTGACAATCAATGATTCGGAAACGGTTTCAATTCATATTGCAAGCGAAAAAGAAATATTCATTGACTGGGGCGATGAAACAGGCTGCGAAAAACATGAGCCTGAAAGAGTGGAGATAGGCGGTTACAGTTGGGGGCAAGAAAATTCAAAGTATATACGCACACATGAATATAACGCCCGTTCTACCCGCACCATAACCATTATCGGCGACAATATTACACATTTGCGATGTCGGCAAATCAATTTAACAAGTTTAGACATAAGCCGATATCCTGAACTGATTTACCTGAATTGCAGCCAAAATCAACTGACAAGTTTGCAATTGCATCATAATTACCGACTTAAATTTTTGATTTGCGACAAAAATCAATTAACAGGTTTGGATATATCCGAAAATCCAGAACTTTGGTATTTAGATTGTAATGAAAATATAATTACGACTTTGGAAGTCAGTAACAATACACGATTAATGAGATTGTATTGTCTCAAAAACAAGTTGACAAGTTTGGATATTTCTAACAATCCGGACATAATTTGCTTATATTGTGGCGAAAATCAACTGACAGAGTTAGATGTAACGAGATGTGAATATTTGAATGAGTTGTTTTGTTCCACTAATCAACTGACACATTTGGATTTAACGAATAACAAAAAATTAGAAAAGTTATATTGCAGTTACAACCGGTTAACAAGCCTTGACGTTCGTAAAAATACCGGACTTACCGAGTTTTATTGTATGAAAAATCAGTTAGCAAGTTTGGATATGAGTAACAATACCAAATTGGAACTACTCGCTTGCAACGAAAATATTTTGACGAATTTGGACGTGAGCAAAAACAAGAAATTAAAGGAATTGTATTGCATTGATAATCAACTAAAAAATTTGGATATAACCTCTAACAAACAACTTACGTTTATCTATTGTTCTCAAAATCAACTGTCAAGTTTGGATGTGAGCAATAATAAAAAACTGACCCAATTGGCTTGCGGTACGAACCAACTAACAGAGTTGGACGTGAACAAAAACACAAAACTGACTAAATTACTGTGTCATTGTAACTTGTTGAAGACTTTAGAAATAAGCGCCAATAAAAAATTGACCGAATTTGCGTGTTTGGGTAATCAATTTGCATGTTTGGACATTTCTAAAAATATGCAACTTACCGATTTTCTGTACGCCACTGAAGAGATAAATAGTTTGGTTGTAAGCACAAAATTTGCGCTGACAAAGTTGTGTTCCACCAAAAATCATATAACGAGTTTGGGTTTAAGCAGTTATGTCAAACATATATACTTGTCAATGTTCTTTTATTCGGCGAAAAATGAATTGACAATAGACAAAACATTGACGCTGATACAGACATCATAAACCTTACAAGAACAGGCGCGAGGCGGTGGATAAATTGGACGGATTGACGGGGTAATAGTTTGGCAGCCGTTCAACTGTGGCGGCGGCTTTGCATTCGGGCGAGGGTTCAAAAGGACTGTGGTGAGTGATACACTTCCAAATTCGCACAAAATTGTCAGCGGTCATACACTCCCCGCTTGCGTAAAACCTTGTTGTGTCTGCAAAATTGACCGTTAGATTAAGTTATACAGCACATTGAATAAGTTCAATATGTCGGTTAGGTACTGTTTCTGGATAATATTTACGCTCGTAATCCTCGACTAAATCTGATAAAAAGTCAAGTTCTATTGCTTGCGGTAGTGTATTGTAATTTTCGTCAGTAACTACTTCGAGCAGTTCGTTTATGCGTTTTACAATTGCATCATATTCCTTTTCGCTGGATATCGTCTTCATATCATTGGTTTTATATGGTTGAACAATCTTCTATTTTATCATATTCGGCATGAGTACCTATAAAGCGTAGATAGACATATTTTGGTACAAACAAAATAATTGCAACCAACCGATATGTATTACCTTTTATGTTGAAAACATATCGTCGATTTCCTACCGAATCCACACTGTTGAACGTTTCTTTTATATCTGCGAAGTTATTCCATTCGGATTTTTTCGTTTTGCAAAACCATTCTTCCAATGCCATTTTCGATTCGGGATGTTTTGTGTAATATTCCACTATCGTCTTATATACAAAAATCCTCATTGACTCGTTTAAAAAATTTTCGGCAAAGTTAACCCTTTTTTACATACTCCCAAAATTTTTACAAAAAAAATTATTTTTTTGTTGTTTCTAAAAAAAATGCCGCAACACACAAACGCAACATTCCTCTTCAGCCTCGAAGCGCCTGTTGAAACAGCCAGCAAGTTGCCGAAACACGCCAACATAAAGACAACGCAGATTTACGCAAAGGTCATTGACAAGAACAAGCGCGAGGCGGTGGATAAATTGGACGGATTGACGGGGTAGGGTTACGCCAAAACCGTTGAATATTGAGCGGCATGGCTCTTTTTTCCAACCGTCAAATGCAAAAATTCATCTTCATAACACGCGCCTAACTTGGCAAGCCGGGCTATTTCACGAGTATAGGCGTTGTCTGCGCCTTGTACTGCCAAATAACCATTCTCGGTGGCGTCATTGATTAGCGTATCAAGTTGCTTTTTCAAAAGGTCAAATTCTATCTCGCTTGTTATTCTATCTACTTCTTTAAATATCGTTTGCATGTCTTTGTAACTTAAATATTTATAATTTATATTTTTGAACAATCCTCAATTTTGTCATATTCGGCGTGTGTGCCTATCCAACGAACAACCATCGCATTACCGATGAAAGCAATAACGGCTATAACCCTGTAATTGTTGCCTTTAAGGTTAAACACATAGCGCTCGTTACCAACATAACTAACAGTAGGGAAGGCAGATTTTAAGTCGTTGAAACTATGAAACGTAGCCTCTTCTATGACTTTAAGCCATCTATCAACCGCTTTTTTAGATATAGCATGCTTTATAACGAATGCCTCTAATATTTCTTTACCGTAAACTATCATCAAATATTCAGATTAATTTTCGGCAAAGATAACCACTTTTTTCCATTCCAACAAAATTTTTCAAAAAAATATTTTTTTGTTGCTTCTAAAAAAATGCTGCGACACACGAACGCTACACTCCCTCTTGAGCCTCCAAGCGCCAATTGAAACGGTCGGTATGTAGCCGAAACACGCAGATATAAAGACAACGCAGTTTTACGCAAAGGTCATTGACAAGAACAAGCGCGAGGAGGTGGATAAATTAGACGGATGCCCATCCTAACTTTTGTTTATTGCATGAATTAAACTTAAGCCTCTGTTAATCGCTTCCTTTATCTGTTCTATGGTTGCGTAATGCAGAAGAGTTGATATATCATTTACTTCTTGCTTTTGTTCTTCTGTCAATTGTTTATCTTTACAAAACACCCCAATAGCAGTCTCTATGTATGCTGCAACTGAACCACAAGAAAAAGCATACTTTTGTAGATTTTCTTCATGTTCATCAGGATTTTTTTTATCCCTTAAACGCGCAAAATTTATTGCCAAATTTTCAAATCTACTAACATCAGCACCAGGCACTCCAAATCGTTCACATTGAAAAGCACTTGTTACGATAATCTCGTACATTCTAGCATAATTATCCATAAAAATTCATTTTAAAGTTTATATTTATATTCGTTATTTCAAAAAACATTGCATCGCCCCACTTGACTTACCACCAAAACCCACCTGTCTTCCTATCACACCAACACCCAACAGCCTTCCAAAGAGCCTTACCCCCTCCTTCAAACCATCGAACATTCCAGCCGCAACCCGCTTGCCGCTCGAAAAACCTGATATTTCTACTACTTTTTTCATGCCGCAAAGATAACCCCTTTTTTCCATCCCACCAAATTTTTTCAAAAAAAAATCAAAAAAAAATTTTTTTTTGTTGTTTTTAAAAAAAGTACTACTTTTGTATTCTCAAATCACCGATGACACTTTTTGCGTCAAAAGTGACGAGGAGGCTTAATTTTAATGGCGTATTTTGAGTTCTTGTCTAGAAATGTAGGAAGTTTCAGATGCATAAGAACAAGTGTAAATGCCGCAGTGTGCGGACATTACTTGTTTGTGCATCGGGTCTTTTCCTACAACCTCTAGACGGACAACGTAAGTCCGTTTTTTGATTTTTAGCCTAAATGTTTAATTATCTTATTGTTTCATTAGAATTTTGTTTTAAAATAGTATGACAAATTTTTTGACACCAACAACCCAATGGGCACAAAGGGAGCGACCCATTGGAAGAGTAACACGACGGCTCGCGATTGCCGCGATATTAGCGCTTTTTGCTGCAACAACCTTTACGGCAATAGCGCAGCCACCGCAGGAACCAACGGGAACGTTCAATCTCGGAACGGGAACATGGACAAGCGGAACAAGTTCGGCTGTTACTTTCAGCAATAATGTACTTACCGTACGCAACAACGCAAACATCGTTATTACCGGTACAAGCACTACGCGGCGCATTGAAGTTGTCACAAATGCAACGGTAAGGATTACGCTGAATAACGTGTCTATTGAAGTGAGTAACACACCGTTATTGCTCAACAACGGCGCAAATGTAACCCTTATGCTTGTAGGAGAAAATATTCTTACGTCGAGTAGTTTACCCCCAGCCATACAAACTTCCTACGCAACGCTTACCATAGATGGTACAGGCAGTTTGATGGCTAAAGGGGGAACTAGTGCAGGAATTGGAGGATTAGGAAACAGTGGCACCACCGCTTCTGCCCCTGGAGGAACCGTTATTATTAACGGAGGAACTATTACAGCAATAGCCGTTATTGGTGCAGGAATTGGTGGTGGTGGGAGCGCCGGCGGTGGCGGCGGCATCGGGGGGACTGTTACTATTAACGGGGGGACTGTTACCGCAACAAGTACTTTTGGAGCAGGAATTGGCGGTGGCGGCGGCGGCAATAGCGGCCGCGATGGTGGAACTATTACTATAAACGGTGGAACTGTTGTTGCAACAAGCGAACAAGGCGCTGGAATTGGAGGCGGCTATGGCGGAAATTATGGCGGTAATGGTGGAACTATTACTTTTAACGGAGGGACTGTTATTGCAACAAGCGAACAAGGCGCTGGAATTGGCGGCGGCAAGGGAAGCAATACCATCTCCGGTTACGCCGGCGGTGGAATTATTACCATAAACGGTGGAATTGTAACGGCAATTGGTAATTCCGCGGGAATTGGAAAAGGTATCTCTCACAATAACATTTCTAACGGTACTCTGACAATGAACGGTAATGCTACTGCGTTTACAAACAGCATCAGCGATACGGATTTTAGTAGAAAAACTGGCGGTATTCTTTTTATTGGCTCTGAAGGCACGGTATATGGCAATGTTGAGATTGATTATAATCTTACAATACCTGCCTCGTACACGCTAACCATACCGGCAGGCAATGCGTTAACAATACCCATCGGCAATGCGTTAACAATAGAATGTGCTATACTGGCAATAGAAAACGGCGCTACGTTAACAAACAACGGTTCGGTTTATAATTGCGGCACAATATACAACAATGGAACGTGGGAAAATAACCCTGTCCAGCAGAAATGCGACATAATTACAATTACCGCCCAGCCTGAAGCGTTTACTCGCTTCAATAGAGGCTACATAAACGGTATCCTGACTGTGAATGCTGGTATAGAACCGGAAAAAACTCTCATATATCAATGGTATCACAATACGACAAACAGCAATACGGGTGGTACGGCGATTTATGGCGCAACCGATAAAAATTTTACCATACCAACCGATCTTGTGGCTGGCGAATATTACTATTTTTGCGAAGTACGCACCTCTTCAGGAGAAGAATGTCCTGTGCGATCAAATGTTGCAACCGTTAAGGTTGATATTGGTTATAACGTCGCGTTGAACATCAACAAAGATGATGCGCCTTGGAATGAACACGGCAAAATTTTCACGCTGAAACTATCCGACGACGAGACCACAACGGTCGTTATGACCGGAGAAAATTCTGTTGTAACGGCGGCTGTTACTGCAGGTATTTGGAAACTGTATGACGGCGAAAATGATACCAACGAGCAATTTAGTATAAATAAGACAGAAAGTACTATCGGGGAAGGTACGGGTGGAACATATGAAATACCTGTAAGTACATACTACAACTATTCCTTCACGCAGCAAATTTATACTGCCGAAGAATTACGAGAGGCAGGCGCTGTTTCCGGCGAGGTTTTATCAATAGGTTTTCAATATTATTATTCCGTAGCCCAAACAAAAAATAATGTCAGGATTTATCTTAAAAACATACCTCAATCCGCTTTTACAGGCACCGCTTGGATACCATTAGCGGCGAGCGAGCAGCCGTTTTTTAGCGGAAGCATGGTATTTAATAATTCCGCTCCCGGCAATTGGGTCACAGTACCGAGTAATAATGAACCATTTATATGGGATGGCGAAAGCAATATATTGGTATCAGTATTAAACAATCATGGCAGTTATTTTACCAGTACCAATAATACATTCAGAACTCATGCCATGTCGTCAAGAACGCTTCGTTATCGTGTTAACGGTACAACGCCTATAAATGAATTTTCGCCGCCAACTGCAACTACAATGACTGTGAGAAATAACATCAGGTTTGAATTGCTTAATGCGGACAAAGACGTCATTACGTTGGATTACTATTCGGCTGCGATTACAAGCGTAGACCCTTTGCTCGACGGCTCTGTAGGTACCGAATACAGCCAAATACTTACTGCAACGAGCGAAACTCCCGTAACATGGAGTATTGACAACGGCGCACTTCCGGGCGGTTTAACTCTGAATGAAACAACAGGCGAAATTTCAGGAATACCA
>Ga0099364_10015002_pt1 | contig 10247 bp, 8 predicted proteins | sample TergutTh196P3_FD_73070 | JGI IMG/M metagenome (GOLD analysis project Ga0099364, IMG submission 73070) | Microcerotermes parvus P3 segment gut microbial communities from Pointe-Noire, Republic of the Congo - Th196 P3 | ecosystem: Host-associated > Arthropoda: Insects > Digestive system > Gut ...
GGGCTGTTCAAACTCTATTCAGATTTGATACAAGAAGAGATTGTATCGCTGACAGAAGTTTTTGGCGCCGAGCAAACAGAACGTCTGTTGAGTTTTTCGATGATGCGGTGGGCATATCAAACTCCAATAAAACGAGCAACTTACTATCATTCGCACGATTTTTGTTCGCAACACTGGGCAACAAAAAGCATGTCGGATAAGACTGTTTCGCTGAACTTGAAAGGATTTGGCGAAAATCGCGAAAAAGTTGTCGGCTGGATGAAAACCCTGTTGAGCGATGTGCCTGAAAATGAGCAAAATTTTGTTTTGATGGATTCCACACATGCTTTAAGCGTGTCAGAAAACCTGGCAATTAACGCAAAAGGATATAATCCTGATTTAGATTTTGAAAAACAGATACGCCTGATGTATCTGTTTTCGGCACAAATGAAACAACCTGTATATTATCGCTTGATAGCCGGCAATATCACAGATGTAAAATCAATGTCGCTGTGTATTAAAGAAATGGACATCAAAGACAAGGTGATATTCATCGCCGATAAGGGATTTTTTAGCGCCGAAAATATTGCTATGATGGATGAAGAAAATCTATCGTATATTATTCCGTTGCAACGAAATAATAAATTGATTGATTATGCGCTCTTACAGAGTAACAACTTCAAAAAGGATGCCTCCCATTTTATTTTTCAGGATAGAATTATTTGGTATTATTCTTATCAAAAAGATGGTTATAACCTGATTACGTTTCTTGACGACAGGCTTAGAGTGGAGGAAGAAAAAGAATATTTGTGCCGAATAGAAAGCCATCCTGAAAATTATTCCAAAAATGGATTTGACGAAAAAATGCACGCCTTCGGTACTTTAACAATTGTGTATAAATCAGATAATCTTGTAGATAGCAAAAAAACGGATAAGCAAAAAGGAAAGCGAAAGAAAAAGAACGAAAAGGAAAAACCAAAAGAACAAATGGTTTATGAATCTTATAAGCAGCGAAATGATATAGAAGTAATGTTTGACAGTTTTAAGAATTATCTCGATGCCGATGTATCTTACATGCAAAACCGATTTGTTATGGAAGGTTGGCTTTTTGCTAATTTTATTGCTATGATTGCATATTACAAATTATACGTCAGGCTTAGGCAAGCAGAACTTTTATCGAAACACTCGCCAAAGGACATCATAGAACTATCCAAGGCAATTTATCAAATGAAAATCAGAGGAGAGTGGTATTGTTCGGAAATTACCAAGAAAACAATGGAACTGTTCGCTAAAATAGGGATAGATTATACCACTGAAGCATCAAAACTAAACAAGGAGCGAAAAGATAAGAAAGCACACGACAAATTGGAATAGCCATCCGTCAGCCTACTCTGCATGATAAATTAGACTGTCGGCATGCGTTGGCTGCCTCATCTGTACGATAGGAAATAGTAAACTACCTAAATTGAAGCGGAGTTAGGGTTTAAAAACATTTTCGTAAATATCTTTGATAAAAATTTTATCGGAATGGGACAGGCTACGTAGCCTGCCATATATTTCCGATAATTGATTTACATATTCCATTTTTAGCGTTAAACTAACAGGGTTTGTAACTGCGTCTGGGTTACGGAATAGCTAGTATTGAAGTAGAATAACGCTGATTTAGGTGCGTTACTTTCTTGTAGCATCACACTCCATCCGCCCGCTGTTTCTTCTGAATACTTTTGATTTTCGAGCGTTTGCGCTCTCAACCCTTGATACCATCCCATCACTTGAAACGCATTGTCGCCTTGGTTAGCGGTTTTGTTAGTGTTTTTGAATCTGTTTTCAAAAATTGCAACAAATTCGCCGTTCGCAAGTCCGTCAAGTACTTTTTCCGACAGGTCGGGTGAGTTGTCAAGGATTGTAAAGGCAAGGTCGTTTACAAAACTGTTTCTGTTTGCGCCCACGTTTAAAGTGGTTTGCGTATTGTTAAAGGGAGTGTTGCCCATAACGCTAATGCTATAGGCACGTTTCCCTGTTTTGAGTGCAATCGTTTTGATAACATTTTTTCTTGATGTATCAAAATCAGATGCGCCAAAGTCAATATCGGCACGGTTGATTAACACTCCATTTGCCTCGATGCCGGGTACAGACATATTGTCGCAATCAGCCTCGATGTTACTTGTTATTATGTTGTCACATGCTGCCATCCTATTTAAGTTTATAAAGTTTGAAAGTTATAAAGTTATCACAGATTTTCATATATAAAAGTGCACCCTAAATTTTCACGATGATGCAGTGGGTAAGAAAATTTAGATCACCTGACCTCTGGGAAACGGGTATTACTAAATTAGCACTGAGAAATCAAAATGTCACCATTTTAATGAAAATTCACAAGAAAAAGAAAAAACATTCCATAGGAATGGAATGTATCTCTTGGTAGAATAAGGAATTAACAACGCAATCCCGCATGCCGTAGGTATGCGACCATTATATAAAATTAGGGTTAATTAACTATATGAAACGATAATTAATAATTGTTTAAAATATTTTACAAAAAACAAGAAAAAGACAAAAATTCAATTATTATAGCACTTTTGATATTTTTGACTGTTGAGAAATTTGTTTTTAAAAATTAAAAAATATGGCATAATTAAAATATGCCTACCCTAATGATGTAAATTTTATTTACCTATTAAACAGCATACATATTTGTATTTATGATAGTTATGACGATTGGAAATTGTAGAATTTAGGGTTATTTATTTATATGAAAATCTGTGGTTATTAATACGCAAAGACGATGTTTTCTTCGTTCATGGTGTTGGTGCCGAGACAATCCTTTGCCAGGATATAGTTAAGTTGGTCTTTGCGTTCAAACCACGTTTCAAGGTAGGGAAGTTCGCTTGACGATTCAAACCCTGCGAGGAGCGAATCTTTGCCTGCATAAACAACCCGATAGGGATCATTATATTTGGTCCCTGTGTTTTCGAATGCCTGGATCATTTTGTCCCATTCGGGTAGCGCAATCACTTTATGTCCGTTGTATTCAATAGACATAACGTTTGGATAGCCGCTAAACATCATATTCCATGCGCTTTCGTTGCAGCAGTGCGTATTTCTGATGTCTTTTCTCAACGCTTGGGCAAGTGCATAAGTCGAGAGTAATACTTTACCCTCTTTTTGTGCGAGTTCGATGGGCGCATCGTCAATAATTTTGTCAAAAATTGCTTTTGCGACACCTGCTTGCTCTATCGCTGTTCTTTGTGCGGCGTAAGTGGTAGCCGCATTAGCACCAATAGTAACACGTCTCGATTCTCCTGCCGTTGTAAGTGCATAAATACGTTTGAATAATCCGTCATTAATTTTAAATAATTCGGGATTGATAGCGTTAGTAATTTTACCACCGCTTGAGATGTTTGAGGCGCTTAGGTCCCCAAACCATATTAGCCTCCAGAGCATTTCTTGCATTGCTTTTTTGAGACGTGGTTCTACTACAATTTCCATGTAGTCGGTATCTGTCAGGTTGGCGATGTCTGTACCTGTGTTGCGTGACCACTTAGCGACGGTGTTTTCGAGGTCGGTGTAACACAATTGTTCCGCTACGTCATATCTGCCGAGCGTCCATCTTTTTTCGTTTGCGGGAATTTTTGAGGCTTGCCACTCTACTCCGCAGCCTATTGATGGTAATCCTACGGGTTCCATATCACCGAGCCACGCAATATATTCACCGTCTTTAATTCCAAATTCCATGTTAACGGTTTGCGCTAGCGCACCGTATTTTATTCCCTCTTTCCAAAGCAGTTCACGCAGGCTTTGCGTAGCCTGATTGTTTACCGTAAGGGAATCAATAAAGGGGATTCCTGTTGTTGCCATTTTTAAGATTTAAGATTTAAAATTTAATTGATTGATTTAAAGTTTAAGTTTGTAAAGCTTGGATTCTTTCTCGGAAGGGGTCTCTTTTGGGAGTTCCGTTTTTATCCAAATTAGATGCTGTAGTTTGAGTTCTTTGTGGCGGCACATAGGCACTTGCCATTGTTCTCAGTTTTTCAATGCCGCCAAGGGCTTCGACTTTGTTTAAAGTCTCTTTCTGTTTATCAGTAATTGCTACGGCTTTCAGATTTTCAATTGTATCGTTAGCCGTTTTTAGAAGTGCGTTGAGTTCTTCCACTTTTGCGTTGAGTGCCTCCACTTCTTCGTTTGGTTCTTCGATGGCGGTAATTTCACCGTCTTCTACTATAATTGTCTTACCGTCGGGCATAAGGTGCGTTCCGTCGGGTTGTGCTTTGTCGCCAACTTGCGGGTCTCCCTCTTCCCTTTCGACTGTCAAAGTAGTTCCGTCTTGCGTTGTGAGTTCCAACGCAACGGCAGTGAGGGCTTTTGTAGCGTCCTCGATTTTTTGATAGCCGAGTTTTGATAAAATTTTATCCAAAATGTTTTTGGATATTTTTACTTCTTCCATGTTTAAATTAATAGGTTGATAAATATTTGATTTTTGATATTTTGCCGATGCGTGCGGAATAATTTTAGAAATAAAGCCGAGTTCTTGCGCTTTTTCCATGTCAATAAATTTGTCCTCTTTCATAAGGCTGCGGATTGTTTGCTCGTCTGCTCCTGTTCTTTCTACATAACAGTTTACTACTTTGTCGGTTTCGGTTTTCAATTCATCTGAAAGTCGTGCGAGTTCGTCTGATGTCAGTGGCCCGCAAGCATACGGTATGTATGGTTCGTGAATCAAAAGCGATGCGTTTGGTCGTCCGTAACGGCTTTCTTTTGGTGCTGCGAGGAGTAATACAGATGCCATAGAAGCACATTTACCCTCTATTGTTGCGGTAATTTTTTTGCCTGATGCTCTTATTTTGTCGTAAATTGCCCATCCTTCCAAACATTCGCCGCCGTTGCAATGAATAGACATATTTATTTCGTTGTCGTCCTGCGGAATTGTTTCGAGAAATGCCTCAATCGAGTTGTATGAAACGCCGCTGTCAGTTCCAAAAAATATATTTAAGAATTCTCTCGTTTCTTCGCTGACGATGTCGCTGTTTATTTTTAAATTTGCCATAAATATTACGGTTAGAAAATTTTTGCAAATATACGGCGGCAAGGAAAAAATAACACTTTTTTTTTCTGTGTGAAAAATTTTTCGTGTAATAATTTGGAAAATAGTATTAATATTCGTACCTTTGCGGCGCATTTTTCAAACAAAAAACGATGAAATACAGCGAAGCAGAAAGGAAATTAAAGAAAGAGGGATGTCATTGGTTACATGACGGTGCCAATCATCCTATTTGGTACAGTCCGATAACTAAAAAAACCTTTCCGTTGAGTTTTCACCGTAACGAAGAGGTTAGAATTGGAACTTTAAAAAGCATAAGTAAAAAATCAGGCGTTAAACTTTAATACAATAAAATGAATAAGATTAGAGCATTTATAGAGCGCGGAAACGATGGCTCTTACGGAATTTACATAGACTTAAAAGAAGAATGCCTTGAATATACAGTGATAGGCGAAGGTAAAACGGTACAGGAAGCTATTGATGACTTTAATGGATGCTATCAAGATGTGAAAAACTGTCACAAAATCAATAATATCCCTTTTACAGATGCGCAATTTTCTTTTCAATATGATACCGCTTCTTTCCTTGCTTATTATTCAAAACTTCTGACGCTGGCTGGCTTACAACGACTAACAGGCATTAATCAAGGGCTTTTGAGTCATTACATCAACGGAAGAAAGAAACCAACAAAACGGACTGTTGAAAAAATCGAGAAATCTGTAATTGACTTGGGAAAAGAGTTAAGCCTTGTACGTCTAAGTTTGAGTAATTAATCGTCTACGCTTTTTTCAAACTTGGAAACAATATTGAATATAACCGATTCGGACAGGTGGAATATATCGGACAGCCAAATGATAGCGTTGGTCTTTTTGTGTCCCTCACCGATGAGCCTCTTATATTCGTGATATAATTTCAGGTGATTTACGTAGTGAATTGGAACTTTTGAATTTTCCAATAACCGTAGCGGATGCTCGGATAGTTTCATTATATCTATTATTTTCATTTCAGTTTGTAAAGTTTGTAAAGTTTATAAAGTCCGTTCACCGTGTACCTTGCACCGTGAACCGTTTTACGTATTTCCTATGTTTTCGATAACTTGTATTTGGTTTTCTACCGTTCTGATGTCTGTAACTGCAACGTATTGTTGCGGCATATCTTGTAATGCGTCTCTGATAATGTTTTTGAGTGCAAGTTCCCCCATTGTTGCTGCTGATGCGTCTCTTACTCCTATTGGCACTCCGCCGCCAATCTGATTAAGGGTTGAAAGTAACGGATTAAACATTTGATTGCTGAGTGCTGTCATCACCACTTCACCGCTTGAGAGGTGTGCGGGTATGCTGTCGGATGTACCTGAGCCTGCGCCTATAATTAAACCACCTTTTGCGAATTTTGACGTTCTTGCGAATTGTGGTGCTTTTGGTTCTTTTTCTTTTGATAATAATTGCCTTGCTTTTGCTATGTTTGAGAGTACGGTTGCTATTGTTGCGGCTGTAGCGGCTAAATTTCCGGGGAAGGGAACAGATTGTGCGGCTGCTGTTCCTTTGGTGATTGCCTCTGCCGTACTTAATCCAATATTAAACAACGCTATTGCTTTTGCGAACTTTGCTGCCTGCTCGTTTTCTTCTGCAAATGTTCCTAATAGTTCACTAAATGCGTTCCCTATTGCTTGCACCGATTGCAGTACAACTACGGTACTTTCTTTGAGAAGGATTTGATGCGACATTTCAGCGTTGCGAAGTTTTGCTTTGTTGTCAAGCAGTGCATTTGTGTAGTCGGCATCGCTTTTAAAGAGTAGTGCCTTTGTTTCAGCGTCCATATTTTGTAGTGCTTCGTATTCAGCCTGCGCCTGTTCGAGCCTTATTTGTGACTCCTCTTTTGAGCCTTCCATAACAGTATCTAACCGTTGCCGCCACTCTAAGTCCAATGCTTCTTTTTGTGCGGCGAGGATTTGTTGCTGTTTTTCTGCCTCTAATTGTCGGTTTTGCGTTTCGTATTTTGCTATTATTGCTTGTCTCATTTCCTCTGTAAGTGCGGTGTTTGACAGTTCTGTTTCACGCTGTTTTTCTAATTTTTGCAGGCGTAGTTGATGTTCCTGTTCGCTGCCTTTTTGTACTGATTGCAATTTCATCTCTATCAGTTTGGTTTCGTTTTCGATGCGTTTTTTTACTTCGTCATCTGATATTTTTTGCAGTTCCTGTTCTCTTTTTTTCTCAAGGCTTATAATTGTGTCGTTAATTGCTTGCCTTGCCTCTTCGGTAAGTTTTTTATCCTCTGCAAGTTTTTGTTTCAGGTCCTCAGTTTGTCGGGCGTAGTTTTTGAGGATTATTTGTCGTTGTTTTTCGATGCCCTCTTCCACTATGGCGAGGGCAGCGTCTTCGGCTTTGCGGATTGCGTCTCGTGTTGCTTTTGCTTTTTCTTGTTCGGCTTTCTGGGCTGCCTCGATTGCTTTTGCGATACGCTCTTTTTCTGCTTTTTCGGCTGATTTAATACGTTCCTCTTCTTGTTGCTGTGCCTCTTTTGATTGTATTATAAGGTCAGCCTGTATTTGTGCCTCGTCTTGTCGTGTTTGGATAAGCTGTTTTAAAGAGGCATTGAGTTCATCAACTTTTTCCTTTTGTTTGTTGTATTTATCCGTGCCTTTTTTGTATGTAGCAAGTGCTGCTTCATGCATTTCTATTTCATCCTTTTTTGCGTATATTTCTTTCCTCATTTGCTTGACTCGGTCTTGCGAAGCTTTAAGTGCAAAGTCTCGGAGTTCTTGTTCGGCTTTCATTTTTGCTTTTGCGATTTCTTCTGCCGTTGCGCCGTTTTTTTTGAGTTCGAGTATTTCCTCTCGTAGCCTGTTATTGCGGTCGTTGGATGCGTTTTTTTCGGTGTTGTTGATTTCGGATATTGCTGCGGCGGTTTTGCGTTGCTGCTCTTCGTAGGCTTTTGAGGCGGCTTCAGCTTCTTTTTGGGCTTTGGCGGAAGAGTTGAAGGCTTTTGTTAATAGACCAATACCCATTGCTAATAGTGCGAGGGCGCTAATAATTAAAAATACAGGGTTAGCCGCGAGAGCAGCGTTCCATAGCCATGTTGCGGCAGCGACGGCTTTTGTTGCTATAGAGCCTGTGCCTTTGACTTTATTTAAGGCGGCTTCAGCCTTTGTTTGTGCCAATGTTTGGTTGATGCCCATTTTTTGGAGTAATTGACCAGCTTTTAAATTGATGATATTGGATTTTTGCAAACTATTAGATATTGCCTGCAAAGATAAAAGAGCAGTTTGTATCGCTTGCAGTTTTTTCATTGTTTCTGCAAGTTTTTCATTCTCAATTCCTAATGATGCAATAGCCGATTGGTACGCACCCCAAGCTCCAGCCAGCCCACGAACACTCATAACAAGCGCATCAATACCTGCAGTGTTGCTTGATGCCGCCGTAATAGATGCTTTAACATTATCGGCTGTACTTTTCATTTCTGCAACTTGTTTATGCAGTTCTTTGTATTTTTCACTATTCTGTTCGCCGGCGGCAGCCATTGCTATTAGTTCATTAGTTAGGTTTTTGAGTTCGGATTTTAGTTCCTGCCCTGCTTTTGCATAATCCCCAACTGAGCGGCGGTGGTTGCCGAGTGCCTCTTCTTCTTTTTTTAGTTCTGACGAAAGTTTGCTAATATGTTCTTGCAGTTCTTTCCCTTTTGCTGCTTCTCGTTCTGCTTTATCCATATCGTCAAATTGAGCGGTTGCTGCCGATAAACGAGCTTTGAGTGCTGCGAGGCTGCCTTCTTTTTCTTTGTCAAATTTAATATTGTTTTTAACTTCATTTGACAAGGCACGAATTTTTTCCTGATTGTACTTGTATTCTGCCTTTGTTTCTACAAGTTTTTTGTTATACTCTTGGCGTGAAATTGTATTATCTTCCAATTGCTTTTTTAGATTTGCCTCAGTCGTTTTCAGTTTGTCACTCTCTTCTTGGAGTGTTACTATTTGCTTGATAGCTTCATCATTCCTTACTTTTATTTCAAGTAAAATTTCTTTTTTTTCCATTTTTTTTCACTACTGTCCGTTAAAAAAAAATGGGTAGTGTCCTTGCAAACACTCCCCGAATGATTATCTTTGTACTTTCAAAACTAAACAAAGAAAATCATGCACAAAAATACAAATTTTTCTGGACAGCCGATTTTTAATCAGCTATTATTTTTCGTTAATCGTAGAAAAATAGAGAAGATAGCTCGCAAACATAATGCGGAATCTTACGTAAAGAAGTTCAATACCTACCACCATGTAGTGGTGATGCTTTTTTCTGTGTTAGAGGGCTATCATTCTATTCGTGAGGTAGTTTTGGGCTTGTTGTCCAACGCTCACAAGTTATCACATCTTGGGTTGAACTACATTGTTCGTCGCAGTACTTTTTCCGATGCCAATGCTCGACGCAAAAGTTCCGTATTTGCGGATATCTACTTGGAGGTTTATAAAAATCACTCTTCAAGTTTATCGGACAGCTGCCTTAACAAGAGCGATTTGAAACGATTATACGCGATGGATTCAACCACTATTACCCTATTTAAGGCTATATTGAAAGGTTGCGGGCGCTATACCAAAGATGGTAAGAAAAAAGGCGGCATCAAAGCCCATACCGTTATAAAATTGGACGATAATATGCCCTGTTTTGTGCGTTATACCGAAGCAACCCGCAATGACCATATGTTAATGGGTGAAATTCATTTACCTAAAAATTCTATAATCGTTTTTGACCGCGGCTACGTTGATTATTCGCAATATGAACGCTTTACCAACGAGGGATTTTATTATGTTACCCGCCTTAAAGACAATGCGGTTTATCAGTCTGGCGAGGAATTCGACATACCTGATGACGCTGATTGTGGTGTCCTAAAAGATGAAGAAATAATCCTTTCATACGGTAAAGACGGTAAAGAAAAACATCGTTGCAGGCGCATAGCATATTGGGACAGTGAAAACGAACGGCTTTTTGTTTTTCTGACAAATAATTTCGAGTTGAGCGCACATGATGTAGCCCTAATATACAAAAAGAGATGGCAAATAGAGTTGTTATTCAAGCAACTCAAGCAAAATTTCCCGTTAAAATATTTTCTTGGCGACAATCAGAACGCCATAGAAATCCAGATTTGGATGGCAATGCTGGCGAACATGTTGATTTCATTGGTCAAAAGCAAGGTAAAACGTAATTGGGCGTTTTCAAACTTGGTGTCTGTGATCAGGCAGCAACTGATG
>Ga0099364_10015003_pt1 | contig 10246 bp, 7 predicted proteins | sample TergutTh196P3_FD_73070 | JGI IMG/M metagenome (GOLD analysis project Ga0099364, IMG submission 73070) | Microcerotermes parvus P3 segment gut microbial communities from Pointe-Noire, Republic of the Congo - Th196 P3 | ecosystem: Host-associated > Arthropoda: Insects > Digestive system > Gut ...
CTGACGGCCAGATTTTTCTTAACTCTGAATTATTTAATTCAGGTTTCCGCCCTGCTATTGATGTCGGGCTTTCCGTCAGCCGTGTCGGCGGTTCCGCTCAATCAAAAGCCATCCGCAAAATTTCAGGCAGAATCAGGCTAGACCTTGCACAATACCGCGAGATGGCGGCATTTGCCCAATTTGGCAGTGACTTAGACAAAGCCACCCAAGACAGGCTTTTGCAAGGCGAACGCCTTATGGAAGTTCTAAAACAGCCGCAATTTTCTCCGTACCATTTGGAAGATCAAGTAGCAATTCTTTTTCTTGCAGTGAACGGCTATCTTATGGATATCAAAGTAAATAACATAAAACCTTTTATTGCCGATTACATCTCCTACATGGAAAGCCAACAATCCGAATTAATGAAAAGTATTGCAGAAACAGGCGCCGTCTCCGCAGAACAAGAGGGCGAATTACGCAAAGCCGTGGAAACTTTTAAGGGGTTGTATAAGTTGTAATGAACCACTACCAAAATTGTAAGCTCTGTCCCCGGAATTGCGGGGTTGACCGTTTGGCAGGGGAAACAGGTTTTTGCGGAGAAACCGCTGTTTTAAGGGTAGGGGCTGCTCTAAAACATTACGGAGAAGAGCCGCCCTTGGTAGGGACAGGGGGTTCCGGCACAATTTTTGTCAGCGGGTGTAATTTAGGGTGCAGTTTTTGCCAAAATTATCAGATTTCGCAGGGAAATTCGAGCTCTGTCCCCATTCCGGCAAGCTCTGTCCCCACTCCGGCAAGCTCTGTCCCCATTCCGGCAAGCTCTGTCCCTGCTCCGGCTCTTGGAAAAGGGGTTTCCCCGTACGAATTTGCCCAAATTTGCGCGGCACTTAGGGATAAGGGGGCGGTAAATATCAATATTGTTACGGGGAGTCACGCCATCCCCGCTTTAATTGAGGGTTTTGCCGCCGCAAAAAAAGCAGGGACAGAGCTGCCTGTACTTTGGAATTCTTCCGCTTATGAGAGTGTGGAAGCGTTGGAACTATTGCGGGATTATGTGGATGTCTATTTGCCGGACTTGAAAACGCTGGACACTGAAATTGCCGCCAGATATTTTAATGCGCCGAATTATCCGCAGGCGGCAGAGGCGGCTATTCTTAAAATGATCGATATGAATAAAGTAATTATCCGGCACCTGATCTTACCGGGGCATTTGGAATCTACAAAAAATGTCCTGCGATGGTTTGCGGAAAATGCGGCGGACAGAGCGCTGTTATCCTTAATGACGCAATATACTCCCATTCCTAATCGCAGCAGGCCCATGCCGCAGGGATCATTAACACAAGAGGATTACGATACTGTAATGGAATGGTTAAGGGAATTCAATATTGATGACGGATTTTGTCAGGAGCTTGTTACCGGCAGCGAGTGGCTGCCGGATTTCAAGCGGTCTAACCCTTTTTCATCGGAACTATCGGTTCCTGTTTGGCATTTTACCAGCCGTACTTCATTCCTAAAGTAATGCCAAATCCGCCGCCTTCCCAGCTTCTGACAAAATCCTGAGAACGGAGACTTGTTCCGATATTAAACTCTACTGCTCTTAAATTAAGTGCAAGAAACAAACTGTTTATCCACATTCTATCCATGTAATTTATTCCAACTTTTACATGAAAAAGATTGCTTAAATTAAGATGCCCTGTAATTCCGCCCTCTATAGAACCCGGCTCTACATAAAGCGTGTTAACGGAAAAACCAAGCAATGGGGTTACGGTTAGAAGCTCTGTTCCAAACGGCCTCCAATTAGCCCAAAAGTGCATTGTAAAGGGTCTGTAAATATATTTGTTTCTGGAGAATGACTGCGGATCGCCATCAAAATTATTTACAACTTTTGGATTTGTTATATCTTCTGATCCGTCAATTGATGCGGAGCCTTTAATGCTTACGCCGTCTTTCATGGTAGCAGGAATAAAGGGTAAGGCATAAAAACCTGCCCCAACATCAAAATTTAAAATTGAATGAATTTCTTCTAAGCCCAATTCCCTGGACAGCGGATATTCTACGCTTGCAGAAAGATCAAATCCTGTTAAATTTGTAAACTTTGGAAGCCCGCCGCTATCTTCCATATCATCATAAACAAATGGCAGGTACATATCAATATCATATTTAATATCCGCATAAGAATTTGCACCATCCAGTGTGTATGAAATACTGGATTTTGCATAAGCCTGAGGCGTAAAGAATGTGGGCATTACAGAAACTTTAAAGTTCCTAATATGAAAAAATGCATTTGGCGTAACATTGCTATATACTGCAAAGCCAAAATCTGTTTTTTTGTCTTTTGCATCGGAAATTTTTGTTAAATCAAAATTTAATCCTGTAAAACCGGTTAATTGAATTTGTGTTTCTAACCCAAACCCCCATCCTCTTTTACTGTTATACTTAAAATAAAACGGGGTAACAACCGCATTCATCTGCATCCGAAAGACAGGCGGAATGTCGTCAAGATCAAAATTAATTATTTCAGAAAATATCATGTTGGTTGTTAAATAATTGTTGGCAAAATGAATATCATTAAAATAAAATAATGACATTTCAAAGCCGCGGTCTTGTATCCAGAATCCGCCAAGATCAACATCATCTTCCCAATAAAAATCATCTTCATCTTCAATTTCAACCCCATCTGAGGCTTCAGCGTCATCTGCGTAAACACAGGGAAGAAACATAAAACAAATAATTATAAATAAAATAAACTTTTTCATAGATGCTCCTTATATTGTAAATTAAAAATCATATCTGACATTTATATCAGCTTTTAGAGTTAATGATTCAATTTTAAGATCCCGTTGAACAGCAATCAAATCACCTTTTTTCATAGTTAATTTAATTTGCGGTACAAATGGGTTTACTGTATCAAGCTGTTTTATTTGATCATTAGTAAGATTACAGCCAAATTGTCTGCTTGATATAATTCCGTAATCCATTTTAAAACCACCAGGTTTATCATATTCTTCAATTTCCAATTTAACACCATGGAATAAATCTTTGTTAAATTTAATTGTAAAATTTGCACTTCGGATATATTCTTCCAGTTTGTCTGAACTGCCTCTTCCAAAAAGGTCTTCGGTATCACTGATTCCAAGATCTTCCGGTGTAAGTATAAATTCTATATCATCTTCTGCTCGTATTTCTATTGGCAGCATTAAAACCATTTCTAAAGAAAAGTCATAATCTTTTCCTAAATATTTAAGATCAATTTCTTTGCCTTTTTCTATAAATGCTTTAACAGCTGCTCCGCCCTCTCTTTCTTTGTCAAATATATCTTCAATTATATTTGCAATTTCAAAAACTATTCCGCCTTGCGGCAAACTTGTGCCGATATATTGATGATTTTTAAACTCAAGCCCGCTTTCTTCCGAGGCGTCTATTTTTTTGGTTTCACCAATTACTGTCTCATCGAATATATCCAAGTCTAAATCAATTAATTTAAAAAATTCATCATCAATATGCTCATCGCCATCTTTTACAGAAATGAAAATTTTTGCCTGCAGATTCGGAATATCAAATTTATTATCAAGCAGATAATCAGGAATGTTGTCTAAAGGAAGCTTAATTTCAGTTTCAACCAAAGTCCAGCCTCCGGTGTCATCATCATCAACTTCTACGCTTTTTTTGTAAATTTCATCTTTTACCGCATCTTTGGTTTCATTTTTTATAGTTTCTACAATAGCATCTTTTATAAGATCGCTAAGACTGGATTCGCTGCTTTGAACAGAAGCAAAAACACTTCTTCCCACTACAGAAAGTGGCGGACCGGAAGGATTTATTTTTTCGTTTATATTACCAATAATTTTAAGTCTAATAGCCTCAATAATGTCGTCTGCTAAATCTTCTAAAAGTTCTGACATGTCAGGCATTATAATTGGAATATCATCCGGTAATTCAAAGTCATCTTTATTATTTTGTATATCTGCAATAATTTTTTCTATTGTTTCATTGATATTTTCATCAATCAGTACAAATATTTTATCTATTGCTTCTAGGTCAAGATTTTCGCCGAACCCAACTGAAAATTCATCAATAAAATTATCAAGATACTCTTCGTCAAGAATGTCTGCTAAAAAATTTTCAATATGTTCTTCCATGTAATCTTCTAAAAGAATATCCAATTCTTTTTCTATTTCATTAATTGGTACAGGGAAAGGTATCTTTATATGAAGCAAAAAAGTTAAGGGATTGCTGATGTTTATACATTCTTGCATGGTTATTGTCATGTAATGGGTTTCGTCATTAATTTCAAATGAGTTTTGCCATTGATTCTGCTTTTCCAGTTCTTTAGTAATATAGCGGGTTAAATCTAAATTAATGCTTAGATTGTCAATTCCGGCTGTTCCCGATATTTGTAATGCTTTGGGCATTTCCCATGTACATCCAATTACTGTAAATATCAGTAAAATAGAGATTAGGGACAGTGCTAATTTTTTCATGTCTTCCTCCAAAAAGGTAATTTTAGTAATTTTATACATTTTTTCTGTATTTTGTCAATAAAAAACTGCCAACCTACTAATTTTCGTAGGTCTAAAGGCCTATTTTTAACCCAATATAGATGCCCACCCCGCCTATACTTGGTACATCTAAAAATTCCTTAGAAGAAACTGCTGCCCCAATGTTGAATTCAACAATTTCCAGGTTTAACAGAATGTTAGTGCCGGTCTTCCAAAAACGGTCTTCATAGCGGGTTCCTAATGATATAGCAAAAATATTTGCCAAATCCAGCTTTAACTGCAAGCCATATTCCGGGGAAAATGGCTCTATATAAAGCAGGTTTATGGAAAATCCAAAGTGCGGACTTATTGTAAAAAGATGGTTTCCAAACAATCGCCAGTCAGCCCAAAGTATTGTTCTAAACGGCCTAAACACCTTTTTTTTATCTTCTCCGTAAGAAAAATCTTTGGAAATATCCGGTTTAAGAAACGATTCTATTTTATCGCCTTCCAAAGTTATGTTGCCTGTCATTCTTATATAATGATTCATTGTAGATGGATTAAGGGGGATATTTAATAAATCAATACCAACATCAAAATCAAATAGTGCAAATTTTTTAAAAATACCTATTGCTCTAGAAAGCGGATATTCTACGCTTATGCTAAAATCTACGCCGGGTACTGTTGTGAATGAATTTAATCCTAGTTTTATATTATCAATATCATCAATTTTTAATGCGGTATAAATTTGTGCATCATATTCTAAGCTAAGATTTGATTCTCCCGTTGTGTCAAATGTGTAAACTATTTCCGGCCTTGTATACATTACCGGTAAAAAAACAGATGGTTTTATTTTTATTTTAAAATATTCAATCTTAAAAATAAAATCCATGGAAACATCCGTAAAAACTGCAAAACCGGAATCAGATTTTTCGCCGTCTGCTTCACTAAATGTGAATATTTTTTCTGAAAGTGCAAAAGAACCAAAAACATTTGTGTTTAAAGAAAGCCCCCAGCCGCCGCCTTTTTCAGTTCTTATATTTATAAAAAAAGGAGTATAGCTCATTCCGGTATGAATATTTAAACTGCCTCCAAGATTATCAAAATCCAAAACCATTCTTTCTTGTAAAAAATTTTGAGCCGTTATAAGGTTGTTAGATAATACTATATTTAAGTTATAACCTATTTCAAAAGACCTTTCTTTAATACGAAGATTAGTGTCCGGGAACAATTCTTCCGCATGAATGTTACACAGTACAAGAATAAAAATTATTATGGTTGATGCAAATTTTTTCACGCTAGAACCACGGCTCCGGTCTTACTTTTATTGGGAATTCAAATTTAGGCGCATCTACTACATACCTTAACTTTGCTTTAAAACCTAATTTTTCCAAACTAAAAACACGAGGAACAATAATTTCATCACCTTCTTCAAATTTAATAAAAAATTCAGGTTTAAAAGGATACACAAGATCTTCTTTATCTATTGAAATGCCTAATATTCTTCCTGTTATTGAACTTTCCAGATGCATATCCGGCGGATTTTCTACAACAAACACTGCATTTGGAAAAGGATTAGTGCTTAGCTGTATTCCCAGTGTTATATTTTCTATCATTTCTGTAAACGATTCATCATCAGCTGATTCTCTTCCAAAAAGATCACTGTCTCCTCCGCCCATCATCATATCAGTAAAGGGTAGCTCTATTTCCGCACCGCCGGGCCCTGCAACAAATTCACAGGCAAACCAAATTGCAAGCTCCAATTTAACATTAAGGTTGTCTAACCATTCTGTATATATTGTTTCGCCGCCCATTAAAGTAACATTAAAATTCACAATCAAATCTTCATCAAAGACTACTTGAAATTCATTTTTGCTGGGGGGCAAAGATGTGCCATGATATTCTGTTGCATCCTTAGAAATATTACTGGACTGACTTCTTCCAAAAAGATGAGTTTCTGTTCCTGTAAATAATTCTACTTTTAGAACATCAACAAAATCCGGATTAGCCCCTGAAATATAGGCTCTTGAGGTTAAAGGTTTAAGAGAGAAACTTTCTAAAGGGGTGCCTGTTAAAACAGGAGGCTCAATATCAATTGATTCTTCTGCCCACAACAACAATTGGTCTTCTGTCGTTTCAAAATCCGTCACACCAAGACCGGCAAAAAAATCAAAATAATCAGGAAGAACGGAACCAATACTTCCATTATAAAGTTCTATATAAATTACATAGGTTAAGATAGGTGTATTAGTGCATTTTAGCAATTTGGCATCGCCTGCACCGACATCAAATTTATCCAAGTCTCCAAATAAAGTTGCAAATTCAAAGTCTTCTGTATTTGCATTAAAACTAAGTTCAGGGGTTTCTATTTTAATCTCGATTTCTTTTGGCCACTGAAAGTTGTAGTCACACGCAAAAAAGCAGACCAACAGTAAAATGAGGAAAACAGGGATAAAATAAGTAAATACGGATTTCTTCATTATATATCTCATATATTAAATATAAGACATTTTTTCCCAAAATTCTAATGCTGCCGCCAGTAATTCTTCTTTATCTATCCCCCAATTCCGCCCAAAACGAGCAAAAAGAGTGTCCGAAAGCTCCATGAAGTTGCGGAAATTGTAGAAAACGCTGTTTTTGGAGTTTTTTAAGTGGTGACTGACACCCCGGTTTACGATTAGCTCCCAAAAACGGGCAAAATTCTTAATACGGGCTATGTCTGTGGCGCTCATTGCGGAGGTTTCTAGCACTTCATAGGGCGGCTCAGGGCTGTATTGTATGCCATACTCTTCATTATAACGGGCAATTGGAGCGCCGGGGAGCAGCTTGAGGATGCCCAGTTGAATCTCGGTAAGCTCTGTCCCTTTTTCTAGCTCTTCCCAAAGCCGGTCAAAGCCCGTGGCAAAGGATTCCATGTCCTCGCCGGGGAGGCCTGCGATTAGGTCGATATGGATGATGGCGTTGGTCTTTTGGCGCAGAAAACGGAGGGTTTCCAGTATTTTGTCATTTGCGGCTAGGTCGGGGGGTTGCCGTGGCAGACCTATTCTTGCGGCAACTTGGGGGTTGAGTGTTTGAATGCCGATTTCCAGCCGCAGGCTCCCCGGCGGAAAGCGGGTGAGTGTTTCTAACAGTTCCGTTGTGAAGAGGGTAGGCACCATTTCAAAGTGTACGGTAAAATGCCGCTCTTTCAGTTTTTCAAGAAAAAACTCCATTATGGTAATTGCCCGCTTTATATTTGCGTTGAAGGTTCTGTCTAAGAACTTAAAAGTTTTTACGCCACGGTTTATTAATATATCCATCTCTGATAAAAACGGCTCCAGCGGGAATTCTCTAACAGGGTGTTTGTCCGCAGCGCTTAGGCAAAAATCACAGTTAAAAGGGCAGCCGCGGCTGGATTCTACATAGATGAGTTTTTGTGATATGTCTTGAGTGGTGTAGAGGTGGTAGGCAGAATTAATTTCGCGCAGAGGGCGCGGAGAAATAGAGAACGCAGAGAAGAATTTATTGTTTGTTTTTTTTGTTATTATATCTTCACATAGATTTCTGAACTCTAGTTCGCCTTCGCCCTTAATTACATAGTCTGCATATTGGAAAATTTCAGCGTCATCCGGCAGGAAAGATACTTCTGGACCTCCGAGTATTATCTCTGCGTCTCCGCGCCCCTGCGCGAGGAATTCTTTAAGTAACTCCAACGAAGCAGCATGATTCCAAATAGAAACAGAAATACCCAAAATCTTTGGACTAGCAGCAACAAGCGCATCTATCTTTTCCCGCAAAGGTTGCCGCAAAGCAAACTCAATAATCTCGCACCGCTCTTCCAACTCCCCCAAATTCGCTTTCAACAACCTAAGCGCAAGCGAAGGATGAATCCATTTTGCATTAATAGTAGTAAGCAATATATCTCTATTCACTAATTGCTACCTGCTACCTGTTACCTGCTACCTGTTACCTGCTACCTGCTAAATAGTCCGGCAGTTCCGGTTTTCCATTCTTCTCTGGCTTCCATTACAATGCGTTCAACTTCTTGCCAGTCGTTGGCTCTTGGGCCGGGAAGATCAAGGTTTGTAGAATTACTGAACACAATAGTATTGCAGCCAAGTTTTCTCAAGTTAACAACATTTTCAGGAGAATCATCGATATACACATGAGCGCCAACTGCTCCCTTATCTTTCATAAAGCAAATGTCCCAATACGGAATGTCGTTTTTGTCCAGCCAGTCAACTGTCTGTGTAACAGTAGTACGATGAAAAAACTTTAAAAAAAGCCTGTGTGTTATTATTCGAATACGAATCCCTTGGCTGGACAGTTTACGCAAAATTGACGGAGCGTTCTTAATTGGTTCCATATCACGGAAAATGTTGCGCTGAGTTACCGCAAAACGGTGCAGACGGTCGTAGCCGCCGAACTCATCAATCCCCCATTCAGCAAGCCCAAAAGAAACATCAGGTGTAAGGGTTTCTAAAGGTTTGTTAAGCCAATCGGCGGCAATATTGCGAATTGCACCGTAAAAATCGCCAACTACTCCGTCAAGATCAACTCCAAAAATAAAACTGCTATTATCCATCAATATACCTCTATTGCTTTTCCTTCGACATCAAGATTGCCATGCTGCGCGCTTTAACAGGATACGCATCTTGAAAAATCAACTTTTCTTCATTTCCCGGCAGCAGTATATCGTTAGGTGAATGTAATCCTGTGTCAATAACACGATACCATTCTTTTTTTGCGGGAGGTTCCGCCAATTTAAAGGGCTGAACATCTATACTGGGGTTAAACATTATATAAAAGTCATTATCATCTTTATCCGCCAGTGTTTCCGCCTTGCATCCGTCAACACGCATTGCAAGCGCAGAATCTATCTTTTCCCAATCGGGAGCATTGCCCTTTTCATCAAACCAGCTAATGTCGGGAATTGCATTATAATTTCCGCCCCTGCCTGTATAAAATTCAGGCCGCATAAAACATGGATGCCGCAGGCGGAAAGCTATCATTTCTTTTGCAAACCTGTAAAGTTCTTTATTATGCTCTAAGAATGTCCAATTGTACCATGAGATTTCATTATCCTGGCAATATGCGTTGTTGTTGCCTCTTTGAGTGCGCCCAAATTCATCGCCGCCAAGAAGCATTGGCGTTCCAAGAGAGATCATCAAGGTTGCAAAAAAATTCTTTAATTGCCGCAGACGGATTATTTTTATGACGGGGTCTGTTGTTGCACCTTCATTGCCATAGTTGTAACTGATATTGTTATCACTGCCATCGCCGTTATTTTCACCATTATCTTCATTGTGCTTTTTGTTAAAAGACACAAGGTCTTTCAGCGTAAAGCCGTCATGGCTTGTTACAAAGTTAATTGAGTGAAAAGGCTTGCGCCCGTCTCTTAAATAAAGATCGGAAGAACCGGAAATTCTTGTGGCAAACCAGCGCGTTTCTTTTGGGTCTCCCCTCCAGTATTTGCGGACATTGTCACGGAACTTATCATTCCACTCAGCCCAACGGCCTCCGGGAAACCACCCAACTTGATACGCACCGCCGGCATCCCACGCTTCTGCAATAATTTTTGTAGAGTTCAACACAGGGTCTTCCGCTATCTGTTCCAGAGTAGGCGGATTTTCCATAATGTTCCCTGTTTGATCCCGCCCAAGTATCGATCCAAGATCAAAACGGAAACCGTCAACATGCATTTCCGTTACCCAGTAACGCAGACAATCCATAATAAATGTACGGACAACAGGGTGGTTGCAATTCATTGTATTTCCGCACCCTGAATAATTTTGATAATAACGGCGGTTTTC
>Ga0099364_10015004_pt1 | contig 10246 bp, 4 predicted proteins | sample TergutTh196P3_FD_73070 | JGI IMG/M metagenome (GOLD analysis project Ga0099364, IMG submission 73070) | Microcerotermes parvus P3 segment gut microbial communities from Pointe-Noire, Republic of the Congo - Th196 P3 | ecosystem: Host-associated > Arthropoda: Insects > Digestive system > Gut ...
GAAGCGAAACCAGATACTATGTGCGATGCGATTGCTTGGGAAAAACAACCACCGCAGATGCCCGGCAACTCGATTTGGGAAGAACAACCACCGCAGATGCCCGGCAACTCGATTTGGGAAGAACAACCACCGCAGATGCCCGGCAGCTCGATTTGGGATGAACAACCCTCACATATACCGGAACAAACGGCGTGGGAATCTCAACCTGCTAATATGCCTGACGTGGCTACAAGAGAAGAGTCGATCAATGTGCTCAAACCTCTTTCTGCCGACTATGATGGCGAACGGGACAGTGTGTATACGTTCTTTGAAAACTACGGCACATCTGAACCGGAAGCAAAAGATACCATCATCAAGGAAGTTGAGATGGCTGTCGAGAGAGAGATTGGTTATGAGGAAATACCACTTGAATCTACTCAATTTAACTATGGCATTATTGACCGCAACAAGGAGAATAACGAGCTTTACGATTTTGAGGAAGAAGATGAGATAATCGAAGAACCAATGCTCATCGACGCACTCAAACGATTTTCGGGGATGTTGAACTCGATATCATACCGTGTCATCCCGGCCGCTATCATTGCACTAATAATGATAATATTAACACTTTCTGCCGAGGCTGGTTTGATAATTCCGTTTGGTATCGGAAAAGACATTATTATTGCTACGGGTGTATTGATTGTTATGCTCCTGTTCGTAATGATGCTTTGCATTGATATCATTATAAGAGGTTTGGGCGATCTGCTGCGAGGAGCGCCGAATGCAGAGACTCTGTTGCTATTTTCATGCGCCTTTTCGATTATTTCAGGCGCATTTTCGATGATAAGAGGAGTCAACGGTTTCTTGCCGTACTGCACTGTTTCTGCGGTTTCTCTTACCATGGCGGCATTTGGTGAGAAGCTAAGCTTACGCGCAATACACGAAACGCTTAAAACAGCAATGATTTCATCCGAGCCATACGGGATTCAAGCTGAGTATAACACTGAGATTGATAAGTCCGTCTTAAAGAAGGCTTTTAACAGGACAGGGGGTTTCTATAGCAATCTTTTGCATCCTGATGCCGCAGAGACAGCATACCGCTATAGCACACCGATCCTTCTGGCGGCTGCGCTTATATTATCAGTGGTGAAAGTTGCGGTCAAAGGCGGAGGCGAGCATTTCCTGCATACATTGTCTGCTTTGCTTGCTGCTGCTGCTCCATTTTCTGCTCTGCTTGCTTATTCCATTCCATTTGGCATAATTGCCAAGTCAGGTCGAAAGTCCGGTTCTGCAATCGCCGGGTGGGGTGGTGTCGATGATATTTGCTTCACCGATGGAGCAAGCGTGACCGATGACGATCTCTTTCCGCCGGGTACTATGTCTTTTAATGGTGTTAAGCTTTATGGGGAGCCATCACCTGAGAAGGTCATCCGCTATACATCAAGTTTAATAATGGCTTCGGGGTCAGGTTTGTCACGTCTTTTTGCGGAGGTTTTGAAGTCTCAAAAGATGGAAGCGTCTCAAGTCAATGACTTTACTTGCTATGAGGGTGGCATCGGTGCCTGGATCAATGGTGAATATGTGGTGATTGGTTCTGCTGCGTTTATGAATCTGCAAAGCATCAGGATTGAAGATGATGACAACATGAAAAACGCGATTTTCACCGCTTTTGACAACAAGCTCGTTGCTATGTTTGCCGTTGAGTATATGCCTGTCAATTCTGTCCAGTCTGCTTTGATTTCGATGCTCAAATGGAGAATTAAGCTCTTTTTCACGATGCGCGACTTTAATGTCACTCCACTCATGCTCGGGCAGAAGTTTAAGGTTTCGCTAGAAGATATCGAGTATGTACAGATTAGGGAGTCATATAGTATTTCGGATTCTTTTTCCGGCAAGCATGGGCGTATAGCTGCTCTTCTTGCAAGGGAGGGGCTTGGTCCTTTCGCAGAGGCTATCACGGGGGGTAGGCTTTTAAAATCGTCTACTTTGATCGCTACTGCTGTTTCGGTTATTTCTGCATCTTTGGGCGTATTGTTTATGTTTTATATGTTTTGGAATGAGTCATTGCAATCTGCAAGACCGGGCAATTTACTGCTCTTCATGTTTTGCACGTTAGCCGCTGTGCTTGTCGTTTGCGGTTATGTAAGATGCAAAAAATAGCCTTTCCCGTCCAGCAGTGAACAGTTTCATCCCAAATAGATATTTTATTTGTAATTTTGATATTTCTATTGTATAATCCATTTTATGTAAAAGAATGAGGGGTCATCAAATTATGACATATACCACCGAAAATATCCGAAATATCGCACTATTAGGCCATGGGAGCAGTGGAAAAACGAGCCTTGCAGAGAGCATACTATTCCAGGCGGGAGTAGTTGACAGGCTTGGCAAAATCGTCGATGGAAACACTGTTGGCGACTCAGACTCCGAGGAGATTAAGCGCCAAATATCCATTTATATGACATCATTATTCGTTGAGCATAATGACTGTAAGATCAATATTCTCGATACACCGGGCTTTTTTGATTTTGCAGGTGAGATTGCGGAAGCATTGCGAGTCGCTGATGCGGGTATTATTGTTTGTAGTGCAAAAGATGGTATCACAGTCGGCTTTGAGAAGAGTTGGTCATATCTCACGGCAAGCAAGCTGCCAAAAGCAATTTACGTTTCAAAGACTGACGAGGAAAATGGCGATTTTGACGCAGTGTTTGCATCACTTCGCGAGAAGTATGGAACAGCCATATGCCCATTGACCGCACCGATAAAAGATGCCTCGGGAAAAGTTGTCGGTGTCATTGACATCATCAGCCGCAAAGCCTATTCCATAGATGCCGGAAAAAGCAAGGAAATCCCGATTCCTGATGACATGAGTGCTGAGCTTGAAGATTTGTATACTGCTGTCAATGAGAGTGTTGCTGAGACTAGCGAGGAGTTGATGGACAAATTCTTCGATGGTGAGGAGTTCACCGATGAGGAGAAGATAACCGGACTCAGAGCAGGCTTAAAAGACAAGTCGCTGATTCCTGTTTTTTGCGGATGTGCAATAACTGGGCTTGGCACTTTGCCTTTACTGGATGCGGTTGTTAATCTATTCCCGTCTCCGCTGGATACTATTGACTATGATGAGGAAGACGCTGAGATTGCGCCGGATCCAAACGGTTCTGCCTGCGCGATCGTGTATAAGACGCTCTCCGATCAGTATGGCAAATTCAGTATTTTTAAAGTTTTGTCCGGGAAAGTCACAGCAGATATGCAACTTACCAATACAAGGACCGGTACTAATGAAAAAATGGGGCATATTTTCAATATGCAGGGAAAGAAGAGCATTGAAGTTAAGGAAATCGTTTGTGGTGATATCGGGGCTGTCTCAAAGCTCTCAGACACAAAAACAGGCGATACGCTCTGCGATGTGAAAAAGCTCATCACTGCAAAGAGCATTGACTTTGCTACCCCATGCTATTCGATGGCTATAGCGCCAAAGGTAAAAGGTCAAGAGGAAAAGATTGCTACAGGTCTGAGCAGGCTTTCCGAGGAGGATTTGACCTTTACATATGTCAACAATGCCGAGACACGTCAGCTGGTCCTCTCAGGTTCAGGCGACATTCAACTGGATGTTTTGTGCTCAAAGCTGAAAGACAAGTATGGGGTTGAGGTTGTTTTGTCTCCTACAAGAGTTCCATATCGTGAGAAAATCCGCAAAAAGGTTCAGGTTCGCGGACGGCATAAGAAACAGTCAGGTGGTGCCGGTCAGTTTGGCGATGTCGTAATGGAGTTTGAGCCGGGCGATACCGAGGATTTGACGTTTGAAGAGAAAGTGTTCGGCGGTAGCGTGCCTAAGAACTTTTTCCCTGCTGTTGAGAAGGGGTTACGCGAGAGCATTCAGCGCGGGGTCTTGGCGGGTTATCCGCTTGTGAACTTGAAGGCTACACTCATTGATGGTTCTTATCACTCTGTTGACTCTTCTGAGCTTGCGTTTAAGCTTGCAGCCCAGCTCGCATTTAAAGAGGGTGTACCTCAGGCAAATCCTGTTATTCTCGAGCCGATTGGGTTGTTGACGGTTACGATTCCTGATACTTACATGGGCGACATTATGAGCGATTTGTCTAAGCGGCGCGGTAGTCCTGTTGGTATGAATTTGAATGCCGAAGGTATGCAGGTTGTTGAGGCTGAGGTTCCGATGGGCGAGATGTCGAGTTATGCTATTGATCTTCGTTCGATGACGCAGGGTAGGGGAGCTTTCACAATCGAGTTTGTGCGTTATGAGGAGGCGCCCATGCTTGTGCAGACGAAGATTATTGATGAGGCTAAGATGCTTGCCGATAATGAGTAGTTTTAGTTAGCGTTTTAAGGGGGTTGATTTTCAGCCCCCTTACTGCGCTTGTCGGAAGAAAATAAACGTATTTATCGCAGGTCCTGTATATCCTGTATATTCAGTGGAACTTTTTTTATTTATATTCGTCTAAATCATAGATGGCTTTTGCTCAAAAGCAATAACCAAGTAAACAGAAAGTGAGGACATAAAAATGCCAAAACAAATTAGAAGAATACTCATGCTGCTCATCGCGCTGACAATTGCCGTTAGCCTGCCTCTGACGGTATTGGCAGAGTCCGATCCATCGTCCGAACCATCCGAAAGCATAATGGAGCCGGTGGAATCCGTTTCATACGAGAATAGCATGGAAATTGCGATTCTCGCCGTGAAAAACCTTTTTGATATCGATGATGAGGTTTTCACGGATTTCAGTTACAGTGTATCCTATTCAAATTATGAGATGCGGGAAGGCCTTATATGGATGTTTAACTGGAGTTCCGACGACAGTTATGCTTTCGCTCGTGTCTTTGAAGATGGAACTGTAATGAGTTTTCGGAAGTACAATTATGCAGGGGGCTACTTTGGCTTTGCGAATATAAGCAGGGCAGAGGTTATGTCGATTGCGGATGCGTTCATGCGAAGCGCGAAACCTGATACATACTCCTATTATGAGATATCAGACGACTTTTATGTGAGCATTCATAGCAACGAATATCGTTTGAACTACTATGCTAATATAAACGGGTATTTATTTGATGCCGCTAGCGTATATATCGAAATAGACAAATTCACGGGTGAGATAGTGGGATATTCGACCAGTGTTACCGACCCTCGTTTCTTTAATTTTGAAGATACGACTAGCTTAATCGAGGAAAACGCTGCTGTTGCGGCGTATATCGAGAATATCGGACTCAGCTTGGTTTATAGGAGCTACTTTAACTATTCCGATGGAACGATAACGGTTTTTCCCGTCTATACCTTCAACTCATGGGGAGATAGGTATATCAGTGCTATTAACGGAGATGTTGTTGAGTATGTCTTTGATCTCGGAACAGACGCTATTGGATATGATGATAATGAAGCTAGTTTAATGGGTGCATCTTCAGCGGATGGCGCAGGTGGCGGTGCTTCGTTGTCGCCCGCTGAAATCGCAGCTATCGATCAGAACAACAGCTTTATATCGAGCGACAGAGCTCTTGAGATTCTGTTAGAAGCGATGGGGTTGGATGATATGGATATCGACTCATTCGATGAGAGGTATATCAGCTTAAATAGTGATTATATCAACAGAAATCATTATACATATAACATTAGTATGTATAGATTTTCCTTATGGAATGAACCGGATGCGCGCGAAGATGATATTCTGTATTTTTCCGGCAGGGTCGATGCTGAGACGGGAAGAGTTACTCAGTTCTCTTTTGAATACTATGGGATGCCACAAGCAGAAGATGGTGAACTCACGGAAGATGAAGCTGATGTAATAGTCGAGGCATTTCTTGAAAGTATAGCTCCGAACGAGTATCCCGCAACGCAAAGAGATGAGTTGTCTTGGGGGATTATGAGCGGATATAGTAATCGTGGGTTGAGTTATTACTCATATATCAGGTATGAGAACGATATTCCGTTTTCGGATAATGGCATTACAGTTATGTTCAATATGAATACCGGTAGGGTGACTAGGTACGGTCTCAATTGGTATGATAATGTCGAGTTCCCCGATATTAGCAATGTCATTTCGCAGCAAGACGCATTATCTGCCTTTGTTTCAGAGTATGGCAGCGTTTTGAAATATGTCACCGTTGGTGAAGGAAATGTTGCTCTTGTCTATGATTTCGCGGGTGCGTCGTATTTGGATCCATTTTCAGGAAATGTGATTGGTTATGATGGAGAGCCTGTGCTCGTTAGCAGTTTTGCAGAACCGGATTATAGCGATGTCATAGGTCACTGGTCTGAAAGCGTTGTGAACAGGCTGCTGGATAATGGTGTTTATCAGTGGGGTGGTGCTTTTGAGCCTGATAGGGTTATGTCTGAGCAGGAGTTTCTACAGTATCTGCTTTTAGTCGAGTCATACTATTATCGCCAGGATATGTCGGCGTTCTTTATCCAACGTGGTGTTGACATCGATGCTGACCCTGATCGGTTACTCACGAGGCAGGAGGCTGTCAGGATTATTGTCCAGTACCTTGGTTATGGGAGACTGGCAGAGCAGCATGAATGGTTTGTGTATCCTTTTGCCGATGAGGTTGGTGATGATTATAAGGGGTATGTCACTATTTGTTATATGCTTGGGATTGTAACAGGGAATAATGGTATGTTTGATGCCGCCGGTCAGATAACGAGAGCTCAGGCAGCGGTCATCTTGCAAAACGTAATTCTACTGAAGAGCGCGTAGCATATCTCTATCACAGGTCCTACAGGACTTTGAACTCAAATACGTTTTTATGCAATTACACAAGTAAGTCTTGAGTAGCTTTGCAACATGATCGACTATGGTATTAACGATAAAAGGAGCGCCCAACCGGGCGCTCCTTTTATCAAAGAGACTCATATATGCAGTTTTACTTTTTTTCCAGGGGGATGTCGCCGAGATTGACATCGATTGTAGCATCGACCATGTCAAATGTTTTGTATTCATAACCCTTTGCTTCAATGACGATATCGTATTTGCCCATTGCGAGGTCCTTGAACCAGAAATCACCGTACTCATCAGATAAAACTTCAACAGTTTTTCCGCCATTTGTGGCGCGGCAACGAGCACCGATGATGACCTCTTTATCGATTGGGTCATACACTGTTCCGGCTATGAACTTACCGGGAATATTACGGTAGAATATTTTTGGTTTCAACCCGGTTTCCGGCATACGAACCGTTGCACCGATGATGAAGTCCTGCATATCGGACTCCTCGCCATATTGCATTGCATCGGTGGGGCAAGCTTCGACACAGCGTGGGAGCTTGTAGCCATTATCGAGCAAGTGCGTACAGCCTGTGCATTTTTGGCAGATTTTTAAATCATCGTTTTTGAAAATCGCATCATATGGACATGCTTTCATGCATTTTCCGCAACCTACGCATTTTTCAGGATCGATGATGACAAAACCATCATCGCGACGGTATATAGCAGCATGGTCGCATACTTCCATGCATATTGCTTTTTCGCAATGATTGCACATATGCGGAATGTAATGGATTTTTACCTTTGGTATTGTCCCGCCGACATTCTCTATTAGCTTTACCCAGAATTGCCCGATATCAGGCTGTGGTTTAGCATACGGAGTCCAGTCGTTGCCCGCGTGTTCGTCTTTACACGATAGCTGGCAGTTGTAACAGCCGTTACATTTTGCAACATCAACGCAGATGACCTTTGACATATTATTTCCTCCAATAAAGTTGTTCATTGTTAATTGTTATCTGTTACCAGCCAGCCGTCGAGACAAACACCGCAAGCCTCATCAATTTTCCTGTTGAATGAATCAGGGTGATCCTCTCTCCATTTAGCCATTTCAGAATCTGTCACTTTTGCGGCAGCAACCAGGAACCCCGATACGACCATTCCCGTTGCATGTTTCGAGATGTTATTGCGTGGTGAGATCAAGTTGATTGCACCGCCGCGGTCCAAGGTTGCAGCATCAATCGGGTCAAATCGTGAACCGTGGTCAACGTAAATTACTTGAGGTATGAGACGTTCTGTGAGGTAGGCTGCGCAAAGCACGGTACCACGTTCATTATACACCTTTATGATGTCGCCGTGTTCGATGCCATACTTCCTTGCAGTCAGCGGATTGAGCCATGCCGGTTCATACTGATAACCATCTTTTGCACGGATTTTCATCGTCTCAATCTCACGGCTCCAAGTCACATCGTCGAGATTTGCATGGAAACGCCATCTACCATGGTTTGACATGCAGAGCAATGGATAATCTTTTGTACGAGTCGACGACAATGCCTCATCATGCAGGTCGCTTTTTTCAATCCATTTCGGATATGGCGGACGCTCAAGGTCATCAGGGAAGTGCTTTTCAATTGCAGTCGACGTGAACTCGAGCTTTCCGGTGGGAGTCGTCAGAGGATTATTCTCAGGGTCAACGGCAAATGGATTGAGTCCCGGTGGTTTATCTTGAATATTTGGATTTGCCGGAATTATGAATATATCGTTCTTATGGAACTCATCGTTTTCATCAAGATGAGCAACGCCGCTGCCTTGCCAGAAAAGCTCGATGACACGCTCGATAGCCTTGTCGTTTCCGGTGTATGCCATATAGACATCGTTGCTAATCTTCTTTGCTACTGCTGCGACGCACTCAAAATCGTTCATGGATTCCCCGACAGGCGGGCAAGCTGCGAACTCGTGGAACACTGATGTCAGTACACCGCCGCCCTTGTCATCGCATATATCTTCCATTTCAAATTTCGTGGCGACAGGCATTATGATGTCTGCGAGGTAGCAGTCGTTTTCCATCCAAGGATGCTGCGCGACGACGCACTCGATTTCCGGTGAACGCAGGGCTTTGACGAATGCGAATCCATCGTTCCAGCAAGTGACATTACATGGCGAGTCTGTCCATATCATGTGCAAGCGGGAGCAGCCAGGTCTCGGGAATACGTGCTTTTCCCATTGCTGCTCTGCAGGTCCGCAAAATGAGTATAACCCCCACCATTCGATGCTCTCATTGAGTATCGCTTGATGGACCATGCATCTGGGTATGGACTGCGCGGGTGGCGTGTCGGTAATTTTCATCAGTTCAGCCAGTTCTTCGATAGTGCTTGCCTGGTCACTGAGTTTGAAACGGCCTTTGCCAATTTCATCTTGGATTTTTAAGTTGTCTTCTGCATCCGGTTTGTTTTTTTGTGCGCTTTTGGCGAAGAAACTCGTCAAGTCTCCTTCAGCTCCATATGGTCTGACGATTTCAGCACGGTGAGGGATATTAATTGTCGCCTCGCCTTGATATGGCATCTGGTAGACAGGTGTGTGCAAGTTCCACTCAAGCCATTTTGCCTGGTGTACTCCGGGTTTTCCGAGTCCTTGCATTCCAAGGAGGATTGATTGCAGACGCGCCGGTTCGGTTGAAAACGGACCGCGTATGCCGGGGCCGCCGTTTCCGATTGTTATGCTCGTGACTTTATTCGCCCAGTCTCTTGCAAGCGCTTTAATCGTCCATTCCGGTACGCCGCACTTTTCTGTCGCCCAGGCGGGAGTTTTCGGGATTCCATCTTCTTTTCCAAGGACATAGTCGAAGAAAGGTTCTGCTCCGACCGTATGTGTTTTGACATAGTCTTTGTCATATGTGTCTTCCGTGAGCCAGACATATGCGATTGCTAAATATAACGCGGCATCGGTGTTTGGCAATATGGGTATCCATTTGTCAGCCATATAACACGCAGAGTAATTAAGAGCAGGGTCAACGAATACATACTTCAAGCCGATGCTGTGCAGCCATTGATTTAGGCGGCTGGACATATATCCATCGAAACCGACCGGTGTTGTTTCAGGGTCTGCTGCCCAAAATAGCAATAATTCCGCGTTTTTTGCGATATCAGGCCATACGTTGCCCGATGGTTGCATTTCCCCGACTGGTTCTCCGCCCCAGACGTTTTTTGATCCCCATGAGTATCCTTCCCAACTGTCCTGATTGCGCATTTGAATCGTATATCCGCCTAAGAGCGATAATAGCCTGTTTGCGCATCCGTGACTAGGGGCAACGTGCTTTCCTTCTCCATGCATGTCTGCTTCGGAGAGAACCGCTGACATCCCATATGTTTCACGCATACGCAATAGCTCGTCGGCTATGATTTGCGTTGCTTCGTCCCATGATATGCGTACATATGGGGATTTTCCGCGATTTTGCGGGTTACGTTCTCCTTTTGGGTCCCAGTCCACTCGCTTGAGCGGCCATCGGACTCTGTTTTCGGAGTATACGCGCTTTTTGTATGACATGTAGTATACTGCGGGGA
>Ga0099364_10015005_pt1 | contig 10246 bp, 4 predicted proteins | sample TergutTh196P3_FD_73070 | JGI IMG/M metagenome (GOLD analysis project Ga0099364, IMG submission 73070) | Microcerotermes parvus P3 segment gut microbial communities from Pointe-Noire, Republic of the Congo - Th196 P3 | ecosystem: Host-associated > Arthropoda: Insects > Digestive system > Gut ...
GGCGGGGCGGGGTTTTTTGTCGCCCTGCGTGTGGGCTTTTTCTTTTTTTTTCGTTTTTTGTTTTTTGTTTCCGTTTCTGGGACGGCCTGGGGCGGCAAAGGGCCGCCACTACAAGTTAATTTTCAATATGGCCTGCACGGCAGGCCGCAAGGGGTGATTTCATGCCGCGATATACTTACACGGCAGTAGATCTTGAAAATAAAAAAATAACTTCTGAAATCGATGCAAAAAATGACGACGATTTCCGCATGACTATGCGGAGGATGAGTCTTGTTCCTCTGAAGTATAGCGCTATTTCCGAAAAGCGTTCCAGCTATAAAATGAAGTCTAAGGATGTAGCTGAGTTTTGCCGACAGCTTTCCAACATGTTCTCAAGCGGCATACCGGCGGCGCGTGCGCTTGAGATACTCAAGGACACCACCGAAAAAAAGCCCAAACTCAAAGCTATGTATGAGACAATGTACGCCGACCTTATGAAAGGCGTTACGATGTCAGAAACGATGTCGAAGTTGGGGCGGGCATTTCCCGAGCTGCTTGTTAATATGTTCGCCTCCGGCGAAGAAAGTGGTCAGTTTGAAAGAGTTACCCAGAATATGGCGACCCATTATGAAAAAGAACATAGGCTAAACGGGAAAGTCAAGTCCGCGACACGTTATCCGATGATACTTGGCATCATGACTATCATTGTTGTGCTTATCGTATTTTTGGGCGTACTGCCGACATTCTTTGACACTCTGAAATCATTCGGGGAGCTGCCGCCTTTCACTGTACTCATTATGGATTTTACTGAGTTTTTGCAGAGTAGCTGGTACTATATTATTGGCGGGATGGTGCTGCTTTTTGGCGGGACGAAGTATGCTCTTACTGTCGCAAGTATAAGACTGACGTTTGACCAGTTCAAGCTGAAAGCTCCGCTTGTCAAAAAGCCGCTGAGAACAATATACACAGCGAGATTTGGCCGCACACTGGCATCATTATACAGCAGCGGTGTTTCCATGATACGCGCTCTTGAAATAACCGGCACGATACTTAATAATAAGTACATCGAAAGCCAGTTCCCCGAACTGCTCAAACAGGTCAAAAGCGGAGAGCCGCTGTCGGATTCGGTTCAAAAAATTAATGGATTCGACCGGAAGCTCGCGAGCACTGTGCAGATCGGCGAAGAATCCGGCCGGCTTGACGCTATGCTGGAGTCGTCTGCCGAGATGTTTGAGTATGACGCAGAGCAGGCGACGGAAGCTTTGGTGGCGCTTATGGAGCCTATAATGATAGTTCTCATCGCCGGGATAATCTTGGTCGTTATTCTTGCGGTCATGATGCCCATGGTTAACATGTTTGATCAAATTGGATGATAGCGCACAAGGAGGTGGGAGTTAATTTATGAATGTTTCTGTCTATATTTCATCAGAGCAGATACAGATGATCGGATATGAGGGTAAGGCCGCGAAGCGCTTTATAACTCATCCCCTGCCGGAAGGGGCCATGTATAACGGCACGATTATTGACCGTGCCTATATGGTCGAGTCGTTAAAATCGATAAACAACGACAACCCCGGTTTTTTCAAGGGGGAAGTCAAGCTTATTGTGGATGGCAGCTCTATTCTGAGCCGCAGGATATCGACGCCTAAGCTGAGCCAAAAGCAGCTTACCGGCTTGGTGCAAGACGACTTTGCCGACTCAATCAGCTCCGACCAGATAGTATGCGGGTACCGCCAGTTCAAGGCCGGCGAGAACGCCATCATGGGCTATGCCATGACAAAAGAACAGCGGGACAGCTATGTGACGGTATTCGCAGATGCCGACATTAAACTAAGCGCCATCCGCGTGGGTACTGAGGCTGTTGTGAGTTTTGTGGAGTCCAGAGCGGACTTGCAAGACACCACGATAGTCATAAACATAATTGACGGACTGACGATGCTCTCGATGGTTTTTGTGAAAGGCAGCAACTATTTCATATCCCGCTCGAGATTATATGGCGACGACAAATCCCAGATGCTCGGAGATATTCTCAACAGCCTCGGCGGCTTGATACAGTTCGCGCAATCGCAGAAGTTCGGGGATTTAACAAAGAGTTATTATATCGGCCTGAGCGAAGATAGCATCGGCCTTTTACGGACGCATAGCCCGCATCCCGAGGTTCTCATGGATACCCTCGTGGTCTATGACGGCCCCGGAGGCACTCCCCCGCCCGAGACTCATTTTTGCTGCTTGAATATCCAAATGACGGCCAAAAGTGTCAACTTTCTCACGGGGTATAAAAAAGCGAAGGACGAGTCAAAAAAGAGTTTGATAAGTCCAAAAAAGTTGGTGCTTCTGATACCGGTGGCGTTGGCAGTGGGGCTTGCGGTTGTATCTATCAACCTACTCGCCGAACGATCATCCTATGACAGCGAGATGGAAAGAATACAAGCTCTTATAGACTCTCCGGAAACGCGAGAAAGGCAGGTTGAACTTGGTTACATGAGAGCTGAAACTGCATTGCTCGCTGATGTGGCGGATCAGGAAGAAAAGAAAGTCGAATGGGAACTCAGCAGGGTCCCCGGTTCAAGCTGGCTTTTGGATGCTATTATCTTTGAGCATGATTTGGATGTCAGAATAAGCAGCTTCAGTTATAACGAATCGGGTGGCACTGTGAGTGTTTCTGCCTCATGCCCGGATTCCACCATATCTAATGATTATGTAGACTATCTTTACACGCTCGACTTTGTGCGATTAGTTGACTATACAGGTTACGGAGGTGGAGGCGTCGGTTTTGGCTTCAGTGTTACGATACACTTAATAGTGCCTGAGGTGCCGGAAGATGAGGAAATTGACGACGAAGATTTGGATATAGACGATTATACGGACGAAAGCGAAGATAATGACGAGGACGCAGATATTGACGAAGAAAATGATGATGAGGTAGAGTGATGGAAACTGGAAAAAAGTCTTTAAGCAAAAGAGAACAAGTAATGCTGTTTTTTATCGCTACGGTTGGGCTTTTCGTAGTAGTTTACATGTATGTCATCACACCGCTCAATGAAGAAATCGATGAGAAGAAAGTACAACTGGCTGATATCAACATGCGCTGGAGGGTCATAGAGTCGCAGCTTAGGACTGAAGATGAGATTCGCGAAGCCCAAGAGGAGGCTTTCGAGCGCTACTATGAAATCCGCGATAAGTATATCGAGCAGCAGCTAAACCATGAGTTCGGGCGGGTGCTGACTCTTCTCGTCAGGGAGCATGAATTTAGGGAAATGACTCAGGGTATATCAAATGTTACCGGTTTCACCGAGGGTGGCATCACGGGCAGGCCTGTTTTCTCCGTTTCATCGGTGGGTATGTCCATCGGCGGTGGGTATGAACAGTTGCAAAGCCTTTTGGATGGTGTCATTGAGATACCCTCGATGGGCATCCCGACTTTCAGCATTTCGCTTGGCGGACCGGACGGGGACCACGTTGAAAATGTTCCCATCAGCTTCAGGGTCATAATGTTCGATCAAGTGCGGATAGAATCTGAGCTAGATATGATACGTAATCCTCCCGAATAATGACGTGGCCGCAAACACATTTTCGTGCAGAGGCGATTATTAATTGTCCAAGTCCGTCCGAAAATCGGACGCACATCGAAAATATTCATAATTCCTTGTAGGGTGCGGCTTCCTTGACACGCCACAAAGGGGCTTCTGCGTTTCAAGCGGCGCGTCATGGATGCCGCGCCCTACGGGTGGACTTTCAATCGCCAAATTATTAACCAACTATTAACTCCTAACGATTATTTCTTAACATTTACAAAAACGTATTCGTGTATTTTTCACTACAAAGCTTGTAATTTCAATGCTTTTTGTTGATTTTTTATACTTTTCATTTCTGTCACAAAAAATGTAAAATGTGACGCAAAGTGTGACATGGCTGATGTAGAATATCCATAACGATAAGTTTTGGACTATTGTGTAAATTTTTAGTTAATAAATATCCAACTTGGCCTCAATAAGGCCATCGGCGGGGGGAGTGAGCATAAATGGTTGCAAAGAGAAAACGGCGCTCAGGTTTCACTATGGTCGAGCTCATAGTTGTTATCTTGATTGTTGTGATATTGGGGGCGGTAGCGACGCCCGGTATATTGTCATACATAGAGGCAGGCCGCCAGACCAACAGGATGGATATTGCAAGGTCGCTCTATCTCGGCGCACAAAACCAACTGACCGAGCTGCGTGTCACAAGAGGGCTTGACAGCACTGTTGGCATAACGAGGGAGAGAGATCCGGACAGCGACGATGTTCTCATTATCGCAGAACTTACTGACGGCGTTGTATTCCCAAAACTTGGGGTCAGCGAATGGCCTGATGAGGGCAACGAGGCGCTTGTTCACTATATCAGCAAACCCGCAGGGCAATCAATAACCGACCCGAGCAACGCGCTGATGGCCCGTTTGCTCAGCACGGTCATTGTAAACAGGGAAGCCGTGGACAGCGGCGCCATACTGATTGAGTTCAACATCGAGACCGGCGTTGTAATGTCTGTTTTCTACAGCGACAGGCTTTCGAGCGGCGAGTATTTCGGGTACTTTGGGTTCGATGATGGCATCAGAGAACATTCCGAGCGCAACATCAGACCATTGGCAAGCAGCCCGGTCCCCCTCGGCATCCGCGGCATGGGCGACGACGGTTACGAACCCACAGCCCGCAGAAATGACCGCAGGCAGGGCTATTACGGCGTGGGGAAAACCGGCCAGTTAGATGACCTAGGTATACCGATAGTGTCGCTGCATGACGGCTCGAATGTGCCGTTGGATTTGAGCGATCATCCGGATACTGCTATTAGGGACGAGTACAGTAATAAAGATGAGTTGGGCAATAATCACGAGAACAAAAATTCGTTGCACGCTGTTGTGACGATGCCCTCGGACATAGGTAAAGATGATTTCGATTTGTTGTTAAACGGTAAGCCTCTGCCTGACGGCGATGACGCCCCCACATTGGTAATGGGCGCTTCCACTGATGATGGTGAGTTCACCGCATATTACCTGATTCTTGACTACCTCAGGAGAGACGGAAGCAAGCGTAAAAACGAAAACATAAACAATATGAGCAGTTACTTCATAGATGACGACGGCAATATCGGCAGCATCTACGTGAGCGTGAGGCTCAGAAACGGTATACATGCATCGTCGAATGAGTGGCATCCTTACTTCGACGGGGAAGCAGACGGCAGCGGAAATTTCGGCATTGCCACGGGCAGGCATCTTTATAACATCCGCCATGCGGCAAAGAGAAATTTTGTGCTCAGAGACCACATCGACTTCTCTGACCCCGTTTCCGCAGTTAATAACTTTACCCCCATTGCCGACTATGACGACTACGGCAACTTGGTCGGCGGCTTTAGCGGAAGTTTTGACGGCAGCAGACGCTACATTAGAAACCTGTCCGTCAATGTACCCGGCAATGCTGGCTTGTTTGAACACATCAATAAGGGTGGCAGAGTGAGAAACCTGACGCTCGAAAACCCGAGCGTTGCGAGCAGCGGCGCAGATGCGGGCGCTGTCAGCGGCAGCAACGAAGGTGAGATAAACACTGTTTATCTCAGATACAGCGCAGACTCGACAGGACGGACTATACGCGTTGTGCGCCACACGGGTGGCATAACAGGCAATAACTTTAATGACGGAATAATCGAAGGTGCCGTGTTTGTTTCGCCGCTGCCTGAAGAACACATCAAAATCGGCACACAAACCGGCAGCGGAGTTGGCGGCATTGCGGGTGTCAATACAACCGGCAGAATCAGAAATGCCATGTTCTTGGCTCTGGCGCCTAAAGTTTCCGATAGCTTGATAGTTCCTATCGCCTATGACGGCGATATGCAAAGCACATACTATCTCGCCGGATCGCTCGTCAGACCTGATGAGGACGCGATAAATCAAATCATAGACATGGATAGGGACGGCTTCAATATGCCCGAAACTGTAAGTGTCGGTTCGAGTGTTACTGAGGATAGAAAACCGCGGCCATTGACGACATGGGAGTTCTATTCTTTGCTGAACCAAGATGATGGATTCACTTTAGATGGTTGGACAAAGCGCCCGGGCCTTACTAACCAGGATCAGGTTGACCCAGAGTACTTGGCAGCACAGAAACTTGTTGACCCCGATTATGCCGCTGAGTTCGAGAACATCTATCCGTACCCCTATATACCCCTCTGGTACAGCGCTGAAGACGATCTGCGCATAATACCCGGCAAAAGCGAAGAATGGCCTCTTGCTTTCGACTGGGTACCGAGGATAAAGCAGCAGTTGTCGTACTATGAGGTGACTGAGACAAGAACGTCAATATACGGCAGTATGGCCGCTTTAGAAAGCACAAACACAAACCTCGTGAACGATGGATATCTCTACAGCTTCCAATATGCGTCGGAACTTATGTTTGAAATTGGCGGCATGGAGTATGTACTTAGAGACACATCAAGCAGCGACACTCCCTCTTGGGTATGGGAAACTCAGGCTGACGCGGATCTGCAATTTACAAATCTCCCGGTATGGGGTGCATGGACATCAATAGATTCTGAGCCTGCGGAAAGCTATGGACTGTTTCTGAATAATAATGTTTTAGAAAGATTGTCCGAGGGCAGCTTCATCAACTTTGAAGTAAGGCAAGGCACTGATAATAGATTGACGTATGGAGCAAGGTTTAACCCGCTGTTTGCCAATACGGTAATCGAAGCTCCGGCAACAGCAACATCGGTGGTAAGCACACAGGTGGAAGCCACGTTCGGCACGGATGACAATCCATACAGCATACGCTCGCCGCGCCACCTGAACAATATCAGCTATGTCGGCGCAAACTCGGCCTTAAACTTCGCTCAAGGACAGGGCATAGATTTTGAGCGCTACTGGAAAGAAGTGCAGATCAGCGCGGGGGCGAGTGGACTGGATCCGGAAAGCATAATGTCATTCCCCGAAAGTTCCGTTGTCACGGGGACGTTCCAAGGGTTCTATGACGGTGACGGGCTTGATATAAGAAACGTCACGGCTCAGATCGGCTTGTTCTCGGTCATCGGCACAAGCGGCGAAGTAGGCAACTTCACCATCAACAATGCAACGATAACAGCACGCATCGGCTTCGGCGGAGGCGGTGTAACGGGAATAAACAACGGCACTATCAGCAATGTAACATTGGCAAACGGCAACATATCCGCAACGGGCTTAGGCAATAACAGCGTGGGCGGCATAGCGGCGATAAACAACAGCTTTATAGTGAACTCCACTGTGACGGGAACAAACGTCCTGACACCAAACGGCACCGCAGGCGGCGTGACCGGCACGAATAACAGCCGAGCCCTGATAGACGGCGCAAATGTCAGCAACAGCAGAGTATCCATATCAGGAACAGGCGTTGCGGGCGCGATAGCAGGTAACAATGTCGCGGGAGTTTCCGGAGTCCCGGCTCTGGCCGGCAGCAGGATAATTGGCTCTACTCAAAGCGATAATCAAGTCAGCGTAGGATCGGGCCGTTCCGGGCCTATGGTGGGAAGTAACGGCGGGAGCATAACGCCAACGCCATAGCAGCGAAATAATTAAACGCCGCAGAAGCCGATGGCAGTCGAGCATAAATGAAGCATATATGAGTGATAATTCGATTGCTGTCGGCTTTCACAAAAGACCAAAGTAATAAGATGACACAAGAATTCTCAATCCGGGCTGTATAGCAGTCCGTCAGGGGGGAACTAAAATGAAAAAGGGAAAAAGAGTTTCAAAAGAAAAGAAAGTGCTCGTAATAAAGATTCCCAAAGGCATTGTGGCGGCGATTATCGCTGCACTGCTTCTGGGAGGGATATTGACTGTTATAAACCTTGATACGTCAGCGAATCCCTCCGATACACCGCCTCCGGGTTTTACAGTAATAAGCACAGCAGATGAATTGAATACGGCGTTGCGTAATAATTTATCAGGCCAGTTCTGGTTGGCAAATGATATTGATATTAGTCATCTGGATTGGGACGGTGTCGGAAATACTCTAGCGAACGGTTTCACTGGTACCCTTGATGGGAACTTCAGAAGGATTATAGGTTTACGGAGCACTAGAAGAGGTACTGACATCAGCAACGTCGGTCTGTTCGGTTGGTTAAACGGTGCGACAGTGAAAAACCTTACCATCGAGCTTCATGAACGCGGAATATCTAACTATAATACAAACGGCTCAATAAATTATACAGGAGAGCGCAAAGGAGCACTAGCGGGTAATGCTTATGGCGGGACAGTGATTGATAATGTACATGTTATAGGTATCGCGAACGCACCACGGTCGGACGGTAGAGCGTCGGGCGGGTCTCCCGTTACGGGCGGAGCCAACTATATCTCCGGATTTATCGGTGCAATCAATGGTCCAAGTACGAAAATCACAAATTCGTCTGTAGAAAATATAACACTGTTTGGGTCTTCTTATGTAGCTGGATTTATTGGTGTGGCTTATAACGGTGCTAGTGTAGACAATTGCCACGTAAAAAATGTAAGGATGGAAAGCGACAGGGCAACCGCACTTGCCGCCCCCGACAATGGTGCATATGCCGCTGGATTTGTGGGAGCGGTGCATCTCAACGCCAGTGTGACCAACAGCTCCGTGGAAGGGGCAGTTGTTTCAGCTCGTCTCAATTATGTGGGCGGTTTTGTCGGGACTCAGTATGAGGCATCATTGACAAGCAATAACAGCGTTAACAACGCTACGGTAAGAACAAATGGTAGCTATGCAGGGGGCTATGCAGGGCAACAGCTTAATAGTCGCAAAGCGGAGAATATCAAAGTTGGAGGGGACAGAATCACACTCCCTGACAATAGCCGTGTCGATAATATAACAGTTCACGCTGGCTCCAGTTACGCAGGCGGTTATTCCGCAGAAATTATGCTCACCGCTTCAGTAGAAAACGCATCGGTACATAACGTTTCGGTGAGCGCCGGGGTCAATTACGCCGGCGGATTCAGTGGCGTAATATACGGCAACGCCTCGGTAAAAAATGCTTCGGTCAGCATTAGTAATGTAAGCGCCAACGGTTATGAGGTTGGTGGCTTTGTGGGCAGGTTGTATAACTCTGCCACAGTAACAAACGCCACAGTAGTAAACGCAACCCCCAACGCCCCCCGTCCCTCACCCACCCCGGGATCCTCCGGCTCGGGAGGTGGTGAATACACTGTGAGTTCCGGGACCGCAAATGCTGGCGGGTTTGTCGGGGTCATAGCCAACAGCGCCAGAATAACTGATGCCAAAGTTGAAAATGTCTCAGTACGCAACTCTACAACTACCGTTGGTGTTCACGCAGGCGGCTTTGTTGGGGCTATGTTTAACAGTACGCGTGTTGCAAACGTTGAAGTTATAAACGCCACAGTATACTCTGGCTATCGCGCTGCCGGCGGCTTTGCAGGGAATATCTATGATGCTGCTCAAGTATCAGGGGCCTTTGTTATAGACTCCAAGATAGCAGCCAGAAACGAGCATGCAGGCGGTTTTGTGGGGTTGACATACAATAACGCGAAAATATTAAGAAGCGGTGTGAGCCAATCCGATGTAGCCGGAACATTCAATGTAGGCGGCTTTGCTGGAGTTGCATACAATGATGTTGAGTTCTCAGTGAACTTCGCGGAAAACACAAATGTGCGTGGAACATATAGAGTCGGCGGTTTTGTAGGGTATATTTACGACACCGTAATACTTAACGACAACTACGCCAATGCTTGGACAAGGCCCGACCCCACTGCCGCAGTCCCCACTCCGGGTCCCAGACCAGGACTGAGCGTTTGGAAGGACAATGCCGGGAACATGATTCCTGCCAGAGTCGAGGGATCTGGAAACAACACTAGGGTCGGAGGCTTTGTAGGTGATCATTGGGCTTGGCAAGCAGCTACAGGTTTATACAGAAACAGGGGTATAATGAACGCTTACACATCTCTTCCGGTCAATAGTGTTACATCCAGCGGTAGAGGAGGATTTACAGGCCAACACTTAAGCGGTACATCAAGATACAGAGGCACAAGCTATTTTGACAACTTAGAGTCGAATACTTTTGACTCTCCAACTTCATCTTCCACTATTTTCGGAGTTGCCATTCCAAATCCTATTGACACCTTTCGCGGCATTAACGCTGTCGCGCAAAGCGATTGGAGGGGCGATTCAAACGGTGTTAGTACGTTGAGCGGCGGAGGTTCTTTCCCGCAGGCACGTGTAACTACTCGTATGGTGCAGCAAGCGACCTTTGTGGGATGGGTGTTCGCGGCTGATGGCGG
>Ga0099364_10015006_pt1 | contig 10246 bp, 7 predicted proteins | sample TergutTh196P3_FD_73070 | JGI IMG/M metagenome (GOLD analysis project Ga0099364, IMG submission 73070) | Microcerotermes parvus P3 segment gut microbial communities from Pointe-Noire, Republic of the Congo - Th196 P3 | ecosystem: Host-associated > Arthropoda: Insects > Digestive system > Gut ...
CATTATTGCGCAATAACAAATATTCGTACTTTTCATTTTTTGCACGCCAAAGCCCCTGCTCTCGCAGGGGCTTCAGAAAACGTGTTGTTTATGAAACTGTTAAACTAGGGAGGTTGACAATTTATACTATGCATTGTATAGTATAGTGCATAAGGAGGTATGTTGATGGAAACTCAGATTAAGAAAGGGTTGCTTGAGATATGCATACTAGCGGCACTGAAGCGCGAGAGTTCATATGGTTACAAGATCGCGCGCGACGTTTCGGCATGTGTCGCCATATCAGAGTCCACACTGTACCCTATCCTCAAACGGCTTGAAGCCGCCGGCAGCGTTGAGACCAGCACCGCCGAGCATAATGGCCGTCTGCGAAAGTATTACACCCTCACAGACGACGGCGACAGCAAGATCAAAGCATTTCTCGACGATTGGGAAGAAATAGTCGGCGTGCACCGCTATGTCCGGGAAGCCTGGGACCTTTGTCCCGAGCCACAAACAACACGAACTACACAAACTACCGAAGGAGGACCTACAACATGAACCGCGATGAATTCAAGCTCAGGTTAGCCGCGCGTTTGCATGCGCTGGCCGATGATGAGCGGGCCGAGATTTTCAGCTTCTTTGATGAATGCTTGGACGAGGCTTTGGAAAATGGCGAGACAGAGGCACAGGCCATTGAGAGACTGGGCAACCCCGACGAAATCGCCGAACAGCTTTTGGCTGACCGCGAGATAAAATCCTCTGAGCCGAGGGAAAAAGCTGCTTTCATGAATGTCTTCGACCCAGTTGGATTGATCGGTATTCGCGTTGAAGCGCGCGATGCCGGTGTCCGCGTGAAATCGTCAAATGCCAAAACCGTAAGTGTTAAGTATGATGTACATCAGGACGAGGAATTCAGCGTTAACATCGAGGACGGCGTACTGGTGGTCAGGGAGCGTTTACCAAAGAAATGGATGCATTGGTTAAAAGGCATATTCAGCTTTGGATGGGAAAACTGGCGCTGGTCAATAGAGTTAGACATGCCAAGTCAGTTTGACGGTTTTATCGATATTGCATCAAGCAACCATGCTCTGTCGGTGGAAGGGATGCATTTGGGCAGTCTATCGGCAAGGACCTCAAACAGCAAAGTAACAGTGGATGGCATAACCGCAACAGGTGAACTGAAAATTTTCAGCAGCAATGGTGTGACAAGATTGCAAAACAGCACTATCACCGGCAATGTCCACGTCGAGACTTCCAACAGCCGCGCTGAGGCACAGAATGTCCACAGCCAGGGGAACATGGCGCTGCAGACCAGCAACGCTCGTTTGTCGATCGAGGATTGCTCCGCCGCTGCTGTCAGTGCAAGAACATCCAACAGCAAAGCGCATCTGTCACGGGTTACAGCCGAAAACGAACTAACGGTAAAAACAAGCAATGGCTCGATCGAGGTCGGCGCCATATGTGCAAACAAACTGATCAAACTGGCTTCGTCCAATGCACCTATCATTGGAATGCTCAGCGGTAGCGCCTCTCAGTACACGGTCGTAACGCGCACAAGCAATGGTAAAGCTTTACCGCCAAGCGGCGGCAATGGTCCAACACGATTGGAGGCGGTTACCAGTAATGCACGTATTAACCTTGAGTTCGAGAAACCGTATAAGCTTGTCTTCAGCGATTCTGAATTCTGACTTTCAACTTCCGAATTGCACGCTTAGCCCATGAGCCATTTTTTCAAATTCCAGAATGCGTACAAAGGCAAAACATTTTCCTTGTCATGATCTAAAGACGTCAGAACGGACTTTTCCGAGCTATATTTACTGCAATACTGCCCCAGTGAGCGGGCACGGCTAGCTGAACCCGCTTTTACTTCGATCGGCACTATATAGGCGTCGTCCTGAACGATAAAATCGACTTCAGCCCTGCCTGAGCCTTCAGCCGTCCAATAGTATATATCTTCCTCATATATCCTTTTCAGCTCGCAGCAAACAAAGTTCTCCGCCATGGCGCCCTTGAACTCCCTGTAATTGCCTGTCTTATCAAACAGCACTGATGCCGGCAGATTGGCGACGCGGCGGAGCAACCCTACATCGGCCATGTATAGTTTGAAATACGTGTGATTGACATAGGCTGAAATCGAAAAAAAAGGCTTGGATATGTTTTCAATCTTATAAACAGAGCGTGTCAACAATATTATGGTGTTATATTGCTGAGCTGATTAGCAATATAACACCATAATATTGCGTCATGACGAATGATGCAATGTGAAAATGCATAAAGATTGCCCGAAAAAGGATTATTTGCATTACACGCTTGTCGTGTACGAGGGCGTAATAGACGATTATCCGTCTGCACCCTCTTTGCTTTTTTGATAGAACCGCCGTTCCGATAACCGTATCTCCCGAATTTCTTCAAGCAGACGCTCAAAATAATCCTCGTCAAGGATGCCGCGCCCTGCGGAGATCCGTGCGCGTAGTGTTTCGGAGAGGCCGCAAACGAAATGATTCACCCAAAAAAAGACTTGACAACTCTAGCCCTGCATTGTAGCATTCTGGATTATAGCACTTGCATCTTTCAGACTGTTATGCGTATGAAATGGGGCAAAATAAATTGGACAAACAAAAAAAGAAGCTGATGTGGACGATTCTTGTCGTCGCGCTCATCCAGATGCCGGGATTGGCCCTTACGCCGGGGATTAACCAAATAAGGACGACTGCTTTTTCAAATTACTCACTGGGATTGGTTCAGACAGCGCTCGCCCTTTCAGGCCTAGCGCAACCGGCAGCGGCTTTTTGTGCCGCTTTTCTCATAAATAAAAGATTTGTGACAAAAAAGGTTGTTATAATATTCGGCTTAATTCTTTTAGCGGCAAATGGAGTTTTGGCAATCCTCCTGAACACCGAGTTCTGGCACCTCCTCCTTCTGAGCATCGTCCTTGGCATCTCTACCGGATGCTTCATTTCAAATATGTTCGGGCTTCTGTTTGATAACTTTGAACCAGCGGAGCGCCAGTCAATCGCGGGCTATCAGTCCGCAGTTATTAACGCCGGCGGGATTATGATGAGCCTCATGGGTGGTCTGCTTGCAAGATTCATGTGGTATGGCGGATACCTTATGCTGCTCATCGGACTGCCCGTCGCTTTGCTTGTGCTGATTACTGTGCCGAACTATAAGGTTCCAAAGGCCCCCGTCACAGCAGGCGGGGGGAAGAAGTCTTCCGGAAAACTTAACCCCAGAATATACTATTACTGCGGCATCGCGTTTTTATTTATGATGTTTTACTCCGTCTGCGGAGCCAATCTATCGACTCATATTGCGGAAATAGGAGACTCCGCTACTACCGGCATGGCTATTGCGTTTATGATGGGCGGCGGGGTTGTTTCCGGTTTGTTTTTCGATAAACTCTCAAAAAAGGCCGGTGATTTTTCGCTGGCTTTTGGATTTGGCGCCGTATTTATTGGCTATGTGACACTCAGCTTTTTCCCAATGTCGTTGGTTATCACATTTCTCGCGGTGTTTTTGGTGGGCATGTCCCTGAGCATCATGTTGCCGCGATGTATATTCATGGTATCAACGCTAACCGTCGATCCGTCTACTTCAGCTACGGCGACGGCTCTTATAACAATTGCCGCGCCGTCTCTTGGCGGATTTTTGTCCCCTATTGTAATAACAAACCTGACATCCGCGCTTTTCGGAGAATCGACGGCATCGCGCTATAGGTTTGTTGGCATAGTTGCATTGGTGTTAGCTGTTATTATTGCAATGCTGACTACGCTTAATAAAAAGACGCGGCAAGCATGACGGTGTGCGGTACCGGGCGAACTGAGAATTCCGGCAATTACGCAGAATTCACAAATTATTCAAAATAGTATTGATAGTACACAGTTCCTGTGATATCATACCCGTTAGAAGGCCATACAGAGGGCCGCAGCGACCGCGTGGTGCGACCAACACCATCGCGGCGAATGTAGGGAAACGCCTAAAAGTCAACGCCTACAAGCACGGGAAAACCCGCCGCTACGACGTAGTCAGTATACCTTTTTTCGTGGGTACTTTCAAGCTGAACTTGTCGTGGTGGGATTGTGTTTTTCTTTGTAAAAACGCTGAAAAATGTTATTTTAAGCGCGTAGGCAAGGCTATAGCCCCTGCGCGCTTTTTATTATGGCCTTCAATAACCCGGCGGGTGGGGTTTCGATGACTTACCCGCCCGCCGGAAATTAGAGGAGGAAAAATTGATATGGCAATTATTAAATGCAGAAATTGCGGAAAAGACGCTTCTGACCGGGCAACGAATTGTATGTTCTGTAAGGCACCTATTCAAATTGGTGCACAAGAGGCACCCATGGGAAGAAATTCACTATTGGAAAATCGCGCCCCTCAACAACCTACGACTGCAATGAAATCGTCACAGTCCCAAGGATATGGAAGCTCCAATGGTAGGAGTACAGTAATAAAACGATCGAACTCCAAAAAAAGCGTGGTAGCAACAGCTGTTGTACTGGCTATTGCGTTAACAATATTCGTAGTGGTTTCATTTTTTAGGATAATTGATTCCGCTCGCGCTTCTATCAGTGATCCTATGAATATTCTAATGATCTATTTGTTCTTGTTTGCGCTAAGCATGTTGCTTTATGTGCAAGCTTTCGCAATTTCAAAATCATTCGTATGTGTTTGTAATGACCGCATATATGGAATAGCGGGGAAAGCATCCTTTTTCGCGACGCAACCTTTTGAAATCGGATTTGACCAAATCACAAGTGTGAAAAAACATAACAGTCTTCTCGTGTTTTTATTTACTGGTGGCGGGAATATTAAGATTGAATGCGGCCCGCATGTTTATAAGTGTTTGATAAATGACCCCGATGAAATAGTTAAGCTCATAAACTCATTAAGGTCTAAGCATTTCAAGTAAGGCTGTATCATATGAGGATGACTATAATGAGTATTCCTCTGAACATATGGCAAAGAGGAAATCACCGACTAAGATGATTGCAGTAACCCTTGCAATCGCAGTTGACATAGATACTAAAAAGGGATGCCGACAGGTTTGCTGCTGAATGCGAGCGTCATTATTTGGCGTCAAGGGAGAAGCGTTTTATAGATGAGTATAACTACTCGATGGATGAAATGCAAATGCTGCTTACTCAGAAAGCACGCACTAATAAGGAATTGATGGATACTTGTCGCTTTTCTTACCGCTGTGCGCTTTTGCGTTGGCGATTGGGTTTGTCAGCTTGATTTTTCGCAGAGATGTGATGCCTTTTGGTATGTTTACTGTTATCATCATGAGTGTTGTCTATTCACTCACCCTTACTCATTGGGACAGCGGCCTTATTTTCGCTTTTGCCCTCATGCTAATACGCAGCTTTGTCGCCTCGCTGCCGGGGCTACTCTTGACAGGCAGCTCTGAAATGCGGACGTAATGGTAATTTGTTTAGAGAAATAGAAGGAGAGATTTAAAGTATGAAAACGCAACTCAATAGTCACGCGACGACAAGGAAGCGTACTATATCGCTGATACTGGTGCTGGTTATCCTAGCACTGCTTGTGCCGCCTATTCACGTTACAGCATCTACATGGCGCGTTCACGGCGATTGGCGTTACCAAGACAACGGCAGCTTCGTTACCATATCAGGATACTCTGGGCTAGGAGGCGCGGTTGAAATACCGAGCATGATAGACGGAAAACCGGTCACGACTATTGGTGCGTTTCCGCTTTCTTACAACAACACTTCTCAGTCTTCACGCTTTATAAGCGTAACTATACCGAACACAGTTACGCATATCGGTCGGAATGCGTTCAGCGGCTGGACTGATCTGACGGGCATAACCATCCCAAACAGCGTTACATATATTGGTGAGGGTGCATTTAGCGGCTGTACAAGTCTGGCAAGCATTGCGATCCCGAACAGCGTTACATATCTTGGTCAATATGCGTTTATTGGCTGCAGCAGTCTGATAAGCGCAACAATTTCTAACAGTATCACGTCTATTGGGGCTGGATTGTTTCACGGTTGCACCAGTTTGGCGAATGTAACGATTCCGACCAGTGTTACGTCTATTGGCAATTTAGCTTTTTCCCTCTGCACCAGCCTAACAAGCATAGCAATCCCGAACAGTGTCTCTTATATTGGTGACTCTGCATTCACACATTGCACTGCCCTGACGAATGTATTGTTACCAAACAGCTTTACGTCTATTGGCAATCAAGCGTTTTCCATGTGCACCAGCCTAACAAGTATAACAATCCCAAGCGGCATTTGGTCCATTGGAGGTTGGGCATTTTCGGAATGCAGCAGTCTCTACGATGTTATCTTCGAGTCTGCAACACCGCCTTACATGCAGAACGCACATGTTTTTATTGGCACAAGAGCAGGGGCACAGGCGATTATCCCAAGCGGGGCTACTGCATATGGGCGGGTGGGGTCGCTTTGGAACGGCTTGATTGTTACCGATCCAAGCCAAAGCTCACACATCCCCGTCACAAGCATAACGGGAGTGCCAACGACTGCCACGGCAAGGACTCCGCTGACGCTCACTGGCACGACTAACCCGTCGAACGCGACTAACAGGGCGATAACATGGAGCGTGGTAAACGCCGGAACAACCGGAGCTTCGATCAGCGGTAGCACATTGAGCACTACGGCGGCGGGGACGGTGACTGTCAGGGCGACTATCGTCAACGGGAGGGCAGTTGGAAATAACTACACTCAGGACTTCTCGATAACTGTACTAAACGAACGAAACACGCTGGAACGGAGTGCCTTTGATCCACTCGTGGATGGATTTTCGTTTGTGAACTCAAGCAGTTCTTTTGGTTATCCAAGCGGATACATCGTGCCGTTGCAGCGATATATTGAAGTTTTCGGACAATCGACAGGAAGGGCAATGTACAATGCGCATAACAAACCATGGGGAGGGAGTTGCTTCGGCATGTCGGTAGTGTCAGCAAAGCTATATAATGAGAATGCGAATCCTTCGGACTTTGGCAGTCTCTACACATATCAAATTCCTACGCCATATTCCCCGTCGCACCCTGTTACTCAATTCATCGAAAGATCGCAAATATCGTGGTTCCTTCCCGGCGTTTCGTCCGGTAACTTCAATACAAACGAGCTTATCGCTGCTGTCGAAAACTTCGCTGCAACAGGAAGAGAACCGATAATACTACTCATCGACGCGGGATTGATCCCCATGACATGGTGGCACGCAGTTGTTCCGTATAGAGTTGAGCGCATTGGAGGCGACACGCGTATTCATGTTTACGAAGTCAACCACCCGGGGCAGTATTTGTACTTTAACATAGGTGCGGACGGCAGATTTTCCAGCAACTATCAATTCGGCGGCCACGAGCGTTTTATCAATCGGCTCGGGTTTACCCGATTAAGCACTATTCTCGCCGGGGAATCATCTATACCGGGAGGCCATATGTTTATTTCTGTTGATACGCCTAATTCACAAATCCTGTCCGCTGGCGGACGGTCTGTAGAATATCTTGATGGTGCACAAAAAGTAGAGCCTATGCCAATGAGCGGTCAAGGAAACGCATATACCGACTTTACAGCATACTGGCTGCCTGAGGGTGATTATACTGTAGTTGCGCGAAGCGACGAGGCTGTCAGCGTGGTTGTTTCTGAAGGCACTGATGCATACACGATCAACCTTCTCCCGTCAGACAGCAGTATCACCGTCGAAATAGGAGACACCGTCGAAATAGAAGGTGCGGTCCATGGCAATATTATAGAATTCCACGACGACGGGACAGAGCTTATGCTCCCCGTCACTGCTGCATCGGCGGTTGATTTGGCTCCCGGCAACACAGTGGAAGCCGGTTTCAGCGATGTGGCATCAGGAACATGGTTTGACAGCGCTATCACTTCTATAGCGACTGCGGGTATTGTCAATGGCGTAGGAAGTAACCGCTTTAATCCGCATGGCCAATTGTCTGTAGCGGAGCTCATCACAATGCTGATGCGAACCCAGTATGGTCGCATATCCGGCGGAAGTCCGTGGTATGCACCGTATATTGAGCAGGCACAGTTCGATGGCATCCTCTACGTGTCGGATAATCTTGACCCAAGAGCGGGAATAACCCGGGCACAGGCGGCACTTATTATCACACGCTATATCGAAAGCTATAACCCACGCTGGGCGAAGGAGCGCGTCACAAGGACACCAGTCGATATGGCTGATGTGCCGACAGAGTATCGCTCCGCTGTTGAAAAAGCGTATGCTTGGGGCATAATTTCTGGCGATAATAATAACAGGTTCAACCCGCAAAGTACACTGACCCGGGCACAGGCCGCGCAAATACTTTACAACTACTACAGAATTGTAGATTAGACGATTTGCAGTGGCATGGCGGTCTCGCCGAGAAGACAAACCCCCGTCTTTCTGTCTCCCAAAAACCTACAATGCAATATCGGGTCATTGACGCTTAATGCACGATCATTTATTGAGCTAACAATAGCGAATATTATGATAAAAGGGTGGGATTTAAACATGGCATCAATCAGTGAACTTAGAGATAACTTTGACGGAATGACCTTGGCCCAGAAAAAACAGTTCATCAACAACTTGAAAACAAAACTTCAGGGCAGCAATAATGCCGCGCACAAGCAGTTTTTAAACGAGTGCATTCAGAAATACAATGATGAAGCCCGTTTGGGAACGAAGTATAACACAGATGTTCAAAGCGTTTCACAAAGTACAAACAAGAGCAACAATACGTCATTAAGGAGTAACTATACAGAGGATTCTTTAAAACAGCCTCCTGCTAAAACAGCAAAAGGAAAATCATCGACTAAGTTGATTGCCACTATATTGATTAGCCTCCTAGTAGTTGGCGGCAGTGCGGTTGCGCTCGTATCAACCGGCATTCTGCCACCCCACGGAGGCAACACTGGCAATCAAACTCTGCCCATCGGCGATAGCGCAATGCATAATCCCACACTCTCGGATTCGCCGGATTCACTTGTAAACGACAACACTATCAATCATAATGAACTTAATCCCCCGCCAGATTTTCCAGAGAATCCCGTAAGTGATTTTGAATATGCTTATGATGAAGAGACAAGCGGCGTGGAAATTCTGCGCTATATTGGAACAACCGCGAGCGGTAATAATATAGGAACCGAAGTGAATGTCCGCATCCCCGAAGCAATACAGGGCTATCCTGTGACAAAAATTGGAGCCTATGCTTTTAGTTATATGTGGATAACATATGTATATATTCCAAACAGTGTGAAAGTGATTGACAGAGAAGCGTTCCTCTCGAGCAGCAGGCTAACGAGCGTTACAATTCCTGGCAGTGTAACAACTATCGGCGTAGGTGCATTTTATCGCTGTACTGATCTGACAAGCATTACAATAGCAAGTGGTGTAACAAGTATTGGTGTGGAGGCGTTTTTTAGCTCGGGTTTGACAAGCGTTAGAATTCCCAGTAGTGTAACAAGTATTGGCCATGGAGCGTTCGCTTCTTGTGGAAGACTCTATGAAGTTTATTTCGAATCCGCAATACCACCTACAATAGTTCGGGCAGCATATGGAGCGAGTCGTGATGTTTTCGAAAGGGTAGCGTCCGGTGCAATAGCGTTCGTCCCAGAAGCATCACCACATGGATTCGGAATTGAGGGTTCGATGTGGGAAGGGTTGATTGTTACAACTAGATAATTTGGTTTATCACCGATTTTCGCGTAACGCTTTGACATAATGAGTGATGATGTAAATGGTAATAAATTTAGCTTCCTACAATACAAGCTGTATGGGACATTATACATTTTCAGACGGTTATTGTATGTTTTCAATATTAAATCCGCAAGACATCCCTTACGCTACAGTTATAAATAAAAATGGTGATTTTATGTTCGAACCACGGCAAGGATTGCGTCAACTTCAATGTGGGGTCATGGTGGTGAAAGAAGGTGACGATTTTACAGATATCATCGCAGATGGCCCGAGTGTCGTTGTCACTGCAAGAATACTTGAATCGTCAGATGAGATTAGCTCGGCGCTGTTGGGGACATGGGAACTATTGGAAACTAACATGAGCGGCGTAATGGAAATTATAGAATTTCGCACCAATGGCGTGGGTGTCGGCTCAGTTGGTGCACATAGCGAGGTTTTTACATGGAGTATAAACGATTCCAATGAAATAGTTGTCGAACAACTCGGGGGATTGTTCAAGACCACATATACAATACTGGAGTTAAATAACTCAACGCTTTCTTACGAAGGAAGCTTAGCTGCTCTTGGGCTAGGAGTTGTGCGC
>Ga0099364_10015007_pt1 | contig 10246 bp, 5 predicted proteins | sample TergutTh196P3_FD_73070 | JGI IMG/M metagenome (GOLD analysis project Ga0099364, IMG submission 73070) | Microcerotermes parvus P3 segment gut microbial communities from Pointe-Noire, Republic of the Congo - Th196 P3 | ecosystem: Host-associated > Arthropoda: Insects > Digestive system > Gut ...
GTCGCGGAGCGTGCGATTCGGACATTGGTCTTGGATCGGATGGTGACACAGGGAGTTCGTAGTAATTGGGGTAATGAGCGGCATGAACGTTTTTGGACGGTATTGGCGACGTGTAAGCGTCGGGGACTGAATGTGTTGGCTTTTTTACGGGAGTCGATATTGAGTCTTCTTCATGGTTCTGCCTCCGCCGAGCCTATTCAAACCTATCAACGAAAATTGACCGTGAACGCTTGCAAAGAATTAACCGCAAAGTGTGCAAAGGGTTGCGCAAAGAGCGCAAAGTCCAATTTCATACCGTTTTCAGTATAGGCCCAGCAACGGAGATTGCACTTCAATCCGTCATCAAAAAATTCATCGTCAAAAATCCGTCGTCAACACGAGCAACTTCCGTTCCCCCTCGGAGGAGACCAACCAGACCGAATAGTGGAAACGCTGCGATTCATCCTCTCCAATCTCTGCGTAAGCCGCCGGTAATTTTTCTAATAGACTTTCAATCCGCCTGCGGTCTAATTCTCCTTGTTGTAACAGAGCGTCATATCGAGTGCGTTCCGTTCGGGCAACAGCATCGCCGTCAAATGCCTGTGTACGCAACTGCTCAACCCTTTCCTCCCAATTTACCTTCTCCGATTGCACCTTTTCCCATTCCTCACCCAACCGCTCGGTCAACGTGTCTTCCGTCCACACAACACTGTCCAAGGAAGCCGTTGCCGTAAATGGTATCGCGATCTCCTCATATTCAAATTCGCCGCCTTCCTTGGGCACATTTGCCCGTTGTGAGGTACGTACCTCTAAAAGGACTTGATGAGTTTCAAGCGGAGTACCGGCTAAATGATTTGGCCGCTCCACTTCAATCTGCACCCAGTCTCCCGCCGGTTCTGCTCGAATTTCCAGTTCAGCATTTATCCGAAGTCCCTTCTCTTTCATATAGGCGAAAATCGGCTGCCAAAGTTCCGGCGCAAAGGGCAATGCTACGACATACTCCGGCGTTTCTGTTTCCCTTCGACTCACCAATTCGGCAACCCGAACCGGCTCCGCTACTTGGGGAGCAAACAGCGGAATCTCCATTGCAAATTCCGGTTCCCCCGCAACACGGAACTGCAAAAATCCCAGCGAGGAAAGGAGTGTCTCGTAAAGATAGGCCCCCATCAATCCTTCTGGTTGCCAACCCATTTCGAGTCCCGACTCCGTCCATTGAAAAAGGAACATCAGCGTAGGCAGACGAGTCCACGTGTCAACGGCTTCAACCCGCCAGACCAAGTCCGGCAAAGCATCAGAGACAAAGGTTGTCTCGATTTCCACGTCGGGCAACTTCAACAGCGGAACAAAACGAAGTTCCAATGCTGCTGCAAAAGGTTGGAGATTTTCCAATCCTTCAAACATCACTTGTGCCGGCGGGAATATCTGCTCTCCTACAACATCGGGAAATTTGACGGCGAGGAATGCTGGCAACGTAAAATCTTCCCAAGATGAGAGTAAGCCTTCTCTTTGCTTTTTTTTGTCTTCTTCAAATGCTGTTAGAATCCTGTCGGCATCGGTTAAAAAATCTTGTTCACCCCCTTCCGGCTCCGGTTCATCCAGTTCGGAGAGGATGAGTGGTGGTTCCGGTTCGCCAGCGTCGGGCTGAACAAGATTTTCGGGCTGATTTCCCGTTGGCCGCTTTTGGAAAATACCGAAATTGCCGACCTGATCGACTGCCAAAACAAGAAGAAACAGCATCAACGCAGACATAATGCCGTACAGGACATAGAATTGCGACCGCGAGGAACGGCGAAGGAATGTTTCGAGCAATCCCGATTGCCGTTTCGGCAGGTGAATGGCGGGCAGTGCCGAATCGGGCATCTTCGTCGGCAACACATCTATTTTGCCCGCCTTTTGTTTGTCTGCGTGTGATTTTGCGTCGGCATCCGCAAGGGCGGCGGTATATTCTTCGGCATCCAGCGGTAATTGTTGCTCCTGTCCATTTCGGGCATAATCAACGTAGTGTCCCGGCGGTGCGGTTCCCCTCGGCACGGTAAGGTCGAGTACCAGATTACTCAAATCGCCGACGAGCATTTTGACCTCCTCCGAACCCGAAACTACTCCCTTCCATTGACAGGGGAACCCGTCGGGCAATCCCGTAAAATAGGTAGAAAAAGTCGTCCGCCACGCCATATAAGGGGGCAACATCGCCAAGGCTTCGACGAAAAGCGGCAATATGTTCTGTCCCGGATGGTAAATCAACACAACCGGCTGCTTCGTGAGGGCGGTCTCCGCCAAGACTCCTCCCCAGCCTGCATCGCCCGTCAATTCTTGCCACACCGGACAGGGAGTCGTCGGAGAAGCGGTAAGGGCGGCTTGCGCTTCGTTGTTTCGGACTGCCGCAAGATACGTTTCCGATTGCGTATCGACCGAACCCGTCAATGCCATTTTCTTCGGGTCAAGCCAGCAGTGCTGCCGGGCAATCTGCTGTCGGCGTGTCAAGGGCTGCGGATTCGTGAGTGTCGGAATGGGGCGGCCGTGAGTAAACCGGAGAAGGGGGCCATTCCATTCGGAAAAATGAAAGCCGGGCAGTGCCAGGAGCCACGCGGGACTTTCGGCAACGACGTTCAATCCTTCGAGAACAATGTGGTGTGCCAAGACATTCGGCTTCTGCTGGTTGCCCAGACCGGCATGAGAGCCCAGACCGGCATCCGCCACACGGGAAAGGACATGCTCCATTCCGCCGGGCAAGATAAGATGAGAATAGGCGACGGGACTTGCATTCGGCTCACCTTCAAGATGCCGATAACGGCTCAATGGGAAGAGGTGTTGAACGATACGCGGAGGAATCGCCGCATCCGCTGCCGCCGGACAGAGTCCGCGATCCTTGGGGTCAGGTCCCTGCGCAACGGAAGTCAATAGGAGTTCGTGTGTCATTGGGAAATCCCCCGGATTTAACCGAAACGTCCGGCTGAATGATCTTACCCGACGATTTCTGTAATTTTCACGAGGGTATAGACTTGCCGGTGTCCGGTTTTTCGTCGGGAGTTCTTTCGTCGGCGGAACTTGGCGACGGTCAACTTAGGTCCTTTGAATTCAGGTTCCAGCACTTCGGCAACGACTTTCGCCCCTGCGACGGTCGGCTGTCCGATTTTGACATCGCCCTCTCCGCTGATCGTCAACACTTCGGTAAATTCAATGGAATCGCCTTGTTGAACTCCATTACGGTAATCGATTCGGAGCCGCCGATCGACCTCTGCTTTAACTTGACGGCTTCCGTCTTTGATGATTGCGTACATAACTTTTCGATACTGCGGTACTCTGTGCTACGGTATTCTGTTGTGCTCTGTCGAACCTGCACAGCCGACGTGATTTTAACCTGATTTGAAAGAAAAACAAGGGGGATTCTATGGACGGGGGTGTGTAAAAATTTAGTGGGGATTTTCCTTTCTCTTTGCGCCCTTTGCGCAACCCTTTGCGTTCTTTGCGGTTAAAACAGAAGAGTTAACCGCAAAGAACGCAAAGGATACGCAAGGGATGCAAAGAAAAGGAGAAACACCCACTAAAATTTGACACACCCATGCGCCAGTCCCTTGTTCCCTTGCGGAATACCCGTGCGGTATTGCCCTTGATTCCCGTTCCTGATACAATGGCACGGTACAGGGTGCCGCCCTCAATGACTCCACAGGAATGACGGGAGGCACAGAACTAACCTAGTGAGGAAACTATGAAACAGCAATCTCGCAGATCATTTATCAAAACAGCATCACTTGCCGTCGCGGCTCCACTGGTACTTCCGGGAGCAGTGCTCGGTGCGGGAGGACGCACCTCTCCCAATGAAAAAATCGGTATGGCACTGATCGGTTGCGGAGGACAAGGCCGAGGCAATATGGGCAGTATGATGGGCTTCGACGAAGTCCAATACCGTGCCGTGTGCGATCCCGTGCCCGACCATCGTGCCGAAGCCAAAAGAATGGTTGACGGCAGATACCGAAACAACGATTGCACCGCGTATGCCGACTACCGCGAAGTCCTCGAACGCTCCGACATTGATGCCGTGATGATCGGAACACCAGATCATTGGCACTCCATCATCACCGTCGCGGCGGCGAAGAAAGGGATTGATGTCTATTGTGAAAAGCCCGAAACGCTCACCGTCGCCGAAGGGCGCACAATGGCCAATGCCGTCAAGAAATACGGGATCGTTTTTTCCGGCGGTTCACAACGGGTTCTCGGCGACTACGGCGACCTCCCGCGTTTGCTCTGGGGCGGTGCCGTCGGCGACCTCAAAGATGTCTATGTCGATTGCGGCGGCCCTTCCTATGATTGCGATCTTCCCGCTCAGGAGATGCCCGCCGGTATCGACTGGGAACTTTGGCTTGGCCCCGCCCCTTGGAGACCCTTTCATCGCAACCTCATTACCGGCGGCTATCGTCCCTACCGGGAATACTCCGGCGGCGGTATGACCGACTGGGGTTGCCATCGCTTCGGTGCCGCCATGTTCGCCTCACAAACGCATTTCACCGGCCCCGTCGAGGTTCTGCCCGACGATGGCAGTACCCGAGGAAGATTCCAAAGGAGAATAACCTACGTTTTCGAGAATGGGATGCGGATGCACCATTCTCCGGTCGGCGACATTGTCTATGCGGGCACCGAAGGGACGGTGGAACTTCAGCGCGGTGCGATTGTCGGCAGATACACGAAGCCGGAGACACGGATTGAGATTCCCGGCTATCGTTGGTTCCGCCCGTGGGAAAACCGGGGGATTTTCGGCGATTTCATCTATTGCGTCAAGACGCGCCAGCAGCCCTTCCGTTGTATCGAAACAGCACACCGGGCGGCGACCGTTTGCCACCTCGGCAACATCGTCTATTGGCTCGGACGGCCGATCAAATGGGATCCCGTCAAAGAGGAAGTCATCGGCGATCCCGAAGCGGCGAGATGGCTTGACCGCCCGAAACGCGCCCCATGGTCGGATGATGTGGCGTGATTACGCTTATGAAAGCCGGGAGCGTAGCAACGCGCAGCGACCGGATTATCTAGCCGGGAATCCGGTCGCTCCACTTCGTTGCGCTCCCGGCTCTCAATAGCGCAATCTTACGATTGCGGCTCTGTTAACTTCGCCAACTAACAACCCCCAACAATACCATGAAACACACACTTACAATTTTTTGCGTCGCACTCTTCCTTTGCGGCACTCTGTTTGCCCAAGAAGCAAACCTTGCCGAACAGTTCAATGAGCAACTGACCCGTATGCAGTCGGAAGATGCGGGACAGGTCAGAAACGCCCAGCAAGATTGGCAGCGAATCTGCTTCCAAGCCGGTGCGCCCGGTCAAGAAGAACGAAAAGCCGAAGCCGTCAAGTTGATGGCAGAGGCGTTGATGGCAGCGGCACTGGGACAGGACTTAAAGCCCTCCGCCAAGTTTTGGCTGCTCCGGCAACTCGGCCGCCTGGACAACGGCGACAATGCCGCATTGATCGCCAGGTTCGCCGCCGATTCGGAACGCATCGTCCGCGATGAGGCCATCGGTGCTCTGGCGCACATTCCCAATGAAAGAGTAGGCAGCGTGTTGCAAGCGTTGCTCGCCGCTGAAAATAATGCAGAGCAAAAGGTTGCCCTGCAACATGCTTTGGACTTTCGGGCAACGCGAAGAGCGGTTGATCTGCCGAAACTCGACGACATCCTCAAAGCCTTGGAGTCCGGCGACTTGGCGGCAAGTGAACGGCTATTGCCGACATTGCCCTGGTTGGTGGATGCCAAGATTTCTGACCTTCCGAATTACAGGGCGCGTTTTAACGCACTCACACCGGAAGCCAAAGTCCTTTTCATCGATGCACTTGCCGTTTGCCGGGATCAAAGTGCGTTACCGCTTGCGATGATTATGACGGGAAATGATAATGAACAGGTAAAATTTGCCGGTTTTCGTGCTCTCGGTCTGCTGGGGGATGCTTCGGTCGTCCAAATTCTTATGGCAAATATCCGCGGGCCGGGCGAACTCGGCGATACCGTCAGGGATTCGCTGGGACGGCTGAACTTCGATGGTGCCGACAGGATGCTCATCATTGCCTACCAGAGAACTGATGATAATGCCGTCAAATATGACTTGACCCGTGTGTTTATCCGCCGTGCTGGTGCGATAGCGGTTCCTGCCGTGGAGTCGGGTTTGAAATCGGAGGACGAAAACCTTCGCCGCATTTCGATTCAATACTTCGAGAACATCGGGCAACAGGCATCGATTCCGGCGTTGGTGGATCAGTTTCTTGTCGAGCCGAATAACGACATTCGCGGTGCCATTGACCGTGCCGTCGTCCGGATCGAAACTCGGCTGTCCGACGCTGATGGCCGCGGCAAGGCCTTTATCGAGGCGATTGAAAAGCGTGATGAAGCGGAACAGGTTCGGCTTCTTCCGATTCTCGGAAACATCAGCGGTACACAGGCTCGTGAGTTTGTGATGAACAAATATACGACGGGCAGTCCTGCCGTCCGGGAAGCCGCGTTCAGGGCATTGTGCAACTGGACGGATATTTCGGTCGTTGATGAGTTGTTCAAGGTGGCTTCGTTGCCGGATGACCCTCGTGCGGCGAATGCGTCGCGGTCTTATATCCGTATTATCACGTTGCGGGATGAGGGACGAAGTGCTCAGGACAGAATTGATTACCTCGAAAAGGCGATGAGTGTTGCCCGAACGGACGAAAACAGGAATTTCCTGCTTTCACGTCTTGGTGATTCTCGTAGCATTGAGGCGTTCCGTTTTGCGGTCAAGTACATTGACGAATCGGCACTTGACCAAGCGGTATGCCGTGCGATTGTCGATATGGTGAATGATCATGGTTTTCACATGCGGCATCGGGCGGAAATCGAGCCCTTCCTCGACAAGGTGATAGAAAAATCGCGGGACAATGGGCATGTTGACCGTGCCAGACGGTATAAAGAGCGGTAGGAAAGGGTTGTTGGTTAAGGGAACCTCTAAAAATCAATTTTTTGCGTCCTTTGCGTACATTGCGGTTAGTTCTTTTTGACCGCAGGGGACGCAAAGGAATACGCAAAGGGCGCAAAGAAAAAATTTTGTTCACCACAAAAAAAACGGTTAATGGTCAATGACGAATCATTGACCATTAACCCGCTATCAACTGCGGGCAAGCCCGCACGCTAACAATGAACAACAATTCTTACCAACGAACCGCTCCGCCGACGTGGCCCGTGTGCTGGACACCGCCCGCTCGATCTACCACTGCCTGTAAATCATAACCGCCGAAGACCGTAAAGTTGCTGCCCAACTTCAAATCGCCGCCGACATTGAAATTCAACAACTGACCGCCCATCTTCGTGCCATAAGCAGGAAGTGTGATGGGTTCCATTCCGCCAATGTCGCCAGAAATGCGCGTTTGATACGACTGATTCCGCACATCCACCGCGTATGATAAGCCCGTGTTGAGTGCCGCACGCTTGCCCTGCAAACGGAGGTCAATGCCCGGACGGAAGAAGACCTGATTCGTCGTGGTCTTGCCGTAGGTCAAACTCGGATTCGCACCCGCTTCTACAGGCAATTCAGACGCACTGCCCAAATGCATGGAGTAGAAATCAATGGCCGCAAAGGGACGAAGGCTCCAAGCACCCCCATGGAAACGCTTGCCGTATTCAAGGTTGATTTCGTGAGTACGGCCCTTGAAGTCGCTCGTGAAAGTTTCACCCCAGTAGGTACGGCTCATATCGAACTTCTGCTGACCGTAGTTGTAGACGAAACGGACATCGGCCCCATTCTGGAGCACCCGGGCGGCATAGAAACCGCCGTACATATCTTCCGAGTCGATGCGGCCGCTGGTAGCATCGAAGGCACCTCCATTCGGACGCTCCGCCCTGCCGTCTTCGTAGCCGAAAATGACACCGAACTGGCTTCGGTTCGTGCGGTAAAGTTCCGTACCGAGTTGCACCCCATTGCTGAGGATGTCCCAGTCGCCGTAGGTATTGCCGCGGCCGACATAGTTGATCCACGCATTGCGTGCGGCGGATCGGGGAAGGCCGCTAACCCCTGTGCCGCAGGGATCACAGGGGTTCGCCGCGATGGGCTCGCACGGGTCGCACCATTGACCGCGATAGCCGTTGCCTGCGCGACGCTCTGCCGAAATGAATCGGTCTCGAACCATGTTGTAACCGGTGAGCCGATTGTGGATCATTCCTGCCGCAAAGAACTCGTCTTGCAAGTTCGCTTCGTTCAAGCGGACTGCTTCGATACCGACTCGTTCACCGCCAACAATTTCCCACTCGTAGCCGGTGAAGATACCCCGATTGAGAAGTTGGACACTGTCGTCGGCAGCAATAGTCAGTACCGATCCCAAATAGCCTTCATCCAGGTCTCCACCGGCGATGATGGTGACGTTGCCTGTGGCTTCCGAGCCAGTGCCGCTTATTGTAGTATTGGCGAAGTTTAGTCCGAGCACCACTTCTCCGCTGTCGCCAGCATCAATGAAGAGATCTTCGCCAACATTCAATGAATTAAAACTTGCGAAGATTTTACCGTCTTCGATGTCGTACATGGAGCCATCGGCATCAATGATGAGATCGTCGCCAACCGTCAATGTATCAATGAAGACGTTGAGGGTTGTGTTGTCCACTGACTCAAAAAAAGCGCTAGCGGTGACGTTCACGTTGCCTGCTTTGAACGTTCCGCCGTAGGCGATGCCGTTCCCGAAATCGTAACCGCCAACGTTGAGTTCGTCGCCGACAATGATGTCGTTTTCGGTGGAGAAGGTGTAGCCCATGAGGTTGAGACCGAGCCAGCCTCCGGTGTGGATCGCCGCTGTCTCATTGTTAGCAACGGCAGTGGCGGTGGCTTTGATATTGACATCGCCGTCGAGTTCGATGGCGGCATCGTTTCCGACCAAAACACCGACTGCCGCATAACCGCCTAACTCCCCTGCTTCCGCATTATGAGATCCCTTAACGTTAATGTTGCCTTTCAGCACGAGTTCGTCCGCATCTGCTAATGTGTTCAAGCTGCCGTTCTTATCCGCCTGACCGATGAAAATACCGGCGGCACGCCAATCTCCGGTAACATCAATTTGTCCGACTTCGACTCTGCCCTCTGCACTGTCCCACATTGTGATACCCAGTGCCATAGGACCATTCACGTCAATGCTGCCCACTGTGAGCAAGCTGCCGGTTTCGGTTCCGCCGAAGAGTTCCAGCCCCGTCGCGTAACCGGTGCCGATTTCCCCTGTCGCCTTAATGCTTCCGATGGAAACTTCGCTTGTTGCGAGGAGTTTTCCCGCCAAAAAACCGGTGGCTCCATAGGCGATGTTATCGACAGTGGACGTAACCTTGATGGTGCCTGTGATGTCGATGATGCCAGAGATGTCGGCGGCATTGTTCCCCTGAGAAGTGTCATAAAATGCGGCACCGAAAGCATCGCCGCTTGCGTTTACCACGGTAATGCTGTTTCCTTTTACGAAGCCGTCAAAACCATCAGTAGTGCTTTGGAAGCGGAATCCATTGAATTGAGCACCGATGACGGGAGTCGCGTTGCTATGCAGAATGACGAGATCGCCAAACGGACTTAATTCATTAGTCCAATCCTTGTCGCCGGTGCTGATGACGGCAACTCTGTCGGTACCAGCAGCGGGTGTAACGACAATGTATTCGTCACCGAATTCGGGCGAGACTGCCACACCCGCGCCGAAGCTAGCCAAAGGCACATTATTGCCTTCTTTGTCAACGGCAGTTGGTTGTGCCATCGCCGGAGCGGCGAATAGCAATGCGCCCAGCAACGCACTGGGCAGTAGTAATCTTTTCTTTCTCATTTTTGCTTGTTCCTTTCTTGCATTGAGTGAAGGAGTTTTTGACCATCCGCCCTTGCGTTTCTTGCGGTTAAAGTTTACAGAGCCCGGTGCGGGAGCACCGGTTTTTTTGTTGCCGGAGCTTCCGCTCCGGGCTCTGTGAACCGGTTCTGTAAACTTTTTTAACCGCCAAGGGTGCAAGGGCGTGTTAAGGTGTTCTCCGTTTCGGGCTCATGGATTTCCCGGCCAATAGGGGAGCAACGACCGTCTTGTGAAAGGAAAAAAACAAAATCCAGCAAGACAGCACATTGCCCCCCGATGGGCAGAAAATCCCTGAGCGGACGCGGAGACATACTTCGAGGGAACAGCGCACACGGTCAGAATAGCCGCGAAATGCGGCAGACAAGAAGGGCGTTTCGGAACTGTCAGGTTCCTACATTTTACCCAGTCGCCCCCCCCCCCCCCAACCTAACATGGGGGGGGGGTATTTGAAAATTTTAAGGAGCATTTTGA
>Ga0099364_10015008_pt1 | contig 10245 bp, 9 predicted proteins | sample TergutTh196P3_FD_73070 | JGI IMG/M metagenome (GOLD analysis project Ga0099364, IMG submission 73070) | Microcerotermes parvus P3 segment gut microbial communities from Pointe-Noire, Republic of the Congo - Th196 P3 | ecosystem: Host-associated > Arthropoda: Insects > Digestive system > Gut ...
AACGGACACGGCGACTGAACTCTACGGTTCCGTTGATCCGCAGACGCAGCGGGTGGCGTTCAAGGCGAAGGGAAACGATTCGGTGATTGCAGAGTGTGGACTTTGGAATCTAACGCAGGACAGCGTGCCGATGCTTGTTCATTTTGACCAGAACCGGACGGAAGGAAGAACGCTGATTCGTTTGACCAATGAAGAGTAAGATACGGAATCAAAAAAACCGGTGCTGCCGCACCGGGCTCTGTGAACGCAAACCGCTCCGGTTGGGCGGAGCGGCTAACAACGCAATTTTACGATTGCGGCTCTGACCTATCTATCCTTTCCACGAATCGGTCAAACAGGAACGCGGTATCGAGCGGTCCGCCGCGTGCCTCCGGGTGAAATTGCACAGAAAACGAATTGCCGAAATCCAAACCCTCGCAAGAACCGTCGTTGACATTGACAAACGAACTGTCTTCCGCAATCACTTCGTAACCATGATTCTGACTGGTAATGTACACGCTTCCCGTCGCCAATTCCTTCACCGGCTGATTGGCACCCCGATGACCAAATTTGAGTTTTCGTGTTGAATAACCATTCGCCAGTGCCAAAAATTGATGTCCCAAACAGATACCGAAAATGGGAACGCTGCTCTTTTGCAGAACCTTAATCGTTTCGATAATCCCCTTGTTACCGGAATCAGCAGGGTCGCCGGGACCATTACTCAACATGATACCGTCCGGATTGGTTTGCAGGATTGCCTGTGCCGATGTGTCGTGCGGAAACGTCCAGACTTCACAATTCCGTGCCATCAGTGCATCGGCAATGCCTTGCTTTGCGCCGAAATCCATCAATGCTATCCGACGCTGCGGATTACCGTTTCCTGTTTTCATAACACTACGTGAGGAAACAGCGGCAACCGCATTGCGAAGAGAATGACTGCGTGCGTCGTTAGGGTCGGCTTCCGTCGGCGGTGTCGTTGTGATTTTTCCGTTCATCACGCCGTTTTCTCGGATAATTTTTGTGAGAGCCCGAGTGTCAATGCCGCTCAATCCGATGATCCCGCGTTCCTTCAAAAAAGTGTCGAGATCGCCTTCGCTTCGAAAATTGGAGGGATGTTGGCACGGATGTTTAACGATGTAACCTTTCGCCGCAATGGATCGGCACTCAAAATCGGAAGGAATGACACCGTAGTTGCCGATAAGGGGAAACGTCTGGAGAACGATTTGACCATAGTAACTGGGATCGGTGAGGGTTTCCAAGTAACCGGTCATCCCGGTGGTAAAAACGATTTCGCCGGTAATGTTTCCGTGCATTCCGAAGGGTTTTCCCTCGAAGGTTACGCCGTTTTCTAAAATCAAATATGCTTTCATAAACAAGTTTCTCCTATTCGACAGCGGCTCCATTCCAATAGATTTCCTCTGCGCTGAGGTCGATGTCATCGTTCCATACAATTCCGTATCCGCCGGGAGCGACGTGTACTGCCGTTTGCAGTGCCGGATGACGAAATAACAGCGAAAATTCGGGACGATGTTCCCAGCGGCGCAGGTCGTATTCTCGCACTGCACCATCGACGAAGACCGCTCGCAGCCGAAACGGCTCGACGACAGATATTGTATCAATGCAATGAAAAACAGGTTGCGTCATAGTCATATTTTGTTCCCGATAGCATTACTCCAAGCCGGGCAGTTGAATGAATTCTTGCGTATCCCACATCGTTTGCAAATCTTTTTGGTAACGTTCTCCCCATTCCTTGACAAGCCGCACGGCGCGGTTCGGTAAATCACCTGCAAACATTTCGAGAGAATCAATCGCGAATAAACCATTGTATTCGCCATAAACCGCATGGAAATGCGGCGGTTGATGTTCCCGCTGAAGGAAAAACATTTTGATGACTATTCCGTAAAATCTTGAAACCGTCGGCATAGGATATTTTACCGGTTGAAAATTAGGGTTTTACAATTCTGTTCATTATACAGCAAAACAGCCGGTATCGAACATCGACTCACTCGACCGTAACGCTCTTGACTAAGTTGCGGGGCTTGTCAATATCCAAGCCCTTGTTGGCTGCTACGTAGTAACTGAATAGTTGCAGTGCGATGACGGATAGCCGATGTTATTTTTCTTTGTGTCCCTTGTGTACTTTGTGGTTAAAAAAGAAGAAAATTTAACCACAAAGGGCACAAAGAACACAAAGGATTTTTCGATAAAAAAGGGTATATTGGTTTCCGGCGAAAGCCTTAATTCTTAACATACAGTTGCGTATAGGGATTTTTTGCGTTAGGTTTCAGCACATAAAACCGGTTTTTTGTGAGTGTCTTCGTGTCCATTGCAAAATATCCGGCAAACTCGGATACGGACATCTTTCGCAGCAGTTTTAATCTGTTCATTCAACTGCCTGAAATCGAGGTCTATTTGCCGAAATGTTTGTCATGGGGATTGTCCACGAACAAAGGCGTTCATCGCATGACACCTTTCGAACTCCGCCCCGCAATGGGAAGAACTCTTTGGCATCATCCGATGAACGCCTTTGTCCAATAAACTACCTCCCAGTGTATAGCAAAATGATGTTTTGTCAAGAGTGTGCGTCCACGACTTGCCGCAAAGAGCAGTCCGTTACCAGTTTTCCGTTTTTTTGTAGATTTTTCGATTTTTTGCCCGAAAGTTTTCCTCCGAATACGTATTATCTTTGCGGCTCTTCTTGGGGTGTGGTGTGGACGGTGTTAACGGCTGTGTTGTTGAATTTGGGGCAGTTGTTATGGCAGGAGGAGCGGACGTTGAAGGAGACGCGGGAACGCTGCTATATCGATCCCGCACCAACAGCAAAGAAACTGGAATAGAAAAAACATGTTAACAGACTGGCACGTCTACTGACTGCTCACCGGAACCGTATTGTGAAACTCAAAAAAACCGATACAATCAACGCGTTTCCTTGACTTCCTCTTGTCTATGAATCTCGCCGAATCCAAGTACAACTCCTTTGCTCTCGTCCGAGAAATGTTTGAAACACCCGAACTCATCGGACAATTCGACTTCGCTCGCACCGCAAACATCGCTCAACAAATCAAAAAGTCGAACAAACTATTCATTGCCGGTGAAGGTTCCTCCCGAATTTTTCCGGCGAAAAACTTCATCGACCAAGTCCGACGAGCAGGATTCGACCTCACCATTGCCACCGAAGGCAGTCGGCAATGTATGGATTATGATCTCTCGCAATGGTCGGTCATCGCCTCTTCCAACAGCGGACAAACAGCAGAAACGATTGACTTCTTGATAAAGTTACAAAAAGAGGGACATCAACAACGCTTTGCGGTTACAGCCAATCCGCAGGGAAAAATTATCGAGTTTGCCAACGAGTCGATTGTCCTTTCCTGCGGTAAAGAAGATGCCGTCGCTGCAACGAAAAGCGTGGCGGAGCAAGCGTTGGTCTATCAATCGTTATTGTGCAACATGACGGACTGCGGATGTCCGAAGTCGGCAAAACAAGCGGAAACTTTTAGTCGGCAAATTTTGAATGTCGAACATGAATCGGCAATGATCGACGCATTGGCACAAGCCGGCACGATTTACTGGGCGGGTCGAAACAACGGCGTGGCGGAAGAACTCACACTGAAAACATGCGAAATCGCCCGGCAAAAGAGCGACTTTCTGGAAGGCACCTACCTGCTTCACGGTGTAGAAGAAATAATGTCGCCGAAAGATGTGATTGTGTTGATCGATCCCTTCGAGGCGGAGTGGCAGCGTATTCAGCAACGTTATGTGGATGCTCTCAACATGAAAATCATTGCGATTGCTCCGAAGCAGACTCCGTTTGACACAATCATTGTCCCGACACTATCCGGTTACGATGCGTTTCTCCAACTGTTTGCCGGTTGGAATCTGCTCGTCCAGATTGGTATTGCTCATAATCTCAATTTAGACAAGCCGCAACGAGCCAGAAAAATCGGCAACGAGTACATCCCTATTTGAGGGGCGGTGTAAGGCTTTCACCAGAAACTAACATACCCTTTTTCGTCGACAACTCCTTTGTGTTCTTTGTGCCCTTTGTGGTTAAATGCCCTTCTTTTTTAACCACAAAGTACACAAGGGACACAAAGAAAAAAGTGCAATCATTGGCATTGTGCAGTATAACAATACAATCTATGTTTACCACAATCACGGAGTTGCGTTCATTCGTTCAAGACCAACGTTTGTCAGGCAAGCGGATCGGACTCGTTCCGACAATGGGAGCGTTGCACGAAGGACATTTGAGCCTTGTAAAACTCTCCAATGAACAGTGCGATGTAACGATTGTCTCAATTTTCGTCAATCCGACGCAGTTTGCTCCGAACGAAGATTTTGCACGCTATCCAAGAACGTTGGAAAACGATTTACGGCTCTTGGAATTTCTTGGTTCGCCTATTGTGTTTGTGCCCGATGCTGCGGAAATGTATCCGCCGGGATTTAATACATCGGTTCACGTCGGCGGTGTTTCTTTGCCGTTTGAAGGGGTTCTCCGACCGGGTCATTTCGACGGTGTGGCAACGGTCGTGTTGAAGTTGCTCCTCGCTGCGCAAGCCGATGTTGCGTTTTTCGGTCAAAAGGACTATCAACAACTTTGCGTGATCAGAAGAATGGTTGCCGACCTGAATGTTCCTATCAAAATTGTGATGGGGCCCACAATCCGCGAGCCGGACGGTTTGGCGATGAGCAGCCGCAATCGCTATCTTTCGGAAGAGGAGCGCCGCCGGGCTGTGATTCTTTCGCAAAGTCTTGTCGCCGCCGAAGAAATGATTGTTACAAAAAATGTCCGCTCGGCAGAAACGATTCGGCAGATGATTCGAGATAAAATCTTATCGGTGGGCGGTGTAACGATTGATTACGTTGCCGTTGCCGATCCGATTACACTACAAGAATTTGTAAATGTCGAAACAGAGGCGATCATTCTGCTTGCCGTCCGGCTCGGCTCGACCCGGCTTATTGACAATAAACTTGTTCCATAACCCCTTACGCCTTTTCTGTGTTGAGTATAGCACCGATGAGTTTCGTTCGTAACAGGTGTCTGCGCCGCCGGTTACGGTAAGGATACGAGGCTACACTTTTTGCCTCGTGTCCCAACTTTTATCAAGCAAGCAGGAAAAATCAATCACCGGTATTTGCTTCGGATCAACACGAGGTAGAACAACGATACTGGGACAAATCTGACGAAAAAGTTCGAGAGAATCATCGTTGATCGTTTCGTCTTGCAGAGGATGCTGATTGAACACCAAGCAAGCCAGCGGAAGATTCCGGCGGCGAACCGCTTCAATCGTCAGCAAAGTATGATTGATGCTGCCGAGTCTGCCCGATGTTACTAAAATGACGGGATACCGTTGCTGTGCAATGTAATCTGCCGTCAAAAGATGCGGCGTAAGGGGAACAAAAAAACCGCCAGCACCTTCCAGTAGGACAAACTCAAAACGTTTATGCAATGTTTCAGTGGCATTTGTAATATTTTCCGGCTCGACGATTCGTCCTTCCAAACGAGCAGCTAAATGCGGAGATGCCGGATAAGCAAACGAGTAGGGACACGTTAATGTTCCGTCCAGAATAGATTGCGGTAAATCTTCAGGCAACGGTGCAACGCCCATCAATCGGCGATGTTCCAAAATATCTTCGGAAACGGCACCGCTCTGCCCAGTCTGCACTAACTTCTGCGTGATAACTTTTTTTTCCTGCCGGTGTAAATATCGAGCCGCCATACCGGTTGCCAACGTTTTGCCAATGTCTGTGTCAATGCCTGTAATAAAAAAAATTGCCATCTTTCAATCGGTGCCTTGTTTTCTATATTTTGCGGCACATTTTTCTGTTTCCCAGAATGTAACAGCACAGACGGGCAACCCAAACTTTTCCGCCTGTTCGTAAATCATTTTGGCGAGATTCTCCGCCGTTGGTTCAACGGGCAATGTTAATACCGGTTCGCCATGTTCCTGAAGCAATTCAGCAAGCGGGTCGGATTCTTTCAATATCGTGCGGTGATCCAATTTCTTTTCGATCCATTCGCCGATGGAGTTTTTCACGTCGATAAAATCGGCGACCATTCCGTTGTGATTTAGTTGTTTGTTTCGCAATTCTATTTTTACGATTCCATTGTGTCCATGCAGATGCGCACATTTACCGGTGTGTTCCTGCAAACGATGAGCGTAACAAAACGTAAATTGCCGGGAAATGGTGAACATATCGGTCATTATACATTTCAAAATCGGAATTGCCATTGCGTGTTACCTGGGCTTTTACTGCCCAGTCCGTTGATAGTCTTCTCCACCAGAGCCGCGACCGGAAGGTCGCGACTCTGATAGGGATAATTGGAGGCGCTCATGAGGTAAATGAGGTTGACTCCTGCGCAGTCCAGTGCCACAGCATCAGTATCTAGTCGAGTCAGAGAAAGTCCTTAAACATTTAGGATCCCGGCTTACTGTCCGCTCAATCAATGGCATAATCTGCAATGCCTTTCAGCAAAACATAGCACTTTACGCCAAATACATTGCAGATTCGATCCAATATCTGCATCTATATTAGGTGCGGAACAGATAACAAAAGTGGATATAGTAGAAGTTAACGTAGATAAGGGTTATCGTGGTCATGATTATAAGGGTGGTGCGGTGGTTCGTCTTACGGGTAGTAGTAATAGGGGATTGAGTGCATCGGAGTTACAGCGTAAGCGTCGTCGGAGTGCTATAGAGCCTGTGATAGGTCATTTGAAGTTGGATCATCGTTTAGACAGATGTTTTTTGTGATGTCGTGAGGGGGACCGATTGAATTTGGTGGGTAGTGCGGCGGGATTTAATATGCGTAAGTTGTTGAATTTGTTTGGGAGGGGAATATTTTCCCGTGCGCTGTTGGGATGTTGGTATTTTTGTTGTTTTGTTCGTCGGTTTTCGGATTTTTTATCCAAAAATGCTGCGTCGGACTGCGGCAAAAAAAAAATTGTTCGCCATGCTAGAAAGACTTTTTCTGACTCGACTAGAATAGCCTCTTGGATGTGCGAGGGCAGAAATGACCAAGCAGAAATAACGTCGGCGAGGCGTTCATTTTCGGGATTTTCGCAAATAACGCCGCTTTTAATGACACCCGATTCTGTCGATTGCTCTAACTCGCTGTCGTGTAATGACTTGCAATCACCGAGTCGAATCCCTCTCCCATCCGCTTTGGCAATTTGGGAGGTTTGCGTCGTGTGTCTCCTGTTGCCGTTTTTTGCCGTTAAGTACTGTGCTTTCAGGGGGGTGCGTAGAATCAGAGCATGGGGGTGTTTCCTCTCTATTCCGCCCCAATTCACCCCGTACCGCCCCCTGATAAAAACAACAACGCAGTGACGCATTTAATCAACGGTGTAATTCCCTTTCTTATCTGCGACGGTCTATCACACGCACCTCGACCCGCGCATCGCCGTGTTGAACCTCTGGAACCGTCGAAAGTGCCCGTTGAACCGCCGCATCGACCGCCGCTTGCGTTGACCCGCCAGGGGGCAGCGTTATCCTTTGCACGCTTGCACCGCTCGATGTTGTTGACGCTCTGGTTGGTTGTGACGGCGTTACCGTTGTCCTTGAAGTCGTAGCGGCAGGGGTAACCGTTCCGCTTACGCCCCCCGCCGCTCGGATGATAGCCTTCTTTTCTTCCGTGTCGGCAACGTCAAGCGGAGCTCTGCCGTCATTGTCTTTAGCGTTGATATCTGCCCCCTGGGAAATCAGGTATTTCAAAACGTCTATATTGGGATGATCCCTGGCGGCACGGTGTAGCGGTGTACTAGCATTATTGCTTTTCGCATTGACATCGGCACCCTGGTCAACAAGATACTTCACAACATCTACATTTCTTCTTCCAGCCGCCATGTGTAGTGGCGTATCACCGGCGTTATTTTTCGCATTGACATCCGCACCTTGGGAAATAAGGTGTTTTACGACTTCTACATTGGAATTGTATTCGGCGGCATAAAATAGCGGTGTGCCTCCTCCAACAGTTTTTGCGTGAATATCGGCACCTTGAGAAACAAGATATTTTGCGACCTCTACATCAGAATTGTGTATAGCAGCATAGTGTAACGGTGTTTTGCCGTGAGAATCTCTTTGATTAACTCTACTCCCACTACTCTGAAAATAGCGCACATCATCCGCCGTTCCATAGCCGGCGGCATAAAAAATGGTCGTGACGTGGAACGGAAATTCGTCTAGGTACTGTTCCGTACCATCAGCGTATTCGACTTTGGCAAGAGCCCAGTTCGACTGATCATGCGAAATGCCGTCGCCGCCGTCTTCGATGATGAGAGAAAACTCTCTACTCCCGGCAAGATCAACCCGCACATCGACCGGCGGTGAACCTTCTCGGAGAATTGCAGACCGAAACTTTGTCTCGCCGTCGAGAGTAACAACAAATCGAACACTTCCTTTGCCTCCTCTGGTGTCGGGATTACTGTCGATTCCGACGACAGCGGTAAAGGTTTTCCCCGGCTTGTCGAGGACAACAGCGACGTGGCTTCTTGCGTGGCAAAAGAGTCCTCGGTTATATTGTGTCCCAGAGATGTGTACATTATTAGAGCCGGCACTGCGTTGCAGCCCCGGATTGTGATTGGCATAGACTGTCAAGCCGGCGGACGAGCGGTAATCCTTCGGCGGCGGTGGCGGCACCGTTGCCTCAGGAACCAACGCAAGACGGAACCCCAAGAATTCGTGGCTGAGATCCAAGGGGGCGCCGTTCCGACGTGCCGACCGACAGTCCCAGACTACATCACTCCAACCCCCGCCCCGAACCACACGTCTCGTGCCTTGCAAAGAACCTACGGGATCAGTTACAGCACCGCTAGGATAATCGCCGTACCAATCTTGACACCGCTCCCAGACATTGCCATGCATGTCCCGTAACCCCCAAGCATTCGCAGGATAACTGCCGACATCCCTCGTGCTGCCCGAAGTATGACCAATGTGTGCTTGTTCTGCGCTAAGCGAGTTACCAAAATGATACGCCGTCGTCGTGCCCGCCCGACAAGCATACTCCCACTGCGCTTCTGTTGGCAATGAAAACTTGTGAGCGGCGGGTGTCAACCCGCCGTTAGAAACGAGGGACTTATGTCCCCCGCTCGCTATCTCATCATTTAACTTCGTAATAAACTCCTGACAATCATGCCAAGAAACCGTTTCCACCGGTCGTTTATCACCTCTGAAACGGCTCGGATTGTTGCCCATCACGCTCCGCCACATCTCTTGCGTTACTTCCGTTTCAAGCATCCAAAAGCCGCGCGTGAGTATAACTTCATGTTGACGTTCATTGTCTCTTCGATTCGCCTCATTCGGCGGACTGCCCATCATGAACGTACCCGGCGGACACCGACGGAAGGCATACTCCACCCCCTTGATCGTTAACGTCATACGGTCACCTGCCTGTCGTTGCGTTTGCGTCGTTTGCGCTGCCCGCGGCGTTGCAGTCGTTTGCGATGTCGCGAGCGGGGCGGCGTTAGCCCCCCGTTCTTGAGCAGGTGCAACCGTCGATGTTTCCGCAGGCAGCGGCACCGGTTTATTCCGATTCCCCGTTCCCCAAACGAGAACACCCAATAAAACAGCCGCCAACATACAACCCGCAAGAGCCCAGCCCCAGCGAGGCACTTCGGACAGCGCAAAAGGAACCGACTCCTCCTCCTCCTCCTCTTCTTCCTCTTCATCCTCTCCGCCGGTCGTCCACTTTTCATTCAGGGCGGCAATGAAATCCCGGCACGTCGCGAAGCGATCCGCCGCATCCTTCGACAATGCTTTACGCAACACCGCATTCGCACTGTCCGAAATCGTAGGAATCGGCTCCGGTAAATCATTCATCACCGCCAGACGTAACAACGCTACATCACTGTTCTTGAAAGGCACATGTCCCGCCAATAATTCATACGCTACCACTGCCAATGCATACTGATCCGTCGCCGCCGATTGAGTACGTCCCCGCCACTGCTCCGGCGACCTATAAGGACGAGTGCCGGAAACCTCTACTCGTGCCTGACTGACACGAGTCATACTCGTTCTAATCTCATCCGCTAAACCGAAGTCGATAATCTGGACATGTAATTTGCCGCCGCTTTTGACAAGAAAGATGTTCGACGGCTTGATGTCGCGGTGGATCACACCATTTTGATGGGCGTAATCGAGTGCGACTGCCGCTCGAGAAAGAAGGGCGACCACTTGGTTGAGCGGCAACGTTTCGCTTTGCGCCGTCTTTCGTAACACATAAGCGTCGAGTGTTTCTCCTTCGAGATACTTCATCACGATGTAATATCCG
>Ga0099364_10015009_pt1 | contig 10245 bp, 8 predicted proteins | sample TergutTh196P3_FD_73070 | JGI IMG/M metagenome (GOLD analysis project Ga0099364, IMG submission 73070) | Microcerotermes parvus P3 segment gut microbial communities from Pointe-Noire, Republic of the Congo - Th196 P3 | ecosystem: Host-associated > Arthropoda: Insects > Digestive system > Gut ...
ATAACTGCTGAAAGGACTCTTTTCATAATACTATACGCCACCGTAGCGCCGTTCACGGCGTTGATACGCCGCGATGGCTTCCAACAGATGCTTCCGTCGGAAATCGGGCCACAGTGTAGGCGTAACATATATCTCGGAATAGGCGATCTGCCATAAAAGGAAATTACTGATTCTCATTTCGCCGCTGGTTCGGATCAGAAGATCAGGATCCGGAAGTCCAGCCGTGTATAGCGCGTTGGAAATTATTTCCTCCGTGACCTCGTCCCGACAGTCGCCGTCGCGGTATTCCGAAAGTATGCGGTTGAAAGCGTCGGTCAGTTCCGCCCGACCGCTGTAATTCAGAGCTATGTTAAGCTTCATGCCGGAGTTACGCCCGGTCAACTCCACGAGACGCCGTAATTCTTCCCGCACGGACTCATCAAGTTCATGTAAGCGTCCTATGGTCTGAAACCGGATGTTGTTTTCGTGAAGACTCCGCGCTTCTTTGCGGATAAATTCCTTCAACAGCCGCATTAGCGTGCGAACTTCAAGTTTTGGACGCTTCCAGTTTTCGGTGGAAAAAGCGTATAGCGTAAGAGCTTCAATGCCGAGCTTGCGACAGCTTTCGACGACGTCCCTCACCGAATCGATTCCAATTCGGTGTCCGGACACGCGCGGGAGTTTGCGCAATCCGGCCCAGCGGCCGTTACCGTCCATGATGACCGCGATGTGTCTCGGCAATTGCCCGGCGTCAATAGACTCCAGTAAAACGGCTTCTTCACTTCCAGGGCTTCCGTGGTCGGCGAAAGCATCCAGTTTCATACTTTGTTCTCCAAAACCAATTATTATAACAGTTTTTGCTTGAATAAGACTCGTAAATAAAATCATGCAACGCGCCATTGACGAGTTTGTCGCTATTGTTCGAATAATGGACTTGAATAACGCAGCGGCGCGAAAATACGCTAAAATTCGCCATGCCGCTACAAAGAGCGGGCATATTATAGGCTCTTTAGACATGCAAATAACGGCGGCTGCAATAGCGGAGGGCGCGCAACTCGTAACGAACAACAAAAAGCATTTTGAAAAAATTGACGATCTGAAAATAGCTGACTGTATATAGCCCGGATATTTCACAGGGTTTCTACCGAATCTTCAAGTAAAATGCGGGCGTCGTACTTGTTGCCCGCGCTTCCAGGCAGCCAGGATCATTGCGTGGAAAGCTTCGCTTTCAGCGTTCTCCGGGAAATCCCGGTGACGCGGGCAATTTTCTCAAGACTGTAAAAACTGAAAGCGGTCACGCCGCTTGACAGATATTCATAGGGTTTTTATACGTTTAGATGATATACTCCTGATTTGGATATTTCGGGACGCGCGGCGTTCCGTAAGAAGCCCGATAGTCTGCGACGCAAACGTCGCGGGCGCCAGGCTGTTATAAATTCAGATATGTGAGGTCTTTTGGTGACGATCTATGCAGCTCAGGGAATGTAGCGTATTCGATGACCGTTATCGCCTGACAAAGTTACTGGGGCGCGGATTATTTTCAGAAGTCTGGCTGGTGGAAGATACCAAGGCGGGCGACATGAAGAAGGCGCTGAAAGTATACGCGCCCGAAACGGGGCTTGGCGATGACGACGTGAAACTGTTCATCGGCGAATTTGAACGGTTGGTCGCCTTAAACCACCGCAATATTTTACGACCGACTTATTTTGACGTTTGCGACTGTTCGCCCTACCTGGTACTGCCTTATTGCGAAAAAGGCTCCACTGCGAAACTTGTCGGAAATATGTCCGAAGATGACGCGTGGCGTTTTCTGCGCGATGCGGCGGCTGCTTTGGCTTATCTGCACGGACGGGAAAATCCCGTTGTTCACCGGGGTATAAAGCCGGAAAATATATTGATAGACGATGAAGGTAATTATCTGGCAGCCGATTCCGGCATAAGCGCCAGGGCGCGCAGCGCGTTGCTAAAACGCATAGGCAACGTTAAATCCGGCAATACCATTGCGCGTTATATGCCGCCGGAATGCTTTGAGGACGAAAACACCCTCTCCAGCGCATGCGACGTGTGGTCACTGGGCGCAACTTTGTTTGAACTCCTGGACGGTATTGCACCTTTCCCGAATTTTTCAAACGGACACGCACAATTGAACGGAGCGCAAATCCCGGAAACAACGGGAAACTGGTCGCCTGAATTGACGAAAATTATAACGCTTTGTTTGCAAAAAGAAGCCGGCGGCAGACCAACGGCGGAACAATTGGTGGAATGGACTGCGGCGCATTTCAGTGGAGAAAAAATACCGTTTGATAATGAGAAAAAAAAGAATAAAGCAAATCTGCGTGAAGCCGCGCCGGACATTGATAGCAACATCGCAGGCGAAGACAATAATCCGCAAGACGCTCCAGCATCCCCGCAATTAAATACAGGCGCGAGAAAACATATACTTGCGTTTGCGATTCTCGCCGTCTCCGCCGTTGTGCTTGGCTTATTGGTGTTCTATTTCACTATGAAACACGAAGTTCCGACGACGAAAGCGCCAACTAAAGCACCGCGGGCTGCGGCGGGAAAGGTTCAGGAAGCACATCACGACATTGCGATGGCGTATGTACGCGGCGGGACGTTTACGATGGGGTGTACGCCGGAGCAGGGTGACGATTGTTATGGCGATGAAAACCCCGTGCGCCGGGTGACATTGAGTGATTTTTACATGGGGAAATATGAGGTGACGCAGGCGCAGTGGAAGTCGGTGATGGGCGAAGACAACAATCCGTCCAATTTTAAGGGGGATAATCTGCCTGTTGATTCCGTGAGCTGGGATGAAGCTCTGGAATTTATCGAAAAATTGAATGAAATGACGGGCGGCAATTATCGTTTGCCTACGGAAGCGGAGCATGAGTACGCTGCGCGCGGCGGCAGTTCGAGCCGCGGATATAAGTACAGCGGGAGCAACAATATCAACGAGGTCGCCTGGCATGACGGTAATTCCGGAAAAAGTACACATCCGGTAGGAACAAAAAAAGCAAATGAGTTGGGCATATACGACATGAGCGGGAATGTCTTTGAATGGACGTCGGACTTATATGGGGCGTACGACGGCAATCCGCAGACGAATCCGCAAGGCGCAGATTCAGGATCGATTCGCGTGTTTCGCGGCGGGAGCTGGTACAACAACGCAAGGTTCGTGCGTGTAACGTATCGCAACTATACGGGTCCCGACAATAGCGCCGATAATCTGGGTTTACGACTTGCCGCCAATATAAAATAGCAGGTCCGAATATTTTGGGCGGCGCACTGCCGCACGGGTTCCCTGCGCCGCCGGATTTACGCATTACATCCGAGTATAGCGAGGGCCGTCGCCTCCCTGCGGGAATGTCCATTCGATATTTCGATATGGATCTTTTATCTGGCAGGTCTTGCAATGCAGACAGTTTGAAAAATCAATATGTATATGTTCTTCCTCCAGCCGATAGACCTCCGCCGGACAGAACAGCCGGCATGGCGCGCCGTATCTTTTGATACACTCCACGCATCTTGCGCGGTCGCGTATTTTTAGATGACAGGGCTGATCTTCATCGTGTATGGTTCCCGACATGAACACATCGGTCAACCGATCCGGCGATTCAGGCGTCGCCGCAATCGCCGCAACGGCTGGAATTTTTCCGCCCGGTAACGAATTAAGAGCTTTCCAGTCCGGTTCCATTGGAACCTGCCAGAACGGAAACGCTCCGAAAGTCGCCCACGCCGTTCCGGCGCACATCGCGCCCAGAGCCAGGTGCATTGAAAACGGCGCTCGTACGTTTCTCACGCGGCATAACTGCTTCCATCCTTCGGTTTTTTTTAGAAGTCCGCCGTACGCGGACAGCGCCTTGTGCGAAAAATCGTTGTTCAGCCAGCACCCGGACAGCGTTTCCGCCGCCGCGCGCCCCGATTGCGCAGCGAGGTGAATTCCCTTTATGCGCAGGGTATCGACCAATCCCGCGCCGTCGCCTACGATAAGCGCGCCGTCGGCGGTTACTCCGGGCGTTGAGTAATATCCGCCTTCGGGGATTACCTTCGCCCCATAGGCAACAGCCTTACCGCCCTTTATATGTTCCGCTGCCACCGGCTGCGCCTTGAATTTACGGAATAACAAATGAGGGTCTGCTTCAGGATTCGCGTAATCAAGCGCGTAAACGTAACAGATCATTACCTGCGCCGGTGACACATGATAGATAAAACCGCCGCCGTAGGTGGTCGAGTCCGCCGGATAACCGAATGTATGCGCTATTTCTCCCACGCGCTCTTCATCTGCCGGAACTTCCATTATTTCTTTGATGCCCAGTGCGTATGACTGTTCACGGTCGCCTCCCAGCCCCTTATCACGAATAAGCTTTTGAGTCAGGACGCCGCACGCGCCTTCGCCCAGTACTACGGTTTTTGCGTAAATCGTTTCGGAAGGAAGGTAGTTGCTTTTGGGTTTCCCTTCGTGGTCGATCCCTTTTTCGCCCGTTCGCGCGCCGATAATACGTCCCGCTTTGTCTTCAATCAATCCGGTTGCGGCAAAGCCCGTATAGACTTTCGCGCCTTCCTTTTCGCAAAGTCCGGACAGATACTGCGTCAGTTTTGTGAGCGAGCCGACCGGATAACCGTGCGCCTGCATCATCGGCGGTATCCACGGGAGTTTAACCGAATGTTTTTCAAAGAGCATGTGAAACGATTCTTTTTTACCGTTTACGCGCGCTTCAATTGGAATTTTGCGTATTTCATCGGCGGTCAGAAGTCCCGTAAATCCGCTCATGTCGATTACGGCGCCTGAAAGCGCGTGGCTTCCGACATTGCGCCCCTTGTCAATAATCATCACGCGCGGGAGCTTCCCGCAATTTTTCGCCTTTAGTCCGCGCAGAAGCGCGAGCGCCGTCGAGAGAGAAGCAACGCCCGCCCCAATGCAAAGGATGTCGGTTTCTATCGGCTTTACCGTCTTTTTCGCCATTTTTATGCCTCCGGGCTACGCCGCTTCAAGAGCCGCTATCAGACGCGGCGCAATTTCAAACAGATCGCCCACAATACCCAGGTCCGCAACGCCGAAAATCGGCGCATTCCCGTCCCGGTTCACCGCGATGATCGTATCTGACGATCTCATTCCTTCCAGATGTTGAATCGCTCCTGAAATGCCGAATGCCAAATAGATTCTGGGGCAAACCGTCTTGCCGGTCTGTCCTACCTGGTGAGCGGCGGAACACCAACCCGCGTCGACACATGCGCGCGAGACGCCAAGTGAGCCGCCAAGCAGTTCCGCCAGTTTTTTGAGCATTGCCAGATTTTCACCTTTTTGTAAGCCGCGTCCGCCGGAAACAATGATTTCCGCCTCAGCGATGTTTACAGCGCCCGATTCGCGCTCGGCGCGCAGGATTTTCGTATCCGGCGCGACCAGTTTCAGCATCTCGATAAGCGTTTCCCCTTTCCGGCTCGGATCGGGGGGCGCGGTTTTAAACACCTTGGGGCGCACCGTCGCCATCTGGGGACGATGGTTCGGCGTCATGATCGTCGCCATGATGTTGCCGCCAAACGCGGGACGCGTCTGCAGCAAAAGTCCGTTTTCACCGTCTATTGAAAGCGCCGTGCAATCAGCCGTCAGTCCTGTGCGCGCGCGCACGGCGACTTTGGCGAAAAACGCCCGCCCGATCGCCGTCGCTCCCGCCAGAACAACTTCCGGCTTGTATTTCGCAATCACCTGGTTCAGCGCGTCCGTATAGACGTTGGCTTCGTATTCGGCAAGAGCGGGTTGATCGACCACATAAACCTTATCCGCTCCTGCGGCTATCAGGCTTTCGTCCGCGCCGTTCAGGTTATGACCAAGAATCACCGCCGCCAATTCGCTTTTCCGGTCGTCGGCAAGCCGCCGCCCGGTCGTCAGAAGCTCATACGCCACTTCCTGCACCTGTCCATGATTTTGTTCAGCGAAAACCCAGACTCCTTTGTATTCTGAAAGATCAACCGTCCCGCCTTTTTTCTCCGCCTCTGAAATGGCGCCGAAAGGACATGAATCCAGGCACGCGCTGCACGCCCGACACTCTTCCGGCTTGAGAACCGCCAGTTTTTCTTCCATGTAAAGCGCCTCGAACGGGCAGGCTTTAATACATTTTTTGCATCCCTTGCATTTTTCGGCATCTATGATTATTGGAGCATCCGCCATGACTTATCGCACCTCTTTAATTTTTTTCTCTTTGAGCAGGGTTATTATCGCGTTTACGGCGTCGCCGGGCGCCTGGCGTCCATCCATTTTTGTTCCGCCGCTTTTTACTGCAGGGGGGAAAATCCTGACTACCTTTGTAGGCGAGCCGTCAAGCCCGCAACGATCCACGTCAGCCTCCAGTTCTTTTGCGCCCCAAACCGGAATTTCGGTCTCTTTCGCATTAACCCAGCCCGCCAATGAAGCGAAACGCGGAGTCGAGGCTTCCTTTACAACCGTCATCACGGCGGGAAGTTTTCCTTCCAGCACATCAACGCCTTCGTCCATAACAGTCTCGGCCGTAAAAACGCCGTCTTTTACCGTCAGCGATTTTACATACGTCACCAGAGGGTAATTCAGCAGTTCCGAAACGCCTGGTCCGACCTGCGCGGTATCGCCGTCTATAGCCTGCTTGCCGAAAAGCACCAGGTCGGGTTTTGCGTTAAGTTTACGTATTGCCAATGAGAGAATGTACGATGTAGCCAAAGTATCCGCGCCCGCCACCGCCCGGTCGGTCAGGAGCACGGCGTCGTCGGCGCCGCGCGCCAAAGCGTCGCGTAAAATAATGTCGGCCTGCGGCGGTCCCATTGTAATAACCGTCACCCTCGCGCCATGTTCGTCTTTCAGCTTAAGCGCTTCTTCCAGCGCGTATTCGTCGTAGGGATTCATGATGCTTTCCACCCCTTCTCGAATCAGCGTATTTGTCTCCGGGTTTATACGAACATTCGCCGTATCCGGAACCTGTTTCACGCAAACAACAATATGCATGTATTACCCCCAATATGATTGTTGACGCGCCTTGCTGTAAGGCTGCAATATCATAATGTAAAACAATTAATTAATATATGTTTCAATTCTGTTATGCAAGATTTTTATCAAACATATTTTCTAATGTGAAGCATATTAAATAATAAGAAATTATTATAATAGTCGGCGTTGAAAACTTAATAATTATGCTAATAGGATGCAGGTATAAAATTAGAAATTATTATAATAGTGGTATTAAATAATCTTAACGAAGCTAATTTTTGTATTAATCCGGATATTTCACAGGGTTTTACTGCGTTGGCGCAGGCATGTCTACCTGCCTGCGGTCAACCAGGTTACGTTGCGCTTGTTCGGGCGCTTCGACATTGCGGACATGTTTCTTCTCCGGTGTAAGTCCCGACGTCGGGACACAGTTGATGCTGTACGAAAGGTTTACAGTTATTTCCTGTGACTTATCAGTTTAAACCTTGCCAGCAGCAGCGTACTTACTATAAACAATCCTGTTAAATAACCGATCCACACGCCTGCCGCTCCAAGTTTAAAAGTAAATGCCATTATGTAGCATATTGGAAGCGTTATAGGGAAATATGAGACTATTAATATAATCATGGGTATTTTTACGTCTTCAAAACCGCGCAAAGCTCCCAGCATTACTACCTGTATTCCGTCAAAAAACTGATATAATCCCGCAATAAGCATCAACATGGCGGCGATTTTTATAACTTCTTCGTCGGGAACGAACAACGCCGGAATTTTGAATCTGAAAATAATAAAAAATATTACACAGATTCCCATGAAAAAAAGCACCAGGTGTAATGACGCAAAAGCCGCGTCCTTTGCCTGTTTTGTCAGCCCCTGCCCCCTGAAATGACTTGTTTTAATAGTCGCGGACGCGGCAAAGCCCGACGCGACCATGTATGTGAACGAAGATAAACTCAGTACAACCTGGTTGGCGGCAAGCGCCGCCGCGCCTAACCACCCCATCATAATACCTCCTATGCTGAATGTCGAAACTTCGACAATCAACTGCCCCGCAATGGGAAAACCAAGTTTCAGTAAACGGTTTACCGTTTTTATGGATAGTGAACACTTGCGCCAGTTTTCAACATCCGGGCGGAAAAGAGGCTGTTTAAAAAAAACAATGATAAAGATAATCGGCATAATAAGGCGCGCAGCAAGGGTGGCGACTCCCGCTCCAAACGCTCCCAGTTCGGGAAATCCAAATTTTCCGTATATTAATAAATAATTCAAAATAATATTTAAAACATTGATGCAAACGGTAATGCGCATTGCTATTTGCGTGTTTCCCAGACCTTCGGCATACTGTTTGAAAACGATGAACAATATAATAGGAATAAAAGAAACCACAAGGATAAGATAATACGGAATTGCCATTTGAACGACGTCCGCGGGTTGTCCCATGTATGGCAATAAGAATACGACAAGCGCCATTAAAACAGTCTGAAATATTGCAATGGCGGGAAATGTTAAAATACCGTTCTTAAACCATTCGGACGCTTTAAGTCTGTCGCCGGCGGCAAAATCTTTTCCTGACAGGGGCGTTAATCCCGTTGCAAGCCCGATGCCGAAAACCAGTCCTATGACGAAAATGTTGTTTGCCAAAGATACGGCGGCAAGGGGCGTCGCGCCCAATTGTCCCACCATCATCGTATCGGCAAGCCCGACAACCATTTGTCCCGCCAGGGATAAGGCTACCGGGTATGCCAAACGGAAATTTGATCCGTAATGAGGTAAATATTTATCGTAAAAATTCCTGCAGCCCGGATAATTCACGCTTATTTTTCCTGTTTGTTCTCCTGTTGAATATGTTCTCTTTTGGCTACAAGCGTATATCCCTGTAAGCCGACAGGAGCTGAGCCGGCACTTCCAATACCCTGCGCAATAATGCCGGGACCCAGTTGCGTTTCAGTCGTAAATACGATTTCATCGCCGGAGATTTTGCCGCGGTACAACACCCTTGAAATTTCTCTTACGCCGTCGCTCGACATAGTCACACGCGCAAATGAAATATCGTCGCCTGCGATTTTGCCGTCACTGATTTCAATATCTCCTCCAGACCCGAGTATGTTGATTTTGCCGGAAAGAGTTTCCCCCATGCTTTTGGCTAACCTGTTTGCAATATCTTCATTATTCCCGACGGATCTGATTGTGCCGGTAAGAGTTTCCCCGTTCACGGTAAAATTGAAAACTGTTTGCAACTCTTTGACCATCGGATGTTCCGCAACCCATTTTCCCGTAATGTCCGCGCCGGAGGCGGTCATTGCCATCGCCAGAATCAGAACTGTTCCCGTTAAATACATTTTCAGTTTCATGCGCTCCCTCAATGTTTATCGCAACAACTCATGCGGGCAGGAGGTCCCCGCTCCCAGGCTTACGCTTGCGTAAATTTATAAACTCCAGGGGCGCGATTTATCACACCACTGCGAACTGCCGCGAGGCGGCTCCTGTTTTGAAAATCGCACCCGTTCGGAGTATAAAAAACGGGTGAACGGCGTACAATCCCCAAATTTGCATCAATACTAACATTAAAGGGCGAATCCGCCGATAGTATTATCGCTTACATATTTGAGACGAAGAAAATAGCCATGTACGCCGTATGAAGCACAGGCTTTTGCGCCGTCCCGGAAGGAATTTTAACTATGAGGATGTTCCATTCGTTGACTTTCAAAACAGCGCTGCTTTCTGTAATAGGAGCCTTGCTGGCTACGGTCGCTATTGCTGCCGCCATATCTTTTTCAAAAATAGACGCGGAACGGATCATACCGCGAGCTAAATTTCAAGTGGAAGATTCAGGGATATCAAGCCGGGATATCCAAAAAGCCCTGGACGACTATGTAAGTACGCTGAAAAGAAGGGTTGCGCTGACCGGAACAATGATTCTGATTCTGGCGGCGTTTGTTTCTTTTATTTATGCCGGGAAGCTGACAAAAACGGTTAAACAGGCCGTCGGGCTGTTCGAGAAAATCAGCAAAGGCGATATGACATGCAGATTTAAAGATATCGCCGATGATGAAATGGGCGACATGGCGAAACAATTCAACGTTTTAATGGATAATCTGCTGGCGGTAATGAAAAAGGTAATAATCGGCAACGCCAATCTTTCTAAAGCGGCGGAAGAACTTTCCACCATCAGCAGGCAGTTGACGGGCGGCGCGGAAGAAACACTTACGCAAAGCAACAAGGTTGCGGACACCACCGACCAAATGGCGGTCAACATAAACGCCATGGCCGACGGCGCGGATCAGGCAAGCGCAAACGCAACCGAGGTTGCG
>Ga0099364_10015010_pt1 | contig 10244 bp, 4 predicted proteins | sample TergutTh196P3_FD_73070 | JGI IMG/M metagenome (GOLD analysis project Ga0099364, IMG submission 73070) | Microcerotermes parvus P3 segment gut microbial communities from Pointe-Noire, Republic of the Congo - Th196 P3 | ecosystem: Host-associated > Arthropoda: Insects > Digestive system > Gut ...
TTCACATTTTGTTTGATGCCTAAATGATATAGTTTCCGTTTATGCGCTTTTAAACACAGACAGATATCGCGAAGGGAATTCAGAGAGGTTAATTGTCCGAAAAACAGTTGTATAAACTGATTCCAACAATTCAATTCTCTGACACGATAATCTCCCTTATAGCGTTTAACACGCTTCTCAAACTCATATTTGTTCACAAACTCCAGCAACTGGGAAAAAACATACTTTCCTGAACTCATAATTTCGCACTTTGTTAATAAAGCGCAAAGTTACTTTCAATTCAAATCAAAAAATCAAAGAACGCTAATATTTATTTATATATTAATCAATTATAAATGAATTTTGAAAATTAACGCATCAGCAGTAAGTTCAAATAATAAAAAAACAATCTGATTAATCTTCACAATCTCGTTTTTGAGGTTACTGGAAGATGGCGAAAGGTATTACCGATGGTTAAGTTTTGATTTTACCATCTATCGCAGTAAAGGCTGTCTTTTCCATCTAACGCATCCAGGAGATTCTAATGGGAGATTCCACTCCAAGTCTCACATCCGGAAAGCCAAGCATGATATGAATGAAATTGTGAATTATACAAAAGAAGAATTATATGTCCGTTTTGCCGGTAAATAGTTTTGTTTTTTTGTCAGATTATTTGGAAATGCCATACAATAACTATATTTTTACTGGCAAAAAAACCAAAAGAACCAGAACCAATGAAAACTGCCCGTTTCCACAAATTGATGTTCACTTCAGCTCCGGAAACCGACTTTGCTGCTTCCCCGAGCAATGTTTATCTACATAAGTGTCTTATAATCAGTGAATTGCTGGGGGAGGGGGGGGGGGGGAGAAGGAAAAAAAATTCGCACGGCCCCGCGAAAATCCCGGCATCACTTTACGCTGATTTAGGTAGCCTTCCCTCCAGTTCTCGCAATAACATTTTTGGTTTCCATAGCAATTATTCCGGGACCATTCATGACTCTTCGATAAAAATCATACTACTGCGGAGTTTCGCAATACACCTATTGTTGTTTCTCATACTATTCACCGGAATAGCGAATGAGCGGACTTATATTCTTCGTCATTATCAGGTAAAAGATGGATTAAGCGATAACTTAATAACTTGTTTTATGCAGGACAATCAGGGTTTTATATGGATAGGAACACGCGATGGATTGAACAGATTCGATGGATATAACTTCAAGGTGTATAGAAATGAAGAGATTGACAGCGAAGCCCAGCGTTACAACAGAATCAATCACATCACCCTTGACAGGGAAGGAGACATGTGGATTAGCATGCGGTTAGGACTTTATAAATATGATGAAGACACAGACTCTTTTATTGTAATCCCCTCAACTCAAGACAAAAGTATAGGGTTTTGCCAGTTTGACTCTGAAAATAAACTTTGGTGGATCGAAAACGGGAATCTTATACAACACGATGTAGTAAAAGACACCCATAAATCTTTTTCCCATAACGACAATCGTCGTTTTACCAATTTCTGCGTACAATCCGACCATGTATGGGTAATGGATTCTGAAGGATACCTGTCCTTGTTAGACCGTAATACCGGAAGGCTTTCCTCACACAATATGTTCCCTGATTTATCTTCCGACATATCAAAAAGAATCAGACAATTGTATCCCTCAAAATACAGTCAGGAACTATATTTAGCATGCGAATCGAATTATTTGAAAATATATAATCCTTCTTCATCCACAGTAACTGATCTGAAGATGGAAAATGCGAAAGATGTCCCAATTCTGATCAATTGTATGCTGGAAACCAGCCCGGACGAAATCTGGGTTGGAACAGACAGAGGTATCTATATTTATCATAAAAACGATGATAAATGGATAGAGATACATCCCGATCCGGTTGACCCTTATACAATTTCAAGTCATTATGTATCAGGGATTTACCAAGATCGTGAAAACGGGATTTGGATTGGTTACCATCAAAATGGTTTGAGTTATTACTCTCCCTTTCATCCATTTGCTATTTATTATCCCAAAAATGACGGCAACTCAATAAAGGGGGGTATTGTACATGATATATGTACGGATGATTATGGTACCATTTGGGTTTCAACAGAAGATGCCGGTCTTTGTGCAATCCGTAACACGACTGGAAATGTGATAAACTATAGTCCTGAATCGAAAGAATACCATATTGCTCATACCAACATCAGGGGTTTAGCAGTAACCAAAGATAAACTATGGGTTGGACATATCATCCATGGCATAGATATGCTGGATATTAAAACAGGTAAATGGATGACTAATTACCCTCTCTATAAAGACGCTACTACACGCATAAATAGCAGAGTCCTAACAATGTTAGTTCTAAAAAACAATGATTTGCTTGTGTCTACAAATGATGGTATTTATACTTATGAACCATTGTCGGATAGATTTAAGCTTATATCTAATCGCTTTAGTATCCTGCGGGATGATAATATCTTACGGGAAGATCATATGAACAGACTATGGATGGGACGATATTATCTTGATCTGGGCGATGTCGCGGAATTAATGCCCCGCAGTTTGAATATACCCCGATTAGACACATTACTATACCGGAATATTATATCAGATGTGTATCTGGATAACAGTGGTGATATTTGGTTTGCAACAGAAGGAGAAGGCATTATCAAGTACGCTGTAGAAGACGGACAAATCTCTTTTTTTACCACAAAAAATGGAATGCCCAGTAATATTACTTTTCGAATTCTTCCCGATGACAGTGGTAATTTGTGGGTCAGTACGGCTGCGGGGTTGACTTGTATTAACATTTCAAACAACACCCTATCTACTTACACAGAAGCCCATGGATTAATCACCCGCCAGTTCAACTATTATGCAGGGTTAAAAAATGATGACGGATCACTCTATTTTGGGACAGTAAAAGGGCTGGTTCACTTTCATCCTGAAGAATTCAAAACGGATGATACTGCAATTAAAGTCTTTATTACAGCTGTCAATGTCGCAGAAGACAGAAATCAAACCAAGTATCTTACTACAGACCCTGTTGCAGGAATGCAAAAAATAAAACTAAAATACAACCAGTCAACGTTCCATATTAATTTATCCACATTAAGCTATGTCGCCCCCGGTTCTACGCGATATGCTTATCGTTTAGCCGGTATACAAAAGGAATGGAATATAATCGGAGAATATAACAGTATTCATTTCACCAATATGAATCCTGGTGAATATACATTGGAAATCAGGGCCTCCGATATCACCGGAAATTGGACAAAAAGCGTTCCGCTTCTTGTACGTATTATGATCACCCCTCCCTGGTGGGCTTCCAATATAGCTTATGTAATTTATCTGTTATGTATTGCAGGTATGGCGTATTGGGGTATCAAGTTTTGGCTAATCAGGCAGAAAAAGTCAATGCTGTTAGAAATGCAATTATTTGAAGACAGGAAAGAGAAACAATTATACCAGGCGAAAATTGACTTCTTTGTGAACATTGCCCATGAAATACGAACTCCATTGACTTTGATCAAAGTCCCGCTCGAAAAAATGATCAAACATTGGAAGCCCCATGAAGAAGACCTGAAATCATTGGTTTTGATGGATAAAAATGTATCGCGCCTTGTTGAATTGGTCAATCAGTTATTGGATTTTCGAAAAACCGAAACAGAAGGTATGAGCCTGACTTTTGAGAATATTGAAATAACATCCCTGCTCAAAGCTACAGCAGACAGGTTTCAGGATTTTGCGAATGAAAAAGGATTATCAATAGACATGGATTTTCTCGTGGAGAAATTGATGGTAAGCATTGATAAGGAGGCTTTTACTAAAGTGTTAAGCAATCTGTTCTCCAATGCTGTCAAATATGCATTTAGTCAGATTATCATTAACTTGTATGTGTCTGATAATAAACGGGATTTTGTTGTAGAATTCACCAATGACGGACCTCCGATCAGCAAAGAAGAGCAGGAAAAAATATTCAATCATTTCTATCAGATCAAAGAATATGATAAAAAGTTGGGAAGCGGTCTGGGTCTTTCACTTGTTCGTTTCCTGATTGAAAAACATAATGGTACTATTCAGGTCTCGGAGTCCAATGATAAACAAACAGTATTCAGGATAGTAGCTCCAATTAACCAGTCAAATGTGATAAATACTATACAAGAAACAGATTTTTCAGCTAATTCAATCACCGGGGATTTACCAGACAAAGCAAACCGGACAACTATATTGGTCGTTGATGATGATGATGAAATCAGATATTTGATTTCTTCTGAACTAAGTAATAAATACGAGATTGTATGTGCCGGAAATGGAGAAAAGGCTTTGCAAATCCTGAAAAATTCAACTATTCAACTTGTTATTTGTGATATAATGATGCCGGTTATGTGTGGGTTGGAATTGTTGAGAAAAATAAAAATGGATGTCAAATTCAGTCATATCCCTGTTATCATACTCACGGCAAAAACAACGATACAAACTAAAATAGAAGGATTGGAATTAGGGGCTGACGCTTATATTGACAAACCTTTTTCAATGGATATATTGATCGCACAGATTTCCAATCTGTTGACCAACAGAGAAAACCTTCGTCAATTCTATTTCAAATCCCCGATAGCCCATATGAAATCAATGGCTTTTTCCAAAGCGGATACGGAATTTCTGGAAAAACTAAATTCCATCATCAATGAACATTTGAGTGATCTTGATTTTGATGTCAATACAATTGCCGATAAATTATACATGAGCAGACCAACCTTATATCGAAAGATCAAAGCCATATCGAACCTTACTCCTCATGAACTAATAAAAATTGCCAGATTAAAAAAATCGGCTGAATTACTTTTGCATGGAAACTTTAAAATCTATGAAATTGTAGAAATGGTAGGTTTTAATTCCCAATCTAACTTTTGGTTGGCATTCACCAAGCAATTCGGAGTAACGCCATCAATGTATGCAAAAACCAATCAATCTTTACCTCAAAACAAATCCTGAAACGAGTTCAGGATGACGTAAGGGGTTTTTAGAAGTGCCCATATCTTAATATTAACTTTTTTTAACCACCAAAAGTGGCACGTTTTGATAAAATCGTGTTACCTTTGGTGCGGATTTCATAAAAGTTATAATTAATCAACAAACCTGAAATAATGATAAAAAAGAAGAAAGGAATTGCATTGTTTTTGTTATTTTGTTTGTATTCAGCTATTAACATGGCTCAAGACAGCAGAACGATTGGGCAAGATTCGGTTAGGAACGAAACGATTTCGCTCGACGAAGTGGTCGTCACAGGAACACGTGTTCCTGTTCCGCGTGATATGATACCTGTTCCAGTCACTGTGATACCTCGCAGTTTGATTGAACGCAGTGAAGAAGTGGCGTTGCTGCCTGTATTGATGCAGCAGGTTCCGGGTTTATTTGTTACCACCCGCGGAATGGCCGGTTACGGCGTATCGGGTGGTTCGGCAGGAGGGATTAACATGCGCGGGTTTGCTGGCGGTTCGGGGCAAGTATTGATCCTTATCGACGGACACCCACAATATGCTACCATCTACGGGCATCATGTTGCCGATGCTTACATTGCGTCGGATGCGCAGCGGGTAGAGGTTTCACGGGGCGCTGCATCCATACTCTACGGTTCCAATGCAATGGCCGGCGCTATCAATATCATTACCCGGCAAGCCACAGAAGATGGGAATAAACTGTCTGTCAGAATGATGGGAGGTTCGTATGGTACACAAAGGTATTCGTTGGCAGATACATATCGTAACGGACGTTTCACCGGTGTGGTCAGCGGTAATTACGAACGGACAGACGGCCACCGCGTCAATTCTCAATTCGATTCATGGACGGGAATGGCAAAATTAGGCTACGAACTGTCGGAAGAATGGAAAATGACAGGCAATATCAACATAGCCAAATCGAAAGCGCAGGTACCCGGACAGGAAAGCCGTCCTTTATTAGATGGTACGACAGAGGCGTTACGGGGTATGTCCGGACTTTCTTTGGAAAATAATTACGGCAAAACAAGAGGAGCCGTCAATTTTTACTATAATTGGGGAGACCATATCATCAATGATGGGTATTTTGAAGGAGGAATGCCACGTCCATACCTTTTCGAATCGACGGACTATATGGGCGGAGTAAATATTTATCAGGCAGTTAATCTGTTTCAAGGAAACACCATAACAGGCGGATTCGATGTGAAACTGTACGGCGGAAATGCCTACCGCGACCCGGTAACGGAGATATACGCTGACCATATTAAACTCAATGAAGTGGCCGGCTATATTTTAGCCCGCCAGCAGCTCTGGCGGTTTATGCTGGAAACAGGATTGCGTTTAGAGAATCACAGTCTGTATGGAACTGAGTGGGTACCGCAAGCAGGCGTTTCTTTCAAAGCAGCCGGGCAAACAAGTTTAAAGTTCTCATTCGCAAAAGGTTTCCGTACGCCCAATTTGCGGGAACTGTATATGTTTGCTCCTGCCAACGAAGCATTGCTTCCCGAACGCAGTTTCAGTTACGATTTCACCGTATCGCAGGGGCTGATGGACAATCGGCTATCCATGGAATTAACGTTATACAATATCAAAGGCGACAATATGATAGAAACAGTTCAGGTCGGCGAAGGCCGTATGCAGAACAGAAATGTGGGCGAATTCTCCAATAAAGGAATTGAATTCAATCTTAACTATCTGATAACGAGCAATCTTATTTTCAATACCAATTACAGTTATTTGGATATGGAAAAAACGGTAACCGGCGCACCGCGAAGCATGTTTTATGCAGGAGTGACTTACTATCCCGGCAAATTTACCTTGACCACCGGAGCGCAAGTGATTGACAAACTTTATCTTGTCACCGGAGATAATCCCCGAACAACGGATTTTACATTGGTTGATGCGCGGATAGCCTATCGTCCGCTGCAATGGATGGACATATTTGTAAAAGGAAGCAATCTGTTAGGGAAAACATACGAAACAATGGATGGTTATCCGATGCCTAAAGCCACATTGATGGCAGGTTTATCATTGAATCTATAAAGCGATACAGCATGCGAAGTATGTTCATTATCATCTGTTTGGCGGTTGTTTTGACATCGTGCGAAGAACCGGGAAACAAACAGATTCGCGCTGCGGTTGAAAATCAGTTAAGTGAATATCCCCATTCTACCCTGCGGGATTTGTATAAAAATTTCTTTCAGGACCGTTTCGGTCCGGGACATTTGATCCCGGACACAGCGGCGGCCGGTAATTATCTGCGTTACGAACTGGCTTCTATCGACAGCGCCTCCGGACCTGACTTTGAACCAGCCGGATGGGAAGGCTGTTTCTATCGTGTCAATCTTTCGGTTATCAAGGAAAATCGTGTGCCGTATGATGTGTTTTTTGATGCGTTTGTACGAAGCGTCAATCAAATCGTCCCTCCAACCATTGAGCAGTGGAAGAGCGAATGGCTTGTTATCGAATCAGTTATCCAAACCATGAATCTATCATTGCCTGATTATGAAACAGACAGGCAGGAAATCATCGAAATGTTGGAACGCGGCGAATATGTGATGCACCACAGTCCGCAATTTGAATTGCATTATTCGCCACATTACCGTATCATTGAAAAGACAATCTTTGAAAATGAGATACTTCCGTACTTGGAATTTTGAATAACTGAATAATTGAATTGAAAATCGGCCTTAGTCAATAACAGAAACGACAGGAAACTTGATTTTGAACACCCTATTTATGTCTGATTATCAACGTAGAAGGCATTTCTTTAAGTGCTTCTTCACACGTAGAGGAAAGCATATTCCACGAAGCATAACTAATCAGCATAAAATCAAAACGGTTGAACAAAGCGCCTGTTAAGTCTGTTTCGGGGAGCAGGATAGCTTCGCCGGTTTGGGCATTATGTTCATTGATTTTTTTGTGTATCAGTTCATCTTGGGAAGAATCCTCATTTGTTCTGTTTAAAATACACATTGTCCCTTTGGTTGATTGAATCAGGTTTTTTGCGTAATCTAATAAAAATAAATCTTCGACAGAGTTGATCATGACAATGATTTGAGATGCTTTGGAAAAATTCCTGTTCACGAAAATTCCAACCGAACAAAGCGTTTGTTCAATAAAAATTTTTGTTTTATCATGAATTAATGAGTTCGGAAAAAATGATATTGCATTTGAATCAATTCGTTTGAAGAATCTGAAAAAAGTTTTATACGTACTTCTGGCAGATATATCTGTCGACAGGTTACTCATGGAAATTCCTGCGCCCACAAGCAAAAAATTGTACTGTTCGCTATTGGCAATATGTACTATACTTTGTCCGGTATGAGTGGAAACTTCGTACCGGGTTTGAATTGGCATATTCAGTTTTTGGGCTTCGAGGAGAATTGGCTCAAAATTGTCCTTTTCAAAACTGTCTGTATGTAATGGATTGACATCTGTGCCAATAGTCAGGTGAAGCGCCGTTAAATCAAGTATACCACTCCCTTTCGAAAACATCTGATGCGCCACACCGAGCATAGTCTGACCGCTCTCCGCACGTCCGAAAGAAAGTAATACTTTGAACCGTTTTTCTTTCATTTCTACATGCTTAGGTTTGAGAATCTTTGTTCGCACCCTGAAACAGAAATTGATAAAAGAAAGTAAAGGAGTCGTCATAAATGTTGTAACAAGTGTCATTAAGACCAACATCACAAAAATGGGAGGCGGAAGGATTTTAAGTTCATATCCAATCGTAAGCACAACAAGTTCCATGAGTCCTCTGGTATTCATTAATGCCCCCAGCAACCAACTGTCTTTCCGGTTTTCCCCCGCAAATCGTGCGGAGATTATGGTGCCACCCATTTTTCCAGCGACGGCGACTACAATGAAAATTCCACATAAATACCACATTTCCACGCTGTTTAATAACCCTATTTCAGTCCGCAGTCCTGTTGATGCAAAGAAAAGAGGGAGAAACAGGATCAGCGCTACATCTTCTACTTTTTCAGTGATAATTTTCCGAAACCGTTGATTTTCAGGCATAATGACACCTGCGATAAAAGCCCCAAACAACGCATGCAATCCCAATAATTCTGTCAGGAAAGACGAAATGATGATCAGCAAAAACATTCCCGTGACTAAAAATTTGTCCACTACCTCCTTATTATAATATAGGTTCCCGATCATTCGCAAAATGGGACGTACGACAAAAAACATAATCACAATATAGGCTACGGCAAAAATAATATTGTAAACAGCGCTGAGCATACTTCCGGCTTGGGAAATGGCTACCACGACAGCCAGTAAACACCAGGCTGTGATGTCGCCATTGGCTGCGCTCGCTAATGCAAGTGTGCCTAAGTGACTGCGAGTCAATTTTTTTTCCTGGATGATACGAGCCAGTACAGGAAAGGCGGTTATACTCATGGCAATGCCAATAAAAAGCGCAAACGGAAGGAAAGGAGTATCTTCGTATGCATAAGTATCATAAATGAAATAGGCTGTTACCATGCCTAAAAAGAAGGGAACGATCATGCTTGTGTGGCTGATGATGATAGTTTCCCTGATTTTTTTCTTTACGATGCTTATATCCAATTCCATTCCGATAACATACATAAAAAGTATTAATCCAAACTGACTGAGCAAATTAATGTTTGACAAAGATTCCAAAGGAAAAAGAAAACCGGAAGTACCAGGGAAAAAATGCCCTAATATGGAGGGTCCTAATAGAATACCGGCTGTGATTTCGCCGATAACCGTTGGTTGCCCCATCTTGTTGAAAATCCATCCGAAAATACGGCATGTAAACAGAATGACGATAATTTGCAGGAGCAGAAGTCCGAAAGAAGATTGTAACTGTTCAATTAGTAATTGAAAAAACGCATAATATCCTTCATGTAAATTAGTTGGAGAAGGTGTGGAAGTTATTGCAGGATACAGCGTATGTTGTCTTTCTTCCAAACGGATGATAAAATACATCAACGATCCGAAAAGCAGAATCATCAATGTATAGAAAATCAGGCTTTTGGGTTTCTTTTTCATTGACCACACGGATTTGAGGACAAAAGTAAGCATTTTTTTGAAATATAAAATTAAGTTTATGGCGTCATGATGTGTGAAATAAACAATGATTTACAACAAATGCCATACATTTTTATTAAAAAACATAAGAATTTGCGATTATAATCGCAAATTCTTATGTTTTTTTGCTGTTTTTTATTTTTCGCAATGTAACAAATCCGATTTTTTTACGTCATAAGTATGAAAAGCAGAAGGTATGAAC
>Ga0099364_10015011_pt1 | contig 10243 bp, 14 predicted proteins | sample TergutTh196P3_FD_73070 | JGI IMG/M metagenome (GOLD analysis project Ga0099364, IMG submission 73070) | Microcerotermes parvus P3 segment gut microbial communities from Pointe-Noire, Republic of the Congo - Th196 P3 | ecosystem: Host-associated > Arthropoda: Insects > Digestive system > Gut ...
TCCTGGGGGTGGAGGAGCTCCCAAGGGTTTGGCTGTTCGCCAATTAAAGTGGTACGTGAGCTGGGTTCAGACCGTCGTGAGACAGGTCGGTCCCTATCTGCTGTGGGCGCACGAAACTTGAGGAGATACAATCTTAGTACGAAAGGACTTTATTGTACGTAGCTCTGGTGTTCCAGTTGTCACGCTAGTGGCACGGCTGGGTAGCTATCTACGGAATGGATAAACGCTGAAAGCATATAAGCGTGAAGTCGGCTCCAAGATTAGGTTTCGTTGCATTTTTTGCGAAAGTCCCCTGAAAGACGATCAGGTTGATAGGTCGCGTGTGTAAGGTCTGCAAGGATTTTAGCTAAGCGATACTAACGGACGAACGCTTGATCGCATATATTTAATACTCCGAGAGGGAGTGGAGTTGGGAATTAGGAGAATGAAAACGTCGGCTACGTCGGCTTTGATATTCTATCACTTTTTCCGATATCCGACTCTTGAATTTTATATTCTAACTCCTGACTCCTGTATTTTAACTCCTTTACATGCCGCTCTGCCAAAACCAGTTATGCCTTGACCGGGTGAATAAGCCGGTTAGGGTCTTTTCCGGTGGTTAGTTTGAAAGGTCACACCTATTTCCATCCCGAACATAGAAGTTAAGCTTTCAATACCGATGATAGTCGAACAATGGCGAAAGTAGGGACTGCCGGTTTTTTTATGCGCTGAATGCGTTCACGGAATCCGTGTCGTAAGATAGGGAATCCCGGGTTCTGTAAACGCGACCTGCCGATTATAACTCCGTTTCTTTCTTCATTTCCTCCAATCCACGTTGCAGGTCATCGACTTTTTCGACCAGCACGTCCAAGCGTTTTTGCAGGTCAATTTTTTCCTGAATTGCATCTGCGTCCCGTTGCATTTGGACAAGTTTGTGATCGAAGAAACTGTCCCGCTCTCTCCTGTCCAGTACCAGCAGAACGGAAACGCAAACGGCAAGGAAAGCAGTAACTATCCATATCCCGTGCGGTCTGCTATGCTCGGATTTCCTCGACGGCCGACCATCCTCGGTGTTTTCTCGCTGAATATGCTCATTCATCGCTTTGCTCCCTTTGCGTATTCTCCAACTTGCGGTGCAAATCGTCGATTTTTTGCGACAATTTATCCACTCGGCCAGCAATCTGCGCCAAGTAAATCACAGCCGTAATCGCACAAATTACCGTCAAGGCACACCCTAAAAAAACCAACGCCCCTACTCCCAAAACCATAATCATTCCCATCATTGATATTGCTACCGCACCGGGCGGTACTAAAGCCGTTTCTACTCCCATAGTTGTTCCCTTTTGACTGCGTTAGCGAGCGTTCACAGAGCCGCAATCGGAAGATTGCATCGCTGATTGTATGTTCCATCACTGTAAATTCCAAACGCGGACGGGATGGTGATACATTATTCCATCCTGCTTCACATCGAGTGCTATTATGGCAACTTTTTTGCCGTCCGGCGAAACAAAAGCACGGGAACTGTGAAAGCCTACTTGTTCATCTTCTCCCAAATTTTGCACGGTTTGCAATTCTTTTCCCGAATCGGCATCCCACACTCTGACGGTTCGGTCTGCACTTGATGTTATCATTTTTTTGCTGTTCGGGAGAAAAGCAACCGTCCAAATACCGACAGTATGTCCTTCGATTTTTCGTAGTTCCCTTCCCGACTCGGTATCCCAAATTCGCAAAGGAGGCCGTTGCACGTTATCCGTTGTAACAAGTATCGTGCCATCGGGCGAAAAAGCAACAAGCCCGCCGCCTTCCAATTTATGCAATTCTTTTCCTGACTTGGCATCCCAGATTCGAGTGGTTTCATCCCGGCTTGCCGTAGCAACTTTCGTACCGTCTGGCGAAAAAACAGCCCTTTCTACCGGTCGCGGATGTCCTTCTAACTTTTGCAAAACTTGTCCCGTTTCGACGTCCCAAATTTGGGCAAAATCAGCACCAGCCGCAAAAATTCCCGCAACAAGTTTTTTCCCATCCGGCGAAAAGGCAACAGAATATACCATCGCTTCGATCTTTTGCAATTCCTCTCCCGACTCGGCATCCCAAATTCGGACTTCGCCATCAATCGTGACAAGTTTTTTTCCATCCGGTGAAAAAGCAACAGAACGAATACCTTCACCGTATTGCAATAGGTGTAATTCTTTGCCCGAATCCGCTTCATAAATTTGAACGAATTCTCCTGGAGAAAAAACTTTTAGTTCTCCCTGTACAGGAACGATTGTACCAGTCGTTACAATTTGCTTCCCATTTGGGGAAAAGAGAACAAAACCGACTGCACTTTTGTTTTCCCATTTTTTGAGTTCCTGCCCCGTTTCGGTATCCCAAATCCGTATCGTTTCGTCATGTCCGGTGGTCACAATTTTCTTTCCATCGGGAGAGAAGGCAACGCTGGAGACAGCGTCGGCGGCCGTATGTCCATTGAGTTCAACGGCAACTTCTGCCGCCTTGCAATTGGAGCCGTTCGCAAGCGGCAGTGCAAGGCAAAGCAGGAACAAAAGGGTGTGTTTCGATGCGGATTTCATAGCGGTAATGTTTTGGCTTCTACGGTGATCTGTTCATCCACGGAATCCGCCGTTCCAGCGCACGCCGGAATCCAGAAGGGCAACGCGGCAACCGCATTGTAGATTATTTTTCGGTGCTTGACAAGAGCGGCGGAATAATCCGCCGTATGCCTTTACCCTTCCGTAATGGCTCTAGCCCGCATACGTATCATCGTCAAAAAACCTCTCATGTCGGACAATGCCAGACTCGTCTTCGACCTCCGCATGCGTTTGCCAACGCCAACGCCGAGGTGCAGCACGCTTTTCCTGACGCACGACTGTACGAGGCTCCATACGAAAACCAAGCAACCGGAGAAAAAATTGCCACCAAGTCGGGTTGGCAATTCCTTTGATTTCAACAATTTCAGGCGGTTTTTCCGGTTCGAGATAAAACTTCCGCATCGAAACTTTATGGCCGAAATCCCCTCCGCATCGACTGCACGGAGACTCATTTTTCGGATACCTCACTGTGTGCCCGCAGGTTTTGCAAATATGCCGATATTCCCAGGTTCCGTATCCGTAACTCGTCTCCTTCATACCGGGGAAGTATAACATTTAGGGGAAAAAAATAAAATAGAAGTTTTCTCCAGAAATTTTCTCCAATCCGTCGGCGACCTACAGAATCACAATTCTTCAATCACGGCATTCTCATTCGTATAAATGTCAATTTCGGCAGCGATTTTCAGGGATTCCCTAACGATTTCCGCTGCGGACAGATTACTGTGTGCGATGAGTGCCTTGGCGGCAGACATTGCGTAATCCCCGCCGCTGCCGATCGCCATAATGCCGTCCGACGGCGTGATGACATCGCCCGTTCCCGATAAAAGCAAGGTCGAGGACTCCGCAACAACGATCATCATCGCTTCCAATCGCCGCAAAATCCGGTCGGTACGCCATTCTTTTGCCAATTCCGTTGCCGCTCGGAGAAGATTTGAGGGATGGTCTTTCAATTTCAACTCGAACCGTTCCAACAGGGCGAAGGCATCGGCAGTCGAGCCGGCAAAGCCTGTAATGACTTTTCCGTCGAGGAGTTTGCGGATTTTGTTGGCATCGGCTTTCATCACGGAGCAGCCGAGCGTTACCTGACCATCACCGCCGATGGCGACTTTTCCATCCCGGCGTACTGTTAATATTGTTGTCATGGAGTCCTGTATAAAAACTGGCATCATCCATTGTACCAGAGTTGTCCCGAGCGGGGACTACCCCGGCGGGCGGCTGGGCACGGTAAGTTTCGCAACAGGTAGGTTGCCGACCGCCGGGCGGCATCGTCGGCAGAGCCGACTGGAGGCGTGTTCGGCAACGGTGCGGAGTACCGCACGCAGTCGCCCGGCGGTCGACTGCCTACCTTCTCTGATCTGAAACTTGCGGCTGGCTGGCGGGGCGGCTGCCTACCTTGATTTACGTCCGAAAAGCCGATATACTACGTCCCTGCGTTGGTTTTGTGCAGTTAACCAGCCAGGCAGGAAGGCCAATGAGACTGTTGTTTGTTCCTTTTTTTGTGATCCTGACCGTCACGGGATATGCCGAGCAGCATATCCCGTCGCTGTCGCTCGCTCCGCTGCCAGCCAGCAGCGAACAGACGACGATCCGAGGGCAATCCCCGGTTTTCGGAGGTCTCTCTGAACTTTTGAGCAGTCCGCCTCCCATCGCAAGGGGGCCTGCCGAGGTCGAAATCGAGCCAAAATTGACGGAAACTCTCGAAACTCCAGACGTAGAACCGGGAATCGTACTGCCCATTCACATACCGGCAAAGCCGAATAATCAGAGCGAGACGAACCAGCCGCTGCCAATACCGCGGGAAGTGCGGGCAATGGATCCGATGGGCTACGGGGCCTTGCTCGTTGCGATGGTTTGCACGACGATCGGCCTTATTTTGATGGTATACGTTGCCTACGATTACCGACAGCGTTGGATGCAATCGCTTACAATGCAAAATGACCGTTACGTCGGCGGGACGTTCGAAATGGAATTGGACGATTGGCACGGTGGCTCAGCACCGGTTTATGAAGGATATGCTTTGCCTCAACGTTCGATTTGACGAGAGAGAGAAGATAGGCCGAGTGGCGGAATGGCAGACGCTAGGGATTTAAAATCCCTTGACCGAACGGTTGTGCGGGTTCGAGTCCCGCCTCGGCTAATCAGTGGACTTGTCTTCGGGAGCGTCGCGAACTTTTTGTTTATGATACAATGTCCGTGTCGCCGTACGGCTAACTTCCCAAACAGTACTATGCTCCTTACCGTTTCCAATCTGTGTAAAACGTATCATATTCGGGACGGAGCGTTGGATGTGCTCAAAAATTGTTCCTTTGAACTCAAGGCCGGCGAAAGCCTGTCAATCGCAGGCCCCAGCGGGTCGGGAAAGAGTTCGCTCTTGAGCATTCTCGGAACACTGGAAACCGCAACGGCTGGCTCCGTTGTTTTGAATGACATCAATTTTTCCACGCTTCGGGATGGCGACTTGCCAGCCTTTCGGCGGCGAAATATCGGCTTCATATTTCAGGAACACCATCTTTTGCCGCAATGTACGGCACTGGAAAATGTCCTGATTCCCTTTTTGGCCGAAGGACGCGTTACGGCTGCACAAAAACAGTGGGGAACGCAGTTGCTGGAGCGTGCGGGATTGTCGCAACGGCTTGACCATCGGCCATCGGAACTGTCCGGCGGCGAACGCCAACGCGTTGCGATTGCGAGGGCTTTGGTTAATCGCCCGACATTGCTCCTGGCGGACGAGCCGACGGGTAATTTAGACCGAACGAATGCGGAACTCATCGGCTCGCTCCTTTTGGAATTGGCCAAGGAATCGATGTTGATTTTAGTAACGCACGATGCCGTTTTGGCCGCAAGAACGCAGCGCAAAGCATCGCTCCACGACGGAAATTGGACGATTTAGAGCGTATTTCAAATTACACTGGACAAAAAAGCCGTCATCCCGGCGCAGGCCGGGATCCAGACATTGCGTGCGATGCCGATTCCTCTGGGTTCCGGCTTTCGCCGGAATGACGAAAACGCGTCCAGAGTAAGTTGGCGAAATGGGGCCGCACCCCGGCCCATCAAAACCAAAAACACTGCTTGACTTTCCGACGAAAAAGGGGACAATGGCCGCATGCAAGTATTTGAAGGACAAGTTTGTCAGCCGCCAACCGACGGGAACATTACGATAGTCGTCGCCCGGTTTAACGAAACCATCACCAAACGCCTCCTGGATGGCGCGCTCGCCAAACTGCGGGAACACCGGGTTCACGAAGATGACATCCGCGTCGTTTGGGTGCCGGGCGCATACGAACTGCCCTTTATTGCCGATCACTTTGCACACGACGATGACTGTATGGCAATTATCTGTTTGGGGGCCGTCATCAAAGGCGAAACCAGTCACGATCAGCATATCAACCGATATGTCAGTATGTCTCTCGGCGAAATTGCTTCTCGGCAAAGCAAGCCCGTCATATTCGGAGTGATCACCTGCGATACGGTCGAGCAGGCGATGGCCCGCAGCGGCGTCGAAGTTTCCAAAAAAGACAAATCCATCCACCCTCTTCCGGGCAACAAAGGAGCCGAATCCGCCGAGGCGGCCCTTGCGATGATTGATTTGCTCGAAGAAATTCCTGATTACCGGGTACCCTTTTCCCCGCAGGATATTTTATCGCAGTTGTTGGGAGGCGGCGATGAGGACGGCGAGGATGATGATTTCATGCCGGTTTTCCCGCCTTTTCCGCCCAAAAAGTTGGCCAAAAACACGAAAAAAACCGTGAAAAAGACCGTCAAAAAGTCTTCGTCGAAAAAATAAAACAGGCCTGCACGGTATTTATACCGTTTTGCTCTTGCGGTATTCGTTTGAAATCGCTACCATTCGCCGTAGAAAGGTTCCTTTCACGAAACAATGACGCGTTTCGCTTGCCTATTGCTCCTCCTGGCCGCCGGTTGTCAAACCGCCGCTCGCGGTCCGCAAAAAACCATCCTCGTACGTCATCAAAATGCAACCGCCTCGGCAAAACATCTTTGGAGCAATACTACGAAATTCCTCCAGCCGTTCAAATCCGAAAACAAAAATCCTGCCGAAACGGAAACCCTTTTTGCCCTGAACCAGGTCAATTCGGATATTTTGCCGATCAATCATACTTCGCACTCTCTTTACAAGCCCGGCTCCATCTTCCTGTCGCCTATGCTTGAATTCCAGGAGCCGGACGAAGGCCTTTTAGTTGCACAACACATCGAACCGCAATCTTTGGAGAGCGAATCCGTCGATATTGCCGAGAACTCGTCGACGGCCTTACCGACAATGTCGTTGCGAATCCAATCCGGCGACAGCGAAGCCTTCCAGAGTTTGCTGCGAGAAATTGCCGTCGAGTCGCCCGACCGATGGAAAGTCGATGTCGCACGAATGTCCGAATTGCTGGATTTGTTCCGCGTCGGTGCGATGAATACCGAACTCGAAGAGGAATACATCGCCCTGATTCGGCGAAACGTTTTGCCGGAACCCGTCGCGCCGAGATTGGAATCGGCCAGGCACACAGAACTTGCCGCAAATAATCGTTCTGGCAGCCGGTCGGGCACCCGGTCGAGGGATTGGGAAGATGAGTACGGCGATGATTATTTTGACTTTGACTACGAAGAGCCGATGCCGCGAAGAGCACCGCAACAGCGTGAACAGCATCTCGCACACAATTCGGGACCGGTTTATCCGAATTTACCGCAACTTCCCGGTGCGGCAAATCATAATGTTGCCCACGGCGGCGTGGTGCAAACGAGCCACCAAATGCCTCACATGCTCAATCCGGCAATGCCGCATCAAGCGATGATGAGTTACGGCGCCGGCGATTGGCAGGCTCCGATGCGTCAGGCGATAGAGCAACTTCGCTATGCGATCGAGCATACGCCGCATGGCCGAACGATCGAAAACGAAATGCGGCTGCGGACATCGGAAGCGATGCTCGGCAACAAGGCGGAGGCCGCCCGGCCAATGCAGTCGGCGGACCGAACGATTAACAACTTTATGGCACACCAGGTTCTCGGCCTTGCGGAACTGCTTGATGACACGACGCAGAATACCCGGGCAAAATATACGAGTGCGGCATACCGTTTTAATGAAGGACTTTTGGCATTGCAAAATCTGTGTCCGATTAAATTGAAAAATGTGACGTTCGTTACGGCGTGGTTTAGACCGGACGGACAATTCGTGCCTAACGTGTTTGGATATGGACAATTCGTCCCCCATCCTACGCAGGAATTTCATCCCGGCGAGCAGTTTTGGGTTTATATGGAATTTGAGCATGTTACGGGCCGACCGGTTTCGGATGGTTTCGAGTACAGTCTTGCACTCAATTATGAACTTCGCGACATTCATGGAGCCGTTGTTGGACGGGGCAGCGAAATGACCGAAATGCGATCATTAACACAGAGAAGGGACCAAAATGTTTCGATATCCGGTATGGTTCCGACATCGCTCGCACCGGGACAGTATTATCTGCGGATAAGCGTAACGGATTTGAATGATGATTCGATGCAGCACACGGAGGAGCAGATCCCGTTCCGCGTCGCGCCGGCCGCTGAACGGGCACAGGGCCTGTAGAGCGGGAGGCGTTTCCTTTTTGCCAGCCGCCTAGACTGGTTTTTCCCGACCGTTTGGGATAAAATGGGGCACTGTTCGTACACATCAGTCAACATAATAGCAATGAGCGATCTTATTGAAATAGTCGAATCGGATAATTTTGATACTGCAACCCAATCTGGAGTGGTATTAGTCGATTTTTTTGCAACGTGGTGCAGGCCGTGCGTGATGCAGTTGCCCATCCTTGAAAAGATAGCGCCCGACTTTGCGGGAAAAGCCAAAATCATTAAGGTCGATACTGACAAATCGCAAGATATTGCTCTGCGGTTTGGAGTGTCGAGCATTCCGACGCTCGTTCTCCTCAAGAACGGCGAAAAGGTATCGCAATTTGTCGGTTTACAGCAAGCCGACGCACTCAAAGCCGCATTGACGAAAGCGATCGGCTAACGGATACCGGAAAATAAAGTTTAAGCACGCCGCGATGATGACGTTTCGCTCTTGTTAGAAGTCGAAAAAATCATTAGGATTAGCGTATGCGGTTCATTTCTCCCGTGCCTATCCTGTTATTGATTGTGCTATTGTCGGGCTGTGCCAGTTTGGGCTATCAGGTCGGTTCGCGTTCGCTTTTCGGCCAAGATATTCAGACCGTCTACGTTCCGCTTGTCGAATCCGATCCCACTCGTCGGCATCTTGCCCAACGGCTCACCGAGGCAATCGCGAAGCGGATTGAGGAGCGTTCGCCTTATAAGGTTGTTGGTCGGCCCAGTGCGGATAGCATTTTGGAGTGTCGCATCGTCGAAAAACGCCAACGGGTTTCGATTGTTGATGAAAACAATGATCCGCGTCAGAAGAGCGGCGAAATGACGCTTGAAGTTCGATGGCGAGACCGGCGAGATCAGGACATTCGTCAGTTTGAGTCGCTTGCTTGGAGCGACGGGGCCGCTCAATTTTCGGTTGCAGATGCAATGGTTGCGGAAGTTGGGCATTCTTTATTGACATCGGAGCAGAGTCAGATTGACCGCATTGCCGACCAAATTGTCGGAATGATGGAATTGCCGTGGTAGCCGCGACGTGGCGTGGAAAGCGGCTACGTCCCCGGCTCTTTGCGATATGGTATAATTGTCCACGAAAAGCACGAAAAAGTACATTCGTGTGCTCCGTGGCAAAAACAAAGCCTTTTTTATAATGGAAGTTGCTTATGCAAACAGCCGGATTGAAAAGATTTGTACCGACGTGAAAAGAGGACGGAAGGAACTCGGACTGGTCGGAATGAAAATACTGACCAACCGTTTGATTCAAATAGCGGAAGCGGACAACCTCGAAGAATTGCGAAATCGTCCCGGAAGTTGGCACGAATTGTCAGGCACCCGATGGGGACAATTTGCTGCAAGTTTAGAGGGACTCAACCGATTGGTTTTCGAACCAAACAACGATCCGAAACCAACAAAACCCGACGGAGGATTGGACTGGTCTGCCGTTACAGAAATTATCGTTATCGAAATCACTGATTATCATTAAGAGGAGGCATTTATGACCGTACTGGAAAGAAAAAAAGCGGCTCCGTTTCAACCGAATTACATTCGGCTTCTTCCGCCGGGAGAAGTGATTGCCGAAAAACTTTTTGAGTTGGGCATCGATGAATCCGAATTTGCACGTCGTTGTGAACTTCCTCTGGAAACGGTTAGGCAATTATTGAAGGCGGAGATTCCTCTCACAAAGGAGACCGCCGACAAAATCGAAAAAGTCACGTGGATGAATGCCGAAGGTATGATGCGGCTGGAAATCCGCTATCGAAACGACTTGACATTCCTGCAACAAAACCCTGATTATCCGGTTGTGTAACTATAGGTATACGGAAAAGGGCATCAATCCCAATCTATATCTTTGTCGGAGACGGTTTCTCCGAGTCGGTGTTCTTCCATCGCAACGGCATAGGCCGTTAAATCTTCCTGGGTTGCCCTATTGTCCGGCGCAAGACGCAACATGAGTTCATAGACAAGGGATTGCTCTTGCTCGGACAATAAATCGAAAATCTTAAAAACATTTTCTTTCATCAACATATCAATTTTCCTTATAGCCCTTCTTTATAGACGGTGCCGCGTGAGGATATTCTTGCAATCAGTACCGTATC
>Ga0099364_10015012_pt1 | contig 10242 bp, 8 predicted proteins | sample TergutTh196P3_FD_73070 | JGI IMG/M metagenome (GOLD analysis project Ga0099364, IMG submission 73070) | Microcerotermes parvus P3 segment gut microbial communities from Pointe-Noire, Republic of the Congo - Th196 P3 | ecosystem: Host-associated > Arthropoda: Insects > Digestive system > Gut ...
GCGGTTTGGGCGTTTTTGAAAAGTCCCCAGTGGGTGAAGCCTATATCTTTAAGCTTTGCAAGCTGGTTTGACATATTTTTTTGGCGGTCGAAAATTGAAACAACGGCATATTCATTTCTAAGGCTTTCGGATAGATTTACTGCGTCGGAATAATTGTCTTTGTCCGGGGAATATAGCAGCGCCGCTTTTTTCAAACCTCTGTTTTTTGCCGTGTCCGGGCCTGAAAAAAATGTATCGATTATTCTTTCAAATCCTAATGAAAATCCGCACGCAGCAACATCCTGACCGGAAAAACCGCCTATCATATTGTTATAACGTCCGCCGCCGCCGAAAGAAAGGTTTCCGTTTATTTCGTTAACTTCGTAAATCGTCCCCGTATAATAATCCATGCCGCGCACGAGAGTGGGATCGAATTTTATGTTAACGCCCGGCAAAAGTTTTTCTATTGCTGAAATTATGTTTCGCAAACTTTCATTTGCGTTTAAATAAATTTCAATATGAGCCTGCTGCTTACAAAGCTCCCAAAAACGTTTGATATTTTCTAAAATCTGATTATCGAAACCTTTATTTTGAAGTTCGTATAAAATTTCACTCGCCGTCTTTTTATCTAGCTTATCTAAAGCTATAAGAAAATCCCGGTACTGTTCGTCTCCGATGATCCCGCATTTTTCGCTTATATTTTTAAGTATTTGCCTGTCGTTAATTTTTATTTCAAAGTTTTTTATCCCTAATTCGTGCAGGGTTTTGCACGTCACATAAATTAATTCTATTTCGCAGTTAGGCGTCGGATCTCCTATAACGTCTATATCGCACTGCGTAAACTGCCTGTATCGCGATTTTTGCGGCCTTTCGGCGCGCCACACATTTCCTATCTGAAAAACTTTAAAGGGTTTGGGAAGTTTGTCTTTGTAATGCGCGTAGTAGCGCGCGAGAGGCACTGTAAGGTCATAACGAAGCCCGAAGTCAGCTATATCGTTTTCTTCGAGACTTTCTTTTAAAGCTTCTTTTAATTCTTCGCCGCGTTTGAGTATCTTAAAAATCAGCTTCTCGTTTTCTCCGCCTTTTTTTCCGGTCAGATTTTCAAGTTTTTCAATAGCGGGCGTTTCTATGGAATTAAAACCGTATTTTTTATAACTTGACGTTATTTTATTAATAACTTCGCTTCTTATTTCAGCCTGTACAGGTTCAATGTCTCTTGTTCCCGCAGCAGGTAAAAAACCGTCTTTGCCCATGATGTGTGCCTCTTCTTTGTTGTGTCACCCTGGATTTGTTTCAGGGACTGGTCTTTTTATCGTCCTTAAAGTCCTTAAAGACTTTAAGGTCATTAAGGTCAACTGCACGGCGACTTATTTCCCGTAAACAAACGCTTTCCCGGCCTTGAGAAGCTTATTCAATTTTGCCTGATTGTCGGACTCGACGTAAACTCTTACGACGGGCTCTGTTCCGGAAAGCCTGAAACCTATCCATGTATTGTCATCCAAAATAAACTTATGCCCGTCAATTGAGATGTTGTTTATCACTTTCATGCCGGCAAAACTTTCAGGAGATTTTTCCCTAAGCGTATTTTTGAAAGTTTCCATAGTTTCGTCAGGAAGATGAAAGTTAAGCCTTGAAGTTATAACCTCGCCGGTCATTTTCTTTATGTCTTTAAGCATGGCGGTTACCGATTTTTTATTCATCGCTACGGCTTCCGCCATCAGTAAACAGGCAAGAATTCCGTCCTTTTCGGGAATATGTCCTCTTATCGTAAGCCCGCCGGACTCTTCGCCGCCGATAATAAAATCTTTCTGGTTATTTACCATAATCTCGCCGATATATTTAAAACCTACCGGAGTTTCCATAACCTGCACGCCGATTTTGTCCGCAAGCCTGTCCAGCATATGGCTTGTCATCACGCTTCTGGCGGCGATTCCTTTCCATCCTCTTGTTTTATTTAAATGGTACAGCAAAACAGGTATAACCTGATTCGGAGTTATAAACTCGCCGTTTGAATCGATTATCCCGAATCTGTCGGCATCGCCGTCCGTAGCAAGGCCGAGTTTGAAGGATTCTTTTTTGACCATCTGAAAAAGTTCATCGATATTTTGCTCGTTGGGTTCCGGAGCGCCGTTCGGCGCAAACATCGTGTCCCTGTTTTTATTTATAGTTTTATGTTTAATGCCTGCCTCGTCAAGAAGCGTATCTAAATACTCATTTCCCGTACCGTGCAAAACGTCGCAGGCGACTTTCAAGTTGGCTTTTTTTAACGCCTTAAAATTTACAAGTTCCCTTATTTTCTTCATGTAAGCAGCACGGGGATTATGCATCTCGATAATTTTATTTTTTATACCTTGTTCCAGAGGCATGATTTTTACGTCTTTTATACCGGTTGAAGCGCAGTATTTTTCGATTTTACCTGTTGTTTCCGGAAGAGCAGGGCCGCCCCACGACGGAGAATATTTTATGCCGTTATATTTATAAGGATTGTGACTTGCCGTAAAATTAATGCCGCCGGCAAGTTTTGAATTGATTATCTCAAAAGAAACAACGGGCGTAGGAGTATCTCTTTTGCAAAGTAAAGCTTTAATGCTGTTGCCCGCCAATACTTCGGCGGAAGCTTTTGCGAAATCTTCAGACATAAATCTTGTATCATACCCTATAATTACCGAAGCTTTTTTCGCTTCCCCGTTTATAAGTTTCGCGATTGCCTGAGTTACAATTCTTACGTTTTCATAAGTAAACTCCTCGGCAATAATTCCTCTCCATCCTGATGTGCCAAATTTGATCATACTTTTAAACTCCATTACAAATTACAATTTACAATTAATAAATAACAATTAATTTGTTTTCGCTTTGCGAAAACTTATTAATAATGTTCGGCTACGCCGAACTCAATCATTGTTAATTGTTCATTTTTAATTGTTAATTGCCGTTTTATTCCTGCCAATCCTTAATTTTCTCCGTATACATTTCAATAAAACCTGCCGCAGTGGACTTATCCTTTGCTTCCGCCCATATATGAAAAAAAGCTTCGTCAGGATCCGGCACTAAAAGAACCCAGCCGTTGTTAAAATATATTTTCACACCGTCAATAAGTTCGGATTTTTTACCTTTTGCATCTTCAATGGCTTTACGCATAGCCTGGCCTTTTTTATCCCATGAGCACGGGACTGTCTTGTGCAAAACTTCAAAAGAAGGTATTTCGCGGCTTATTCTGCTGAGCGATAAATTTTCTTCGGAAAGCATCTCAATTAATTTGCCTATCGCGTACATTGCGTCAAAAGCGTTCTGGAACTCAGGAAAAATAAACCCGCCCATGCAGTCGCCGATAAAAGCGACGTCTTTGTCGTTTGCGGCGTTCATTATATTTCTCGGGCTTGTGGCCGTTCTTTTTACTTTTGCTCCGAATTTTGCGGCAAGTTCATCAATGACCGAAGAGGCGTTTACCGGAACCGCTATCGTCGCGTTTTTATGCGTTTTCATGACAAGATAAGCGGCTATAAGCATCGCCAGGTCGTCCTCCACGATTTTACCTTTCTCGTCAACCAGAAAAAGTTTTTCCGCGCCGGTATCAATAAGGAAGCCCGCGTTTGATTTCAAAGTAATAACAATATCGGAAAGCTGGCTCAGCGAATTATCAAATTCCTCCGGAGATTTTGTAATCTTCGAAGAGTTCGTGAACGCGTTAAGCGCCACGACGTCAATATTCAATTCCCCTAAAATTGCCGGAAATATCATTGAAGCCGAAGAATATGCGTAGTCTATAACTATTTTCAATTTGGATTTTTGGATTTTTTCTTTTTTAATCGTGTTTAAGTAACCGGTTTTATAATATTCGATAGCCCTCGGAGGCACGGTAATTTCGCCGACATCATTCATATTGGAACGCTTAAAATCTTCCCTGAAAAAGAGCTGCTCTATCGCTTTTTCCTGACTTATGGAAACGTCCCCGCCCTTAGAGTCAAAGAATTTTATGTCAACAAGACGCGGGTCGTAAGGGGACTGCCTTACATGAATTCCTCCGGCTTCGCCTTCATTTCCGATTTCATATCTGACAACCGGAACCGGCGAGCTTCTTAAATCGCCGACTTTCACGCCTGCCGAAAGAAGTCCGGAAATTATCCCTCTTTTTATCATTCTTGTAGCGCGGTGATCGTCTCTTGAAGTAAGAATATAAGCGCCGCTTCCGACAAAAGCGCCGTAAGCCGAACCTATTTTTGCAGCAAACTCGGGAGTTATTTCTATATTGCCCAGACCTGTTATGCCGTAAGCGTTGAATAATGCTTTATTCCACTTTTCACCCCAGACAAGACTGCTTGAAAGTATTGCGCCCGCTTCAACCATTTTATGCGGCCATATTCTCAGATTTGTTCTTATTATGGCGTCAGCTCCTATACTGCATTCGTCGGCAATAATCGTTCCTACCTGCACAACCGCCCTGTCGCCTATTTTAGTCCCGTTTCCGATAACGTCTTCTTTAAGCCTTGCCTCTGTCCCGACGGAAACATTATCCCATAGAATCGAGCCCAAAACTTCCGCGCCTGCGCCGATTTTGGCGTATGAACCTATAACCGACCGCGAAATCCGCGCGCCGTCCTCAATGACCACATTGTCTCCGATAAGCACCTGCGCGTCAACGTTTACGTTTTTCCCTATAACGACATTTTTGCCCGCAATAATTTCCTTGCCGCCGACATTAACTTTTTCACCGCCCAAATTAATTGCCACTTTGCCTTCCAAAATATCATACTGGGCAAGCCTGTACTCGTCATGGTTGCCTATATCTTTCCAGTAACCTTCAGCTATATATCCGAACAAAGCTTTTCCTTCTTTAAGAAGAAGAGGATACAGATCTTTAGAAAAATCAAACGATTTATCTTCGGGAATGTAGTTGAGAACTTCCGGCTCCAGAATATAAATTCCCGTGTTTATTGTGTCTGAAAAAACTTCTCCCCATGACGGTTTTTCCAAAAACCTTTCAACTTTGCCGTCTTTATCCGTAATTACAACGCCGAACTGAAGAGGATTGCTTACTCTTGTAAGCACCATTGTGGCCGCGGCTTTTTTCTTTTTATGGTATTCGATTGCTTTGGTGAGGTCGAAATCCGTTAAAACGTCTCCGGATATGACTATGAAAGTTTCATCAATATTTTTTTGCGCGTATTTTACGCTTCCGGCAGTGCCCAAATCAGATTCCGGACGCAGATATTTTATGCTGACGTCAAATTTCTTTCCGTCGCCGAAATAGTTCGTTATAATTTCCGGCTGGTAATACAACATCATTGTCATATCTTTGAAATTGTGTTTTTTGAGAAGGTCAATAATATGGCAAAGCATCGGCTTATTAGCCATTGGCGCCATAGGTTTTGGAATACTGCACGTAATCGGCCTTAATCTTGTACCAAATCCGCCTGCCATAATAACAGCCTGCATAACGCACCTCTCTGTAATATATTTAACAAAATTTGTTGAATTATAAGCGAATTTTACTAAATTTTCGTTGAAAATACAATGAATAGTGGATATGCCCCACGACAAACGCATGAAGAATCTTTACCGACAAAAGGCAACCCCTCACCCTGCCCAAGTAGTCAAGCTACTTACGGTGCGCTCACATCTCGCGCCCGTCGCAAGACTCGTGCTCCTTATTCGTCGCACTGCGACCCCGCAAGGGGCGAGGGAACGGCCACGACGACGGCTAGGTTTTATCATAGCTTTCATGCGTTTTGCCTGTTTTTGATGCGAAAAAAAATTGATTATATAATGTTATTTTGATAAAATACAGGTTCAGTTTTATACGCTGAAATTTTAAAATAGAGATGAACATTATGGCAAAAAAAGACCTTCTTTCAATTTATGATTTATCTGAAAAAGAGATAAAATCGCTGTTAAATAAAGCTTTTGAACTTAAAAATAAAAAAAAGCATATTACCGAGCTTGCGGGTAAAACTTTAGGATTGATTTTTGAGAAGCCTTCCACCAGGACAATGGTTTCTTTTGCGGCTGCCATGGTGCAGCTGGGCGGATTTCCGATTATCCTTAACGCGCAGAACCTTCAGCGCAAAAGAGGCGAATCCGTACACGATACTTCTTTGGCGCTTTCGCGTTATCTTAACGGGATTATGATAAGAGCCTTTAAACATTCCGACGTTGAGGAGTTTGCGAAATATTCTTCAATTCCCATAATAAACGGTTTGACGGATTATGAACATCCCTGCCAGATATTGGCAGACATCATGACAATAATGGAACTGCATAAAGTTAAAACGGTTGAAGGTCTTAAAAAATACAAAATCGTTTTTATAGGCGACAGCAATAATGTCGCCAACTCAATGCTTGCGGTATCAGCTGTTTTAGGGCTTGATTTTACATTGATATGTCCGGAAGAGTATGCTCCGGAAAAAGCGCTTCTTAATAAAGCTTTAGAGTACACGGCAAAAACGGGCGCAGAAATAAAGATAACAAGCGATATATCAGCCGTGAAAAACGCGGATGTGCTTTATACCGACGTTTGGACTTCAATGGGAGCCGAGGCGGAAGAAAAGAAAAGAAAAAAAATTTTTGCGCCTTGCCAGATAAATACGGATCTTCTTAAAAAAGCTTCTTCAAAGTGCATAGTGCTGCATTGTCTTCCGGCAATAAGGGGAGAAGAAATTACTGCTGAAGTTATGGATAAATATGAAAACAGCATATTTACACAGGCTGAAAACAGGCTCCATGTGCAGAAAGCCGTATTATTGTATCTTTTAAAATGATAAAACTTTCAAAAAACACTTTTATCAGCAAATACAGCGCCATTATCGGAAATGTCGAGCTTGGCGAAAATGTTTCCATATGGCCTAAAGTTGTTATAAGAGCCGATATTGAGTACATTAAAATCGGCGACAATTCAAACGTGCAGGACGGATCTGTTCTGCATCCAAATCACGGAAAACCTGTCATCGTAGGAAAAAATGTTACCATAGGGCATAATGCGATAGTGCACGGCTGTAAAGTCGGCGATAACTGCCTTATAGGCATGGGCGCGATAATTCTTGACGGAGCGGTTATTGAAGATAACTGTATTGTAGCCGCAGGCTCTATAGTGCCTCCGGGTAAAGTTGTGTCCAAAGGAACGCTTTGGATGGGCGCGCCGGCAAAATTTTTCAGAAATCTTACAGACGACGATTTTAAACATGTGCAGGTAAATGCTGACGAGTATGTGTGGCTTGCAGGAAAAGTTAAGGGCAGCAAAGAAGATTTTTAAAGACAAGTAACAATTAACAAATAACAATTTACAATGCAGGAGTTTCGCATAAGCGAAACAGAATAATAAGTTTTTGCAAAGCAAAAACACAATAATTGTTAATTGATAATTGATGTTAATGTTATGAAAAAATCAAAATATATTATGGTTTTTGTAACCGTGCCGGATAAAAAAACAGCAGATAAAATAATGAAAGCCGTTTTAGAAAACCGCCTTGCGGCATGTGTTAATATTGTTAAGAATATCGATTCTTTCTATTGGTGGAAAGGAAAGATAGAATATTCTAAAGAGCTTTTGTTAATAATGAAAACAGTTAAAAATAAGTTTTGTCTTTTAGAAAAATGCGTTAAGGACGCACATACTTATGAAGTTCCTGAAATAATATCAACAGAAATATCTTCCGGAAATAAAGATTATTTTGACTGGATAAAAGAATATGCAGACTAAAGAGTCATCATACTGGAACAGACAGGGAAGCCGTATTCTGTGCAGGCTTTGTCCGCGCGAATGCATGATTTCGGAAGGCCGGTACGGGTTGTGTAATGCGCGCCAAAATATTGACGGAACACTGATGTCGCAATCTTACGGAATGATTTCCGCTTTGAACTTAGACCCTGTTGAAAAAAAACCTTTATATCACTTTTATCCCGGCTCAAAAACTTTATCATTCGGCAGCTTCGGCTGCAATCTTAAATGCGGTTTCTGCCAGAACTCAGGCATTACATCGTCAAAACCTGTCGGCAACATTAAACTCTCTCCGGAAGACGCCGTATATTTCGCGGTTGAAAAAAATATAAAGCTTATTTCTTACACGTATAATGAACCTCTGATTAATTACGAGTGGGTTTTTGATACGTCCATGCTTTCCCGAAAAAAGAGCATGCAAAATATATTGGTGACGAACGGATATGTAAAAGAAGAACCTTTGAAAAAACTGGCATGTTTTATAGACGCGGCAAACGTGGATTTGAAAGCTTTCGGCGATGATTTTTATCATAGAAACTGCGGCGGGAGCCTTGAGCCGGTTTTAAAATCAATAGAAATTTTGCATAAAGCGAATGTTCACTTGGAAATTACAAATCTTGTAATAGACGGCGAAAACAGCGATATTGAAGAATTTGAAAAAATGGTCGAATATATAGCGGGCATAAATGATGAAATGCCTCTTCATTTGTCAAGATATTTTCCAAATCATAAATTTACTGTTCCGAAAACCAAACGGGAAACATTGTTTAATTTGTACGATATTGCTAAAACTAAACTTAAATACGTGTATCTCGGAAATTTTGACGGAATTGAACAAGAATCTACATATTGCAAAAACTGCGGTTTTTGTATAATTTCAAGAAAAGGGTATGATATTGCGATAAATTGTAAGAATCCGTGTATTTGCCAGGAATGCGGAATCAGGAATAATATAATAACGGAAGTTTAGAGAGCTTGGAAGTTTAGAAGTTTGGCAAAGACTTTGTTTTTTGCCTTTGCTAAGCATCCAAGCTTTTAAACTTCCAAACTTCCGCCGTTATAGAAGGTAATATGAAAAATAAAAACATAGTTCTTGCGTCTGCTTCGCCAAGAAGAATATCTTTGCTTAAAGAGTGGGGGTTGGATTTTGAAGTTGTGCCGAGCAGAGTTGATGAAAACACTAAACTTATAAAGCCTTCTTATATCGTGCGGGATCTTTCTTTAAGAAAAGGAAGCGATGTCGCTTTAAAAAGGCCTTGCAGGCTGATTTTAGCCGCGGACACGATAGTAGTATTAAACGGCAAGATTGTCGGTAAACCTAAAGATGAGAAAGATTCTGAAACTATTTTGAAAGAACTGAACGGCAGCCTTCATAAAGTTTATACGGGCGTAACCATAATAGACGATATTTCCAAAAAACAATCCGTGTTTTACGATTGCGCCGCGGTAAAAATGCGAAAGCTGTCCGAGAATGAACTCAGACAGCTTTTCGGCAAACATATGGACAAGGCCGGAGCCTATGCTATTCAGGATAGCGGCGACAACTTTGTTGAAAAAATTTACGGCGATTACTACACGGTAGTCGGGCTTCCTTATATAAAACTTTTCAAAGAATTACTAAAATTCGGCATCAGGCTTAGCGTGGATCCCCGATTAAAGCGCTCGGGGACAAAAGATAGGAGTTAAAGCCTGCTTTTGTCAATTTATTGAAAAATTTTATTATTTGTGACTATTTTCGCGCTTTTGGCGATTGTCATAAACCATTCGTTTAAAACTTCATTTGCTTTTATCTGAATCATATCTTCTCTCGAACCTTTAAAACCTTCGGCAACAGCGGCTTCAAATTCCGAGTCGCTGATTTTAATTGAAGATGCTAGAAGTATTTTAAGCTTTTCACCTGCAATCTGTTTTTTTCTCAAGTTTTCATATTCTTTAGGGCTCATTCTTATTGAATGTAGAAAAGAATAGTATATGTTTGGGTCAAACTGGTTCCGGCTGTTTCTGAACATCGCTGAACTCTGTATGTCATTTTTAAGTTCCGCGTCAGATACCAGTATTTTATAATCCTGCGCTTTTTGATAAAAAAGTTCTTCCTGAACAAGCGCCTGAAGAGTTTGAATTTTCACCTGCTCAAGCTCTTCCTGTGACGGCGGTTCTTTTGCCGATCTTCTATACATGTCTGCCGACGCGGTATATACTGATGAAAAAAGCTTTAGCGGAATTTTGGATTTGTTAACGGCTGCCGCCGCGTCCTGATCTTTTGCCGGGCCGAACAGATATGCCCCGCCGCCCATAAAAGTTCCTCCGAGAAACGCAACGATAACCACAACAAAAATCTTACGTTTGTGTTTTCTTATAAAATTCATCATTTTGTCTCTTCTCCGTTGCTGTTTTTGAAAAGTTCGCTTTTTCCTTCAAAAACAGCGCCTTCGGCTATCGTAAGAATATTTGTTTTGATGTCTCCGAGCATTTTTGCTTTCTGGAGAATTTCTATGCCCTCCGGAGCCAAAATGCTTCCTTTAACGGTTCCGCCGAGCATTACGATTTCCGCT